>Ga0224555_1001365_pt1 | contig 34063 bp, 24 predicted proteins | sample 714S23034metaG_FD_180687 | JGI IMG/M metagenome (GOLD analysis project Ga0224555, IMG submission 180687) | Peat soil microbial communities from Stordalen Mire, Sweden - 717 S2 30-34 | ecosystem: Environmental > Terrestrial > Soil > Wetlands > Peat | place: Sweden: Norrbotten County, Stordalen... | reverse complement strand
ACGGCCTATTCGCCCAATGGGCCGCGGATCGCACTGGCTCAATCGGAAGATCTCATCCACTGGCAGCGGATGGGGCTGGCGACCTTTGCTCTGTGGCGCGGCGTCGAGCTGGGCGATGAGGACGACAAGGACGCCAGCTTCTTTCCTGTCGCAATTCCCAACCCGTCGGGGCATCCGGAGTTGGCCATGCTGCACCGGCCGCTTTTCTCCGGCACTCGGCCGGAGGAAACTGCCTGCGACACGTTGCCCCGCGTAGTGGACCTCGATCGCGAAAGCATCTGGATTTCTTATTGCCCGCCGACGCTGGAGCATCAGAATCCAGATCGTCTCGGGCGGTTTACCTCTCATCACCGCCTGGCAACTCCGGCATCTCCATGGGAGCGGCTCAAAATCGGAGCGGGAACTCCTCCTGTCCTTACCCGTCATGGGTGGCTCATCCTGTATCACGGCGTGAGTGACCTGGCGAAGCCGAACAGCGAAGTACACCAACTGTGCTATTCCGCGGGAGTCATGGTGCTGTCAGAGAAACATCCGCAGGTGATCCGCTATCGCTCGGCGGAGCCGGTACTGAAACCGGAGCTGCCGGCAGAATGCCACGGGACCATCGCCAACGTCGTGTTCCCCACCGGCATCGATCGCCGCGACGACCTTGGATTACCGGATCGCTTCGATGTCTACTACGGCATGGCCGACAATCGGATCGGCGTCGCGCGTCTGGATCTGCCGGAGGTGCTGCCGGCAGGAGGAGATGTGGATTCGCCGAAAGCGATAGTATGATGCACAACCGGCTGGCCGGGCGCCAGGCTGCGTGTCATAGCTATTCACCAGGGAGACGATGATTACTACCGATTCGAATGAGGCCCCCGGTGCAAGAAGGAAGCCCCCGAGGCCAGGAATTGTGACATTCATCTGGATTGTCGTTCTGGTTGTCATTCTCTTTGCGCTCGCCCATACCATGGTTCATCACCGTTTCCACAGAGGTGGATGGTTCAACCAAAGCCACAAACTCCAGCCTTAGCCGGCGCCGAAACTAACCATTCCGACGCTTACGTTGGCCTCTGGGAACGGTGACTTTCGACCAAGCGCTCCATGAAACCGGAATCACCTAACTTTCGCACCCTGGTCCACATGCACGTCGTTATAGTGCAGCATAACGATGGACCGCGGATTGACCGTGTAGTTCGATCCATTTACAGGTACGACCATCCCCTCTTCAGTCACGTCCTGCGGCGATGGCAGCGAAGTGTCGACAAGGCGAAGCCATGCCGCCTCCGGCTTATCAGTAACAGGAGGAAGTTCAAAGTCCAGTGGCCGCCAATAAGCGTTGATCGCAATGTAGCGTACCTGGCTAACGGCAATGTTATGCAGAGTAAAGGCGATGCTGTGGGAATTCATTCCCCAGTCAGGCTTCCCGGGTTCAACTCCATGCCATTCAATCCGGGACGTTCTGAGATAGTCTTCAAGGGAGATCTGGCTCCCTTCCGTATCCTGATTGAAGTTGAGACGAATGCGAATCATATTCCGCACGAATCGCAGCAGACCTGCATTGCGAAAGCAAAGGCTCCAATCGAACCAGCTGATTTCGTTGTCCTGGCAGTATGCGTTGTTGTTTCCCTGCTGAGTTCGCCGCACCTCGTCGCCCATCAGCAGCATCGGCGTTCCTACCGACAGCAGTGTGAGAGTGAAGAAATTCCTGATCTGCTGGACTCGCAATTGCTCAACCGCCGCACCACTGGACGTTCCCTCGATGCCGCAGTTCCAGCTAAGATTGGCATTCGTGCCATCGCTGTTCAGCTCAAGGTTCGCCTCGTTGTGCTTGCGATCGAATGAGACAAGATCGTTAAGGGTGAATCCGTCATGGCATGTGACGAAGTTGATGCTCTGCCCTGCCGGCCGTCCTCCCTCTTTGTACAGGTCGAGACTCCCGGTAACACGCTCGCGCAGCTTCGAAACAGTATTCCGGTCTCCCTTCACAAAACTGCGGATGTCATCACGAAATCGCCCATTCCATTCTTTCCACTTGTCTTGTCCGAAGCTGCCGACCTGATACAGACCGCCCGCGTCCCAGGCTTCGGCAATCAACTTAACGCCCGACAGAACAGGATCGGAATCTATCTCCCAGACGATAGGTGGATTCGCCATCGGCGCGCCCGATTCGCTTCGGGAGAAAATCGAGGCCAGATCGAAACGGAAACCGTCGACGTGCATTTCCGACACCCAATACCGCAAGCTGTCGAGAATGAGTCTTTTTACCACCGAATGGTTGGCCTTGAGAGTATTGCCGGCGCCGGTGTAGTTTGCATAGGTGGCCTCATCATTTTTGTTCAGCATATAGTAGAAGCTGTTCTCGAGCCCCCGGAAGCAGAGTGTCGGACCATGTTCGTCGCCTTCGGCTGTGTGGTTGTACACAACGTCCAGAATCACTTCAATGCCGGCACGATGCAGTTCTTTCACCATAGCTCGAAACTCATCCAGACATGCGAGAGGATGTTTTGAGGCGCTGTAGGCCAGATGCGGGGCAAAAAAGGAAATGGGGGCATATCCCCAGTAATTGCTGACTCCCGAGGGAGCGTCGCTGACATCGAACTGATACACCGGCAAAAGCTCGACCGCTGTGACGCCCAGTTCCTGAAGATAAGGAATCTTATCGATCACCCCGAGGTAGGTACCACGGTTGGCCGGAGCGACGCCGGAACCGGGGTGGCGCGTGAACCCGCCGACATGCATCTCATAGATGACGCTCCTGCGAAACGGCCGATAGAGTGGTTGATCCCCCTCCCAGTCGAAAGTGCTTAGGTCGGCCAGCACACTTTTCATGGATGTCGCAGCATTGTCTCCCGGCTTACAGGCAGCGGCTCGACTATAGTGCTGACCCACGGAGACGCTCTTGCCATAAGGGTCAAGCAGGACCTTCTGACTGTCGAAGCGCTGTCCGTTCGCCGGGTCGTTGGGACCGTCGGCGCGGAACCCGTAAAGCTGTCCTGCCCTGATTCCAGGTACAAAGGTGTGCCAGTAATGGGACGTGCGATCGTGATTGGGATCAAGCGAAATGACCCGGGCCGGTTGCGAGGCATCGGAGTGGTCAAAAAGGACGATCTCCATGCGCGTGGCGCTGGTTGAAAAGACACTGAAGTTTGCTCCTGCAGAAGCAAGAGTTGGCCCGATCGGATACGGATAGGAGGTGTGGGTTACCTGAGCGGCAGTATCCTGGCCCCTGGCGGATGTCCGGTGCAGGTACATATTTCACCTCCATTCAACTGCGAGTGTTTACCTGTTCAACTTTCCAGAAGTAGAGTTATCGGCACAGGCAGACGCTGGACACGATTGCCGCTTAGTTGCAGCCATGCATCATGGCGAGGTACAGGAGTGAAATCACAAGGGAGCCGGCAATGCCCAAAGCGAAGAGCGGCGTTCCGCCCGTCAGGCCAGACCGGGCGGATTCGGATTCGGACCGCCTGTTTTCATGTGGATTCAGCGGGTTGTAAAAGACGGGAAAGGCCTTACCCTGTTCCATGGCAACGGGAGAGATGAACTCACCGCTGAATGTCCTGGCGTGGGCATAGTAAGTGAAGTAGATTAAGAAACGATTGGATTTTGCGGCGATGCCGAGCGTGAGGGTCTTCAGCCTGGCGAACTGGTAGCGGCAGGACGTGACTTCGGCTTGCGTTTCCAGCCAGGGGACGGCGGAGTCGGAGAGTTCCGCGGTCTTAGCAGCCATATGGTTGGAAGTGTTCAGCATTCGTCCTCTCTTCGGCTCACCGATTCATCAGTCTTGATATATGCATTTAATAAACGGAGGCAAGGACTCCCGTGTCCGAGGCATCACCGTTGCCACAATATCTGCGCAGCTTCGAGCGGCACCGATGCGCTCGGATGGTGGGGGATGATGCGTGGAGTGTAATCGCTTGCGGGACGGCCTGTCGGTACCTCCGCTGAATACAGGAGCGCACCCCCTGGGTTCGCACACGCTTTGCATGCCGTCATTACTTCGACAGCGACCGATGCGCTCTTCTGGTTCGGCTCCGCGTAGAGTTCGACTCTCAGCTCATCCGGAGCGAGATTGCCCGGAATGACCTCAAGCCGGAAAAAATGCTGTCCATCGTGCGTCCTCACATCGACGCTGCCGAAGCGCACGGAACTCCAATGCCGGGCTATGTTCTTCTGCCACTGGATCAGACGATTGCCAAGCGCTCCCTCTTGGGCTGCACGATCTCGGTAATCAGAAGCGGCAGGCAGATAGTGGCCTTCCGTGTATTCGCGGATCGCACGGGTCGCGGAAAATTCTGGAGTCAGTCGTGCCATGCTCTCGCGGATCCGCCCCAGCCACTTCGTGGGCCTTCCGCTTTCGTTTCGCTCATAAAATTCCGGGATGACCTCACGCTCCAATAGCAGTACAGGAATTCGGCTTCCGCGGCATCCCACGCGGGGTCTTCGCCATGCTCCTTGCCGTCGCCGATGGCCCAACCGACCTCAGGGGAATACGCTTCCGCCCACCAGCCATCCAGCTCAGAAAGATTCAGGCCCCCGTTGACCAGTACCTTCATTCCGCTTGTTCCGCAAGCTTCCCACGGACGCCGTGGTGTGTTGATCCACAGGTCAACACCCTGAACCAGTTCCTGGGTCAGCAGCATGTCGTAGTCGCTGAGAAAGACGACGCGGTCGCGGACTTCGGGCCGCCGGATGAAGTCGTTCCATTGTTGGATCAGCGCTTGTCCGGATAAATCCTGGGGATGAGCCTTTCCGGCGAGGACCAACTGCACCGGCCGTTGCGGGTCGCGGAGCAGGCGAACCAGCCGCTCTGGATCAAGCAGTAGAAGATTCGGACGCTTATAAGTGGCAAAGCGACGTGCAAACCCCAGAGTCAGGACATTCTCATCGAAAATGTCACTGGCATCCGACGGTCGGCGGCCTTCCGAAGCAAGCTGCCGCGCATACCGCACGCGGATGCGATCGATCAATGCGTTTCGCCCGCTTCTACGCATCTGCCATAGCTCTGCGTCCGTTAAGTGGCGGATGTCATCTTCGACGGCGCGATCTCCTCGCCAGCGTTTGTTGCCGCAAGCTGTGGTCCAGAGCGCGTCCGCCGCCGCCGAGTCCCAGGTCGGCACATGGATGCCGTTGGTAACTGAACCGATGGGAACCTCGGCCTGTGGCCATCGCGAGAAAAGCGCCTGAAAGATATGCCGGCTCACTTGTCCGTGGAGCTTGCTCACGCCATTGATCCGGCCGCTGCTGCGGACCGCGAGCCAGGCCATGTTGAAGGATTCCGAATCATCGTCATGGTTCTGCCTCCCCATAGCGAGCAAATCCTCAATCGGAATCGCGAGCTCGTCCTGCGCGTAATGGCTGAGATATTTACGAATGAGGTCGGGACTGAAGCGGTCAAAGCCGGCGGCAACTGCCGTATGCGTAGTAAAGAGATTTCCGGCCCGCGTGACGTTCATGGAAAGATCAAATGGCTTCTTATGATCCTCCATGTAGAACCGTGCCCTTTCCAAAGTGGCGAAGGCTGCATGTCCTTCGTTGAGATGGCAGACCTCGGGCTGTAGACCCACCGCTCGCAGCAAGCGCCAGCCGCCGATGCCCAGCACGATCTCCTGCTTGAGACGCATCTCCGCGTCGCCGCCATAAAGCTCACTGGTAATGCCCCGATGCGCTGCGCTGTTGGCGAAATCGTTGGTATCCAGCAAATAGAGCTTCGTGCGGCCAACCGACACCTCCCAGCAGCGAAGCCAGATCCTTGATTCGGGTAATTGGATTTGCAGTCGCAACCATTCCCCATTCGCCCTTCGCAATGGGCGGATGGGCAACTGCCCGGGATCATTGACCGGATATAGCGCCCGCTGCCGGCCTTCGGAATCGAAATCCTGGCGGAAGTAGCCCTGACCGTAAAGCAGGCCAACGCCTACCACCGGGACGCCGAGGTCGCTCGCTGCCTTCATCTGATCGCCGGCCACATTGCCAAGGCCGCCCGAGTAGATCGGCAGTGCTTCGCTCAGCATGAACTCCATGCTGAAGTAGGCGGCCAGCGTGAGGGCAGTATTTGGATGTTTCCCCTGGAACCACGCATCTGAGCTATAGGATTCCCGATTCTGTTTCAGTAATTCGTTGAGACGTTGACGAAATCCTGGCTCCGCCAACGCGGACCTGACGGCATCCTGGGACACCGTCTGCAGGATGACCCAGGGATTCTGCGTCGCCTCCCACAGTTCGGCATCGAGACGTCTCCAGAGTTCGTCCGCGGCGTGATTCCAGGACCAGTGCATGTCGAGCGCCAGCTCCGTCAGCGCGTCCATGCCTTCGACTTCTGGCTTTAGCGTCAACAGGGGACGATCCTCTCTTTTTTCTCCGTTGCTCTTGCGAATGGCGGCGGCTGCGAATCTTTAAGCTGCCTGACGATCCGGGTGCCATTGCGGTGCAGGTGCTTCTCCATATCCACGATGGAGCGATACCGCCCGTCCCAAACGGTCTTCTCGTCGCGCAGCTCTGTCGGAAGTCCCTGGCTGCGGAGAAGCTCCGGATGCACCCGAACCTACACGTCTTCGTAATAGGAACGATTGAAGATGCCGATCCGTCCACGTTCCGGAAGACGGCACATTGTGCGCCAGAGAAAATCGTGGTCCAGTTCTTCGGCGCTTGGCTGCTTGAAGTTGAATACCTCGCACCCTTCCGGATTAACGCCGGACATCACGTGCCGGATAGCGCCGTCCTTGCCGGCACCGTCCATGCCCTGAAAAACCAGAAGCAAAGCATAGCGATGCGATGCGTAATGAAGCTGCTGCAGCGAGCTTAGCTCTGCTACATGCTTTGCGAGAAGGTCGTCATACTCGACGTCCGAGGTACAGATCGGCTCGACCGTCGTCGGCCACTTGCTGAGGACGACATTCTTTCCGGAGGGGACGCGGAAGCGTTTCGATTCGATTTTCATCTTCTTCCTTCTGCGCCACGCACGCGTTTACGCAACCTTCGGATGTTCTGCCTGACCGCGCCGCGCCTCTCGTTCTGCCTCAAGCCAGTCCTGATCTTGCAGCGTCTCACCGTGCAGCCGATCCTGGTAGATCTCGTAAGCTCGCGCGGCAATCTGCTGAGTAAGATCCACCGGCGGCTTCTTTGCTAACAAAGGAGCTTTCGTAGGGTCGAAGATCCGGTAGGCAAGCAGCTTCACGCGGTCGTTGATGAGAAACCAGGCGAGCGCATAGGCCCAAACGAAGCCTGCCCACTTCCATCCGAGGGGCGCCATAAAGATGCCATAGACCGCGATCAGCGTTGCAATGGTCTGCGTGCCAAGCACAGCAATCCACAGGATCCGCGCCGGGCGTATCGACCAGAATGGGCCGCGAGTACGCGTGAGGAAGATCGTCAAGTGTCCGGCTACGCTGAGCTTCAGGTACATCAGCGTCTGGATGTGCAGGCGGTCAAGATGGAAGACGCGCTCGCCCAGATAGAACAAGCCAAAGGCAGCGACAACTCCGATAACTCCGAGCACTGTGGAAATGGCCAGCACAAGCCGCATATTCCAGGATTCTGGCCTGTCCTTGTACTGGACGTTGTCATAGGCGATCGAGAGGATGGCCCCGTCGTTGAGCAAGGCGATCATCACGATCATGACGGCGGTTAACGGATAGAAATTGAAGACCAGGATCGCCAGGGTCATGAAGAACAGGACCCTTAGTGTCTCCGCGATGCGGTAGATCGCGTAACTGTTCATCCGCTGGAAAATGCGGCGGCTCTCCTTGACCGCGTCGATGATCACCGAGAGGCCGGAAGCGAGTAGCACGATGGAGGCCGCCGCACGCGCTGCGTCCGTCGCTCCTGAAACAGCGATGCCGCAATCCGCTTTCTTGAGCGCTGGAGCGTCGTTCACTCCGTCGCCAGTCATCCCGACAATGTGCCCGCGCTTCTGCAACACATCGACAATGAAATACTTGTGTTCTGGGAAGACCTGGGCAAAGCCGTCCGCCTTTTCAATGGCCTCTCCGGTCTGCGCACTCGCCTGCTGTTTGGTGTCGCCCAACCCGCTCGCATCCAGGATATTCGTGCCCAGTCCAAGTTGCCGGGAAGTTTCCTTAGCTATGGCGATTTGATCGCCCGTGACCATCTTGACGTTCACGCCCATCTGCCGGGCGCTGGCGATGGTTGCTTTCGCCTGCTCGCGTGGCGGATCGAACAACGGCAGCACTCCGGCGAACTGCCACTTGCCTTCTTCGTCGGCGCGGGCCACGCCGAGCGAACGGAAACCGCGTCCCGCGAATTCATTGACGGCTTTCTCGACGGCAGGCTTGACCTCGCCCTTGTTCGTCGACATCTCGAGAATGACCTGCGGCGCTCCCTTAGCGACAAAGAATTGTTTTCCGTCCGTTCCTTTGACAGTGGCTTCGGTGCGCTTATGCACCGGGTCGAAGGGCTGGAAATGCAGTATCTGGTACCCCTTCAGCGTCTTCTCGTCCTTCACGCCGCCGATCACCGCCAGATCGATGGTGTCCTTATCTTCCGCACGCGACGCGAGTGCTGCCCAGAGAATCACCTGATCGCCCGGAATGTTATTGACGCTGAAGGGATCGCCTAGCGTTAGCTTGTTCTGGGTCAGGGTACCGGTCTTGTCCGAGCACAGCACATCCACGCCCGCCAGTTCCTCGATGGCTGATAGCCGTGTCACAATGGCTTCTTTTTTGGCCAGCAGGCGAGCACCGACCGCCATGGTAACGGATAGCACTGTGGGCATGGCTACGGGAATCGCGGCCACCAGAAGTACCAGGCAGAATTCCAGTGTCGTCAGGACAGGATCGCCGCGAAAGAGCGCGACAACCAGGATCAACACCACCAGCGCCACTGCGAGGACGATCAGGTAGTCGCCGATCTTCAAGACGGCGCGCTGGAAATGACTGACGGTGTGAGCCTCCTGCACCAGTTGCGCGGTCTTGCCGAAGTAAGTGTTCGTTCCGGTCGCATATACCATGGCGTCGATCTCGCCCTGCCGGAGAATCGAGCCCGAAAACACCGCGCCACCGGGTTTGACGCTCACGGGCAAGGATTCTCCTGTCAACGCCGACTGATCCACTTCGACTGGATCACCCGCCAGCAGGCGCGCGTCGGCGGGTATGATGTCGCCGAGCCGCAAACGGATGACGTCGCCGGGCACCAGACCACTTGCCTTCGGATTGGTCCACTTCCCATCGCGCTTGACGCGTGCATCGACAGCGAGCTTGGCCTTCAGCGCAGCGATGGCATTGCCCGCCTGGTGTTCCTCCCAAAATCCAACCAGGGCATTTGAAGCAAGCAGAAGGAGGATGATAAAAAAATCCATCCAGTGCCGCACCACCCCGGACAAGATGACTGCCACTTCGATCATCCACGGAATGGGGCCCCAGAAATAGCTGAGGAACTTTAGGAACTCGTTGCTTTTCTTTTCCGCGATCGCATTCGGGCCGTACTGGGTCAGCCGCTTCTCGGCTTCCGCCTGGCTGAGTCCCTCCCCTGTCGATCCCAGCTTTTTCTGGAGATCCGCCATCGGAATGGACTTCAGGTCGTCGCCGGATTTGGGCTTTGCATCAGGTTTCAAGTCTTCTTTGGCCTGAGCTTTTGAATCGGGCTTCGTCCCGTCCTTGTCCGAAGTCTTCGAGGCGCTTTTTGCCTCAGGCTGGGAATCCTGCTTTGACTCGGGCGTGGACTCCGTGGTCGTCGGATTTGGGGACACGATGGTTTCTCCTGGTCTGCGAGCGGATCGCGACGACGGAGGTCATCTGCACGCGTCGCCTCAAGTATCTCCTCGCGAGCATGACGGTGCTGTGCAATATTGCTCACCCACTGCTGTCCGGCTATAAGCTGAACAGATTCAGTTGGTTGGCGGAATCAGGTAAGTCGGAGTGGGCGTCGATGCTGTGAAGTGCCCGTAAAATGGGCGTTTTCTCAAACAGAGTAACACTGAGGATTTGCAGGATTTGGTAAAGGCTGACTTCCAGCCCCACACGTTTGCGGACGATGGCGACCAGCACGTAGATCGAGACAGCGATCCAGATTTGCGTCTTGACTGCGTTCTCGCTGACGCCGTAGAAGGCCTTGATGCGCAGGTGCTGTTTGATCCACTTGAAGAACAGTTCTACCTGCCAGCGCTGTTTGTAGATTTGCGCGATGGTAACAGCGGGCAGGTTGAAGTTATTGGTCAGGAAGACGAGTCGCTTGCCGGTCTCTGCATCGACGTAACTGATTTTGCGCAGCGGGTCGGGATAGGCAGAGGCCGACTGGAACGAAGACAGGATCACCGTCTGATCCGAGCGCACGCCCGTGGCCTTGTCCACAGGATGTGAGCAGCGGCGCTGGAGCAGGACATTGGATTTGGTGCGCACCACGAAGAACGCTGACGCGAGCGTGAAGACGTACAGGCGATCGAAGTCGATATAGCCGCGATCCATCACGTAGAAGGCTCCGGCCTCGGGCACGAGCTCGTCGAGGATGTTCACATCATGCACGTCGCCGCTGGTGACGCGGATAAACGTGGGGATGTTGCCATGCAGATCGAGCAGAGTATGCATCTTGACGGCGGCCTTGTGGCGACGAAACTTTGCCCACGGAAACAGCTTGAGGCACAGATCGATGGTGGTCGAGTCCAGCGCGTAGAGGCTCTGATCCAGTTCCACGCTCATGGGGTCGTGCGCGTGCAGCGGTCGCGCGATGCGGATCAGCACCTGCGCAAAGTCGGCGAAGATACGCCAGTCGTGCGCTTCGTTGGCGTCCGCCAGCGTGGCGCGGGCCACGCGGCTACGAAAGCCGAGGTGGTAGAGTTTGCCGCCCAACGCACGCAGACAGGCTTCGATGTCACGCAGACTGTCACGATAAGTCAGTTGTGCAAACGCCATTGCCAGATATTGGTCCCAACAGGAGAAGGCGCGCAGCCTTGCATCTCCACCGTAGCGGGCCACGCAACGGCGGAATTCGCGGTCGGGAAGGAAGCCGATCAACTGGGAGAAAATGGTTCGGCCTTCGTTCACCCACCATTGTTGCCGTTGGGGTCATGTTGCCGTTGGGGTCAGCCAGGGATTTGGACGCTCCGCAATTCAAATCGCGGCAAGATCAAACCGCACCCAACTCTCGATACTGGAAGAACTTGTCGGCGACGCCGAGCTCATTAGCCGGACAGTAGTGACATTGCAGGTACAAGAACCTGACGGTGTAACAACGGCGGTGGTGGTGCTCATTAGGCCTTGCCCTGGCGCGCACTCCTGCGCGCGGGTTGACACGGCAAGAGCGATACTGGCGGTGAGCGTGATCAGCATGATGATCGGCTCGGTGGATTTGAGTCCCGGCTTCATGGATTTGGCTCCTTTTCGGTTTTAGCGGCGTGAAACGGCATCGATCGCCGAGAGCAGCACAGCGGTGAGAATCTTCGGTTTCTCACCTGATCAAGGTATTTGCAGCGTGGAAGCCGACAAACGGAACTGCGGAGCCGGAGCCGGAACGAGAGAAAAGCAGTTAAGACTAACGGCAACGCACTTCCCGCAAAACAATCGTTTCTATCCCTGCTCCGTCGAGCGGTCAAGATAACTAAAGGCCATAACTATTTGGTAGCTATTCTCAGAGGCAGAAAATAACTTATTGGAGCAGTCCATCGGGAGCCAGCAACCAAGGTTGGTCCAAAAATACGCATAAGCGTCAGCCGCCGCAGCCGCTTCCTTCAAGTCGCTGGCGATCGGCGCCATTCGTGAATGAACTCAGTGTGCGGACGGATCGACTGGCGTCACAGGTTGCGTTGCCGCCCTGGCCCCTGCCGGTCCAGCCCCCGCGAGCGGCAGAGCCACCTCCATCGTTCCAATGCGGTGTGTATTCACATCGCGCACCCCGATCTGCAGCCACGCTGCCGTCGTGGGTACGTCCAGCGTTTGCTTCGCGCGAAAGAACGGGTCGGTCTTCGCGTCCGGCGGCGCCTGCGTGCGCACCGCGTTCTGCGAAAGGCTGCTGAGCATGTTGCCCACGCGGTCATACGCAGCGGCGGCCAGCTCCAGCACTGTCCCTTGCGCATGCGCCGCGCTGGGGTCCAGCACCACATAGTCGATGGTGTATTCCTGCACAGGAACCGACTCTGTCGGCTTCGCCGGTTTGCCCTTCGTCCGCACTGCAAAATATCCGGACTGATTCGCCATCGTCGCCATCTGCTCCGGTGTCACCGTGGCTGCCGGTCCTGAATGGATCTGCGCCTGGAATAAGATGTCGTGATCGATCGGTGCGCCATGCTGCATCCAGGCATACATCGGGTCGCCCGGCTGATGCGCAGCTACCACATCCGCCGTTTCAAGCGCCGCCTCCTTCTCATCTTTCGTCAGCGGCGCGTTCGGATCTTCCGCGTAATAATACCGCCGGTACTCGAGAGTCATCCCCTTGCGATCGAGACTCACCTCGATCCGCCGTATCCTGCCATCCTGCGTGGAGTCGCTGGGCGCGTAACTAATCTCGTAATAGCTGGCGCCATTCTCCGCAGCGTCCTCCATCGCCCCGCGGAAATCGTTCGTGTTGTAGTACGCGCGGCCTCCCGTAACGGACGCAATCCGATCGGCGATCACGTCGACCCCGGTTAGGTCCGGCCTCAATCCACCGACATTAACCGGATATACCGATACCTGCGCCGCATTCAGCGTATCGATCGCCTGCTTCATAATCCTCTGGCTCCGGCTTTTATCGACCGGCGTACTGGTGACCCCATCGAACCCCTGCGCCTGCAGCGGCGATGCCGAGGTTGGCGCCATCGCGTTTCCTACCACCGTCGCCTGCACCTGAGGCAGCACTAACGCCGCCGACATCGGAAACTCCGATGACAACCAGATCAGATTTTTCCGTCCCGGCAATCCCTCCAGAAAGCGCCCGATGTAGCTCATCACTTCGAACGGTAAATCGGTATCGTCAGCGCCGAAGTTCATGCCCATCAAAAAGACCTGGGGAATATGCCCATCTTTGCGATGCGTATCGAAGCTCGCCAGAAGCTGCTTCGGGTCCGCGGTGAATCCCTGCAACAGGCGAAGCTCCCCGGCCAGCAGAAAGAGTGCGAAACGGGTCCCCGCAGGCTTCGCAGCCAGAAAGGCAGCCAGCTCCTGGCGTGCGCGCGGCTGATCTTCCTCCCGCATGTGCACCGCGTCGTACACGATCACGTAAAGTGGACCCCGCTCCGCCTCGGTCTCCACGTTCATATACGTATCGGGTGGCAACGGCCTCAGCCGCCTGGGAGCGGTGGGCTTCGATGCCGCATCGAAAGAGAACGCCTCGAAGGAGAGAACAGCCTGTGGCTTGTGTTCCTCTGACACTTCGAAATCCCAGGGCTTGAGACCTGGCACAGCATGGTGATGAGAATCCGTGACCACCACATCGAGCACCACGCGGCGCACTGTCTGCTGGATCGTGTAAGGCTGATTTTCCTTTGGCTGCTGAGCCCAGGCGCCCGAACCTCCCACAGAGAGCAGCGCTACGGACAACAGACAGATCACCCTACAGTAGCTGCAGATCAACGTCATTCCGTCGCCCCTTACCGTCTTCGCGGTCCGCTCCCTTCGGTATCGCGACGCGCAAAATCCGCTGCGCGCCAAAATATACGCGCGAGCCTGACTACAGTATATAAATTATGAGTTCGTCGCCCGACACGGAGAAAGCCAGGTGAAAGCGATAACTCGAACTGTACGGTGGATCGCGGCTCTCTTGATTCTTGCGGCGAACTCCAGCTTATTCGTAGCCGCCCAGGACTCGCATTACGCTCCCCAGGGACAGCAGATTCCTCCGCCTACCTGCCTGACGATTCGCGGAGCGTGGGAGGGTGGCTACGTTCCTTGTACTCCGTCCAGCTATCGGGAGTGGCTGGCCGATATCACGCATTGGCGCGCCGAACGACGGATTCGCATCGGCTACGATCCGGCCCGCTACCAGATGCCCGCCCTCCAGTGGACCCAGTCCAGCTTCATGCAGCCGCAGATGATGGCGCATGACCGCTATTTTTACGATCCGGTTGCCGGCAAGTACACGGTAGATCGCTATCTTGACGATCTCGACAAGCGATACGGCGGAATCGACGCGGTTCTGATCTGGTCGACTTACCCCAACATGGGCATCGACGATCGCGACCAGCTCGATATGGTGCGCTCCATGCCCGGCGGCGTCGAGGGCCTGCGCCAGATGGTTGCGGACTTCCATCGCCGTGGGGTGCGCGTTCTTTTTCCCATGATGATGTGGGACCAGGGTACGAGAGACCCTGGCACCGACTGGCCCGATGCGATCGCCGATCTGATGAAGCAGGTCGATGCCGACGGCGTGAACGGCGATACCCAGGACGGAGTGCCGTTGGCGTTTTCTCTCGCCGCCGACAAGGTGAATCATCCCCTTGCCTTCGAGCCCGAGGGCGGCCCGCACGACGAGGGCCTCGCGTGGAATGTCATGACCTGGGGCCAGTATCAATTTCAGTTTGTTCCCACCGTGGATCGATATCGCTGGCTCGAGCCGCGCCATATGGTCAATATTCAGGGGCGCTGGCTTCGCGACAAGACCGACGATCTGCAGTTCGCATTCTTTAATGGCGAAGGTTGGGAGAGCTGGGAAAATGTGTGGGGCATCTGGAACGGAATCACTCCGCGCGACGGCGAGGCCACGCGGCGAGTGGCAACCATCGAGCGGGCCTTCGCGCCGTTCCTGGTGAGCCAGGAGTGGGAGCCGTTTTATCCGATGCATCGATACGGCGTCTTCGCAAGCGAGTGGCCGCTGGGAGACCGGATGCTGTGGACCATCGTGAACCGCAACGAATACGACGTGGATGAACGGCAGATCACGGTCCCTTACAAGGAGGGAATGCGGTACTTCGATCTCTATCATGGAGTTGAACTGAAACCGGAGTTGCAAGACGGTCAGGCGGTACTCTCGTTTGCCACTGAGGCTCACGGGTATGGCGCGGTCCTCGCCGCGCCCGGCGAACCCGATGCGCGGACTCGCGATTTAATCGACAAGATGAAGGGCATGACAGCGAAACCGCTGTCGAGCTTCTCGCACGAGTGGAAGCCGCTGGCGCAGCACATTGTGGAGATTCCGCCCACTGTGCCGGCAGCCTCGGCCCCCGAAGGAATGATCCGCATCGAAGGCGGCGACTACTTGTTTGAAGTGCAGGGAATCGAAATTGAAGGCGTCGACGATGTGGGCGTCGATGTCGAGTATCCGTGGGAAGATACTCCGCGGCGCTTCCACGAGCATAGGATGCAGATCAAGACCTTCTACATCGATAAGTACCCAGTGACGAACGCCGAGTTCAGGAAGTTTCTCGATGCGACACACTATCACCCCAAAGACGATCAGAACTTCCTCAGGGATTGGAAGGGGGGGACCTATCCCGAGGGCTGGGGCAATAAGCCGGTGACCTGGGTCTCGCTTGAAGACGCGCGGGAGTATGCAAGGTGGGCGGGAAAGCGCCTGCCACACGAGTGGGAGTGGCAGTACGCGGCGCAGGGCAACGATGGCCGCAGGTACCCGTGGGGAAACTGCGATTGGCTGGCGCCGCCTTTGAGCGGCGGTCCCTTCGCCTGCCCCTGGGAGAGCGATCCCGCGAACGCGCCGGCGCCGCCTCCCGACAAGGGGCGCACGATGCTTGCGGCCAGCGATGTCGATGCCCATCCCAAAGGGGCAAGCCCCTTCGGCGTGATGGATATGGCAGGGAATGTGTGGCAGTGGACCGATGAGTACGTCGACGAACACACTCGAGCCGCCATTTTGCGCGGAGGCAGTCACTACCAGCCGCAGGGCTCCATCTGGTATTTCCCTCAAGCCTACAGGAACGACCAGCATGGCAAACTGCTGCTGATGGCGCCCAGTTACGACCGCTCGGGCGCATTGGGCTTCCGTTGCGTAAAGGATGCGGAGCAGGGACTGGCCCGCCCGGAGCCAGGTCCGCAAGGAAGCCGGCACCGAAGATAGCTGCTCGTCCTATAATCAAGCGTGCTGAAGAAGCTTTGGTTTTCCCTGCTCGCCCTGGCTTCCCTGCCTGCCCTCGGCCAGATGGCAATGGATCATCCTACCCAGCCCGCCAATGCTGGCTTAACGCGGAGCAATGTCTACCGAGATTGACTTCGGCCGCCCTGTCGTTTACCTAACGGGCTGCGCTATTCTTGTTGCGATGCGTACCACTGGCATATTACTGCTTCTTTCCACTGCTCTCGCATTCGCTCAACACCCGGAATCGGAGGAGCTGTTGATGCGCGCGACCCAGGCTCAGCAGCATGGAGACAATCAAACTGCGATCCAGGATTACGAAAAACTCCTGAAACTCCGTCCAGATATGTTCGAAGCGAGGGCTAATCTGGGCGCAGCGCTGGCGCATGAGGGCCGTTTTGACGAGGCCATTGCGCAGTATCGCCTGGCATTGTCTTCCGCCCCCGACAACGATCAGATCCGTATGAATATGGCGATCGCCTATTACAAGAAGGGCGATCTGAAAAATGCGTACCCCGAGTTCGAGGAGGTCCGCAAAGTGCAACCAAATAACGTTCAGCTCGCGATTCTGCTGGGTGATACTGAAGTTCGGCTTGGCGAGGCTGGCACCGCCGCCGCTTTGCTGGCTCCGCTGGAAGCGGGCAATGCAGCGAACCCCGATTTCGAGTATGTCCTCGGCAGAGCGTTGATTGCATCCGGAAATCGTCGCGACGGAGCGAATCGGCTCGATAAGGTGGCGCAGACAACACACGGGGCGGACGTTTATCTGCTGGCTGGCTCCACGCTTTTGGACCTGAACGAATTTGCCCGGGCCCGAACCGACCTGGAGGCGGCGCTGCGCCTGAATCCGAATCTGCCTCACATCCATGCTCTGACGGGGATGGCGCGGGACATGAGCGGAGAGGCCGCCGCGGCTGAGCCGCTCTTTCGCGAAGCGCTGCGGCGCGATCCGGACGACTTCGATGCCAACTTATACCTTGGATCGATTCTGTATAAGCGGCGGGACATGGCTGAAGCAAAAACGTATCTCGACCGGGCGCTTCAGCTCAAGCCGTCGAACGCGACCGCACAGTATGAACTCGCCATGTGGGAGAGCACATCCGGTCAATATGAGGAAGCGGCGAAGGGCCTGGAGGCGCTGGAGAAGGCCGACCCCGACTGGCTGGAGCCGCATGTTGAGTTGGCCAATGTTTACTATCGCCTTCACCGTCCGGCGGACGGTGCGAAAGAGCGGGAGATTGTTGCCAGGTTGAACGCGCAGCAACAAAGCCAGGGCCCGCCGAAGATACAGCAACCCTGACTGGCGTTGATATAGCTGGTAAAGTCACCCTGCGTGAGCCCATGGACGGGATTGCCGTGGGCATCGGTCACCATTACGTCGACCAGCACTCGGTTGACCGTGGTTGTGAGCGTCAGCTCGGGAGAGTTAGGGGACTGGCTCGCTTGTCCGGATTCGGCGCGCTGCTGTCCCGCGAGGGGAAGGCTGATGCAGACGATCAGCCCGACAAGAATGGGTGACCAAGCGGGGACACCGGAAGCGCCCTTCATCGGGTTCGCTCCTCCCGAGGCGGATTCTACTCGCAGATGGAGGGACGAACAACCGTGCCGGATTTTCGGTTCAGAGGCTCATTGACCTCAGCTAATACGGGTAGGGCTCGTTGGGTTTTACGATTCGGATATCGTGATCGGTGAACACAAAATGTCCACCGGGGAACGGCACCTTCGGCATGTGGCAGGAGGCGCAGTTGACTTTAGCCACGGGGCAGACCTTTGCATGGGGTGCTGCTGCGGACATGGCCGGAGAGTGGCAGGCAAGACATTTGCTGTCGTAAAAAGAGGCGTCGCGCACGAGTTTATGGTGCGGATCGTGGCAGGCAATGCAGCTGATCCGCGAATCGGCCCCGTCGAAGCACTTGCTGATTGCTAACCTGTAGGGCTGAAAGCGGACATCGGAGGTACCGCGCCAGCCGGCTCTCACGACTAATTCCCAGGTGCGATGGCATTGGCCGCAGAAATTCGATATATCTTCGGAAGAAAGATCTTCCAGTTCCGGGGGAAAGACAGTCCAGTCATCCTGCGCCATCGCGGCAAGATGAGCGCCCGCGTCGACGTGGCAATGCTCGCAGGTAAGTCCAGGCTTCAAGGAAGTCAGATTCAGCTTGTGGTCGATAACCGCGTTACTGGCATGGCAACCGAAGCACGTTGTGACACCTTCCTCGATCAGCGGCCGGCCAATCGCTTCCTCCAGGGTCTTCGGCTCCAGTCGATCGTCCCCCACGGTGAGAGCAAGCCCTTCTATCGATGGATAGTAACTCACGAGGCTCTCATACATCCGGCCATTATGGTCCAAAAGCCAGGTCTGCGCCTGTGCGCCCATGGACCACACAACGGGGATGGAGATTGAGTGCGTGCCATCGCTCACAATGTACTGGGTCTGTCCATTCTGAGTTTTGACAGTGTAGGTATATTGCTCTCTCCGAAAGGTGAGCTCCGGATGCGCACGGAGCGTGTCATTATCCCCCGGTACCTGCATCGCGTGTCCCATCTGAGTACCGGGCTGGGTGGAGGCTTGCTTTTGGTGGCAGCTTGCACAGGTAACTTTCTCCTGCCTGCGCTCAGCGGACATGCACACGCAGCCAACCATCAACACCAGGAGAGTTCTACATATTCGCATCAGCAGCTGTCCCGTGACCTGAAAGCGCCAGGCACAGAAGGCGCTCCCGCCTGGCATCATCCCTTCGACCGAGCTCGGAATACGCCTTGGCAAGCGCAATATGCGCTTCCAGATTCTGTGGATCCGTCTTGACCACCGCCTCCAGATGGGGCAATGCGCCCTTGACATCCCCCGTTTCCACCAAATCCCGCCCCAGCACAAGCTGGGCCATCGAGAGGGAAGGATCTTCTGCGAATGCCTTTTGAGCGTCGGAAAGCGCAACCTGGTAATCTCCCTGCATTCCGAACGCCCATGCCAGCATGGCATGCACGAGGGCGCTCGCCGGGGAAATGGTCAGCTCCTTTTGGAACTGTGCGATTGCCTGGTCCGGATCCGTTGGAAACAACAGATAAGCGTAAAGGTAGTGGACATTGGGCGTGGTCGGGAAGCGGGCGAAAATTTCCTCAAAAGCCTGATGCGCCCCGGTGAGATCCCCACTCATAAAGGTGGCTGCGGCCCGGCCAACCATAGCGATCAGTTGCGCCTGCGAGGGATCGATGTCCTTCGGAAGAATGGGCATCCGCAAACCCGACAACCCAATGCCGTTTGTCACGTCCTCGTTGATGGTGCCGTGCCGAACCATTACGGCATATTTTCCGAGCGCCTCTTCGAATCTCCCCAGTCGGGTCAACAGCAGCGCCTCGTGGTAAAGAACAATCCCGGCATTCCGTGGCTGGTTTGCCGCGCCGAGGGCGATGCCCTGCTGAAGGTCCTGGAGCGATTGCGGGTACTGGCCGACTTCAAACTCGCAGAGACCGCGCAGCGCACGGGCGGGCCCTGCGTCAGGCGTCAGTTCGATGTAGTGCGTCAGAGCCTCAATGGCAGGCGCATAAGCGTTGACACCATATTGCAGGGAACCCAGATACCACCAGCCGTCCGGCCATTTGGGATTGAGCTGGGTTGCCTGCTGGTACAACTCGATCGCGCGGGGAATGTCGCCCTGCTCGCGTGCGGACGAGGCGCCAGCTGTTAATTCATCGAAGCTTTCCGGGTGATCCTGGGCCACCGCCGACGCCGGCGCATGCAACAGCAGGGTCAGCGTAAGGCCCAATAAAGTGTCTGCTATCAATCGGCTACGAAGGTGCATTTCCGCCTGCGCGCGCACGGATTGCGGTCCGGCCAATTCGAGGAAGAGCCCTTCCTGCCATGAAATCCATGCTTTTCGAGTGCAACCATATCACAGCCAGACGGTACTTTCGTTTCCGGCGGACGCGTGAATTGTAACGCTTTGCATTTCCCGCTTGACAGCCATAAGCCGATGGGAGTATTTGTCATACGGCCCACAGTAACAATGCTGCGGAGGGTCTAGTAAATCGCATTAGGAGATTTCTTCACTTCTCAATCATTTCCGCAGTTTGATTCAGAGACCAGCCCGGTGCGATCCGGAGCTGGGGATACCGTAGAAGCTCAGCAGGTATTCAGGAGGCTTCGTGGTGGTCCAGTATCCGTCTGGCACGGTATGGTATCGATATCACGATCACGCAATCGGCTCCGCGATTAGCCGCGTCGGTTCTGTCTCGATTCACCGGTCAGAAAGCCCCCGTCCTGTTTCCGTTCGCGACGTCCTCAAAATACATTTCCTAAAGAACCTCAGCAGCCTACTCCTCAAAGGGGGTCACCGCTTGAGGCAGAATCCGCTTTTCACAGATACCGTCGTGGCAGTAATCTCAACCGTCGCTGCGAAAATTGCAGCGGATCACGCCAACAGAACTGATCGGCTCGAATAATTCAACACCGCGAGCGATTCGTATTCTCGCGGGTCGTATTAGCACTTGCACAGGAGGCATCATGCTTAGCACAAGAAATTTAGCGCATTCCGGAAACTGGGCAATGCTCAGCCTGGTTCCAGCGTTGCTACTGGCGCTCGTTGCGCTCATCATCCCAGCATGTCACGCCCAACAATTGACAGGCACGCTGAGCGGGACTGTCTATGACTCGTCCGGCGGAGTTGTTCCCGGCGCTCAGGTAACCCTTACGAACCTGGCCAGTGGTGACGTGCGCACTGCGACCGGCGATTCCGAGGGCCGCTGGGTCATCACCGCCGTTCAGCCGGCCACCTATTCCCTTAAGGTTGAAGCGAAGGGCTACGCGGCATGGCGGGAAGACGGCATTGCCATGAGCACGGGCGATACGCGCGACATTCCGAACATCAATCTCAAGGTAGGCACAGCAACGGCCACGGTGGAAGTAGTTGGCGGAGGGTCGGCGGTGGTACCGACGGACACCTCTGAAATCAGCACCACGATCAACGAAAACATGATTGACAGTTTCCCCCTCGCAGGACGCGACGCCGGCGAACTGATGAAGGTGATGCCGGGCATGGCGCTCAATAACAACGCGGGAGGTCCTTCGAAGACCTTCGCTAACGGTGACGTGGAGGTCGGCTCCAACAACGGCCCGGTGGGCGACTACTCTGCGAACGGCACGCAGCCCAACGGAACCGTGTCATACATGCTGGATGGCGCCGATCTGGTCGATCCCGGCAATTTCGGTACGCAGATCGCCAACATCAATCAGGATATGGTTGGCAACATCAAATTCCTGTCTGCGGATTACAGCGCGGAGTACGCCAAAGGGCCGACTATCTTTGAGGCATTCAGCAGGAGCGGCGGGCGGCAGTTTCATGGCGAAGCCTACCTCTACACCCACAATGCCGCTCTGGATACTGTGGACGCCTACACCAAGAGCCAGGGCGGCACGAATGCCGGCCAGAGCTATTACTACATGGGCGGCAATATAGGCGGCCCAGTGCGGCTTCCGTTTTTGAGTTTCAACAGCAACCGCGACAAACTCTTCTTCTGGGCCGGCTATGAGTACATGAAGCAGCAGCCGGCGGGTTCCATCATCAACTACAACGTTCCCAACGCGGCGCAGCTCTCCGGCGACTTCAGCAACCCCGGTATCGACCCGGCGGCTATCAAAACCTGGCCCAATTTTTATAATCAGTTGACGAAAAACGTGCCGGCCGGGGGTTCGGCGACGTCGTTTCCGGTAGCAGACGTGGATCCGAACATGCCGGGGATCCTGGCCCTTTATCCCAAGACCAATGAAACTCCTTCGGCTGCTAACGGTTACTCCAATTACCACTACGCCAACACTTCCCCACAAAACCGCTGGGAAGCCTCCGGCAAGGTCGACTATGCCATCAGCGACAACACAAAGCTGACTGGCTCATACACCTACCAGCATGAGAGCGATCTGGCTCCCATTTCCATCTGGTGGGCAATTCCAAGTTCGCTTCCCTATCCGTCGGCTGGGGCATCGAATACGGTCACGAACGTGATCAACACCAACCTGACGCACGTATTCAATCCCACGACCACCAACGAAACGGTCTTCAGCTGGTCGCACTTTGTCAATCCCTATACGCTGTCCAATCTGAGCGCGGTCACGCGTTCCACCAACAAATTCAGCGCAACAGGACTTTTCGGAAACACAGCGTCTCAAATCCCGAACTTCGAACCGGATTATTGCTGCAGCGAGCAGCTGGCGAGCATTAACTACTATCCGATGACCTCAAAGACGGGCCCGCTCGGAGTCGGCTTCTTCGGCGGCATCAAGCAGGTGCCGGCTTTTTATGACAACTTCACCAAAGTATTTGGCCCTCACACCATCAAGGTCGGATTTTACTGGGACCAAAGCTCCAACCAGCAGAACAGCAATGGGCCGGACAACGGAACATATAACTTCATCAACTCCGGTCAAAACTCAACTACGAACGACGTAGCTGACCTGATGCTCGGCTATGTCAACTCGTATCAGCAGCAAAACCAGGATGTCGCACAGGACAACGCCTACCACCAGGTATCGTTCTATGCGCAGGATTCGTGGAGAGCAACTAGGAGGCTGACGATTAACTATGGCCTCCGGTTCGACCACGTTGGGCAGTGGTACGGGTTTAACGACTTTTCGGCCGGTAACCAGGTCTGGATCGGAGCGGACTACAACAACGGCGCCAACGCGCCCAATAACACCGGCCTGGAGTGGCATGCCATCGACAAAAGCATTCCGCTCTCCGGATTCGTAACGCCCACGTTCTACTACGCGCCGCGCGGCGGGATCGCCTACGACATCTTCGGCAACGGCAAAACCGTGTTCCGGGGAGGGTTCGGCGTATTCCGTTACCAGGCAACCAGCGAAACGGCAGAGGCTGGCAACGGACCCGCCGGGTCGTTTGAATACCAAACGCCAACGCCATTTGACGGCATCGCCAACAACACCACCTTCACGCCGCCTTCCAGCGTTGCTCAGAACGGATCGAGCGTCGATGCAATGCAGCAGGGAGACAGCCGTGCGCCATTCACCAACGACTGGAACGTCACCATCTCTCAGGCGCTTCCGTGGCGGTCGGTGCTGGACGTGTCCTATGTGGGCAATCGCAGCGCAGACGAATATATGGACGGATCGAACAGCAAGCTCTTCGACCTGAACAACGTTCCCATCGGGGGGCTCTTCAAGCCGGATCCAATTACCGGCACTTACGTCTCACCGGCCGCGCCGCCATGTTCCACGACGAATACGGCCAGTGAGAGCCTGTACTGCGCGGCAAATCCGGCAGTTTATTCGCAGACCTATACCCAGAATGATTTCCGGCCATTGAGAAATTACACGGACGTCTATCTGATCACTCACGCCCCGTGGTCCAACTACAACGCGCTGCAGATCAGCTATACGAAGCAGACGGGACCCGTCACCTTCCTGACCAATTACACCTTCTCCAAGGTGCTGGGTATTCGCGACGGAGGATCCAATAACGGCGCCGGAAACGGCACGGGGCTGGATCCCTTCGTGATTGGAAACAACTATGGTCCACTGGCGTATGACCATACGCACATTCTCAATCTTGTCTATAACTGGACGTTACCGACCTTCATTCACAGCAGCAGCATCGGGACGAAGATACTCGGCGGCGCGGTGAATGGCTGGCAGTTCTCCGGTTATACAGCATTCCAGAGCGGCTATAACCTTCAGATGCTGACTGGGGGCACCTTCAATGCGCAATATCCGAGCGGGCTGACTGTGCCCACCGTGGCCAACCCGAACCTGCCCGACAACAGCATCACGTTGCCGAACGGGTTGAAGGCAGTAGGCCTCAGTCCATCGACCTACTTCGGAACGTTTGCCTATAACGCTTTGGTGCCGGCTCTTACCTGTAACCCAACAACGGGCCTGCACAAGGGTCAGCGGTTCAATCCCGACTGCTTTGCACCGCCGGCCTACGGACAACAGGGGCAGCTCAACATGCCCTATATGCGGGCACCCAATTACTGGGACAACGATGGCGGTGTTTACAAGAACTTCCATTTCACCGAGACCCGATACATACAATTCCGAGTCTCCGCCACGAACTGGCTAAACCATCCGCTGGCGCAGTTTGGCCTTGCCAACAACAGCGATGAGCAAATCAGCTTTATTCAAACACAAAATGCCACCTGCGCTGGCTGCGTCACCTCAAGCGGCGCACCAATCCAGGTGCAATCCCTATCGCCCACCAATACCAACACAACTACGACCGGAGTGCCTGCCTTCAAGACAGGCGCCAGGTTCGTGACTCTGGCGACGAAGTTCTACTTTTAAGCCAGGTATTCCAATAGAATGACCGAGGGGCGGCTTACGCCGCCCCTCGTGTTTTGAGATTATTATGCTTTCTTCAAAATTGCTCCGTTGCACATTATGGGTTATTTTTACGCAGTTCATCGCGTCCGGCCTTCTTCTGCTTTGTGCCGCCCAAACGCAAGGCAGGAAGGCGAACAGTCCGATCTATTTCGAGCTGCAGAAGATTTTGTTCCGCCTGGAGAACGATGAGACTCCAGCGAAGAATGCACCGGAGGCGATGGCAGGAGGCGTCGCCGTCTTCGACTACAACGGTGACGGGCGTCCGGACATCTTCTTCACCAACGGCGCGAATATCGCGACCCTCAGGAAAGATTCTTCCAAGTATCGAAACCGGCTCTTTCGCAATGATGGAAACGGCCACTATACCGATGTGACGGAGCAGGCGGGGGTCGCAGGCACAGGCTATGACATAGGAGTGGCCATTGGGGATTACGACAATGATGGCTGCCCGGACATGTTTGTCGCCGGGGTCCACCACAACACGCTTTACCACAATAATTGCAACGGCACGTTCAGAGACGTGACCGCAAAGGCGGGACTCGATAAGTCAAACGATCCTGAGTACGGGCCGCTGTGGGCCGAAGCCGCCGTGTGGGTGGACGTGAATAACGACGGGCTGCTCGATCTCTTCATCGTGAACTACATGCAGTGGACCTATACCGACAAGCCGCTCTGCGCCTATCGCGGCGTCGCAGATTACTGTCACCCCCGCTACTACAAACCTACTCCCGATCAATTGTTTATCAACAATGGCGATGGTACGTTCAGGGATGAATCTGCAGCCTGGGGCATTCGGGATCATCCGGGAAAGGGAATGGGCGTGGGGATGGCCGACTATGACTTGGATGGCCGCCAGGATCTCTTCGTCACCAACGACGCAGGATACGAGTTTCTCTTCCACAATCTCGGCAACAAGTTCGAAGAGGTTGCTTTTAATGCCGGGGTGGCTCTCGCGGAGGATGGAAACTTCATTTCCGGAATGGGGGTGGACTTCCGCGATTTTAATAATGATGGCTATCCCGACATAGTCTATGTCGCTCTGAATAATCAGACATTTCCCATATACGAAAACACCGGCAAGGGAGACTTTCGCGAAGTTACAACGCCGAGCGGGATGCGGGAGGCGAGCATGAAGATGGCTGGCTACGGTCCCGGACTCTACGACTTCGACAATGACGGATGGAAAGACTTATTCGTAAGCCGCGGTCACGTCGAGTCGATGCCTGTGCCCGGCGCGGAAATCGATCAATACAACACGGTCTTCCACAACGAGGGTAAAAGCGGCAAGTGGATCGCGCTCACAGCTGAGGCGGGTTTGACGGCCGGACATGGCGGCCGCCATCGTGGCTGCGCATTCGGCGATCTGGACGGAGATGGTCGCATCGACGTGGTAACCACGGCACTGAGCGCGGATGCTGAAATCTGGATGAATCGGAGCAGGAACACGAATCACTGGCTGGACATCAGGCTACGTGGAACAAAGAGCAATCGCGACGGTATCGGCGCTCGAATCAAGGTCGTGACCAGGAGTCTCACCCAGTACAACCACATGACAACCAGTGTCGGCTACGCATCCTCCAGCGACGGTCCGGTCCACTTCGGACTCGGCCCAGACGCAGTTGCAGACCTGGTGGAAATCTGCTGGCCATCCGGGATCGTTCAGACATTCCAAAACGTTAATGGCGACCGCACCATGACTGCAACAGAACCTTCCAGGTAGGACAATCATCGATCTTGCCTGTCGGCGCGCGCTCTGCTGAGATGGCAAGCTGGGTCAGGGGGCATGACGCGAAGGATTTCGTCTTCGTGACCAGGGGCGGTTCTCGCGCCAGACTACAAAAAACGCCCCCAGGGAGAGAGCTGTCAGTATCCATCCGTAAACTTCATCTGACAAAAACGCATATGTGATGTTGATCTCCGACCTTCCACCCGGGACCGGCAGCACGATCAGACCATCTTCCCGGTGGGGCCGGTTTGTGCTGAGTATTCCGTTGACCGTGATGCGCCACGCGGGATAGTCGCGAAGGTTGATCACAAAGAATGCCGGGCCGGGGCTCAAAATGCTGAAGTGAAGCCGATCCCTGAGATTCGTGGAGTGTGAACCAGCGCCAACCTGGAAAGGTGGATCAGTCGGGCCGCTGGCCATCCATGCGGTGGGATTGTTGTGACCAACTGCCAGTGGATCGGAGCTCGTCGGCGTGTACTCATCTGTCGCATCGTGCGTTTTTCCGTCTTTGAAGGCAGCGACCATGCCCGGAACATCGTTCGCCGCACCACAGAACTGGCGAAAGAGATGATAGCCGAATAGGCCGAAGATGAGCGGAATCGCCAGAGCTGCTGTGATGGCGCCAGAGGATCGGAGCCTTATCCGGTCGAGAGCCAGCGCGAAGAGTGCAGCGGCCACAACCCCAAGGACAGCACCGAACCGCCACGGAAATTGCAGGTATTTCAGCTCCGGGATCACGCGCCACAGAAGAGCGCTGGTTGCAGTGAGCAGAAAAGCGAGCGCAGACGCAAGGATCAGGAGGGCGATGATCACGAAACTGCGAGATTGCAGGCTACGATTTTCTGTTTTCGCATCTCTGCCAGGAAACGCAATCCAGGCAAAAACCGCAATGCTAATCAGAAGCGTGACTGAACAGAGCGAAGCAGTGTTGAGAATGGCGATGTGCGAAATGCTGCCTGATCGGCCGAAGAGAAAATTATCCTGGTAGCGCGTTCCGGGGAAGAAGGCCATGGTAATCCGTACCCATCGCCGCTCAACGATTGCCGGAAGAAGAAAAAAGCCGGAGAGTCCAAGACCGAGGCAAGTTCCGATTGTGACAGTTGCGGCGTCTTTCAAAGCATTGACGCTCAATTTCTGAGCGCCCCACATCCATGCGATTCGAACAGTCGCCAGCAGAGCGAGTGAATAACAACCCATTACGGCAGCAGGGTTGTCGGTCAGCCATAGCAGAGCAACAGGAAGAGCTATGCCTGGGATGGTGAGCCGTGGCCGCAAAATCGAGAGCACGAGGAGGGGTATCCAGGCAGCAGCAAGCAATTCCGCATACGCGCCGCGCTCAAGGGAAGTAAAAAGCATGTACGGATGCACCATGTAGAAGCAAGCGGCAACCAGCGCGTTGGCTTCATTGGTCCATTCCCTTGCCAGGCGGTACATCGTGAATCCGCAGCCGGTAAAGGCCACCCAGATAAATGTGGCGGGGACAGCGGTCCATGGCAGAATGAGGCCGAGGAGCGCCCCGATCGCCCACGAGAGCGGCGGATAGAAGATAAAGCGAGGTTCGCCCGAGTTCCACGCTGCAGTGAACTCCCAGTGGGGCAAGACCACACCTTGTCTCCATTGAGAACCCACTTCCAGCCAGTTGAGCAGATGGAATTCGAAGTCATGTCCGCACGAAGAGCCTCGAATCACTATCGGCAAAACGGCCAGGAGAGCCCCGGCGGGAATGATAAGCAGAGAATGGCGATCTCGCATCCTCTTGATGCTACACGCGCAGCCGGTTGCCCTCACGAAGAAAAAGATCAATTCCGACAATTGCCGACGGCAGTTATTCTTGCTTACTACAAGTGCGTATGCACAGGATTCCCGCTGTACATCAGGCGCCGATCACCGCTCGTGGCAGCCTCACCTGCTCCGTGCCCCGAACCCACCAGGGTGACCCGAAATCCCAGGCCCTTTGGGGCAATCGGGAATTGACCCTGACGTGCCCCCACCGTAAACGTGCGCAAGGCATCATTCCAGTGCATCGGGACCCAGGCGTATCGTCCTTTTTCATAGTCGTAAGTCAGCCCGTCGTCAAAATAGAGCTTCGCATCCCCGTCATGTCCGGGGTAAATCCGCACCTCAATCGGAGCATTGGGATCCTGATCTGTATACTCCTCCTCCGGACCCATGGGCAGGACGCTGCCCGCGCGCACGTAAAGAGGCAGAACCCCCAGCGGCGCCTCGCGATGGATCACGCGGCCTCCGGAAATTCGCTGACCGGTCCAAAAGTCATACCAGTCCACGTCCGAAGGAAGATAAACATCCCGCGATGTTGCCCCTTTCTTCGTAACCGGAGCCACCAGCAGGGAAGGTCCGAACATATATTCGTCAGTGATATCCAATGCCTGGTTGTCCGAAGGAAAATCGAACACCAGAGCGCGCATCGGAGTATAATCGTCAAAGGTTGTCCTGGCGGCCAGGGTGTAGATGTACGGCATGAGCCTGTAACGCAGGCGATCATATAAGGTAAGAAGCTTCTGCGCGTCGGGACCGAACGACCAGAGTTCATTCTGATTGTTCTGGCGCGCGCCATGAGCCCGGAAGATCGGGCAAAACGCTCCAAATTCGAACCAGCGCACAAAGAGCTCGCGATAGGCCGGATCCGTCGTATCGCCACCGACAAAGCCGCCTATATCACTCGTCCAGTAAGGCAGGCCGGTCAGCGAATAATTCAATGCGGCGGGAATCTGCCGGCGCAACGAGTCGAACGTGGTAAGCGTATCTCCGGACCACGCAGCCGCAGCATTCCGCTGCATTCCGGTAAAGGCCGAGCGCGTAAGTATGAACGCTCGCCTGTTATCCGGCTGGGTGCGTTCGCCATCGAAGATCGCTTTCGTCGTCAGCAGGGGAAACATATTTGCATATTTCGACCCGTCACCGAGCGCTGTCTGGGCGCCGGCCAACATTGGCCCGTGCTCCTCCGCATACAAATCAGCCGGTTCGGTCGAGTCCATCCAAAAGGCGTCCACGCCAATGTCATAAAGTGACTTCTTTGCCTGCTCCCAATAAAGCTGGCGCGCGCCGGGATTGAAGGCGTCATAAAGGCGCGTCCCCTCCATATAAGCAGGCAGCGTGTTCTGGCCTGGAGTAACAAAATAACCGTTGGCATTCATTTCGTCAAAGTTGACACTGCCAGGCTGAAATAGCGGCCAGATTGAAACCATGACATGCACATGCTGATCATGCAGGCTCCGCACCATTAACTCAGGATCCGGATAGTTCGCATTGAAGGTTCTGGAACCAAACTTAGTCTCCCATCCCGCATCGAGGACGATGTTATCTAGGGGAATATGCAGGCTGCGATATTCAGCGGCGACTCCGAGCATCTGCTCTGTGCTCGAATACGCCAGCTTTGATTGCCAGTATCCATAAGCCCATCTTGGAAACAGAGGCGCTGTTCCACTCAGTCGCCGATATCCAGAGATGATCTTATCGACAGAGGGCCCACCTATATAGTAATAGTCCACCACATCGGAATCGTTCGACTCGATGCTAACCACCTGCCGGAATCGGTTATTCCAATCTGTCACTGACGCGCTGTTCCACAGGATCCCATACCCTCTGGAAGATACAAAGAAGGGAATCGAGATATTCGTATTATCCTGCGACAGAACCAGTTCAGTGTTCCTTTCGTTCATCAGCCCCGTCTGGTGCTGGCCCAAACCATATACTCTTTCCTCAGGTGTAAGAGCGAACCACACCGAGGCCGCGTGGGCTGGCCGCCCATCCGTAGTTGTAGATATCACTCTTCGCGGGAAAGGCCAATCCGTCTCGGCAAGCATCAGTGTGCCGTGAACGCTGAAGCGTACTGCCGAGCTGTTTCTGTCCACATCAACGCGAAGAGCGGCGGTGACGACCTCAATGGATCGATCGGAGGCGTAGACAGAAAACGACGTTGCGGGGCACGCAGAATCGGGCAAGGCTGGATTGCTGAGGTCGGGGACAGACGGTCCTGGCACAAAGGTCACCCGAACAACGTCACCTCCGCACGGCTTGATGCGCAGCGTGCCGTTCGTTAACCGAAACAATTCTGCGTCTGTTGTCTGTTGGTCGCTTAATACCACGTCAGAATGGGGCGCTGGCTGCGCATAAGTTCCCGCGGCGGATGCGATAACTGTCCATAATATTGCCTGTAGCCAGAATCTCGGGCCACCGGTTCTGTTCTTCATCAGTTTCCTTAATTCAGATGTCCAGACATATGCAACAGACGACGCCTGGGACAGGAACGGACGTACGAAACGAAGTCCAGTCGTCTTCCCTCTTTCTCGGCAATTGTACTGTCTTTTTTGGTTGGATTCTCTGTTTCCAGCTGCGTTGGCTGTTCAATGAAATTGTGATGTGGATCACAGCCAGCCACTCTTTCACTCGCTAGAATTCGGGCAGTTTGCCGGACCATGCGCTGGAGAACGCCAGTCGGGCGTGGAGTGTTGCGCAGAGAGAGGCGAGAGATCGTGAGGCGGAGGACAGCGAGACAAAAAATTGTACTGGGCGCTGTCGCTTGTGGGCTCATGGCAGGAATTGTTGCAACTGAGGGGCAGCGGGGCTCGCGCACGCCAGGCGCGATGGCGGAGTTTACCGCGTTTCTGGGGATGCATCGAGCGGAGCTGATCGCCACCGTGCCGGAGGGAGGCGGGATCATTGTCGAATACCCGAAGGAGGGGTCGCTGTTTCCGGCCGATTTTGCTCCGCCGCTTTTCCAGTGGCGGGACGTCACTGCGGAGGCGAGGGTCTGGCGCGTGGAAGTGAAATTTGCCGGACATGGTCCGAAGATCCGACAGTGGTCCGCTGGCGAGGAGATGCAGGTTGGGCCGGTGGACGACTCGCTGTCGGGATACGTACCTCCAACCCTGACGCCGGAGCAGGCGGATTCGCACACGTGGCGCCCCGATGCGAAGACCTGGGAGGAGATCAGGAAGGGTTCGCAGAACAAGCCGGCGATGATTCGGTTTGAGGGGTATAGGAATAAGGATGACCGAGAGCCAGTTTCGAACGGACAGGTGACAATCGAGACCTCGGATCCTGCAGGTGCGCCGATCCTGTACCGGGATGTTCCGCTGATTCCGCCGCCTGTGGAAGGAGCGGAGCGCAGCACAATCAAGCCCCTGCCAGACTCATTGCTGCCGCTGATCAAGTGGAATTTGCGTTACGTCTCCGATTTGGAGAGCAGGACGGTGATGACCGGGCTGCCGACGTGTGCCAACTGCCACTCGGTGGCGCGCGACGGGAAAACGCTGGGCATCGACGTGGACGGTCCGCAGAACGACAAAGGACTGTATGCGCTGATTCCGCTGCAGAAGGTGAGCAGCATCAGCAACGACTATGTGGTCCACTGGAGCGCGTTCAGCGACGAGCGCGCGCAGAAGCGCTTTGGGTTCATGTCGCAGGTTTCGCCGGACGGGCAGTACGTAATCACATCGATCAACCCCCCGGGGGCTCAAGGGCCGCGGCTGCTGGACCGGCTGTACAGCGCGAGTTATAGCAATTACGGATTCGGCCAGGTCTTTTTCCCGACCCGGGGCGTGCTGGGCTGGTACAGCCGGGCGAGCAAAACGCTGCAGCCGCTGCCGGGAGCCGATGATCCGAACTACGTGCATACGAGCGCCTTCTGGAGTCCGGATGGAAAGTACCTGATTTATTCGCAGGCGGCAGCGAAGGAACCCTATTCTCCGGGTCAGATTTTGCCCAAGTACGCTAACGATCCCAACGAGACGCAGATCCAGTACGACCTGTACCGGATCCCATTTAATGACGGCAGGGGCGGCAAAGCAGAGCCCGTGCTGGGCGCGTCGCAAAACGGAATGAGCAACGACTTTCCGAAGGTTTCTCCGGACGGAAAGTGGATTGTCTTTGTCGAGAACAAGAATGGGCTGCTGATGCGGCCGGACAGCAAGCTGTATATCGTGCCGTTCGAGGGTGGAACGGCGCGACCGCTGGCGTCGAACCTGGCGGTGATGAACTCATGGCACAGCTTTTCGCCGAACGGGCACTGGCTGGCGTTCTCATCGAAGACTCCGTCCCTCTACACGGAGTTGTATCTGACGCACATCGACGAAAACGGGAACGCAAGCCCGGCAATTCTGATCGAGAACGCGACCGCGTCGAACCGGGCAGTGAACATCCCGGAGTTCGTCAACGTGTCTCCGGGCGGGCTGGAGCGGATCGACCACCCGGCTACCGATTTCTATGAGCTATTCGACACGGCTGTGAAGCTCTCGGATCATAAGCAATTCGAGGCGGCGGTTGCGGCGTGGCAAAAAGCGATGGTGATTGACGCGAGCGATCCGCGAGCCCATGACAACCTGGGGATTGCGCTCGCGGGAACCGGAAAAATGAGCGAGGCGATTGAGGAGTACCAGAAGTCGCTGGCGCTGAATCCTAACAGCTCACAGACTGAAAACAATCTGGGCAGCGTGCTGGCGCAGTCAGGAAAGCTGGAAGATGCGCAGGACCACTTTATACATGCGCTGCGGATTAATCCTAATAACACGTCGGCGGAGGTGAATCTGGGCAGTCTGCTCGCGGCGAAGGGCGGGCATACACAGGACGCGATTACGCTGCTGGAAGACGCGCTCAAGACCCTGCCGAATTCTCCGGACGGGCAGAACGGTCTGGGCGTGGCTCTGGCGCACACGGGGAATCTCGAAGAGGCTACGACGCACCTCGAGAAGGCCGTGGAATTGTCGCCCCAGGATGCCGGCTACCGCTTCAATTTTGGGCGCGTCCTGGCGGCGCAGAGCCGCTTTGCCGATGCGCTGCCGCAATTCGACCAGGCGGCCCGGCTGACGAACATGCAGGATCCGGCAGTTCTACAGATGCTGGCGGCAATGGATTCCGAGACAGGGCGATATGCGGCGGCCGTAACGACTGCGCAGATGGCTCTGACGCTGGCGCAGCAACAGCAGAACAGCGCGCTGGTGAAGTCGCTGGAGGCGAATCTGATGCGCTACCAGTCGCAGGCCGCAACGGGCGGAACCCGGTAGCTCGATGCGATCTACCCACCAAGCTACGAGCTAATGTAAGTCAACACCAATGCTGGCACCGCCGCCGCACCGCCCAACTTGCGCAGCGCGGCCGATACCTTTTCGACCGTCGTGCCGTGTTCCGGGTTGTCGCCTTTAGGTTGTCGGGTGAGGACCCCCACTACCGCTGGCTTAGCCGCCGCCCTGCCCAGCCGGCCCAATGAGTTCGCTGCCGCCGCACGCACATCCTCATCCGCGTCGTCCTCGATGAGGCGTGTGAGAGCCCGCACCACTGGCTCTGTCGCCGCAGCACTCCCGAGTTGGCCCACCGCTTCGGCCGCTCGCCAGGATGGATACCTGCCCTCGAGGTGATCCAACAGTATCTCCACAGCCTGGCTGGCCGCGAGGCCGCCGAGCCCCCCGAGCGCTTTAGCCGCCGCATCCGAAGCCCCGCGGTACAGGCCTCGAAGCTGGTCGAGCAGACCTTCTACGATCCGGTCGGTCGCGTCCGCGGCGCCCGCCATGATGATCAGATCGATCGCGCGGGGGCGACCATCGCGCAGATCATCCGCCAGCAAGTCCAGGCACGACTCTCCCTCTCCCGCTTTAACCACAGCCATCGCCCCCAGCGCACGGTGCAGTGCATCGCCTGCCACGGCGGGCCGACCCGATACGGAATATCGATCCCGGCACAGGTTCACGACGCGGTTGCAGATCTGGTTGATCGTGGGTTCATTGCAGGATCGCGCCGGTTCCGCGATCTCGGGAAGACAACACACCGCCAGGGCCAGGCGATGGCGCAGGAGGTCGTCCTTGTCCTCGTCGCTGCCCGCCCTGTCGTCGACGTAAGAGGAGCACAAAACCTGCTGGACCCACTTCTGGACAGACGGTTTTCGTCGACACTGTCAGCAAGAGCTTGTCGCCAACAACGTGGGCTCCGTCTCGCCCGCCGCGAAAACGTCCTGCTGCTGGGCAACAGCGGCACAGGGAAAACGCACATCGCTCTGGCTCTCGGCCTGGCTGCCTGCCAGCGTGGTCACCGCGTGCGCTTCACCACTACCGCCGCAC
>Ga0224555_1001362_pt1 | contig 34127 bp, 24 predicted proteins | sample 714S23034metaG_FD_180687 | JGI IMG/M metagenome (GOLD analysis project Ga0224555, IMG submission 180687) | Peat soil microbial communities from Stordalen Mire, Sweden - 717 S2 30-34 | ecosystem: Environmental > Terrestrial > Soil > Wetlands > Peat | place: Sweden: Norrbotten County, Stordalen... | reverse complement strand
GGCGCTGCAAAGTTAAGCCCGCCCCTCAGCGCCTTCACGCCTGAAAAGCCCAGCCGCAATCTCGAACCATGCAACCGCCTGCATATCCCCGCCCTGCCGCCACCGTTTCGTAACAGCCTGTCCTGACCGGCTGTCGTGTGGGCGTCCTCGCCCGCGCGGTGCAAATGATTTTTCAAACGGATCCGCTACCGCGCCAACTCGCCAACTTGCTAACCCGCGTAAGCGGGGCCAACTTGCGATACTTTGCCGAAAGGAAATCTACCAACCAACCTTCCCGCTTCGATAGTTTGCAGATAATTACCCTCCGCGAGCGCACAATAGGAATAGATAAAAAGTTGGAGCCGTAAAAATCCAGCAGCCAAACTACAAACTCATGAAAAACATAGCCTTAGCCACACTCATAGCTAATCTGTCCAGTATGTGCCCGGTTTATACCCCGCCCTACCCACCCACCCCCCCCGGGGGTCCCTACTCCACTTGTTCGCCTTTTTTAAGGTTTAAGTAATTGATTATATTAGATAATGGGTGATAGAAAACATGTCGTTTTTAGGGCAAAAACAGGCGTTTTTGGGCCATTTTGGGCGAAAAATAGCCCTTTTTTGAGCTTAGTTGGCAGCCTGGAGCGGAGAAAACGTCTCTGCTACTCGCCTTAACTCGTTTCACAAGGCAATCGGATATAATCCGGGCGTTGCTTCCATACGAGGCTGCGGAGGATTCAAATGGACGTTGTGTTCGTGGTTTTATTGGCAATTGCCGCCATCATCGCTCTAACTCTTATCCTGGGAAGTTTCTTTACCGTCAACACGGCTCAGGTGGCTATCATCACGCGCTTCGGCAAGTTTCTTCGCGTGGCCGATCCCGGTTTGAACTGGAAGATGCCCTACTTTGATACCGTCTCGGGCGTGGTAAGTCTGCGCGTGAATCAGATTTCACTCACCATGGAGACTAAGACCAAGGACAATGTCTTTGTCACCATTCCGATTTCGGTGCAAAATCGCGTTCGTCCCGAAAAAGTCTTTGATGCCTACTACAAATTGTCTGATCCGACGGCGCAGATTCAGTCCTACGTAGAGCAGGTGATTCTCGGCCACGTTCCCGGCATGACGCTCGATGAGGTCTTTGCTTCTCAATCCTCCATCGCCGCCGCCGTCAAGCAGGAACTGGATGCCGATATGGCCACCTTCGGCTTCGAGATCGTCAACGTGCTGGTCACCGATATCGTTCCTGACGCCAAGGTCAAGTCTGCGATGAACGACATCAACGCCGCCCAGCGCGAACAGGTAGCCGCCAACGCCCGCGGTGAAGCGGAAAAGATCCTGGTAGTCAAAAAGGCTGAGGCTGAAGCCGAAAGCAAGGCGCTGCAAGGGCAGGGAATCGCCAATCAGCGCAGGGCGATCATCGAGGGGTTACAGACCTCGATCGAACAGTTTCAGAAGGTGGTGGATGGAACCTCCGCAAAAGATGTCATGCAGTTGGTGCTGGTCACGCAGTATTTTGATACGTTGAAGTCCATCGGTGAGAGCGACAAAACCAACACGCTCTTCCTGGCTCACTCGCCCTCTGCCGTCAAGGAAGTCTCCGATCAGATTTTGGAATCCATGGTAATCGCCGAAAGATCGAAAAGCTGATTTGGTCTTCGAGCTATCCTATCCCTCGCCGGTCAATCCTCAAAAGACCGGCGAAGGGATAGTTCCAAATCTGCAAAACCCGCTAATCCGAAAACCGCGCCAGTTGCTCCGGGGCTGGCTTTCGCGTAAACAAACTCACCATCACCATAGTCGCCACAGCCGCAAAGAGAGCCGGAAAGATAGCGTCGCGCGCTGCCACAATGGGCGGAAAAAACGTCCTCACCGCATCGATGTCCCAGGCCAGCGTAACCACGGTCCCGGCGCAGATCGCGGCAACAGCTCCCCACGCCGTCACACGCTTCGAATAAAAAGCCGCCAGCACCACCGGCGTCAACGCGGCGGAGTAGATGGTATAAGCCCACATCATCTTTTTCAGAATGCTCTCCGCATAAACCGCCTGCGAAAGCGCCCAGCAGCCCAGCAGCACCACAGCCAACCGAGAAACGATCAGCACCCTTTTGTTTGAAGCCCCCGGAGCAATGTAGCGCACAAAAACGTCCTCCACCAAATTGGTAGCCGGCGAGAACAAATAATTCGAGGCCGTCGAGATCACTTTGGCAAAGACCGCTCCCAGCAGCAGCGCTCCCATTACTGCCGGCAGACCATGACGCGCCGTATAAGGAATAATCTCGCGCGGATGCAGCGCCACCTCGCCCACGGGATAAAGCGCCCGTCCAAAGACCGCGATGGCCACAATCAGCGTCTCTAGCACCATAGTGCCCAGAATCCATCCCACCACTGAAACCCGCGCGTCCTTCTCTGACCGCGCAGAAAAAAACTTCTGGTACATAACCTGGTTGCCCAGCATCAGCAGCAGCACAGGCACCATGAACTCCAGTCCGCGCAGCACGCCCATTCCCGCCGATTGCCGCACATGCTCCGGGCTCAGCCGATAGTTGCCCAGCACCTGAAAGTACTCAGCCGGCAGCGAAGCATGCAGCCCCGCCCATCCGCCCGCCTTGAAAAAAAGCATCGGCGCGGCAATCACGCAGATCACGGTAACCAGCGATCCGATGGCCACATCCATATAAGCCACCGACGACATGCCCGCCAGCGCCGTAGTCAGAATGACGAATGCGGCAATCAGGTAAGTGCCCATCTCCGGCGTCACCGTATCCGGAAAAATCAGGTGCAGCACGTCCCCGCCGCCCTTGAACTGGTAACTCGTGATGCCCACATAAGCAAACAAAATCGCAATCGTCCCCAGCACCCGCGCCGTCTGGTTGTAGCGCGCCTCCAGCAGATCAGGCAGCGTGAATTGCGCAAACTTCCGCGCGCGGGGCGCAATGAAATAAATCAGCACCAGCCCCAGCCAGCCGCCCGCCGGCTGCCACAGCGCGGCAAATCCATTCTTGTATGCGTTTTCCGCTCCCGCAAACAGCGAGCCCGCGCCGATCCACGAAGTCAGCAGCGTGAGCACCAGCACCACTGCAGGCAGCGACCGCCCAGCCACCAGGTAGTCAGCCTTGGTCTTCACCTTCAGGGTCTGAACCACCGCAACCCCAAGCAGCGCAATCACAATCACGGCCAGAACTGCAACATAAAGTTGAGACATAAGCGTTCTTCCTTACTCAGGTAACCTGGTTCTCAGCAGTGTAATGGATCAAGCGTGCTCCCGGCGCTATTCGGCTATCGCAAGTGACGGCAACACTGGCCCGCATTTCACCCATGGTGTACACTGCCTTTCTAGTTTCAAGCCTTAGATTCCGAGCCTCCGAACCATGCCTGTTGAAGATAAACCGCACACGCTGAGCTATTCCCGTGGTCCAGGCCGGCCGCTACTGGAGCTGACCATCGGCGACCTGCTTCACCGCACAGCCGATCGCTTTCCCGACCGTCTTGCGGTAGCCTCCTGCCACCAGTCGCAGCGCCTCACCTGGGCTGAGCTCAGTGCCGAAGCTGATCGCGCCGCACGCGGGCTTTGGTCGCTGGGCATAAGGCGCGGCGATCGCGTAGGCCTCTGGTCAACAAATTGCATCGAGTGGATCGTCATGCACATGGGTTGCGCCCGCTCCGGTGCATCGCTGGTCAACATAAACCCCGCCTACCGCTCCCACGAACTCCAGTTCACCCTGCAACGTTCGCGAATGAAGGCTCTCTTTCTATGGCACAAAGATAAGCACGCCGACTATGAGGAGATTCTGGGCCGCGCGCGCCACGGACTCTCGCTTGAACTCGAACACACCATCTACTTCGACTCGCCCGATTGGCCGGCCCTCAAAGACGCAGACGGCAAGCTCCCCGATCATGTAGCCAGCGACGACATAGCCAATATCCAATACACCAGCGGCACCACCGGCCTGCCCAAGGGCGTTCTGCTCACTCATCACAACATCGTCAACGACGGCCAGTTTCTTGCCCAGGCGTTCCACTACACTGAAGTCGACAAAATTGTAATGCCGATGCCTTTCTTCCACTGCTACGGATGCGTCATCGGCACCATGTCAGCGCTCAACTCCGGCGCTGCCCTCATTCTGCCCAATTGGACATTCGAGGCGCGGACTACGCTGCAAGCTATCCAGCAAGAGCGGGGATCCTCGGTCTATGGGGTTCCCGCCATGTACGTGGCGGAGATGGCCCTGCCCGATTTCAAGAGCTTTGATCTGACCAGTCTGCGTACCGGCATGATGAGCGGCGCGCCTTGTCCCATCGAACTGATGAAGCGGGTTCTCGATGAGATGAACTGCAAGGAGCTGATCATCGCGTACGGTCAAACGGAGTCTTCGCCGGTGTGCACCGTGAGCGACGCCGGCGATTCCACTGAGGTGCGCGTCAACACTGTTGGCCGCGCCATGCCACAGACAGAGATCAAGATCGTCTCCGCCGAGACCGGCGACACTGTGCCCACCGGCAAACAAGGCGAAATATTGACCCGAGGCTTTGTGGTGATGGAAGGCTATGATGGCGACCCGGAAGGCACAGCGAAGGTGATCGACGCCGACGGCTGGCTGCACACAGGCGACCTGGGCGTCATGCGCGCGGACGGCTGCATCCATCTCACCGGCCGTTCCCGCGATGTAATTATCCGCGGCGGCGAAAACATCTATCCCCGCGAGGTCGAGGAGTTCCTCTATACCCACCCCAAGATTGACGAAGTGCAGGTAGTCGGCATTCCCAATGCAAGGCTGGGCGAGGTCGTCGTAGCCTGGGTCCGTCTACGTCCCGGCGTAGAATCCACTGAAGAAGAGATTCGCACCTTCTGCGAAGGCCAGATCGCCTACTACAAAATCCCCGCCCACATCCGCTTCGTAAATGAGTTCCCAGCGACGCTTTCGGGCAAAATTCAGAAGTACAAGATTCGCGAATTCGAAATCGAAGCGCGGGGGTTGCAGTCCGTAGCCAACGCCGCCACGGCGTAAAGTTTGTAGTCAAACCGGCTGCACAAGGTCTCGATTTTGAGACCTAAGATTACCGCAACTCGGATCGATAGAACGCCGCTTCTACGGCGTAACCGAAAGGTTATCGAACTGAATCCGATCCCATTCAGTCCCCAGCGCGAACATTCCGTGCGTATGAGTTGAATTCTCTATCGTAGCCAGCGGCGTTCCATCCAGCGCCGCCACAATCTGCCCGCCGTGGAAGCGCAACTCCAGCCGATGCCACTTGCCGCGATCGATTGCTACAGAGCCCGATGCCAGCGTAACCACCGGTTTCTTGAACTCCGCCGACAAAAGCTCCCACGCGCCCTCAGGCTTCAATCGCAACACATATCCGCTAGGCCAGTGAGCCTTGCCGTCCTTGAAAACATCTGCGGAATCGATGCGGCCCATGATCGCTGCCGGAGCCGCGGTAAGAAAGCGTATATCGGAAGCCACGCTATAATCCTTCCAGTCCGAATCGCCGGCCAGGGTAAATGGGTCCGGCAACGCTCCCCACGAAACCGGTATCTCTGAGATCACCTGTTCCAGGCACTTTCCAGCGCGTCCTACGCAAGGCTGAACCTCAAACGCTCCATCCTGATCGGATAAGTATTTCGGCGTGTAACCTACAGTCGTCTTCTCAAAGTTATCCGCATAAGGAAAAGGAAAGCTAGCCGCAGGCGGAGGTTGCGCTGTTCCTTTACCCTGTCCCGTGGTCGTAGTCAGCGAATAAAGCGAATCCGGATCGAAGGTATAAGTAAATGCTCCGTTCTCAGGCTTCACACTGGCAACCTCTACAAAGGTCATCGAGTTATTTGTTTCCCATAGATGAACCAAGTTCGCAGCCAGTCCGCCAGCGAGCCGGAACGATACAGTTTGAGGTTGCTTAGCATCAATCGTCTCCAGAATCACGCTCCAGTTTTTCTTGTCTGGGGAGCGGAGAGCCACATAAGTCCCCTTTAGCGGAAGATACCCAGATGCGGAGTCGAGATACTGCCAGCCCGGCTGCGCAAACTGCGTAGTGTGAGCCGTAGCCCAAATCGTTCCCTGCACGTTATAGTTCCCGGACCAGGGAGTATTTGCATACATCAATCCAGAGTTGGGAGCGGCCAGATTGTCGTAGTAGGAAGTGATAGGACTCCATATCTCCGTCGCTGTCAACGAGCCCTCCAGGTAATTCTGGTTGTAGCGATGCGCCAGAATGCGTCCGCCCACGGCCCACTCGCGGCTGACAAAAGGCCCTCCTCCGCCATTCGGCTGGTCTTCGCTCGACCACAACGGCTTGCCCGTCCTGCGTGCCGCGTCCGTAATAATGACTTTTCCATCGACCCGCGGATAGTGCACCCCAATCACCGCAACAGCAGCATTCACTTCCGGGTCCTTCAGCATCTCGTCGGCGATAGCCCATGGTCCTGCGCCTTCGCCGGGATACTCATCGCAGCAAATAATTCGTGTAGCCAGGCGCACGCCCCTGAGCCGCCGGTCAAGTTCTCTAAGATAACCGAGATCGTATACCTTCTCATTCCAAAGCCCGGCATAGGCAATATCCAATCCGTAATCTCGCTTAGCCGTCTTGATAAAGTCCGCCACATACCCAGCCATCGCCGGAGTATAAAGCGTATTCTTGCCATCCCGCTCGGCACCGACCCATCCCGGCGCGCCCCAGGGAAGAATCTCCAGAATAATGTTAGGATTTCGCTTGTGCGCCTCCGCCATTAACCACCATTCGTACCCGCGCTTCGAGTTATGATCCGAAGGCGAACGCATGTGACTTGGCTCCGAGCCGTCAGTCGAGTTCGCGTCCGCGCCTATCTCCACCTTCAAATGTTGCAGTGCCGCTCCATATCCCGGCTTGAACAGGTAATCGAGTATCTGGCTGCGTTCGGGTTCCGGGTAGTCAATCAGCAGCCGCGACGAAGCCCCTGCGCTCGCCGCTCCCAGGCCGTCAAAGACTCTACCTTTGCCGTTGCCGTCCAAAACGACGTTAGTCTGCTGGCTGTATGTGGCCACGGCTCCAACGCTCAGCGCCAGAAAAAGTAAAGCCGCAACGCGAACGAATCTAAAATCTCCTGCGCACATTATTTCTCTCCTATAGCTTGCCCCTTCGCAAGCTGGTCTCAATCTCTTCCAGGGATTTCCCCTTCGTTTCCGGCAAGCAAAAATAAAGAAACAGCAAGCCGGCCAAACAGATTGCCGCATATGTCCAAAACACACCTGCCGTGCCTAACGTTGCATTCAATACCGGGAAAGTATAAGTCAGCACAAAGCAGGCAGTCCACAATGCGGTAACCGCAATGGACATTGCGCCGCCCCGGATGCGGTTGGGAAAGATCTCAGCAATCACCACCCACACCACCGGCGCCAGCGACATGGAGTAGCATGCCATAGCCGCAAGTACCAGTACCAGCATGGGTATGCCTTGCACATGTAAGCGGTAAAAAGCACCCAGTACCGTGTAAATGATCGTTAGCCCTGTAACTCCACCGATCAGCAGAAAGCGCCTGCCATACCGGTCGACGGTAGCCAGCGCAACCAGAGTGAACGCCAAGCTAACTACGCCTGTAGTAACGATGTTGAAAAGGATGCCCGAGATCTGGTATCCGGCCGCGGCAAAAATTTCCTGCGCATAATTGAAGATCACGTTGATGCCGCACCATTGTTGCAAAACGGCCAGCGCCACGCCCAGAAAAAGCACCTTAGCCATTCCCGGCGAAGATAACTCCGCATAGAAAGGGGCATTCGTCTCGGTAAAGCTTGCAGCCGCAAAGTCCTTGAGTACCTGCTCAGCGTAACTGCGCCCGCCAAGCCGTTCCAGCACATAGAGCGCCTGCTGATTACGCCCCTTTGCGGCCAGCCATCGCGGGCTTTCGGGAATCAAAAACGTAGCCGCCAAAAACAGCAGGGAAGGCACAGCTGTCACCGCAAACATCCAGCGCCATCCCCATTGTCCATTCCACGACATTAGTATCTCGTGCGCAGTTGCTCCCGCGAGCACCGGTTTGGCGATCAGCCAATTCACCACTTGTGCCAGCAAAATTCCAACAACGATGGCCAACTGGTTGAGTGAAACCAATCGCCCACGTAGATGCGCAGGAGAAATCTCCGCAATGTACATTGGAGAGATTCCGGAGGCCAGGCCGATCGCATAGCCACCTAGCATTCTCCACACCACGAAGGCAGTGAAATGCGCGGCCAGCCCAGTTCCCAGCGACGAAATCGCGAAGACCAGCGCAGACAATGTTAAGAGCCGCTTTCTGCCCATTCGGTTACTCAGCGTTCCTGAAGATATAGCGCCCACCAGGCAGCCGATCAGCGCGCAGCTCATCGCCCACCCTTCGATGGAGGGCGAGTTAAGCTGAAAGTAAATCTCGTAGAAGGGCTTTGCTCCTCCGATGACCACCCAGTCATAACCAAAAAGCAGTCCGCCCAACGCGCCTGCTGAACAAGCCAGCCAGAGATAAACTGAGCGAAAGTTTCCCTTGATGTCTGTGCTTGTCGATGATGTGGGAATAGAAGGGACTATCATGCGAAGTGCTCTTCCGGCCTTTCGTGTGCCGTCTTGCTGTTCAGATTTATCCACTCAAGCATACCGGCTGCGAAGATATAATTGGGATCTGAGACAACCACCTGCTCCAATTGACTGACCGCGCTTTGTACGTCCCCCATACCGTGACTGGCTAAACCACTCAACAGCAGCGATTCAATACGATTTCGTTCGCGCAAGTCGTCGTCGAATAAAAGCAGGTCAGGCAGCGAAGTGGCAAAGTAATCAATCTTCGGTTCCGCTTCCATCAGTCGGGCGGCAAACTCCACAAGTCTGGATAATATCGCTCGTCCTTCATCGTGGTTACCCAGCGCCAGAAACGAAAGCGCTTGAAAATAGGAGTGAACGCCCAGTGGAGTCAGCGGCGCCGAGGCCGCAAGCCAATAACTATGGGCTAACTTCGTATCGCCAAGCAGCTCTGCTGCCAGCCCGGAGAAGTAATCCAGATCGCGCTCTAGTGTGAGTAGATGTTTGCCTTCGCTCAAGTTGTCCGGATAACTCCGCGCAGTATCAAAGTGCCGCAGCGCATCGGATGCATTTCCTGCCGCAAGCGCTGCTCTGCCCAGTGATAAGTGGATCTGCATATACTGGCCGGATACGAGCCCTTCGCCACCCTCCCATGGACTGAAGCGCCGCGCATTCAGCAATTCGAGAGCAGCTTCAGCCTTACCGCACTGGTGCAGCAGAGTGATGTATTCCAACGTTAGGTCGTCTCTGTGTGCCACAAGTTCCTTGTGCTGCTGCAGTGCGCGCAACCGTTCTTGCGGCGAAGCCAGCCGCGTTCTTTTCTTCAGCTGATCCCACTCATAGAGCACGCGCGCATCGTCGCCATTGGCCGCAAATGCGCGGGTAAACATTCGCTCTGCCGCTTCCGGATTGTGCAATACATTGAACTCAGCAATTCCCAAGTTTCTCCATGGAATTGAGAACGCACTATCCACTTCGATCGATCTGCGCCAGCAACGTATCGCTTCCTCATAGCGCCGCTTGTCGTAATAAAGATTACCGAGATAGTAAAGCGCCTTCGCACCCGACGGATTGCGCCGTACGGCATCCTCCAGCACAATCATCTCCTCCAAGCGCGCAGGAAAGCAGTATCGTGAAGGAGCGGCTTCGGCTTTGGCCGCGTACTGCTTGGATTCATCTTCCTGGCCGAGTGAAGATGCAAGCCATGCAAGCGTGAACCATAACATCGGATGTTCCACCTCTGCTTCCTCGCCGTACGCCTTCAACAAAGCAAAGGAATCCTCGCGCAATCCTGACCACGCGAGATCGTAGCCAACATCCAGCAGCGTTTGCACGTCTCCCTCAAGTGCTGTGATAAATGCGCGAAGGTCCCGCTGATCGCGGCTCAGCAGAAAGCGCTCGGCCCTCGTCCTGAAGTCCAGCCGATCAATCTCCGCTATCTCGTTGATTGCATCCTTCGCCTCATTCACTCGGCCAGACTTGCGCAGCAATGAGGCTCTCAGCGCACGCGCCTGTAGATGGTTCACATTGGTCAGCAGACTTTGTTCAACCTGCTCCAGAGCGAGATGTAGATTTCCACTCTCCACGCTGATCGATGCCAGCGCATAGTATCCAGGACTTTGCCACGCATAGTTCCATACTGATTTGTGAAAGGCATCATAAGCTCCTGAACGATTGCCCTGATATATGCGCACCAGGCCAAGGTTATAGAATGCTTCTCCATCGCGGGGGTTGGGATTCCTGAGCGTAAGCCGGCGAACCGCGCGGGCAAAGTGTTTTTCTGCCTCAACAAACTGTCCCTTGCGCAGATGCACCAGCCCCATCGCATTGTTCAACCGTGAGTCGTCCGGATCGCGCTTGAGTCCTTCGCGCCAGTAAGTCTCAGGAAGCCGTGTAGCGTGGCGATACTGTTCAAGATGCAGGCCGGTCAAATAAAGCTCATCGACGCTGGGAATATCCTCCGGCGGCAACGGTTCTGTCGCAGGATCGCCGAGTTCGCCGTCCATCCGCTCTTCAGGTTGATAGGCAATCAATTCCTTTCCATCGGCGTCCAGAACAGTCAATCGGTAATCCGGCAGCTTTGCTTCGGTTGCTTTGATCGTCTTGGTATACGGTTTTCCAGGCGCTAACTCAACCAGTTCCTCAAGAATTGTTTTTTTCTCGCAGGTCAGCTTTACCCAAACCGTTCGCAACGAAGTAACGCAAACTCCCACGAATGCTTCGCTCGATTCCAATTCCAGATTCACAGCCGCTTCAGTATTGGCGTTTTTCGCCGGTCCGATCCTCTGGATGGGATACCAGTACTGACTCACAGTCTTAGTCTCGTAAGGTTGCAGCCAGGAAAAGTCGGGTTGATTGTCTGTGAATGCGCCTGCCATCAGTTCAATATAGGGACCGTCTTCGTCGGTCAGGTTCCGGTCCCAGGCATGGCCAAACTCCGCATTGCCCCATGTCCACAACTTTTTCCCTGGCGCAAGATGACGGTTCGATGTGTGAATAAGGCCCGCCTGGAGCGCGTGATCGTAACCGCCGAAAAAGTCATACTTCGACTTAGTAACCATATAAGATGTTGGAACCGGAATATTCTTATACCAGGTAATATCGGTGCCCGGGCGATAATCCACTCCGTAGTAACTCTCGCGCGCAATGGGATAGGATGTGACAGCGCGTTTGGCATGATCGGCGACAAAGGTTACGTCGGGCGGAAAGAATGCCTGATATTGATCGTGAACGCGTACCGCAACATTAGCCCACCATAGAAATGTCTGCGGCAAAGTTGTGCGATTGTACAGCCTAACCTTTGCCTCAACAATCGCTTTTCCCGGAGAAAGGCTGATGCCAACCATCCCCTTCATCCTCAGCATGGGGTCGTGCTCGCTCAGCCAGACGGTTCGGCTGCCATCGGCATGTTCTTCAATCGCCGCGTGAACAGGCATGAACGTGGACGGGCGATGGTGCTGCGGCCAATTGAATTCGACCCCTCCTGAAATCCAGGGTCCCAGCAGTCCCACCAGAGCCGGCTTGATGACGTTCTGCCGGTAGAAAAAATCATATTGGTTGGTCTTATCCAGGCCGGTATGGATGCGACCGCCGATCTCAGGAAGTATCATCAACTGGATATATTCGTTCTCCAATAGGATTGCCCGGTAACTTCTATCTACTTTCTTTAGCGCCACGCGGTCCGTGAATGGATTCGGATAAACCTTCCCACTGCTTCCCTGATAAACTCGCTTCTCGAGAAAGATTGGATTGAGGTCGGCCTCCGGCGCTGGATAAGTAGGAATCACGACTTGCTGCTCACAGCAGCGGACCGGAATAGATTGAGTCAATTTGCTCACTGGACTTGTACCCCGTACTTGGAAATGTCTTCCCGGCAGAATCGACGGGAGAGTTTTCTGTAAAAAATCAATGCAATGATAATACTGCGCGATACCCGGAAAGCAGATACGTGTAGATGTTGATTATAATCCGTAGGGTAGTCGCTTTGTGGTCTGTGCCAGCCTTTATTCCGCGTCCACCACAGGTACCATCGGAATAATTCCGATTCTAGAAACAAGAACATCAGGAGGAGTTGTGATTTCGAATAGATTTGCCATGCCCACCTTTCTGTTGCTTGCCCTTTGCAGCCTGCCAATTGCCGCAAATGCCCAGGGCGCCGCAGCCGCCTTTGCTCTGCATGACGGCGACCGTGTTACCTTCTACGGCGACAGCATCACCAATCAGCGCGAATATACCGAGGACGTGGAAGAGTACGTTCTTACCCGCTTCCCATCCTGGAAGGTTAGCTTTCACAATGCCGGCGTGGGCGGAGATAGAGTCACCGGCGGTGGCGCCGGCCCCATCGACCTGCGACTCGATCGCGACGTCTTCGCTTGGCACCCAAATGTCATCTCAATCATGCTGGGCATGAACGATTTCTTTTACCGGCCCGATGAGCCCGGCATCTATTCCACTTACACTGGCGGTTACCGGCATCTGGTCGACTCGCTCAAGAAAAACGATCCCGGCGTGCGCATCACGCTCATCGAGCCTTCACCCTATGACGATGTGACTCGCAAGTCCAGCGGAAACAACGACGTCCTTCTCAAGTACAGCGCATTTGTCGCTCAGTTAGCTAAGGAGCAAGGCGCGCAGGTGGCCGATTTCAATACTCCAGTGACGGATGTACTAAAAACCGTTTACGCCGCATCGCCCGCTCTCGCATCGCAAATTATTCCAGATCGTGTTCATCCGCAGGAAGGCGGTCACTGGATTATGACGGAGAGCTTGCTTAAGAGCTGGCAGGCGCCCTCGCTGGTAACTTCCGTTACGATCGACGCCGGTGGAGTCAAGCCGACTGTCGAAGCCGCGAATACCACCGTCACCGATCTCACCCGTGCTAAGGGAAAAATCTCCGGAAAAATCAGTTGGACTCAAGCCGACAAAGCTCTGCCTCTGCCGTTTCCGCCGTCCGAAATCGATCCCGTACTTGCGCTGGTGCTCAAGTACTCCGACGTAATCGCCGCACTTGACCAGGAAACGCTGAAGGTAAGCTCCCTCGCAGCCGGTAGCTACGATCTGCTCATCGACGGCCGTAAGATTGGCAGCTTCACCGCGGCCCAGCTTGCTGGCGGCATTAATCTCTCCGCCATGGATACGCCTATGCTCGAACAGGCCCTTCTCGTTGCCTTCGATACGGAAAAAGTAAATTTCCTTGAGTTGCAGCGCTTCGAGATTATCCGCAGCTCCGCAACTCCGGAGCAGTTAGCAACCGCGCAGGCGCTGGCGGATGCTTACCCGATCGCAGTCTACCGGCAGCATGCTGACGCCCAGCCTCTTACGCACAGTTACGACCTGGTGATGGTAAGCGCGCCTACCGGAAAATGATTTATTTGTAACCATCCGTAACCTGGATCGAATCTAACTTCGATAGTTATTGCAATACTAATGCAGGCCGCCGGCGATTTCCTTGACTACAGCGAAATCGCCGGTTCCCTTTGCTCTCCCTCAACCGTTTACTACCGCCATCATCGCCGGCGCGTAGCGCGTGCCGGCCGCGCCATCTGGCGGAAATATCTGCTGTAACTCCTGAATCAGACCCGGGGCCAGGGATAACTCTACCGCCGCGGCGTTTTCCTCAATGTATTTGCGCCGCTTGGTGCCGGGGATGGGCACAATGTCTTCGCCCTGCGCCAGCACCCAAGCCAGGGCAAGCTGGCCAACGGTTATGCCTGCCTTCGCGGCCAGTTGCTTCACCTTCTCTACCAGTTCCAGATTGCGCACAAAATTCTCGCCCTGGAAACGCGGGCTGGAGAGGCGGTGGTCGCCTTTTTCGAAATCATTCGGGGATTTGAAGGCGCCGGTTAAAAATCCACGTCCGAGTGGACTATAGGCTACGAAAGATATGCCTAAACGTCTACAAATTGGAAGGATCTCCGGCTCGGGGTCGCGGGACCAGAGCGAGTATTCGGTTTGCAGCGCCGTGATGGGGTGGACCTTATTGGCCCGCTCGATGGTTGCCGGCGCGGCCTCTGACAAACCCAGAAAGCGCACCTTGCCTTCCTCCACCAGCCGCGCCATCGCGCCCACGGTTTCTTCGATTGGCGTCGCGGGGTCCACGCGGTGCTGGTAATACAAATCGATGGTCTCGATGCCCAGCCGCCGTAAACTGCCCTCCACCGAACTGCGCACGTAAGCCGGGCTGCCGTCTATGCCGCGCCGTTGCGGGTTGGCCGGGTCGCGCACAATGCCGAATTTGGTGGCTACAAAAAATTTGCCCCGCCGTCCCTTGAGCGCTTTGCCCACCAGCACTTCGTTGGTGTGCGGGCCGTAGATGTCGGAGGTGTCGAGGAGGTCGATGCCCAGCTCCAGCGCGCGGTCGATGGTGGCCAGCGACTCCTTATCGTCGAGGCTGCCGTAGAACTCGCTCATCCCCATGCAGCCCAGCCCGATGGCCGAGACGATGGGGCCATTGGCGCCCAATCTGCGTGTCTTCATAATTTTCCTGCCTTTCGCTTTATTCGAGTGGCCTGTCCGTCCACAGAGCTTTATCCGCGATGGATTTGACGGGGTAAAGCCGTCCGGCCAGCAGGCTTTCGGCTTTTTGCTGATTCACGTCCTGGGCGAAGAGCCACTTGCGCTCGCCCGTACCCCACACCTTCGAGAGCTTGTCTTCGCTGAGGAAGATATTGGGCGCATCGGGATAGCAGGAGCCCCACAGCAGCGGCGAGCCCTCGCCGTGCTGGCCGCAGCGCGGAAGCACCATGTAGGCCGGCCTGCCCTGAAGGAAGTCGTTGGTATAGAAGACCACCGACGAAGCGTCGGATTGCTCGCCGAAGATGATGAAGGAGTCAGAGTGCGATCCTTTTTGCACGATGACGTCAGCCAGTGTCTTCGATCCCAGCATAGGGTTGAAGCGTACAAAGGCGATGTGCGCGGCGATCAGAAATACCGCCGAAGTCAGTGCCAGGCTGACGGTCGCGGCCATATGCTTGCCCTTGAGCCGCAGCAACAAGCCCACGATCGGCCCAATGAGCAGAGCCACGGCGGCCAGCGCGGCGGGTAGCCGCAACGCGGCAAACGAGGCAAAGGTGAGGTCGAAGAAGTGAGACATTGAGAGCGTGTAGTTGCCCACGCCGCGGTGTGCCAGAAGGGTGCCGATATCGGCCACATAGGGCAGGTTGCGCGACTCCCACAATCCCCACCCCAGAATCGCGGCCACCACCACGCCCAACACGGCAAAGACCGCCTGCGTCCAGGTGAGCCAGGCAGTTGAGAGCAGCGGATTGGCGCTCTGCGGTTCACCGTCCGCGCTTCCGGCCAGCCCGCGCTTCTCTTCAATCCCCGCCACCACCGCGGCAATGAGGATAAACAGCGGCGGCCAAACCGGGAAGGTGTAGTACTCCTGGTTGGTCGAGAGCGAGAAAAAGAACAGCGTCCAGGCTGAGAACAGGCTCAGCAGCCAGGCCGAGCGCACGCGAAACTTGAGCCGTGCAACGTAGCTGGCCACGTTCTCGTGGTCGGCATTTTCCAGATAGAAATCCACCGTTGTGCCGGCATCGTGGCGAATGTGCTGCAGCCAATGATGGCGCGTCTTCCATGCCACGGCCACGAGCGCGGGCAGAAACAAACTCCAGGGGAAGAGCCACACCAGGTGCGCCAGCCAGTACATGGCAAAGGGCATCTTGTTGTAGTCGTGCGGGTAGCGCAGGCCGAAGAAGCGCAGGTAGTGCTCGTTGACGAGGTAGAAGTACCAGAAGCCGTGCACATTGCCGAAGGTGGGATGGTTGCCCACCGCGTGGCCCTGGTCAGGATTGGCCAGCCCCACCAGGATGTGCCAGGGTGCGGCGATGGCCAAAAACGTAAGCACCCCGGTGACGGGCTTCAAGTCGCGCCATCGCCGCCATTGGCCGGTCAGCAGCAGGTAAGGAATGGCCGCGCCTACAAAAAAGACCGGCGCAATCAGTCCCTTGGTCAGCAGCGCCAGCGCCAGCACGGCCCACATAATGTAGATGCGCGCCGGCCGGCACGACTCCAGGCCAGTGATCAGCCCATAGAGCGCCAGGAGCAGGAAAAGACTGAGGTATGCCTCGGGAATGATGAAGCGCGTAAAGAGAAATGGCCCGATGGAGGTGAGCACGCCCAGCCCGGCATAGAGTCCGGCGCGGGGTCCCCAGGCGCGCCGCGCCCAAACCCATGCCAGCCAGGCAAGCCCCAGCATGCCCAGCGCGTTGGGCAGGTGGGTGGCAAAGGTGTTCTGGCCAAAGGCGCGATAGGAGACAGCCACCAGCCAGTAGGGCAGCGGCGGCTTCTCAATATAGCGTATGCCATTGATTTTGCAGGTGATCCAATTGCCGCTCTCGGCAATATGCTGGGCAGCCTGGGCGTGCGATGCGTCCACGTCGTCCATCAGCGGCGGCGTGAACAGCGAGGCAAAATAAACGGTGAGATAAATGGTGGCGAAAAGCAGCCAGGTGGCCAGCGTGGAGGGCGATTGCCGTGGGCGAATGTGGGTCGTTGAATCGTTTGTCATTGCGGGTTAGACCGTCGCCTCAAGGATAACAGCGGCTAGTGAACAGTGGACAGTGGACAGAGATCAGAGATCAGAGAGGCCTGGTTGCGCAGGTTGGGCTTTGCATTGCATTTTGCTCTGTCAATTTGGCGACGTATTAGCGAAAATTGTGGATTTGCAGGTTGGGTAATGTGCGCTCTGGGGTTGAAGGCTTGAAAATGTCCGGTTAAAAGTTGACGCAATGGGACTAAAGGCAGGTTTATAGGCTGACTAAAAGTTGAAAAACCAGCGCACAACGAAGCGTTTTAGGGTGTTTTTAAGTGCTTTTTAAGCGTTTTTGAGGCCTGTGGTTTCCCCCGTTTCAAAGGCGAGACCTGGGGTATCCGGCGAATATGCAGGCATCGCCATTAGTTCTACGTAGACCGATTGGCAGTACGATATGGACATCATGACTACACGAGCGGAAGAAATTTATAAGAAGCTGAAGAGTGCAGCGTCAATCATTGGGCTTATCGATGAATGCGAAGACTCCCATTTCGACTGCAAAGAATGGCCGATCAAAGATGAGGATGCACAGAAAATGCTAGCGAAAGCGGCGTGCGGTCTTACCAATGCTGAGGGTGGAGTACTGGTCGTAGGGATGAAGGCAGAGTCCAGACCGAAAGACGAACCTGACGTCGTCACGGGCACCGCACCCGTCGCCGACACATCGTTAGTAAAGTCGAGGGTGCTCAATCTGATCGGGAATTTAGTAGAGCCCGGTATTGTTGGGGTTCTTGTCAGAGAGATCACGTATCCACAAGGAAGTAAATCCGGGTTCGTAATCGTGTATGTTCCCTCTAGCGAGGGTGCACCAAGACGATCGAAAAAGAACTGGAAATTCTACCAGCGTATTGGAGCCGGAACATTTCCATTGGAGTACTTCCAGATCGAGGATATGTTTGGCAAAAGGCCTCACCCCAAACTTGAACTCGTATTGGAAAAAGTGAATATTGTGCCAGCTGCATTCAGCCAAATACCACAAAGATCATTCCGATTCGCACTTGCTAACGTTGGACGGGGAGTAGCCAAGTTCCCCAGTGTTAGATTTAAACGAAGTTGTAGTCTTTACCCAAACAATTTATTTGGACTTGACGGCAACGGAAATCATGGGCTACCTTTGCGTGCTTCAGAGGGTGAATGGATAATCTTCAGGGGCGGAATCGACGACGTTGTTTACCCTGGTGATACGTTGGCAATCACATTTCTCGTGCAGGATGGCAAGAACTTGGGAAAGGTCGGACCAGAGATGCACCAAGGGCAATGGATCTCCAATAATCCGAATGAGATCCGCTGGTGTTTTAACCCAGGGTCCTTTTCATGCGAGATTTCATGTGAAGGAATACAGACCGTACCAGTGGACAAATTCTTCGATGAAGAGGAACATCGTCAATTGATCGTCTAAGCTCCTGCGAGGAACCAAATGAGCGATGTGAAAATCACTGTTGGCGGAGCGTTTGAAGAGGAAGCTTCGCGCCAGTTTATCGACGCCTGGCATCGCGCCGAGCGCGGAAAGAACTTTCACGAGCGCCATCTGGCCTTTGAAAGCTGGGATGCGCTCGCCCGCGTTCTTACCGGAAAGCGGATGGAGTTGCTGCGTTATGTGCGCCGGAACAACGTGACCAGCATCCGCGCCCTGGCCAAGGCGCTCGACCGCGATTACAGCAACGTCCACGCGGACGTGAAAGCACTGGCGGGCGCTGGACTTCTCGACGCCACGGCACCCGGCGTCCGCGCCGATTACGATGCTATCGAGACTAAGATCGCGATTTGAGACTGAGGAGCACGGGAACGGGATTTTGTGCTATCCAACCCTTCCGCGATAAAGCTGCGGAAGGATGGGGCACCCGGCTCGCGAGAGAGGCTGGCAACTGCCTGAGTGGATGCGCTGCCGGCAGTACGACTCCCCCTCCCCGGTCCCCAAAAGCGAGGGACCGGGGGCACCCTCAACTTGATAAGATGCTGTGTGAGATCAGGGCCACCCGCCGAATTTTTGTGATAACCAAATCGGCGGGCGAAAGGGTAATCTTCCTGTCTATGAGAACAAAAGGTCAATTTTTGGCATTTTTGCTGGGAGCCGTTCTGGTGTTTGCACCGGCTCCTGGATGGAGTCAACAGTCCGCCCCGAGCCAGGACAACGGCACAAAACACGATATGAAAGCTACCGGGCACGATACTAAAGTCGTGGCTAAAGACACCGGGCACGACGTGAAACACGGGACGACGAAGGCCTACGACAAAACAAAGCATGGCACAAAGAAGGCCTGGCATAAGACCAAGGACACGACGACGGGCGCGGCGCATGGGGCCAAGGAAGGCGCAAAGCAGCCGGATAAATAGGCTGGGCGCGCGTTATCACTGTATCCCGGCGAAAATAGAGCGGTTCTCCTGAAGTCACAGAGTGAGCGTGGACCGGGAGGTCCACGCTACAGCCGGCCAGGAGGCCGGCGCTACCTATTTCTTGCCGGGGCCGTTATTGCCGGGGCCGGTAATCTTCAGACCAGCAGAGAATCACTCTATACCTATAGGCGAAATGCTTTAGGGGTAAAAATTCTGAACTTATTGCGGCAAGTTATGCCTTTTGACGGCGCGGCTACGGGCAAGGAGTGAGTTATCGCGGCCAAACGCGGCTTACTTCCGCGCTCTCTTGGGGCGCGCGCTTTTTTGCACGCTGGCGTAGATGGAGCGGGCTGTGCGCGGGTCAATGAGCCACTGCATCAGGGGCGGATGGCGATCGAGATCGATGCGAGCCACCGAGCCCTTGCGCATGCGGATGCTGGCGCCGCCGTTGACGGTGATCAGGCGGCCGAGGAACTGGAAGAGGTTGGGATTGTGGCCGATGGCTAGCACGCCTTCGCGATCGGCATATTTGGCCAGCAGCTTTTGGAAATCGGCATAGCTAGCGTCGAGCGCAAGGGCGGGACTGATCTCCACTTTGCCGTCGTAGCCCAGCTCGGTGCCCACAAACTGCGCCGTCTGCAGGGCGCGCTTCAGCGGGCTGGAGACGACCACGTCCACCTGCACCTTGAGTGCGCTCAGCACCCGCGCCATCAGCATGCACTGCTCCTTGCCTTCCTTGATGAGGGAACGCTTGGCGTCCAGGATGGGATTTCCCCTGGGCACTCCGGCGTTGGCGTGGCGCATGAGATAAAGAATCATCGAGATGGGTCTGGCGGGGCTGTTTGGGGGCTTGCCCGGCTTCCTAGACATTCGATACTAACACATTTGCAACATTGCAATCGTGGGCTAAAGCTGGTTTTGGACAGGGTTTACGGGCTGCTTTGGCTGGCTTATCCCGCGCTTGGCAGAGCGTGGCCGAGCGTCTCCTCGACCAGCGCCTGGACTTTGGCGTTTACCTGTTCGGGCTTGACGAAGAACGGAGTGCCGAGGCACTGGATGGTGAGTTGCCGCGCTTCGGCCGAGTAGTTCCAGGCCATCTCCACGCCGAACTTGGATGCGGTGCCGCTGTTGCCGGTCAGGTTGAGTCCGGCGGACTGGGCTTTCTGAATCAGGGTTGCGTAATTTTCAGGCGTGATGCCGCTGAAGACCTGGGGCGCGCTCTGTGCCATGGGGTACCTCTTTTGGTTTTGGGTTACTGTAATCGAATGTACCAGTAAGTTGTGAAATTATATGCAAACAGATTTGAGGAATCGAGATCGGGAGCATCCGGCCAGGTTTTCAAGGGAATGCGTAGGAGGCGAAGTGAAAAAAATACCTGCAATCCAAAAGGAACAACACCGCATTGGGCGCATTGGCTGGCTGCGTGCGGCGGTATTAGGCTCGAACGACGGCATCCTCTCAACTGCCAGCCTGGTGCTGGGTGTGGCCACTGCGCACGCCACCCACACAAACATATTGGCCGCCGGGGTTGCGGGTCTGGTGGCTGGCGCCATGTCGATGGCCGCCGGGGAATATGTGTCTGTCCACTCACAGGCGGACACCGAACAGGCCGACCTCAAACTTGAGCGCAAGGAACTCAAAAAAGACGACAAGGGCGAGCACGAGGAGCTGGCGGCGATCTACGTCGCTCGCGGGCTTGATGCGGTGCTGGCGAAACAGGTGGCCAGGCAACTGATGGCCCATGACGCGCTGGGCACACATGCCCGCGACGAACTCGGCATCTCAAAAAAAGCCAAACCGCGCCCGATTCAGGCGGCATTGTCGTCGGCTGCGAGTTTTGCCGTGGGAGCGGCGTTGCCGCTGCTGGTTGCGGTGTTTGCCCCGGCCTCGATGCTGACTGTGCTTGTTTTTGCCACTTCATTGCTGTTCCTTGCACTTTTGGGCGGGATGGCTGCACGCGCGGGCGGGGCAGGCGTGATGACGGGCGCGTTGCGCGTCACGTTCTGGGGTGCGCTGGCCATGGGGGTCACCGCGGGCGTTGGAGCGTTGTTCGGAACCATGGCGTAACCGAAGCTTGGCAACCGGCGTGGCGTGGGGTTTCCTTTTTGGTTTGGGGTTACTGCAATCGAATGTAGCAGCAAGTGGGAAATAATCTGCAAATCGTAAGCTGGGGGCACTCTGCGTCGAGCATAGCCAAACCCACCCTAGCCGCAAAAACAAAAACGCGGCGAGGGTGGGGCACCCATTATTAGTTCTCATGGGTGAATTACCCGCGATGGTTCTTAAGAATGAATTACTAGCGATTGGTTCTTAGTCGGCGGCGTCGGCTTTTCTTGATGCTGCTTTTGCCGGTGCTTTGGCATCGCTGGGGTTGGGGATTGCGTCCAAATCCGCTTTGCCTTCGGCTAACTGCATTAGAAACTCCTGACTGCTGAAGGGCTTTGCTTCCTTGTGGACTTTGCTGGCGCGGAGGTAGGTGCCGTCGGGCTGCTGGAGGCGCGCCTTTATGGTGTCGGCCATGTAGGCGGGGAGAATTTCGTTGTGGATGCGGGCGCGGGCGGCGGGGTCGCGGACGGGGAAGACTACTTCGCAGCGCTCGAAGAGGTTGCGGGGCATCCAGTCGGCTGAGCCGATGTAGATCTCGGCGTCGCCGCCGTTGGCGAAGTGGAAGATGCGCGAGTGCTCAAGAAAACGGCCGACGATGGAACGGACCCGGATGCGGTCCGATAATCCCTTGACGCCGGGGCGCAGAATCGAGAGGCCGCGGACGATGAGGTCGATCTCGACGCCGGACTTCGAGGCCTGGTAGAGAGCTTCAATCACCGAAGGCTCGAGCAGGGCGTTCATCTTGGCTACGATGTGGGCGGGCCGGCCGGCCTGGGCGTGCTCCTGCTCGCGGCGGATGAGGCGCAGGAAACTTTCAGCCATGGTCAGCGGCGCCACCAGCAGTGGGCTGTAGTCGTCGATCTCGGCGTGCGCGGTGAGGTAGTTGAAGACCATGTGCACTTTTTCAGTGAACTGCGGATTGGCGGTGAGCAGGCTGAGGTCGGTGTAGAAGCGGGCGGTGACGGGGTTGTAGTTGCCGGTGCCCAGGTGGCAGTAGCGGCGGGTGACGCCGTCCTCGTCGTGGCGGACGAGCATGGCCAGCTTGCAGTGGGTCTTGAGGCCGACGACGCCGTGGAAGACCTGCACGCCGGCGTCCTCCATATCGCGCGCCCAGCGAATGTTGGAGGCTTCGTCAAAGCGGGCCATCAGCTCGACGACCAGAGTGGTTTCCTTGGTGGCGGCGGCCTCGGTCAGCGCTTCAAACATGGGCGCGTCCTGGCTGGTGCGATAGAGGGTCTGCTTCATGCTGACCACGGCCGGGTCCCGGGCGCCGAGTTCGATAAAGTCCACCACCGGCTGGTAGGAGTCATAGGGGTGGTGGAGCAGAACGTCGTGCTGGCGGAGCTCGTCGAAGATAGTAACTGAGTTGCGGCTCAGATGGAGAGGCTTGGGCGTGAAGGGCGGGAACTTGAGCTCCGGGCGCTGCACGTCGCCATAAAAAAACATGAGCCGCGAGAGGTTCACGGGGCCTTCGCAGTGGAAGACCTGATCCTCGTCGAGCTCGAAGTTGACCCTCAGCCGCTCAACGATCTCCTCGTTGGCGCCGGCCTCAATCTCCAGGCGAACGGCGTCGCCCTTGCGGCGGTTGTGCAGCTCCACGCGAATGGTTTCAAGCAGCGAGCGGGCTTCTTCCTCTTCAAAGTAGAGGTTGGAGTTGCGGGTGACGCGAAAGGCGGAGTGGGCCAGCACCTCGTAGCCGCGATACATTCCGGAGAGGTTTTGCGCGATCAGGTCCTGGAGCAGCAGGTAATCGACAAAGCCGTCGCCGGAGGGCAGGCGGACGAAGCGAGGCAGCGCACGCGGCACCGTAACCACGCCAAGCACCTGCGGGCCGGAGCTTTTGCGCTTGGCGCGGAGGAGCAGAGCCACGCAGAGAGCTTTGTTGAGCACGCGCGGAAAGGGGTGGGCGGGATCGATGGAGATGGGGGTCAGTAGCGGATCGACTTCGCGCTGAAAATAGGTTTGGGCAAAGGCGCGGGCTTCCGCGCTTAACTTGCGCCACTCCAGCAGGCGCACGCCCTGGTCGCGCAGTTGGGGAAGCAGGTGGTCGTTCCAGCAGCGGTACTGTGCGGAGACAAAGTCGTGAATGTCGGCGGTGAGCACGGAGAGGGATTCGTCGGGACGCAGGCCGTCAAAACCGGGCTTGCGGTAGCCGTCCTCAATGCGCTGCATCAGGCCGGCCTGGCGCACCTCAACGTATTCGTCGAGGTTGTTGCCGGTGATGGCCAGGAACTTGACACGCTCGAGTAGAGGGTTGGTCGCGTCCTCGGCTTCCTCAAGGACACGCCCGTTGAACTGCATCCAGGAGTGGTCGCGGCCGTTAAAAAGCTTTTGTTTGTTAGTAGTTCGGGCCATTCATCCGTCCAGTGCGCCGTTAAGGCAGTCTACAGCTTTTGGGCGGGGATTGGCACCTCCGAGAGAGGGAAACCGGAAAAATCCTCCGTCAGCTAAGTCCTACAGTACAAAAGCGGGAATCGATGTGAAGAGACGGAAAAAACCTAGCCGAGCGATGGTTTGCCTGGGCGGCGAGGCTGTTTCTGTGCTGCCGGACTGGCCTAGGATCGCCCGTTTGCGCCGCTGCAGCCTGCGTAGAGAACCCCCATGGCGATGGTGTTCACCTTGGTTTGAGCGTCTTCAACCCGGGAAGGAATCAGAATGGGAACCTTTGCGCCCACCACCACGTGGCCGAACTCCAGGCCTGCCAGCACGGAAAGTGCCTTGCCCAGCAGATTGCCCGCCTCCACGCTGGGAACCACGAGGCAGTCGGCATTTCCCGCCACTCCGCTGTGGATTCCCTTGGTCTTGGCCGCCGAGTGGAGCAGGGCATTATCGAGCGCCAGGGGACCAAAAACCTCCGCGTCGCCGAATTCGCCGGCGAGGCCCATCTGGGTGAGAGCCTGTGCGTCCACCGTGGATGGAACTGCCTCCGTGACCACTTCAATGGCGCTCATGACGGCAATCTTTGGACGGTGGTTTCCCAGGCAGTGCAGCATCTCGATGGCGTTCAGTACGATCTGCTTCTTCTGTTCCAGGGTCGGCGCAACGTTGAGTCCACAATCGGTCAGCCCCACCAGCTTTGCCTCGCCCGTATAGCTGGTTTCAAAAAAAGCCACGTCGCTGAGCAGTCCGCCGTTGCGCAGTCCATGCTCCTTGTCGAGAACGGGGCGCAGCAACTGGTCGGTGCGCAAGTGGCCTTTCATCAAAATATCGATGCTGCCCTCGCGCGCCATTTTCACCGCATGAGCAGCGGCGCCCTCGTGGACGGAGACGAACTCCGCCTCGGCGATCAGCTCGTGCAATCCCAGCGACTCGGCCCTGGCGCGGGTGCTTTTTTCGTCGCCGATCAGCACCGGAAAGGCGATGCCCATTTTTAGTGCATCGGCCATGGCGGCCAGGGCCACTTCATCGTCGGCCAGAACCACGCCCACGCGCCGGGGACCGATTTCGCGCGCGCGTTTTCGCAATTCCACAAAAGTACGAATTTCACCTGCCGTTTGTAACTTTGCTGGATGCATTACACGTCTCTCAAACCAGTAAACAGCATACAACCCGGGGTGAAATAACTGAACTCCGCCCGTCCGCGCTCCGCCGCTGCGTATTAAATTGACCAGTCTGCGCAATCGGACGGAGGATATAAACTGGGTAAACCTACTCCACTCTCCTGAAAGGAGTCCTTCGCATGGCCAGGGAATCGATCACTGCAACCGACAGTCTGAATTCACATGAGCTAAACCTTGCCGAGGCCGAAACCATGGATGGCATCGTCGATCAGATTGCATCCGGGCTTTATAACTTGGCCTCCATGCTGGTGGGCGAAGGCGAGCAGAGCATACGGCTGGTGGAGACGGCGATTGCCAATACAGAAGTTTCGGCCTGCCAGGATCCCGCCCAGGCACGCGCGAGCAGCAGGCGGGCGCTGTGCGAGGCGGCGGTAGAGATGCTTGGAGTACGCAACCCCGGCATACTGGCCGCACCGGAGGGGCTCAAACCGTCAGGCAATTGCATCGATGAGGATGATGTGGAAGCGGTGAAGATAGCGAGCGAAGATTTAGAGCGCCTGAGCTCCGGACCCGAACGGGAGCGTGTGCGCAATTGGCTGGCCAGCCTGCCTACGGCGCTGCGCACTATCTTTGTGTTGCGCGCGGTAGCCGATTTGAGTGCCGCTGAGACCGCCGCGATGCTCGAGGCGCACGGCGGCTCCAAAGCTGCCGGATGGACCGCGGAAGCGGTGCGCTCGGTCTTCCGCGAAGGATTGTGCTCGCTGGCCTCGCAACTGCTGCAGGCTTCGGCTGCGCGGTGATTAAGTACAGGGAATAGGGAATAGGGAATAGGGAATAGGGAATAGCCCCGTACCCCATCCCTCCCTCCGTCCCGTTCCTAACGTCACAACAGCTATTGGTTTCAGCAGGCACTGCTCCATCTTCGATACAATCCATAGAAGAACCCTGCCGCCTTTTTTTGCATCCATAATAGGTAGCCATTTTTAGGCAGCAGCGCGCATTTGTGAGTAAAAGACCTTGATTTCGTCAAAATATTCAAGCCTGAACCCGATCTCTCCCTGCACCTGGCTGCTGGGGCTGGCGATTTTTGGCTATGTTTTGGTCCCCGTTCGGCTGGCGGCACAGATTCCGGCGGGCCTGTTGCAGAACCAATCGACCGCGCCGACTGCGAACTCCTACCAGGGCAGCGTGGCGACGGGCGATGTTACGTCCCAGCCCATCGGCCTCTCGCTCGATGAAGCTATTCAACGCGGGCTCAAGAACAACCTTGGCATCATCCTGAGCGGCACACAGACGGAGTCGGCGCGCGGCCAGCGACTCAGCCAGTTGCAATCCCTACTGCCCTCGGTGGACGCGAGCGGCAAAGAAACCGTGTCGCAGATCGACCTGCCCGCGGAGGGTTTGCGCATCAAGGGCTTTCCCACCATCCTGGGGCCGTTCAGTTATACCGACGTTCGCGCTTCGCTGAGCTGGTCGCTGGTGGACTTGAACTCCCTGCACAATTACCTGGCCGCGCGCCACAACTTTGCCGCCGCGCAATTATCGGCTGAAGACGCTAGGGAGCTGGTGGTGCTGACCGTGGGCAACGCCTACCTGCTGGTGCTGGCCGATGAGACGCAGGTTTCAAGCGTGGAAGCGCAGGTGGCTACGGCCAAAGTATCTCTCGACCAGGCGGTTGATAATCACCAGGCGGGCACGGCTCCGCTGCTGGACGAGCTGAGAGCGCGGGTGGACTATCAAACTCTGCAACAGCAGTTGATTGTGGCCGAGAACGCTCTGGAAAAAGACAAACTGGCGCTAGCGCGGACCATCGGGCTGCCGCTGGCGCAGAGTTTTACTTTGACAGATAAAGCGCCCTACGCGGCCTTCGACGAGTTGGATGTGGATGCGGCGATTCGCCAGGGCCACTTGAATCGCAAAGACCTGGCGGCTATGGTGGAGCAAACCAAGGCGGCCGAGGAGCAGCGCAAGGCAGCTACCGCCGACCGGCTGCCCACGATCACCTTCAACGGCGACTACGGCGATATCGGCACAACCCTCTCGCACTCGCACGGCACCGGCGACGCGACGGGTGCGCTGAGCGTTCCGATTTTCAAAGAATTCGGCCTGCGCGGCGAAGCCGAGACTGCCCAGGCGCAACTGGATACCGCGCGCGCCCAGTTGAGCGACAAGAACGCGCAGGTGGACGCCGATATTCGCGATGCATTGCTCGATATTGCTTCTGCGCAGAAACAGGTTGAGGTAGCGCGCTCCAGCGTCGATCTGGCTAGTGAAGCGCTCAGCGAGGCGCAACAGAGATATGCTAACGGCGTCAGCGACAATCTGGCCGTGAGCCAGGCGCAGCAGTCCGTGGCCCAGGCCGACAATCAATACGTCGTCAGCCTCTATCGGCACAACGTGGCCAAGCTCAGCCTGGCCCGCGCGCTGGGAGCAGACGAAAACTACAAGAATTATCTGGGAGGAAAGTAACCGTGGCGGATTCAACACCCATACCAGCAGCAAACGAGCCGGATCAAGAGATCGAGATCCCGCCGCCGCAAAAAAGCCGCAAAGGCATCATCGCCCTCGTGGTCGCGGTCCTGGTGCTGATCGCGCTGGGCATCTGGTGGCACTCTACCTATAGCGAAGATACTGACGACGCGCAGATCGCCGGCCACTTGATTCAGGTGAGCGCGCGCATCAGCGGCCAGGTGCTGAAGGTGGACGTGGAAGAGAACCAGAAGGTGAAGGCGGGCGATACGATCGCCGAGCTGGACCCGCGCGACTACCAGGTCGCGGTAGAGAACGCTGAGGCCGCGCTGGCCAGCGCGCAGGCCAACGCAGCCGCCGCCAGCGTGAATGTGCCCATCACCAGCGTGAGCACCGGCAGCACCCTGCGTTCCGCCGGAGCCGATGTTAGCGGCACGCAGGCCAGCGTGGGGCAGGCGGAGAAGCAACTGGACGCCGCGCACGCCAAAGTGACCGAGGCGCAGGCCAACTTCACCAAGGCGCAGCAAGATCTGGAACGCTATAAGCCGCTGGTAGAGAAAGACGTGATCAGTAAGCAGCAGTACGATGCTGCGGTGGCCGCGGCCGACTCAACCAGGGCGGCCGTGGAAGACGCCTGCGCCGGCGAACAGGCTGCCGTGGACGGCGTGAAGGTTGCCTTGGAGCACGAGGCGAGCGCCCAGGCCAGTTTGAAGTCCGCTGAGACCGGCCCGAAGCAGGTGGAGGCGCAGAATGCCCGCGCCCGGCAGGCCCAGGCACAGGTGGAGCAGGCACAGGCACAACTCGACCAGGCCAAGCTCAACCTCAGCTATACCAAAATTGTTGCTCCGGAGGCGGGCATCATCACCCGTAAGAGCGTGGAGATCGACCAGAACGTCTCTCCCGGCCAGAACCTGCTCACGCTGGTTTCGCTTGAAGACCTGTGGATCACGGCCAACTTCAAGGAGACGCAGTTGCGCCACATGAGAGCCGGGCAGCCGGTCGAGATCGAAGTGGACGCCACCGGCAAAACCTATCACGGCAAGGTAACCCAAATCGGCGGCGCTACCGGCTCGGTGCTTTCGCTCTTCCCGCCGGAGAACGCTACTGGAAATTACGTGAAGGTAGTGCAGCGCGTTCCGGTGCGCATCGACTTCAACAATTTGACCATCGAAGACTCCAACCACCTGCTCAGGCCGGGACTCTCAGTGGAACCGAACGTGAGGGTGAAGTAGAAAACAAACGTGCGGGTGAAGTAGAAAAGCAGACTGCACGGGAATTCCGCTTTGTATCAGGGCACGACTTCAGTCGTGCCGTAAATAGCGGCAAAAAAGCGTGGGCTTTAGCCCCTGAGGGAATGCTGGCTGAATCAGAAACTCCCCGCCTACTGCTGCTCCTGTTTGCTATATGGCCCCGGCAGCGAAGGCTCGGACGCTTGATTCCCCGGCTGCGTCTTGGCTGCCGCCGCGGTTCTCTTCGAGTAAATGTGGAACTCTATGACCATATCCAGCAGCACGGGAACCGGCTTGCCGTCCAGAATCGCCGGCTCGAAGGTTGCCTTGCGAATCGCATCCACGGCGTTTTCGTCCAGCCCGAAGCCGATGGGCCGGCCTACAGCGATCTCCGCAGCTTTGCCGTCGGCGCCGACCACCGTGTGATAAAGAGCCATTCCGGCCACGGCATTGGCCTGCGCGTATTCGTTCGACGCCGGATCGGTGAACGTCAGTAGCCGCGCCTTCTTGTCCACCGTATTCTGGCGATGCACGGCAGGGTCGCTGGGCCGGTAATCTGTTTTAGCCGCCACTGCCTGGTAGTAGAGCTTCCAATAGCCGGGCAGCGTGGCCAACAGCCGATCGTCAAAGCCCTGCGCGAAAATTTTATCCAGCGCGTCTTTCAAGATCTTGTTGGCGTGCGCCGGCGAGGTGGTGGTGGTGATGCTCGCAGGATCGGCCGGCCTCTCAGCGGCGGGAGCTGCGGCAATCGACGCCTTCAATTGATCGGCCTCGCTGGGTTCAGTTGCTGCTGGAGTAGCTGTTGCCGCGGATGCTCTAGTGGGCGCTGCCTGAGTCTCCGTTTGGGCCGTAGTTGCCGTTGTTTCTGGTTGGGCTGGAGTTGCAGTGGGTGCTGTCGCCGCCGCGGCAGCCGGTTGTGCGGGAGTTGCGGCAGTCTCTGTTTGCGCGGGCGCAGCCGTTGACGGCGATGCTCCAGCCGGGGCCGGTGTTGCAGCAGGTTTTGCCGCCGCTGGTTTTGCCGCAGGTGCAGGCTTGCCCGACTTGCCAAAGAGGAACTTGCCTTCCTTTTCCTTCTTCGGCACCACCACCATCTCGCGGTCGATGGTGATTCTGATCGATTTTTTGTTAGGCGTGATCTTTACCCGGTCGACTGACTTGCCGATCTCCTCAGAGGGCAAATTGCCCAAAAAGTGCAGCGCATAGCGCGAACCCTCCAGCTCCACCTTGTGCTTGTTCAGCTTGACCCGGTCGATCTGGATTGCGTTGAGCGTGTAGGAGCCCGTGGGCGAGTGACCAATCAGCACCCCATGCTCGTTGAAGGTCAGATTGTCGCTCAGGTAGCCGCCCAGCAGGAAAAGCTGTTTGCCCACCAGCAGTTGTTTCACTTCCGCTTCAGTGATCTCGCCCACATGGGAGGGCGCGGGCTTGGCCGTAGCGGCCGGTGCGGCGGCTGGAGCCGGAACCGCTGTTGGCGTGGCCTGGGCCGGCTGCGCACTCTCCGGCGCTACTGCGGGCTGTTGCGCTGCCGCGGGCGTCTGCGCCGCGCCTTCCGCTGCAGGCTGCTGCGTCTGATCCGCCTGTTGCGCGGAGGCTGCGAAAACCAGCGCCAGGGCTATAGCGCCACTCAAGGCTACGGCGCCGGATCGTACCGAAGTCTTTGAAACCCACCGGAATGAAAGGCGAATCATGTTCTTGATCATCGGGAACCTATGAACGCACTCTATCAGGATTTTGTTTCCACAACGCAAAACAATCGTAACCGCACCTCTGTTTTCCATCGATCCGGCGCTTAGCCCTTTTTCGAAACCCGCTTCAGCCGCCAAAGAATCCGCCGGAAGAGCCCTAGAATGCGGCGCGTATCCCGCCTGCCGGGATCCAGCCGTCGCAGCAGCAGGCGCAGATCGTGCCGGTTTGCCTTCTGCATCGCGGAGGGTGAGTAGCCGGCGGCGATCATCGTCTCTTCCACCACGTCAGCCAGCCGCTCTAGCTCGCCCGATGCCGCTGCGGAAGACCCCTTGGCGGAAATGCTCTTTGAGTAAATGCTCTCTTCATTGAAGGGTACGGGCTGGTAGGCCAGGGCTTTAGCCCTGGCACAAGATGAATCAAAATCGTTGAGGGCTTCAGCCCCTGATGCATGCTTTTCGGGAATCTCCGCAACCTGCCCCACCGATTCCGCCGGCAAAGCCCGCGTCGCCAGCTCATACAAACAAACAGCCACGGCCTGCCCCAAGTTCATCGAAGGCTGCCGCGCATCGGTAGGAATCTCCACCAAGATATGGCAAAAGGAAAGATCGTCCCGCGTAAGCCCATGCTTTTCCGGCCCAAAGACCACCCCCACGCGACCGCCGCGTTCCAACTCCCTCCGCACCAGCGGCCCCAGCTCCGGCAGCCGCACCACCCTCTGCTCCGGCTTGCGATAGGTCAGCGTTCCGGTACCCACCACCAGCGTGCATCCGGCCACGGCTTCGCCCAGAGTCTCCGTTTCTGCGGCCTCGGCGAGAAGCTCCGGTGCGCCCACAGCCGAGCGAGCCTCCCTCCAGTGCGGCGCATAGGGAGCCACCACCGCCAGCCGCCGAAAGCCGAAGTTAGCCATAGCCCGCGCCGCCGCTCCTATATTGAGCGGGTTGCGCGGCGAAACAAGCACCACATTGATGCGGTCGCGTTGGTCATCACGCTGCAAGAGTTGATTGTAGTGCGGCGCGAAGGGAAGTTCTCCAAGCAATTTTTCTCGCCGACTCAATCGATGAGAGATCAATTCTTCTCTTTCCGATTGGCTTCCCCATCCCATTCCGCAGGTAAACCCAGAGCGTCGTTTCATTGAAACTTCGCCAGCTCTGCGGTAGAGTGAACGGCAATGGACGCAAACCTTTCCGGCCGTCGCGAAAGGGTTTTTCTCGCCCGGCAAAAGTCTGATTAGCCGGCGCGGCAAGCTCCAGCTCAACGCCGTCCAGCGGTGGAGACCATGAAGTTCAGCGCCGTTCTTCTACTACTCGCCGCCGTCACCGTCTCTCCCGATCTGCGTTACTTCCGCTATGAGCGCCCCATCCTGCGCCCTCCGCAATCCTCCGGCCAGGGCTGCCTGACGCTCGATCCCGGCCTCTTTGCCCACGCGGCTCCGCAGCTTGCCGACCTGCGCCTTTACCGCGATGCTGCCGAGATCCCTTACGTGCTTCCTCTGGCCGCTCCCATCAAGGTGGCCACAAAGCCCATTCCGCCGCAGAACCTGGCCACGCGCAATGGGCAAATCGTCTTTGACGCCACCATGCCTGAACTCCGCTACAGCGATATTCAGCTCGGTGTCACCGGCCAGAACTTCATCGCCATGGTCACCGTCACCGGCAGCCGCCAGCCAGGCCGAAGCTCCGAAACCAATCTCGGTTCCTTCACCATCTTCGATCTCACGCGCCAAAAGCTGGGCACCAGCACCGTCCTCCACCTGCCCGAATCCGATTACCGCTATCTGCATTTCCGCATCAGTGGACCGCTCACTCCGCGCAGCATCACCGGAGTCTGGGTCATGCGCCTGCCCTCCAGCCAGTCCCGCTATCTCACCGTGCAGGAGTCTTCGCACGTAGTCGAGGAGGAATATTCTTCCAAGCTGGTCTTCATCGTCCCGGCCCATGTTCCTGTGGACCGCATCGCCTTCAAGCCGCGCGGCTGGCCGCCGCAGTTCAGCCGCGATATCACCATCTCGGTCGATCCCATCACCGCCGCGTGGTCCACCTTCACGCCCCAGCCCGCGCTGGCGGTAAAATCCTACGGCACTCTGCTTCGTGTTCACAGCATCCAGAGCGGCCATCGCATCGACGAAGAGCGTTTGGTTTTCGATGCGCCCTGGGTGGACGCAAGCACGCCCACTCGCTGGATCGTCTCCATCAAGAACGGCGACGACGATCCGCTGGGTCTCGATTCAGTTCGCCTGGAGATGCTGGAGCGCAAGCTCTGCTTCGATGCCCAGCCCAATGCGCGCTATACGCTCTACTACGGCGACTCTGCGCTAACCGCTCCGCACTACGATTACGCCAAGCAATTCACGCCCCTGCCCACCGCAACCAAGCTAACAGCCGCCCCCGAGCAACCCAACCCCATCTACAAACCCCGCCCCGCGGCGAGTCCTAATCCGGTGAAGCACCCTGGGGTTTTATAAGCTGCGTTCCCCTCTAATTTTCCCAATTGTCCAAAACCACCCAAATTGTGTGGTTCTCCGCATACACATATCTCGGCCGGAAATGGCGCACTGCTGGTGGTCAGATGGAACCAAAATGTTCTAGCCTCAAGAGATGATCTGGACCAATCCAGCCTCGCTGGCGTTGAACGAGTTGAGTACCGCGCCTATCGTCCGCTTCTCGGTGCTGGCGCTTAGCTCGATCTTCTTTCTGGTCGATCCATTTGCCGCTATCCCCTCGTTTCTGGCCATCACCGCCCATGCCGACGCGGCCCGGCGGCGGCGCATGGCGCGTAAAGGCGCGCTCACTTGCTTCATCGTGCTCACCAGTTTTGCCTTCGCCGGCCAGCTCATTTTCAAAATGTTCGGCATCACCCTGCCCGCGTTTGAAGTGGCTGGAGGACTGATTCTATTGCTGATAGGCCTGGATATGCTGGAGGCGCGCCGTTCGCCTACCCAGGAGACCCGCGGCGACGCCGAGGAGGCCACGGCCAAGGAGGACGCCGGGATTGTGCCGCTGGGGATTCCGATGCTGGCAGGGCCTGGCGCTATTTCTTCAGTGATGGTGCTGGTGGGGCAGGTGCCCAACCTGCTGGCCTGGGAGATGGGCGCCATTCTCGGCTCCATCACCATCACCAGCCTGGTCACCTACTGGGTTCTGGCCGGGGCGGGCCGCGTCCGACAGGTGCTGGGCGAAACCGGCATCCGTATCCTGGTTCGAATCATGGGTTTGCTGCTGGTGGCCCTGGCTATGCAGTACTTCGTGAATGGATTGACGGATTTAGGCCTGATTCCAAAGCACTAAAGTCGGGTTTCCCACAGATTCTACAAGCTTTCCACAGGGGCGGCGTTTGCTTTCCATACTCTGAGTTGCTATTCTCGGAAGGTTGCAGAGAAGTGGTTTGCGGTTCTCTGTCCGCAGTTTGCAATATGGGGTGGCGTGTGCTACTCTTTGAAAGTTGCAGATGAGCAGTAGAAGCCTCCCGGTGGCCGTATGGCCTGCCCCGTAGAGGGAAGTGGGAAGCCAGTAATGGAACTAGTTCGTTGGGTCAGGTGAGGCAGTAAGCCCCTAAACCCCTGTAGGGAATCCCTAGAGAGAACAAGCCATTGCAAGACCCAGGAGAAGTTTCTCCTGCGAGCCCTAGCGGTTCGGGTGCATATTGCTGGTCGCTCTTTGATATTTTTGCGCAGTGCGAAGCTTCGGAACAGGATTTCTTCTTCCCGGCCAGTCGAAAGAACAGATTGAGCTTGACATGAAGGTGAAATTTTGATAATTTTGGAGGGTTCGCGCAAAATCGCCGGATGAGGCTGTAAGAGGCCACTTTTGGTAAGCGCAACAAGTTCGAGGACACCCCGGCGTCACAGCCTGGGCCTCGATCCTAAAAGGGCCCGCTCAGGCGGAACCCCTCAAGGATCTTTGACAAATTGGTTGAACGTGCCAGTCGTGAGAAAAGATCAGGTTTGGCTTGATCATTCTCACAAGGTAAGAGTACCTGCCGCATAAGCTCTTCTTCGGAAGAGGCGCGGGTACAGTTGAAGCTCTCCGACCTCCGTCGGAGGGTGGATACAAACAGTTTCAAACGAGAGTTTGATCCTGGCTCAGAATCAACGCTGGCGGCGTGCCTAACACATGCAAGTCGAACGAGAAAGTGGTAGCAATACCACGAGTAAAGTGGCGCACGGGTGAGTAACACGTGACTAACCTACCCTGGAGTGGGGGATAACTGAGGGAAACCTTAGCTAATACCGCATAATACCTACGGGTCAAAGGAGCAATTCGCTTTGGGAGGG
>Ga0224555_1001361_pt1 | contig 34142 bp, 26 predicted proteins | sample 714S23034metaG_FD_180687 | JGI IMG/M metagenome (GOLD analysis project Ga0224555, IMG submission 180687) | Peat soil microbial communities from Stordalen Mire, Sweden - 717 S2 30-34 | ecosystem: Environmental > Terrestrial > Soil > Wetlands > Peat | place: Sweden: Norrbotten County, Stordalen... | reverse complement strand
TGTTCCGAAGACTCAAAGGCTTCCGCAGAATCTTCTCCAGGTTCGAAAAGCTTGATGTCCTCTTCCTCGGCTTCCTCACCTTCGCCCTCATCGTCGAAGCTCTCCGTTAGTGTGAACACGCCCTAGCAACCCTCATGGCTTAGCACTTAGCTTTGTTTCTTAACCCACAGGTTAAGGAACAGCCGGATCGGTGAGATCCGGCCATGATTCTGTGGGGTTTAGGCGGCGGGTTTTTCGAGGCCTTTTGTAACGGCCGGGATTTGCTCTCCGAGCACCCGGTGGATGGTGGTGCGGCTGACCAGGTAGTTCTTCGCCAGCTGTCCCAGGCTCTGCCCTTGCTGGCGGTCGCGGAGGATGGCGGCCCGATCGAGGACCAGGGCCTTTCGCCCGAGGTGCCGGCCTTAACATCGCGGGCAAACTTCAACCTCATCTATATGAATGCGACGGCAATCTGTTCACCACGCAACTGAATTTTACTCGACGCCCATGCCTCCTGGCACCATTCACTCACCGACACCGGATCGGTAACGATATGTCGGCCAGCGTACCGTGATCTCATGACCGGATCGGGGCAGTCCCGATAGGAACCTAACGTTTCCCAGCAGTGATCCGGATGGGTTTACGGCGGATTTCAATGAGTGCATCGCCTATCAATCTTCTTATATAGGGAGGAGCCGTTGAGCGCATCCTCGAGAGTCTGGTGCTTCATCACCCTGGCGCAACGGGAGGCTCGGCTTCGTGATACAGTTCAAGCCAACAGTGAGCAGCTCTCCTCCCGATCGGCTCGAGGACCAGCCTCGCGGTTGCCTTGCCTGCGGCGCGGAGCGCCCGGCGCTTGTGTGCCAACGGATGTGATGCCGAGGTGCAAGTCGAAGTGGATATGACTGAATCCCCACAGACGCAGGCGGTCTCCATGCAGCTCGTCGATGGTTCGAGCCGCCGGACTGTCGTGATCAACCGGTTTCCTTTTGTGATCGGGCGTTCGTCGGAATGCGACCTGGCGCTTCCTCAGTCCTATGTCTCGCGCAACCACGCTACCATCACGCACGATGGCGCGCAGTTCGTTCTTGAAGACACACAGAGCCGGCACGGAACATTTGTAAACGGCGAGCAGGTAATCCGCCGCGCGCTCCAGCCGGGAGACAGAATTCAGTTCGGGTCCCACGATGCCCCGCAACTCCGGCTTGCGTCCGAAGACAAGCAAGCAGCCACCGGACCGAACATCCTCTCTCAGTTGCAGGGAATCAGCGCGCAGCACTCGGATCTGGAAAAGCTGCGGTGGTTTCTGGAGGCTGCGCGGGAGCTCAACAGCGCGGGACAAGTGGACCGGGTGCTGGCGTCGCTGCTGGAGACCACGCTGGCGCTGGCCAAAGTGGAGCGCGGATACGTCTTCCTGACGGGCGCCAATGGCGCGCTGGAAATGGCTCTTGGCAGGGATGCGACAGGCAAAGTACTGACCGACGCTCCCACAGTATCGCGCACGGTGCTGCGCCAGGCGACCCGCGGCACGGACCAGTTCATCGTGACCGATACGTTGACCGCGGAGGGCGAGGTTCCGGAGAGCATCGTCGCAAGCAGCATTCACACCATCATCTGCATTCCGCTGCGGAGAACCAGGCAGACGCGCCATGGCGAGAGCGCCGAAGATACCGCCGGCCGCCAGGTATTCGGGGCGCTGTATCTCGAGAGCCACTTTCAGCCTGGCGGCCTCTCTGACGTTGACCATGATCTGATGAGGACGATCGCGCGGGAGGCCGCGGCCCTGGTGGACAATGCGCAACTGGCGGCCATCGAGGACCAGGCGCGCAAGCATCAGGAAGAGCTGCAGATTGCGGCCCGCATTCAGCAGGGATTGATGGCGGTGCAGATTCCGGCCTTCCCTTTCGCCGGCATCCAGGCGCACAGCATAGCGTGCAGCGCGGTCGGCGGCGACTTCTTCGACGTAATAATCTCCGGCGAAGATACGTTGAACGTGGCGCTGGTGGATGTCTCGGGCAAGGGAATCTCGGCCGCCATTCTGGCTTCGACCTTGCAGGGCATGCTCCACGTTCAGTTGGAAGCCGGGCAACCGCTCGATGCGATTGCCGCCGCGACCAATCGATATCTGTGTCTGAAAGCCGTCGGAAAATATGCAACCATGTTGCTGCTGCGGCTCCATCAGGACGGCCGGCTCGAGTACCTGAACTGCGGCCACGTGAAGCCCAGGCTGTGTTCGGACGCCGGAGTCTCCCGGCTTGAGCAGAGCAACGTCCCGGTAGGCCTGCTTGACGGGGCCGAATACACGGCGGGCAACGTCACGCTTCGACCCGGCTGGCGCTTCATTCTGGTCAGCGACGGCATCACCGAAGCCGAAGATGCGCAGGGCGAATTCTTCGGCGACGAGCGGCTCGATTCCGCTTCGCTCTGCGGGGACCTTCCCGGCGTATTGCAGCGGATGGCCGACTTTTGCGCGGGGCATCCCGCCAACGATGACTGCACCATCGTCGAGGTGATCTTCACCGGACCTTCGATTGGTGATGCGGGTTGTCCCGCGGCTTGAAGCTCCAAGTGCCGCATCCTGAGCGGCGATTTGCAGCGGAAATTCCGGCAATGCTGAGCCTCTGTGGGGTATGATGGCTGCTCCATGCCATTGGCGGCAAACACGCGGTTGGGGCCCTATGAGATCATCGCCCCGCTGGGTGCCGGGGGGATGGGCGAGGTCTTTCGCGCGCGCGATACGCGGCTGGATCGCACGGTTGCCATCAAGATTTGTACGGGTCACTTCACTGAGCGCTTCGAGCGCGAGGCGCGGGCGATTTCCAGCCTGAACCACCCGCACATCTGCGCACTCTACGACATCGGCCGCGAGGGCACAGTCGAATTCCTGGTGATGGAGTACCTCGAAGGCGAGAGCCTGGAAGCGCGGCTGCGCAAAGGACCCATCCCAATCGAAGAAGCGTTGCAGATTGCGATTCAGATCGCCGGCGCGCTCGATGCGGCGCACCGCCGGGGAATGGTGCATCGCGATCTGAAGCCGGGCAATGTGATGCTGACGAAGAGCGGGGCCAAGCTGCTCGACTTCGGCCTGGCCAAGATGAACGAAGCGAGCGGGCTCTCGGGAACGGAGCTGACTCAGCTTACGGCCGCGCAGCCGATCACGGTGCAAGGCACCATCCTGGGCACGCTGCAGTACATGTCTCCGGAGCAACTCGAAGGCAAGGAGGCCGACGCGCGATCCGACATTTTCTCCTTCGGCGCGATGCTCTACGAGATGATCACCGGGCGGAAGGGATTTGCGGGATCGAGCCAGGCGACCCTGATCGCCGCCGTAATGATGACCGCGCCGCCGCCGGTTTCGACGCTTCAGCCGATGGCCTCTCCGGCGCTGGACCGCCTTGTCCGGACATGCCTGGCCAAATCCCCGGACGACCGCTGGCAGAGCGCCGGGGACCTGAGCCGGGAGCTTGGATGGATTGCGGAGACCGGCTCCGAGGCGGGCGTGCCCGCACCCGTCGCGGCCAAGCGTCGCAGCCGGGAACGCGTGGCGTGGATCGCCGCCGGCCTCGCCGCAGTTCTCCTGGTCGCATCCCTGGTCTGGATCGCCGTGCATCTGCGCAATGAGCCTGCCCCACCCGCAATGGTGCATTTCCAGATCCCCGTGCCGGACCAGTTGAACTTCTTCCCCCATCAGCTACCGGCGGTGTCGCCCGACGGCCAGCGAATCGCCTTTACCGCGTCAGAAAGCAGGGCCAGCAACAGCCGGCTCTTCGTTCGTCCCCTGAATGCAGCCACTGCGACAGAGATCCCGACTCCAGGTGCCCCAGTCGCCTATCCGTTCTGGTCGCCCGACGGACAGCAGATCGCATTCAGCTCCAGAGGGACCCTCCAGAAAGTGGATCTTTCGGGGGGACCGCCCGTCACCATTTGTAGCGCCTGCAAAGCCGCTTATGGCGGGACGTGGAATCGTGACGGGTTGATCCTGTTCACAAACGGCACACCTAGAAACCTGTCCCGTGTCTCTGCGGCCGGGGGTGACCCGAAGCCGCTTCGGCCACTGGCGGAGGGCGAAATTGCTCAGGTATGGCCCGAGTTTCTGCCCGATGGAAAGCATTACCTGTATCTGTCTCTTGGCAACGCGCCGTATCAACAAGGCATCTACGTTGCCTCGCTCGACTCAAATGAGCGCAAGTTCATCGTAGCCACCGATACCAACGCCGCTTATCTCCGGTCTGGCCAACTGTTGTTCACCCGCGGCAGCGTGCTGATGGCCCAGCCGTTAGATCTCCAGAGTCTGACCTTGGGGGGCGAACCGCGGTCCGTCGCAGACCACATCGAGCGGCCCGCTGGATTCGGTAACCTACTGCCGATCGCAACCTTCGCAGCCTCTCCCAACGGTGTTCTGGTGTGGCGGCACGGCGGCGCGTCTTCCGAGTCCTCCTCCCTGCAGTGGATCGATCGCAGCGGCAAGAAACTCGGCGTCGTTGGCGAGCCCGCGGAGTACTCGAACCCGGCTCTCTCGCCGGACGATACCAAACTGGCCGTCTGCATCCGCGATCCGCAGATCAGGACCCGCGATATCTGGATCTTCGATCTCGTGCGCGGCGGCAAGATGCGACTGACCTCCGACCCCGCCGAGGATGTGAACCCGGTCTGGTCTCCGGACGGAACACGGATAGCATTCACCTCCGAGCGCACGGGCCAAAGAAACATCTATTGGAAGGCCGCTGACGGTTCCGGCCCGGACGAGCTATTGCTGGGAGGTAAGGATGTGCAGGAAAACGTCGAAGACTGGTCACAGGATGGCAAGTACCTTATGTATAATGCTACGCTTGCTGGTGCGGCCCGTGTCTATGTGCTGCCTCTCGCCGACCGCAAGCCCCTCCCGTTCCTGAATTCAGAATTCCTGACCGTGGAGGGTCAATTCTCTCCGAACAGCCGGTGGGTTGCATATCGCTCCACGGAATCCGTAAGGCCGGAGGTCTATGTGCAGGGGTTCGCGCTGGACCCGTCGCAGGCGCGAGGCAAATGGCAGGTCTCCGTGGACGGCGGCGCACTGCCCAAATGGCGCCGCGACGGCAAAGAGTTGTTCTACGCATTGGGTGACACCTACTTTGCTGTGGATGTGAAGACCGACGGGCCGTCTTTTGCAGCCGGTATCCCCAAACCACTCTTCACAGTTCACACAGTATCTACCGCCATGGGTGGCGGCAGCCCGTTTGCGGTCACCAGAGACGGCCAGCGCTTCCTGGTGCTCGCAACCACCGACGACAAGACGCCGAGTGCGCCGATTGACGTCGTGGTGAACTGGCGCTAGCCGACCGCAGGCGTTCCATTTGGCAGATCGCATTTCAGAATCTTTCCGAACGGTCTCCGCTGGGCAGCGTCAGTTCGATCACAGGCACGACCGATAAACTGGCCACGAAAGTCCACCAAAACAGGGCCTTCGGCAACACCGGCAACACCGGCAACGCCCCGGCAGTTTTCTGCTAAAGTCGCCGAGCCACTCAGCGAGGAGCGATCAGTAACGATATGTCGCTCAGTGTACCGGGATCACATAATCGGGTCGGGCAGGAAAATCGGACACTGGAGCGTTTTTCGGGAACGTCGTCTTTCATTTCATGCTGAGCGCCATTCTCGCCAATCGGCACCTCGGTTTCGGATCGACCGAAGGCAATCTCACCTACGCTCAATGCGACAATTTTGTGCGGGACGATCCTAGTATCTGGTAGCTGATGCCCGCGCTGATCCCATAGGGATGGATCGATCCGAAGGTGAAGCCGGGCCAAACCTGATACTCGAAGTCTACCAGCCGCAGCCGCACCCTTTGGCCCAGGTGCAGATCAACGCCCGCACCCGGAGCAACTACGAAGTAATTTCCAGTTCCATAATTGAACGGGAAATCGAAACGCCCGCCACCGGCCAGCAGCTTTACGTAGGGCACGAAGCCTTTCGGGCGAAACGACCACCGCGGTCCCGCGAGGAGAGTCGACTGGCGCTCGCCGAAATTGGGGTAGACCATGCGGCGGGCTTCGCTCTCAATGCCAACGCGCCATGTGAGATTGGAATCGGCATAGATGCCCGCGCCTTGAATGGTGCGGCTTCCGAAGTCCGCCTGGAAGTCAGAGAATGTCCCGCCGACGATGACGTATGCTCCCGGGCCACTGGCAGTAGGCAGTGCCTGAGCGAACGCCGCGTGCGTAGGGACCAGCGCAAGCAGCACCAGCGCAAAGGAAAGCCATCCTCGTCGCGGACGATCCGACACAGTGATTATGCCGCCTTGCTTCACTGCGTCACCGTCAGCGTGACATCCATAGACTGCGTGACGCCGGTGCCAGTTCCCGTTGCGGTTACCTGAAACACGTATGTGCCCGCGGGTGTTCCGTTGATCTGCAGGCCGCCGCATCCGCTCAACCCGGCCGAAAGGCCGATGAGCAGAATCAGCATCAGCAGACCAGCGAGGCTGGTGCGCATTCTTCGTCGTGTTCTCCAGCAGGCCAGCCCGAGCAACATGCCGCACGGGAGGAAGCACAACGCCGCCGTCGAGCCCGATGTGCGCTGCTCCAGCCGCGCTTCCGATCCGGCCGTCAACGGCGATCCGGTGTCGATGACGATCTGAATCACCTGCGTCCCGTCAGCGCCAAGGGCAACCGTGTCGCTGCTGAACGTGCACGTCGCAGCGAAGGGCAAACCGAGACAGCCGAGGTCCAGCTTGTCCGTGAAGTTGTTGAGCGAGGTGATCGTCAAGGTCGACGTGCTGTGCTGCTGCGATTGCAGCGACACTGAGGACGGATTCAACTGCAGCGTGAATTGGGTTGGCGGCGCCACAGTAATGTTGGTCTGCGCGGAGACGGACGCGGCATAGACCGTATCGCCTGAGTAACTTGCAGTCATCGTCGGCGAGTTCGTCAACAGATTCACGGTCATCGTTGCAACACCGGTTGGGTCAAGTGCGGCGGTGCCTATCACTGAGCCGTTGCTGAGAAAACTCACATTGCCGGTCGGCGTGACCGGTCCGGAGTAGCGCACCACGGAGATCAGCGTCACCTGCTGGCCGCCGGTGAGCGAAGTTGAGGATGCGGTCAATGTATCCGTCGTGGGGCGCAGTTGAACCGACTGCGTCAGCACCGGCGACACGCCCGCGAGATCGAGTGCATCGCCGCCGTAAGCGGCTGAAATCGCGTGCTGCCCAGTCACCAGCGATGTGGCTGTAAAGGCCGCCGTCCCCGCCGCGCTCAGCGTTACCGTGGCCAGCGCCGTGGCTCCGTCCGAGAACACAACAGTGCCCGCGGGAGGCTTGCTGCCGCCGTTCGATACGGTGACCATGAAGGTCACCGAGTCCAGCACCAACGCAGGGTTCTCGCTGGACGAGAGCGCAACCGTCGTCGCCTGCACTACGTTTTGCGCGAGGACAGGCGAGGTGCTTGGCAGGTTGTTGGCATCGCCGCTGTACACCGCGATGATCGAGTGCTGGCCGGGCATCAGGCCGGAGACAATCAGCGTCGCCATTCCGGATGCATTCAGGTTCGCAGCGCCAAACGTGGTCGTTCCATCCTGAAATGCAACTGTTCCAGTGACGCTGCCGCCGGTGCCGACGACCGTCGACGTCAACGTCAACGGCGCGTTCGCGAGCGAGGGATTCGCACTCGAAACCAGCGTGACGCTCGTCCCAGCCGTCTGCACTGTCTGCACCAGCGTGTTGGAAGCCGCTGCCTGATTCAGCGAATCGCCGCTGTAGACAGCGACAATCGTATGCTGCCCGACCGCCAGCGCAGTGGTGCTGAACACGGCTGAGCCGGCATTGCCTATGCTTACCGTGCCCAGCACTACGGACCCGTCTTTGAAGGTCACACTGCCCGTGACGGCTACGGACTGCGGCGAGGAGATGGTTGCGGTGAAGCTGACACCGGCCCCGGCGATCGACGGGTTCGCGCTGCTCGCGAGCGTCACCGCCCCGGCCTGCAGCACCTGTTGGCTCAGGGCGGAAGACTGGCTGGAGGCGTCGAGTGCGTCGCCACTATATGCGGCCGTAATCGAGTGCATGCCAAGGCCAAGCGTCGACAAGCTGAACATCGCCGTTCCTGTGTTCACGGGAGCGGTGCCAAGCACCTTGCTGCCATCGGAGAAGGTCACCGTTCCGGTAACGGCGCCACCGTTGGTTGCGATGGTCGCAGTGAATGTTACGCTGGCGCCAAACATGCTCGGATTCGCGGTCGATGCGAGCGTAGTGCCGGTGGTGGCGATCTCGACCGTCTGCAGCAGAGGCGGCGAGGTGCTGCCGTTGTCCTTTGAGTCGCCGCCGTAGACCGCGGTCAGCGTGTCCTGGCCAACCGCAAGGGACGACGTGGTGAGGCCGGCAACACCCCTGGCGTTCAAGGTGCCAGTTCCCAGCGTGGTGGCGCCTGACAGGAAGGTGACCGTCCCAGTGGGGATGCCTCCGGTTCCAGTCACGGTTGCCGTCAAGGTTACGGGTGTACCCGCAATCGAGGGCGTCAAGCTGCTGGTCAGCGCGGCTGACGTAGACGCCGTGACCAGCATCTCGGCGATTGATGCCGATGTACTTGGCAGATAGTTTGCATCTCCGCCGTAGCTCGCGCTCAAGCTATGGGAACCCACGTTCAACGTGGAGACGCTGAGCGTCGCGATGCCGGCAGCCGAAACCGCGGCCGTTCCAAGCACGGTTGCTCCGTCTGAGAAGGTCACAGTGCCAGTGAAGGCGCCGCCCGCGCCGGTGGTTCCGCTCTGGACTACGGTCGCGGTCAACTGCAGCGGAGCGCCGGCCACGGCCGGGTTGGAGGCGGCGGCAAGGGTCGTCGCCGTCGCAATCGGCTGCACCGTCTCGTTCACCGCGCCCGAGGTCGAGGTGAGATTGTTGGCATCGCCCGCGTACTGCGCGGAGATTGTGTGCGACCCTCCGGCCAGCGCCGTGGTTGTCAGTGTCGCCATCCCTGTTCCGTTGAGCGTCGCTATCCCGATCGCGTTTGTGCCATCGAAGAACGTCACCGTCCCGGTTGGAATGGCGCCGTCGGCCCGTGAGACCACCGACGTAAACGTCACGCTGACGCCTGCGTACACGCTGGCATTGGACGTAGCCAGGGAAGTCGTCGTCGCATCCTTCGCGACGGTTTGAATCAACGCGACGGACTGGCTTGCGAGATCGGACCCGTCACCCGCGTAATTTGCCGTGATGCTGTGCTGTCCACCGACCAGCGTCGAGGTCACATAGGTCGCGACCCCGGCGGCCTTCAGAGTCCCCTGGCCCAGAGTCGTGGTGCCGTCGGAGAATGTGACCGTGCCTCCGGGTAATGTCGCGGATCCCAAGGGTCCGGCGACAGTCGCTGTGAACGTCACCGTTGTGCCGGCGACCGACGGATCCAGGCTGGAGGTCAGCGCGGTTGTCGTCAACTGCCTGACGCTCTCCGCCAGGGCCGGCGAAGTGCAAGCGCCGTTCTGGCTGTCGCCGCCATAGACCGCGGTGATGTTGTGAGTCCCCGGCGTCAGGGCGGAAGTGGAGAAGGTGGCCACGCCGGTTCCGCTCAGGGCCGCTGACCCGATCTGCGTGGTTCCGTCGAAGAAGTTCACGGTGCCCGTAGCTGCAACCGGCAGAGCGTTTGACACCACCGCGGTAAACGTCACTGCTGTACCAAGCGAGGCAGGATTGGAACTGGAGGTCAGCGTTGTCGAAGTCGGTTGCACCGCCAGCACCTGTCCGGAAAGATTGATGATGCCAGGGCTGTCCGCGGCATTCGACGTCACCGACAGGGAGCCCGTCACCAGCAAGCCCGTCACTGTGGGAGCAAAGTCCACTCCCAGCGCACATGTCTGGTTGACGGGAACAGCCTGCGAAGTTGCACACGTTGTGCTGGCGGAATCGAGCTGGGAGTTACTCACCGGAGTGAACGCGGTAAAGTCGAGTGCCGCGTTTCCGTCGTTCTCGACGGTCTGCGGCTGCGGTGCGGAGACGCGGTCCACGCGGATCGCCGGGTAACTGAGTGCCGCTGCATTCGACGCCACCATGCGGATCAACTGATGGAACATGTCGGCGATATAGAGATTGCCCGGACCATCGAGAAACAGGGCGTACGGCCCGTCAAGCGTCGTGGTAGTCGCCGTGATGCCGTCTTCGGCAATGCCTCCGGCGAAGGTTCCTGCGATGGTCTGGATGATGCCGCTGGCCGCGCCCACCTTGCGCACCAACTGGTTGCCCGAGTCCGCAACATAGAGGTTTCCCGCCACGTCCATCAGCACGCTCGCGGGCACGTTCAGCTCTGCCTGCGTCGCCGGACCGCCGTCTCCGCCATATCCCCGCGTCCCGGTCCCGACTACGGTGGAGATCACCCCTGCCGTATTCACCTTGCGGATACAGTTGTTCGAGAGGTCGGCGATGTAGAGGCTGCCATCGCCTCCCAGCGCAATTCCCCAGGGATAATTCAGCTGGCCGGCGATTGCGGGACTGCTATCGCCTGAGTACCCTGCCACGCCGGTGCCAACCACCGTCGTAATAATGCCAGTCGAAAGATTGACCTCGCGAACCACGTTGTTGCCCGTGTCTGAGATATACAGCGAATGATCGCCGTCGAACGCGACCGCGCTGGGATACGCGAGATGCGCCTGGGTGGCGAGCCCACCATCCCCTGAGTAACCGGACTCCCCACCGATCCCGGCGACCGTCCAGATCACTCCCGTCACCGCGTTGACCATGCGGACGGCGTGGTTTCCGCTGTCCACGATGTAGAAGTTGCCCGCCCCATCCAGCTTGACGTCGGCCGGCGAATTCAACTGCGCCGATGTGGCCGGGCCGCCATCGCCGCCAAATCCCGCGATTCCATTGCCTGCGACGGTCGAGATGATTCCCGTAGCCGCGTTGACAAAGCGAATCCGTTGGTTATTCGAGTCGGAGATATACAGGTCGCCTGCCGCGTCGGTTGCCCCGCCCATGGGCAGAAATAAGGGCGACTGAGTTGCGAGCCCGCCGTCCTCGCGGAAGATCCACTGGCCGTTTCCGGCCACCGTGGAGATCATCCCCGGAACAAAGACCGCCGTGGGGCCAACACCCGTCGCACTCAGCAACTGGGTGCCAAGCACGCTTCCGTTGCTCGCGAGCAGCACCACCGCGCCCTGGCGAAAGCCTGGATACCTGGCCTGAAAACTCACGGCCACCGAGCAGGTCTGCCCAGCGAAGTAGATTGTTCCCGCTGCGCAACTCCCGCCTGCGGCGAGCGTAAAGTCCTGGTTGGCGACACCCTGCGTCAGCACGTTAATCGTGTTCAGACTTCCCGGGCTGGAGATGGACACGATAACCGTGCCGGTCTCTGCCGCCGCTCCCACGCTGACCGGAGATGCAAACTTGTAGGCCGGATTGAGAGGTGTAACTTGCGCCCCGGCGACGGCGGCAAGTGAGAATACCGTACCCAACAAAATCGGCCGCGTGCGCAGTCTTGATTGCATCCGTGACAAAACGTCTCCCCGGTCACACTTCGTATCCGGTGTCTGCACGGCGATCGATCGGCCGGCCGGCGGATGCAGGGGCCGCAAACCCAATAGTGGAAGCAAAGTGCCGCATCAAGCGGGCTTCCGGACCTGCAAGTTGATACGGGAATCGTGTGACTCCTTAACCAGGAAGTTACCCCTTGCCGGGGTGCAGGTCAGTACCACTAAGGAGCCATATCGTGCCACAGTCGGGCCACTCGAGGGGGTCGATGTTCCAGCCTTGCCGTCGCTGCTACAAGAGCATTGCCATGGCTGCCCGCTACAGTCATCTATCTCCCAAACACCGGTCCTCCGTCGTAGACCTGATTGGGAGAACGGGTTCGCGCACAACGAAGCAGGCATCTCGCAGTGCTGCAGCCTCTTAGGCAACCAACATGCACCAGACCATGCACCAGCCTCCATTTCACGCCGATGGCCTCTCGAACCCGAGAGGCCATCGTTCTCTTATATTATTGAGATAGAAGTAATTATATGGTGCCCGGAGGGGGACTTGAACCCCCACGACCGGTTAAGGTCTGCGGATTTTAAGTCCGCTGTGTCTCTTTGTAAGTAGCTAATATATAAAGACTTATGCTTGCATAAATGCGAACTGTGTAAGTTTATGTGTAAATTTTGCCGCTTTCCCATCATCGCACACCTTCTCTTTTGGGCAGTGCTTGGCACTTCAAGAGCCGAGAGAGGGTGAACTGCACGCATGGGCAGGCTCAGAGGCTCAATCCAATGTCCAAGTCCTGGCTCTTCTCCTGCTTGGGTGCCTCTGCAAGCTCACGCTGCGGCGGCTTTGGGTCGGGCGTATGAGCGCTTGTGTGCGAGACATCATGGCCGAGCGCAGCGCCCAGCTTCTCGCGGCTGTCCGTGAAGAGTTGCGCGTCGTAGGCACCACGCGAAACCGAGACATACGCCATGCGGTTGTTAAGCAGGTCTTTCGCTCCAAGCTCGGTGTCCACGTTGATGAGTACCCGGTCGGCAGTCTGCCCCTGGCTGGAGTGGCTGGTCACGGCATAGCCGTGATCGAGGTGTGGATGCTTCACAGGGTCGAGCTGCACCTCACGGCCTCCGTCCATCTTCACGGACATGCGCCCCTCGGCGATCCGCTCCACTGTTCCAAGTTCCCGGTTCGCCAGCTTCATCTCCGACACGGGAGCGGTGAGTTGCAATCGGTCGCCGGTAGAAAATGCCCGCTCCTGTTCACGGTAGACGGAGACTCCTTGTTGACGGCGCGGATCGTAGCTCTTCTCGGTGCCGTCCTTCAGTTCAACAGTGAGCCGATTGTTCGGCGCATCGACTTGTGTCACTCGCGCATACTCGCCCTTGGGGATGCCCGTCTCCTGAGATGTGCGACTGTAGCGCAGGACATCGCCCTCGTTGTATCGAGCAGCCCACATGCGGTCGGCTCCGGTCAGGTCTTGGCGCGGGACAAGAACCGTGGTCTGGTGCTCATCCTTGCCGACAACGCCCTTGGCTTGCAGCTCAGTATGGATGGCCTGATTGATCTCGGTGCGGGAGCGATTGTCGGGTGAGACAACCAGCGTATTCTCCGGCGATTTCGCATACTCCTTCGCGATGGCTGCAATACGCTCCTCCGGGCCTCTGACCTCATGGATTCGTCCCTGCCGGTCTAAGCCCGCTATCGCGAGTCCAACGTCGCCACGCGCAAGCTGTTCGACGCTCTGCTTCAACTCCGGGTCTTTCTGGCGAACAATCTCCTCCAGCCTTACCGTCTTCATCCCGGCTTCTTGTAGCTGGGCGAAGATGCGACCGGCCTCAACGGACTCATGCTGGCGGGTGTCACCCACCAGTAGAACGCGATCCTTTGGATGGAGACGGCTGACGAACTCGTGCATCTGGCGGGTTGAAGCGAGCGAACTCTCATCCACCATATAGAGGCGCTTCTCGCCGGTATCCACTTTCTGTCCTTGGGCGAGGTGGGCTTGCAATGTCTTCGTCTCGATGCCGGCCTCGCCGAGCTTCTGCGCTGCGCGAGACGTGGGTGCAAAGCCCTCTACCTGATACCCGGCATTCTCCGCACCTTCACGCACCACGGCCAGAGCCGTCGTCTTTCCCGCACCCGCGACTCCATCCAAGCCAACAATCTTCTCCCGCGACAGAAATACCTCATCGACTGCTTGCCGCTGTCCAGTATTCAGCTCCGGGTGACGTTCCTCGGTATCAATGCGCGTTCTCCCGTCTACCAGCATGGGATCGGCGAAGCCGCGCTGGTTGCCGTCTTTCATGTGGCCTATGGTTTCGCGCTCCATGCGAAGCGTCTCCGCCGTCGTGTACTGCTGCCCCTCATGCTTCGGCCCATGCTGGACAGTGCGAAACTCTCCCGACTGCGCTCTGCGGTCGAACTCCTGCCGGACCTGTGAGAAGCTGGCCTCGCCCATGCCTCTATCGAGCGCCGCCGTCAGAATCGACCTCCCGCTCTCTACCGCCGAACGCTCGAAGAGATGCTCGCGGGCGTAGGTCACTGATACCTGGGCGGATTTGCCGGGATGGGATTCGTGATGCTGCCCATGCTGCCGCGCCTCGGCAACTACGCGGTCGGCCTGGTGGCCGTACTGCGCCGACAGTTCGCGGTGCTGCCGCAACACCTCTTCCGGCGATAGCAGTTCTTTGGAGTCCCGCGTCCGATGCGCCGCGATCTGCGCGGCGGCTGGCCCGTCGATGCCGTTGGCGCGGATGTAGTCCTTCACCTGCTCCCGCCGCAAGCTATTGGCTGCAAGGTAGTCCTTGCTGTATCCGGCGATCTGCGGCTCACCCCACTCGCCGCGCTCGACCTTATAGCCGAGGTCATTCAACCGAACGGCCAACTCCGATCGGTAGACGTTGGTAGCGTAGCTCTGCGATGCGAAGAGTTCCTGGGGTTGCAGGGAGCGGGTCTGGCCGCTCTCGCGCTCGGTGACGTTGAAGATCACGGCATGGGTATGGAGTTGCGGCGCGGCGTAGCCTTCCACCGGTCGCGCGGTGTCATGCTCGAAGGTCGCGGCGGCGAACTTGCCCGTCGTCTCCGGCTCCCGAATGTTGCCGATCCGCGCCTCGGTGTACCGCTCCAGCTCAGTCAGCGCCACGCGGACACTCTCGCGGTGCGCCTGCCGCACCCTGTCATCACCGCCTACCAGCGCTGTCAGCGAGACGGACTTCGGCGCGGAGAACGTTGCGTCCCACCCGGCGCGGTGCTCGACCGACGTAATCTTCTTGCCGCCCTTGCCTTCATAGGTCTTCGATACTTGGTGCCGAACAAGCTGCTCCTGAGTGTTTGGGTGCTGGCCTTCGCTCAAACGAGCGAAGTGCTCCGCGCCCACGGCTCCTGAAAGGCCCCACTCGCTAGAGAGCCGCCCCTGCCACTCGCTATGCCCCTGCTGATCGCGGCTCCAGTAATTCTGCTCACTCGAAGCAAACTCCCGCGCATGATACGTCCGCGCCTGACCTGCGGAGAGCGGTTTGGAGATGGACAGCACTATGCTGACACTTTGTCGGTCGCTAACTGTTCAGATTCCACGATTCGTACAACCTTGCAAACATGCTCAGAAAGCAGGCAGAGTTCAGTCCAACTTTCGACGCCCCGTGCCTGCCAAATGAACCCCTTCTTATTGTTCTCCTTGCCATATCGTGCCCTAGCTTGTCGAGGCGATTCATCCTGAGATTTGAATCTTGCGATACGATTGGGTTCCACGATCTCGTCCCAAAGATCATCCATTTCAATACCGTCGAGATCACAGTAAAGAAGATGTGTGTATCTATGACCATGAGGCTTCGTCGCAAACGAGAGCGCTGCTTCACGACTCAAGGCAAAATACATGCCATCCGCCAATTTTTGGTGGCTGTGATCGCTCGTTCTCGTGAGCAGTTCTCCTTCTTTAATGGGATCGTGTGCTTCATCTACCAACCTAAATGCCTTCACTTTCGCCTCCGAAGGACCGCTTAGAGCCCTTACTAAGTAGTCCGTTAGTCGATTCCTTTGGACTCATCCCAGACGTAAACCTCTTTCGCTTCGAGGTCGGTGGCCGGGGACAAAGGAAGCGAGGCCTGGACAGCAGCGACCGGCTTCTTCATCGGCGATTTGGTCGGAGCGACAGGCACCGGCGAAGTCGCTTCCACTTGCACCCTTTGAGTCAACTCAGGCAGCTTCCGCTCGATGAACTCCGGCTGTTTGCTCCTCTTTTTTGCCAGCGCAAAGCGCACCGGCACGACGCGATTCTCCTGCTTGATGAAGCCGCGCAGCGGCTCAAGGCCAGCGATTTCCGAGGCCATGACGAGCGGCTTGGTGACGATCTCCAGCGAGAAAGACTTCTTGCTCCGCAACAGTCCCATACTGCGCGATTCCTTCAAGCGTTCGACCTCGATCTCGCCGATGGCATCGGAGATCCATTTCGCGGCACGGGGTTCGGAGGTCTTGAAGAACACTTTGGTCGCCGGCTGCGAGAGCATCGCCTCGGCGTCCTTGCCGTAGCGCTTTTCCATCTGGCTGCGCCCTTGAAATCCCAGCACTACGGGGTTGCCATACTTGCGATTTTCGGTGACAGCGGTATGGAGCTGAGGCAGCTTGTTAAGGCTGGCGAGTTCGTCGATGACGAACCATACCGGCTTTGCATAGCGGTCTTCGCAGTAGCCCATCATCCGCAGAATAAAGAGGTCGAGCCAGACGGAATGCAGAGGCAGAATCTTCTCCCGGTAGCCGGGGTTGGAAGTCAGAAACACCCACCGCTTGCGCTCGGTGTGCCACTCGGCCGTAGAGAAGGTTTTGCCATTGGCATCGTCATATTCAGGTAGCAACTCCAGACTGTCAGCAACCATATTGAGACTTGAAATGACACCCGCCCTCTGCGCCGGAGCGGTAGGGTCGATGAGGGCGGCAAGTGGTGTTCCCTTAACCATCCGTGCCATCTGATCCGGGTCGGACATCCACTTCAAAATGTCCCTCGGCTGCGGCTTCTGCTTAAGAAGATAGGCCAGGATTCTGCGCGGACCATCGGTAAAGAACGCCTTCTCGTACTCCTTATCTGGAAGGAATGCGGCGGAGATAGTCGTCGCGGTTTCCTCCCGTAGAAGCTCAGACCCCAGCGACCAGTAGGGGCACCTAGCATCGAGGGGATTCAGGATCAGGTCGCCGCGCTTTGGATCGTAGAACTCACCTACAAAATCCATCGCCGGGTCGTACACGATGGCAGTCTCGCCGCGCTCCTGGACCTGCCGGAGAATCTGCCGGATGGCCGAGGACTTGCCGCTGCCAGTGTCGCCCATGAGCATTATGTGGCTGGACTCCAGACGGCGGGGAATGCGATAGCTCGGCCCGAATGGTAGCCGAGTTTTCCAACTGGAGGGCGAGTCGCCCCACAGCAATTGAAAGCGGATTCCGTCTTCCTTCGTTACCTTGTTCCACATGAACGGCGATGACCACTCCGGCCCTTTCGTCCGCCGTCCGTGCCGCTCTTCATGCTTCGATCTTGCCTTCCACCACGCCCGCAAACCCAGTAGAAAGAGTACCGCCGCCGCACACGCAAACAACGGCTGCAGCACCATCCTCCAGATGCCCCTTCCGTCGAAAATCTGCGCCTCCAAATACCGCTCCAGCTTCGCGGACTCGACCTGCTGCGGCTCGCTCTTGACCACTCCGCGCCAGCCGTCGGCGACTGCGCGGGACGAAAGTTTGACGGGCAATTCGTTGCCGTTGCCGATGGTCGCTGAGACAACATCGGCCCCCAAAGCCACCTCCGGTTTCCGTCCCGGCGCTGTCTTTAGCAGCCATTCAACTTTCGTCGTCGCGTCGGGCTGGCTCCCGCGCTCCGTGCTGTCAAGATAGGTAATCAGGTAGTAGTTCTGGAGCGGCGGCGTTACCAACCAGAACCATGCCGCGACCGGCAAAATTGGAAGTCCGGTGAGCATCAAGATGGCGACTATCAGCCACGGAAAGCGCTTGGGAAACTGCATCGGGCGGCTCATGGTTTGCTCCCGTTCTTCGGCTCCGGCCTCGCAGACGCGGACGAATCCTGGAGCAGCTTGCGGGCCTTTGTGCCCTTCTGAGCGTCGGCGGTTTCGCGGATTTTGAGGACGGTTTCGGGGAGTAATTGCTTGCCTTCCGACGCCGCCTGAGCGGTCGCATGGAAGAGGTTTGCGAGCATGAACCGGGTCGCACAAACCTCCGCGAGAACCACCTCAACCGGGTCTGCCGGACGCTGCCGCGCCTCCGTCAGTGCCGTGTCGCGGAGCCATTCGGCGAGCGACTTGCCGCTCCGCTTGGCAGCCGATTCGACCTCCTCCAACTCCTCGGTAGAGAGCCGGGTCGCTACAGTCTTGGCGCGGAGGATCGTCCTTGCCCCTGTAGTAGCGAGCGGCTGAGTATCGAAATCGTGGCCCGTGCGGGTGGTGCTCATGGGAGCCCGCCTTTGGGCTAACCCTAGTCCCATCGCAACAGGGCGTCAAATAAGGCCAATCATGCGCTCGTGCGAACGTCTTGTGAATCAGCATGTTTACGCGAACCGCATGAAAACGGTTTCCGTGTAAACAGCCGTTTCCATTTGGAATCATGAATCAGCCAAGTGGCTGATTCGATACGCGATTCCAAATGGAATCGCAGGGATACCTGGGGATTCTTCACAGCAACCCTTTGGGGGTGATGTGTCAATCCTTCTTCCGCTGCGTCGCAGCGTGCCTTTCAATCGCCGACCCGGACCTCGTGGACGGGTCGGCGATTTTTTTTACTCTGGGGGATGCGACCGCTCAGGGATAATCCTCTCAGAGCCGGAGTCCAGTCATGCAGGGCACAGGAACCCGTGGACTGAGGATTCAAGGCGTCTCAAGGGAGGGGTGGGTCTGTGGCGGCTCAAAGGCGGCGGAATGGAACCTTCAGGTCTGTTCGTCTGCCCACAACTTCGCTTGCTTCGTGGCGACTCCAGCGCGGTCCAGTTCGGCAAGTCGCAACTTCCATTTGTCCACCAGCTTTGCAACCTGTCGAGAGCGCCGCTCGGCACGGGCAAGCCTCCTCTCTGCATGGATGCGCTGCCGCGCCGATTTGTCCAAAGGCTTGCCGGCGGAATGATCGGACACATGATTCCTGACGCACACGGAAAACGTATAAAACGGATTTTATAGAAGCGGCGGAGGGTGTCGGAGAGGTGCCTGCCCTTGCGGGCAGGCGCTCGATTGAATCGGGGTTAGGCTGTCTTTTTCAGGACGGCTGGCGATACCATCTCCGACGTATCGTCATGCTTCGCGGTCGGTGGTTTGTGCGCCTCCGGTTCCGTTTCCGCGACGGGTTCTGCCGCGTGGGTTTCGAGCGCGGAGAGGATGAGGGCGGAGGTCTTCTGGATGACTTCCAGACTCTCTGCGAGTAGCGCGGCGTTTCCAAAATACAAGCCTATGTAGTCCGCCGATGCTCTTCCGTTGTGCAAACCGATAGTCGTCCCCACCACGAATGCAATCGCCTCGGCTTCCGTCTCGCGCACGGTCTTGGTGGTGGTAATGCGCCGCTCGGCGCGATGCAGGAAAGCGTGTGCGAGTTCATGAACTAAAGTGCTGAATTCCTCCGCCGGAGACTGGCCGGGAAGCACCACGATTCTGTCTCCGTAGCACATCCCCAAAGCCGGGGCGATGCTCTCTTTGAACTCCAGCGTAATGCCCTGGGCGATGACAAAATCCACGAGCCGTTCTCGGTACTCGCCGACATTCCCGGTGACACGTTCGGACAGTTCGGGAAGTCCCTTGCCGTCGGTCTGACTCACATCGAAGACGTAGGCCGAACGGAAGCCCACGAGGACAGCCTGATTCTGAATGCGAATATCCTTGTTTGCTTCCTCATCCTTCTTGCGACGAATACCGATGACGGGAGCGAGTATGCGGATACCTTTCTCACCTTTCATTACGCGACGTCCAAGCTGGTTCCACGCATACATCCCGGCAACACGCGAAGCCTGCGGTTTTTGTCTCGCGATCTCCAAGATATTGCCAAACGAGTAGCGATGGAATCGCCCCATTGCGGTCAAATAGGCGGTCAACCCTTCGCTGTGTCCCTGCTCCAATTGCTCGATCAAAAGTTGGACATTGGCTGCGATTGCTTCCTTCACTGTTTGCTGTTTATGGGGTGTCGGTATAGCGTCGGGGGCGGTGTTCTGGTGGTTGCTTTGGCTGCGGTCGTTTGAGGGGTTGACGGTGGCGGACTGGGCGGCTTTCGATGGCTTCTTCATGGTGGTTCCTCCTGTTGGGCTGTTGCCCTTGCGTTTGCCTTTGAATGGGCAAGTGGCAGGTACATACATGCCGAACGCCTCCTGGCGAAGGTGGGGGGTAGCAACTGCAAGCCGAGGGGTATCCCCACCCTTGCAACGGGAGCGCAGCGGAAGTGGAAAGGGCGTAGCGCAGCGGAGGTCTGCACAAGCGAAGCGCGGAAGATTGGGGAGTGGCTTGCGGGCGCGAGGGGAGACCTCCCCTTAGCAGCTTTTGCAGTTGCCTTTGTTCTTGTCGGAGGGGCGTTGCGGGGAGGGCGGACCGCCCCGCAGAGGTGGGGGCGGAGGATGCAAAGCAGCCGCAGACGGGAGGAGACTTCCTCCCAAACGAACCAGACCGTTTTTTACGTTACCTGTTGAGCGAGACGAATCGTTATTGGCCGCACTATTCAGGACGGCATGACGACGCCATGCTACATCTGCGAGGCCGGAAGTGTTTGGCGCGGAACGGTATACTGTCGCTAATCGACTCGACGCTTAGAGAATCCCGATTGCAGACGATGCGCTCTCGGTCATGTCGTTGAATTGATGCGACAGATAAAGGAGTGCTAATGGTCTATCGAATGGCGATTCTGAACGCCGCATTGATGGTGGTCATCGGATTCACGACCTCGGCGTATGCAAACGCCTCCGCCAGTGTCCCATTTGTGGGCTGCAAATCGGACGGCCAGGTAGGGCCACAGGACGCACCGACCGGCAAACCGAAGATAATCACAATCTCCCCGCAGTTGGCTCAGAGGGTCGCTTATTACAAGGCATCGGGTGGCTCGGGTGTTCTCGCTCCGCGCGGCTGGTACTGCTTCGGGACGTACGGCTCCGATGGGTCGAACCTGTACGTTACTCCAATGCCGCTCAACTCCGCCAATCTATTCTCAAATAGCTGGAAGGGCATCTCCAGCTACGGAATCCAGCTCAGCGAATCCAACGGCGACACATCCGGCCGCTTCGAGGTTGCACAGATCATTGCTCGGGTTTTTCCTGCTCATTTGGATTTCGTCAGACGAGTGATCGCCGAAAGCGTTGAACCCGCAACCTCTTTCCCACACGGCCCCTATCCCACAGACAGATTGACCTACAAAAGCAAAGAAGCCGTCGAATATGTAACCCCACCCAACACTGAAGGTCTGGGAACAAAGTCGTTCCTCGTAAGAAATGCCAACCCCATAGCTGGCGTCGCCCTCCTCACCGGTGAAGAACTCAATCTGACCCATCTCTCAGCCCGCCTATCGCCTGAAATGTCCGACCTGCTCTCCGTCATCATCCGGCAAGTTGAACAAGACAGCTCTCAGTCCGCTACTTCAGGGTCTGCAACGGCTCGGGGACAAGATGCCACGCCGGAAAGTTGCGCCAAGCTCAATCTAGCTTATGAGTATCACGGCGATACGGATACTTCCTCTTGCGTTCCTCATGCTGGGACTCAGAGTGTACCTCCCGAAACCGCTGACACGCTGCCGAATGGTATCAAAGAGTCCCCAGCAGGATGTTTGGAAGCAACAGCCCACACGAATGGTCCGTGCAAACTCACCTACCCAAACGGCAACGTTATGGAAACTGGGGCGGATGGTACTACCTGGATCACCGTCAAGAAACGCAATATAAAATTTCAAATTTTCTCGGGTATTCCAGTAAGTGGTCAATTCCAAACCAGCATCATCGCAAAGCTCCCTGAGGGCGATATTATAGAAGCCCCTCAATTTGAGGAAACCCGTATTTTCGGGGACTGTCAATCGAGGACATATCAAATTGTTGGAATCGCAATTACGGACCCGAACGGATTTTTCAATACTGAAACTGGTCCCGAGAACGTTGTACGGCGAGTAATACATGACACACCGGTGGACACTGTATTTCATGTTTTTTGCGACGCTCCGGCGCCACCCAAACCTTGAGCGGAAGTGTAGAAAGCGGTTGGCGATCCTAAGTTTTTGAAATCTTGATCGTCCATCAATGGTGGGTTCCCATCCTTCGCTTTTTCTGGCGAAGGGTAGATTTCGCACTCTGCACGACCGCTTCACCCGCGTTAGAATGGCATGGGCAACCTCCTATGCCAACGGCTGCTATCACCCTTTGACGTTCGAAGCGGTGATCAACGCCTCTTAGTCTGTCCACAGGAGATTCCAGATTATGAGAATTGTACTTGTTGCAATATCAGTAATCCTGCTTTCCGGATGCCACCAGTCTCCAAATATCAACAATGTAGCCACTGATACGAAAGCTGAATTACAGCGCCAGTTGAACAATGACTATGCTGATAAGCATGCTACGGTGCAGAAAGTCAGCGTCGTGCAAACGACCGCCCCCAAATATGAGGGTGAGGCGACGATTGCGGCATTCAATTCAATATTTACAGTCCCGCTGATCGTTACTTCTGATGGCAAGACCACGCTCGTAAAGACAGATGGTGAGAAGCTAGCCACGGGATTTGAGTTGGCACTGCAAAATGACTTAGCCATCCTTGTCGGCAAGTATTCGGATTACGTTTTAAGTCCAGCCATGTTTGATATGATGCCCGGATCGTTGAAGTCGGTCAGAGCTGATTTCAGTGCCCGGCTTAACGTTGTCAGCCCTATTGACTCCGACGGGCGTTACTATTTTGGAAGCGGCTGTGCGCCCCACGAGTGCACGATGAATGAAGCCGCTTGGACCATTGACAAAAATACAGGGAAAGGCGCTGCGATCATTATGGTCGCCAATCCGCCGATGACCCATGACGAGCACGCTGGGGAAATGGCTCAGGCTATAGCTTCTGGCAAGGGCCTTCGGGCAATGGCCTCCGACGAGGAGACCTTTCGACTGTACGGCGCGACGATGGAAAATCTCCCACCTCCGCTTGCCGCTTGGGCAGACCAGCAAGGCATGACGGTAATGAACGTAGTGCCGGATACTCCCACTTATCAACCGCCGCAGAAGTGAGTGAACCCCGGCTGCGGCCAGAACGGAAACCACCTTGACCGTAGGGGGGAATATGCTGGACCCTGAACACCGACCCGACCCGACGCCGTCCCCAATAGTTCGAGTCACCGTGTCTAATACATATCCGCCGCGCATTCAGGCTTTCCGCTCCTGCATGATTGATGACCTGCCAAGAGTGCCCAACGACAGGGCCTCTCGCGCATTATTGGAGGCTATGCCGACGCAGCGGCTGATTTTGGCTTTTCTCACATGGCGCTTGCGGCGCATACCAAGCAAGCCGCGAACGGTCCGTTTATGGTCAGGCGGAGTGACGCCCTTGGAGTTTCGGGCGACGAAATCGAAACTTCGGGCGTTGTTGCAGAAGGTTGAATCCGGGGATGACCTCACTCCACATCTTTCCGATCTCGTGATGACGAAGGGTATCATTCTTCCCGGCGCAAGCCCTAAGGTCCGGGGGAAGGATATCGACATGATTCTGACGCGGTATGGGCTGCATCACTTCCATGTGGGCGATTTTTCTCCAGGTACTCCAAAAGGACGCAGTGGGAGATTGGTTTTTGCGGAGGTATTAGACAGGGACTTCAGGATTATTGCCATAGCAGATCACGGTGTATTCAAATTAGGTTCGCCTGAGCAAATCAGATTCTCAGGAATTTGTCACTCGTATATTGCGAAGGACTTTTCGCCGGGCACTTCTTTCATGCTGAACCCTGTTATGTCATCTGGTCACTCGATGCTGGTTTCGATATTGGCAAGGAAGTGCGAGGACGAGATCAATAGGATCGATCATCTGTTAGATGATCCTGACTTTATTGACAGACTTTACAAGGGACAGCCGATCTTGAGGGATGGGCTTATAGTTGCAAGACCAGACAATCCCTCTTTGGAATGGCACGTCGAGGATCTTCAGTTCGGAATTCTTGATAGACAAACGATGGTGTTCTTCAGCATCTTCCCCTTTCTCGCTCGATAAGAATGTCTCATACCTACAAGCCACGCATATACGGCGGCTTACTGTCCCAATCCCGGCAAGACTGACCTTGAGACGCACTTGCAGCCTTCCTCAACTCCCGGCCATGTCCATTTGCCATCTAGAAACAAACCCTTGCTGACTTCAAATCGCGTGCCGTTGGCTGCACAATGAGCAGCGTCCCGTTGAACTTCTGCGGCTGATGGGTGACTTGGGTCTCTCATGCAGGGAGCGTTTGCATACATCCATTTTGCGTGAGTTATTCCAAGGGAGGCTTGGCGTTCTCGATCAATTATCGCGTTCGCTTTGTTGCTCAGGCATCGTCCGATTTCAGCCGCCCGCCCTGTGGTCATTCCTTCGACGTCCATGTTCATTAGTTCTGTACAGAACAAGTGCAAATCCCGACGTCCCACGATGGAGCGCAAAGCAAGCTCGTAAACCTGCTTAACGTGTCTCTTTTCCAGATCGTCAAGCAACTCGATATTTCTTCGTAGGTCTGCTTTGACGTTCTTCGTCACCACTGACGGATCAAACTTGATGGTGGGCATAGCTTCCATGGCATAGCGCACAGATGGAGAATGACGCCCCTCAACGTCTACAGGTTTGTGAGTTTGCAGCAAAAAGCGTCGAAACCAAGACATAGTCTTCTCCTGTGAAGTCAGCACTTCTGTTCCGTGCCGGGTTCTTTTGCTGTCAACGTCACCCGACCTTGTCTACGGAAGAAATCCATTGCGATGGAACGTCGTGATCAAACATCAATCCGCAATTGTATTTTAGGTCGGCGATCACTAATGTCGAGTTTGCCAACCAGTACGTCCAGACCTGGATTATTTCCCGCACCAGGTTCGGACACCCATCCGGATCGAGCATGTAAGGGTTCGCGGCAGCCAGCGCCTTCTCTCCGGGAATCACCAGCTTCACCAGAACCGGTACCCCATATCGTGCCAGCAGTTTCTTCTCAGTGTTGCCGAAAAGGAGACTGACTACGCGTTGATCAAACTCGGAGCCGTACAGCAAGTAGTCGTTGAATCCGTTCACTAGTCCCCCGCGCGAAATAGTAGCGTGAACCTGGCCCTCCCGTTTCCCCCAGGATTGGCCCCCACCGAGTTCCTTCAAAACTGCATCGAACGTGGTCTCGCACCACTGTGGCTCGGTAGAGAGCTTTTTACGAAGAGATTCTCGTTGGCGCTCTGCGGATAGTGCACAAAGGCCCTCTCGCCTGATAGCGTTGATCTCCGCCTCATCGAGCCGCGAACCGTGATACGCAGCGACCGTCTGGGCCTTTATCCAGCCTACAATCGCTGCTGTGAACCTTGCCTTGTCCTGATACACCTTCGAGAAGAAGATTTTGGCGGCATCTTCCAGGTACTTGGGCCTGCAGGCGCAAATGGTGGCACTGGCGAATGGCAGCGAGACCATGCTCGAAACATGGTCGGACAGTCGAGGGCCCCAGACATGAATGTCGTCAAAATCGAATGTAATCATTGGTGTCAATTAGACCAGAGCCAGAACACGGTTAATGCAATCGCGCCCCCATTGATTGTAATGGAATCCATTACAGTGTAATATCCTGATATGGCTACCGCTACTGCAAGAAAATCGAGGGTCTATACGATCAGCCTGCCAACCGAACTTGCACAAAAGGCTGAGGCGCTGGCACAGAGGGACAGCCGCACCATGAGCGAGCTATTCCGGGAAGCCTTTCGCACGTACTCCGCACAGCAGGCGCGAAGCACGCTGGATGACTTGGGCGAGTATGCGGCAGGACGCAATCCGAAGGGCTACACGGAGGCTGACGTGCCCCGGCTCATTCAAGAAGTGCGCGCCGAGAAGCCGCACCGCAAGGTACGGTCTAACGGGTGATCGTCGTCGTAGACACAAACGTCTGGATTTCCGCGCTTCAGTTTGCGAAACGTCGCGGTACGCCGACTCTGGCGATCGAAAAGGCCATGAGCGAAGACGTGATTGCCACATGCGATGAGATTGACGCGGAGATTGTGCGCGTCCTGACGGAAAAGTTTTCCTGGGAGCAACACCGGGCGACATTGGCGCTGCAAACGATTCTGGCGCGCGGCGTCCGTGTGAAGATTCGAGGCACGATAAAGGTATGCCGTGATCCTAACGACGATATGTTTCTGGAGTGCGCCGCCCTTGCGAAAGCGGATTTGCTGGTTGCAGGCGACAAGGATTTGCTGACTCTGGGCACATACAAGGGAACGCGCATTGTCACGCCTTCAGAGTATCTGCGGGCCGGATAGAAGCATCCGGCCACTGCCCAGAGATGAGCATGGCCGTAGATCGCCGGAGCAACATTCATCGCAACGGCTGCGGGGATGCCGCTGACAGCGGCATCCCCGGCGTTATTGCTCGTCTCGTTCTCTTCCTCAAACGTGCTGCCGAGAATCAAGTCCACGGCTCTTTGTGCGTTGGTGGCGGCATGAACGCGCGTTAGAATGGCACAGACAACCTCCCTATGCCATCGGCTGCTATCACCCTTTGACGTGCGGAGCGGTGATCAACGCCCCGTAGTCTGCCCCAGAGGAGATTCCAGATTATGAGAATTGTACTTGCTGCAATATCAGTAATCCTGCTTTCCGGATGCCACCGGCCTCCAAATATCAACAATGTGGCCACTGATGCGAAAGCTGAATTACAGCGCCAGTTGAACCATGACTACGCTGATAAGTACGCGACGGTGCAGAAAGTCAGCGTCGTGCAAATAACCGCACCCAAATATGAAGGTGAGGCAACAATTGCGGCCTACAATTCAACATTTACAGTCCCGATGATCGTTACTTCTGATGGCAAGACCACGCTCGTAACAACAGATGGTCAGAAGCTAGCCACGGGATTTGAGTTGGCACTGCAACATGACCTCGCCACCCTTGTCGGTAAGTATTCGGATTACATTTTAAGTCCAGCCATGTTTAATATGATGCCCGGATCGTTGAAGGCGGTCAAAGCCGATTTCAGTGCGCGGCTTAACGTTGTCAGCCCTATTGACTCCGACGGGCGTTACTATTTTGGAAGCGGCTGCGCGCCTCACGAATGCACGATGAATGAAGCGGCGTGGGCCATAGACAAGATGACGGGCAAGGGCACAGCAGTGATTGTGAAACATATTCCCGGCAGTCCGGGAATGGCCTCTCACGAGAGCTTTCAACTGTACGGTGCGACGATGGAAAACCTCCCACCTCCACTCGCCGCTTGGGCAGACCAGCAAGGCATGACGGTAATGAACGTAGTGCCTGATACTCCCACTTATCAAGCGCCGCAGAAATGAGTGAAACGCCGGGTGCCCCAGGCCCAGATTCTCGAACCTGGGAGAGCATGAACCTCAATGGACCGAAACCGTGCTTTACAACTCCGCGCGGAAACCGAATCTTTAGAGTGAGGCGGAGTCCCAGGTCTCAAAAGCGAGACCTGGGGCACCCGGCGATCGGAAGGTAGACTTTCAAGAGAACCGACGCCAACGAGGCGGTTGGCTGAATGCTATCCACGAATCGGAGAATCACAATGGAAGCACCCGGCGCATCAGATGTCAACGCTTACCCTACCCTCACCATAAGGCTCCAAGATGGTCAGCTTCACTTAGTCGATCCGCTGGATGTCCTGAAAGAGTGTGTCATTTTCATTGTTTTCCCAAATAGCAGATCTGCGAACCTACCGATTGCAATCAGCCTAGCCCAGTCGACAACTGTTTACGGCGAACAGAAGGTCGGCGGACGAACAATGCACTGGGCCGGAGTTACTTCCGCGCTGGAGGATTTAAAAAGAGGAGCTGAATTACTTCGCCTTGCGGGGAGCTGGAAAGGCACAATGACGCAGATCAATGGCGAATTCGTAAGCGACCCATTTAACGCATATCTGACGATTTCTTGTTACCTGCAAGGACGACAATGCGCCAGCCAGGCGGCTCACTGCCATAGGGTTATAGACGATCCGTTCCACCAAAACTTTGACATGTTTACCCAGACTGTGAAGATCGACACCACGTATCGGCCAAACTTGGGTGACGTTGTCGTAGTTGCTACGGATCACGTCAAACAATATATATTTCCTTGCAAACGTATGCTGGAACAATCACTGTTTCATTCGCAATTTAAATTCGAGCAAGCGCACCGCGCAGCTCCTCAAGATCGTATCCAGGCGGCAGCGGTAGAGTATGGAATTAACATTTGCCCGTTCTTTGATTCCTCTAAATTCCGAGAGGTAGGCGCTCGGGAGGTGGAGGTTGTTTTGCCGATGAAAATGGCGGGTAGTCCAGGTCTCGAGATGAAAAATGGGCCACGTTGCCAGGGAGAGGGGAGCCTCAATGGGACAAGGGACGGTTACGGTCGTCGTCGCTAGTCTTGGCATTATCGGAACTCTTTGCGGTATTGCTGTCGGCCATTTCCTGTCGCGATCATCGCAGAGGGAACAGTGGATGCGTGATCGCAGATACGAAGAATTTCGAGAGCTTTTAGGAGCCCTTACTGCGTCCATGAATGCAGAGGTCGAGGCGATGTATGAGACCGAATTGACCCCAAAGGGGCGAGAAGACAAAAGGCGCAAAACAGCAGATTTCTTCCAGGTCGTCCAAACACGAATCTTCACCTTCACCGATGTCAAGCGTTTGGACCTTAAACGCGAATGGCTTGCGGCGGTGAATGCCCATCTAACGAGCAGACCCCATGATCTCGGAACTTTCGAGAAAACGTACGGGGAGCTAACGCAAAGGCTAGTTGACGCCGCAACCGCGCATAGGGCCAAGAAAAGATTGTGATTTCTTCGCCTGAGAGCAGGATAAGCATTCCGGCCACTGCTCAGAGATGCGCATGGCCGTAGATCGTCGGAGCGATATCCATCGCAACGGCTGCGGGGATGCCGCTGACAGCGGCATCCCCGACAAAGAGGTCGCGGCGCTCCTCGTCGCTCGCAGCCAGTACGGTTTGGAAACCCCCGGTCATCGGCTACTCGAACCCCTCGCCCTCTTCATGATAGGGGCCGGTGCCGGTGCGCGTCTGGAGGGCTTCGCTTTCTCTGCCGGCAGCGGCGCTCCAGCGGTCGCCTGCTTGAGCAGGTCGCGCACAATCACCCGCATCCACTCCGGCAGCGTTGACAGGCCGCTGCGCAAGTCGCTCTGAATGGCCTGTCCATGATCGGGGTCTCTGAGGATGGAGACAAGGCACTTGTGGAGGCTTCCGTCGTCAGACGGAAGCGTGTCACGCAGCCAATGGAGCGCCTGCACGAAACGCATGGCGGGGCGGCCCGCCCAATAGAGGCGGCTGGGCGCGGCGGCTGGGAAATCAAGGGTGAGGTTGCCGAGGGTAATGGGCCGCAAACGACCATCGGTTTAGAACGCCGATGCGCGCCGGGACAGCGTCGGTGAGTCCGAGGTCGTTGGCAGCGGTAAGGCCATCGACCACCACCCGAACCTTGCCTTTCCTGGCCAGCGCGTCGATCACGTCGCGCGGGTTTGGATAGGTAGGCTTTCCGGTAAGGCGGTTATCTCGGGGGATGTCGTAGAAGCCGCGCGCAATCCTTCGCAGGCTTTTGGAGGCAACTAGTCGGTGGAGGGCTTGATCGACCGCTGTGCGCGGCCCAAGGTCGGCGAAGTCCTCCGGGGTCCAGACGTGCGGCTGAGCAGAGGCGGAGGTTCGATCCCGGATGGCGGCTGGAATGCTGGATGCTTGAGTGGACATGGGCTACTCTTATGTCAGAAAAATGCAACAAACTTCTGACTACCGTTCTTGTCGGTTTCCGCTGCAAATTACATCAGTGGTGATGTCGAAACGGCTACAAGTAGGAGAGGGCGATAACACGATCAGCACTGCATACGTTCGTATGCAAGCGCCTCAAATGCCTAGCCCGGTGCCGGGCCAAAGCGGGCCGGTTCCGGCCCCAAAACACGCCAGGATGGTTCCATCCTGGCTCCACTGTGGGAAGTGGTGGTGCGGGCGGGGGGACTTGAACCCCCACGACCGGTTAGGGTCTGCGGATTTTCATACCACTTCGGCTTTCGCCGCACCGCCAACGGCGGCTTCGTGGTCTGGACTATCCCTTCACCATTCCCCGTATGAGGTTAGGTGCTGCCCGTCTAGTCTCTACACCTTCCCAGAAATGATTCCGGGCTTGGCTCGGGATTGCCATTCAAGGTTTCCCCGACTTTGAGCAGTTCTACTCCGCCGGTTTCCCTGACGGGCACTCAATTTCCTTAAGTCCGCTGTGTCTGCCGATTTCACCACGCCCGCATGATGAGTACAACAGCTCCATCATAAAGCACTGAGCAAAGATCTACGCTTCGTCAGCCAAGGGGATGGCTTCCACTCGACCGGGTCCTTTCTTGGAAATCGCCTTTTTCTTCGGACGTGGTTTCATGATGTTGATTGCGGAAGCATCGAGTCTTGTCTTCAAATGGGCTGCGTAATATTTCTCAATCATCTCCACGCTTGTCCGACAGTTCTTGGCGATCTGATAGATGTCCGCACCTTCGAGCAGGCGCAGGCAAATGTAAGTGTGGCGCAGGCTATAGGCAGTTCGCGGCCTACCATCGCGGTCGGTGCGGAGCTTTTCTTCCTCAAGAATTGCGTTGAATAAATCGCGAGGCCATTTCGGAAACAGAAGATCGGTAGGTCCTGGCTCGTGCCACTCTCCGTTTGCTATAGATGCGGTGCGACTGCCCGATCTCCCCGGCCCACCATCTGGTCTTGTGCGGGCTTTCAGCCGCTCAAATGGATGCACCGCTCCCGCCGTGCTCTTGCAATAGCCAACACCGCGTTTTCCACGTACTTCGATCTCAAGGATGGTTTGGCCGCTGCCCTCGTCTTCGACCACCATGACATCCCGAAGCTGAAGACGCATTGCCTCGTCCGGGCGGAGGCCGGTATTGGTTGCGAATAGAACGTAATCGTGAAGTTGCTCCGCTTCCCAACGGAAGCGGGGCTGCTTAGGATCAAGGGCGCGTTTTCGCGTCGCCTCGTAAAGCTGCTTGTACTCTTCCGGTGAGAACCATGCTCTATGGGAAATCTTCGGCGACGAGCGATACGGCTCTGACAAATCCGGTAGATGATCGATCCATCCATGCCGCAGAGCTGTCTTGAATATCTGGCGCAGAGTCACGATTTCTTGGTGCATGGTGTTGTGCGCCAGTGGCTTTCCGCGTAGAGCCTTGCTTTCTTCGAGCCGACGGATACGATACTCGTTGACCTTGCCAGAGGTGATTTCAGGAAGCACCATGTTGCCGAAGAACGGGATCAGGTGGCCGTCCGTACGCGCGTGTTGTCCGCGCGCATAGGTCGGGCTCCGTTCTCCCTGCGTGATGATGTCGAATTCGCGCAGGTACAACTTGCCCGCTTCGCGGAACAGTTTCCCGCTTTTCAGTTCACCGTCGCGGAGCTTGCCGCGTAACTGCAAATACCAGTCTTCTGCGACTTCCTTTGCCTTCGAGAGGCTGTCTTCTTTCGTGGTCGTGCGTCGATTCTTTCCCGCCAGATAGCTGGCGCATTGCCAGCTAGAACTGTTCGGACGCCTGTAGACATGAACTTTGCCACCGAGGATGGTGTGATGTTCGGACATACGCAGGCATCTCCTGATCCACCCAGAAACCACGAAAATGTGGAAGGGTTGTGTAAGGATAGCGCTTGACTGGAATATCGGTCAAGTATATTTATTTTCAATAGATTACGAGATACAAAGACTGTGACATAGACAATTTTAAGTCCGCTGCGTCTGCCAATTTCGCCATCCGGGCGTCGCTTTAGCCTTCCACATCGTAACCTACGCGTTCGATCCGATGGCGGTTCCGCGGATGGCCATAGTGGCTCTTGCCACTCTAGCGAGCCGGATACAGCGCGCGGTACATCTCGCGATTGCGCAGGATCGACTGAACATACTCACGCGTCTCGGTGTAGGGAATCGACTCGACAAACTCGGGCACGTCCTTGTAGTCGTTGCTCGCGAGCCACTGTCGGACCGGCGTATCCCCGGCGTTATAGGCCGCGAGTGCATACTCCGCCTGCCCGCCGAAGCGATCCAGAACCTGTTTCAGGTTCGTCGTCCCCAACTCCAGGTTCACCGATGGGTCCAGCAACTGCTTGGTGGTGAAGCCCTTCATCCCGCGCTTCTTCGCCAGGGATTTTCCCACCGACGGCAGTAGTTGCATAAGCCCGTACGCGCTCTTGGGACTCACGGCCCCGGCATTGAACTCCGACTCCTGCCGAATCAGCGAAGCCACCAGATACGGATCGAGCCCGTTATTCCCCGCATCCGCCACCACTTCCTTCCAGTAAGGCTGAGGAAATAGGAGGTGCCAGTAGATCATGGGCACCTGGTCCATCGGCACCGTGTAGAACGAGATGCCGCTGTGCTTCATCGACTGGAGGGCGCGCGTGTACTCGCCGTACGAAACGAAAATCTCCGCCTGCGCCAACGCACCCCACTCGTCCGAGGTTGGACTGGCGTGAATCTCGGGTCCGATGTATTCATTCAGCGCCGCGTTCGCCAGCAGCCGCGCCTTGATCAGATGCGTGTCATTTTCCGGAAGCTCGCCGGTCAGATCGGGTTCCGGCCCCTTTTGCGCGGCACTGAGAGGCGGAGCTGGCGGGATCGTGGGCTGTTTGCCCAGCACCGCCAGTCGCTGCCTGGCGAGCAAGGAATAGTAGTAATCAGGGTAAACCTCAGTCAACCTGCGGTAGTAGTTCGCCGCCTGGGCGAAGTTGTGCTCCTCGTCCTCATAGATCCGCCCGCGCCAGTAAAGTGCGTCCGGAATCTCGCTGCCTCCGGCGTAATGCACAATCTGCTCATCCATCAGCCGCGCCGCCTCGGGGTAATTGCGCGTGCGGTAGTTCAACCAGGCTGCGCGCCAGTGCGACGAAGGCGCATAGCTGCTGTTCGGGAACAGCTCCACCAGTTTGGTGTAGTGGTAGATCGCCTGGGTTGCATCGTGCTTCAGCAGGTACATGTTGCCACCGGAGTACAGCGCCTCTTCCAGCCATCGGCTGGTTGGGAAGCGCTGGATCATCTGCGTGATCAGTGCGTCATGTCCCGCGCGGTCGTCCTCATCGCGCGATAACTCCGCCAGCATATACAGCTTCAGCGCCGCGGTATCGTCGCTGGTCTCAGGCAGCTTCTCGATGTCGCGCCGGCCCATATGTTTCAGCTTGAAGTCGCACACCGCCGCATAGATTGTCAACGCGTTGCGATCCGCCGTGCCCAGTTGTGGATTGTTCTTGCCGATGGCGTCGTACTCCGCGCTGGCCTCGCTGTATCGCTTCGCATTGAACAGCGCGTCGGCATGCGTCTTCCGCTCGGCAGCGCTCAGCGGAGTGCCCATCGCCTGCAACTGCGCAGCCGCCTGTGCGGCTTCGCTCGTCGGCGGCTGGATCACGTAGATCTTCCGGAAGAGAGGCGCCGCGTGACTTGTATCCCCTGCCAGTTGGTAGGCTCGCGCCAGTGGGTAGAGGAAGTCTGCCTGTTCGGCCTCCGGCGAATTCGCCAGCGGCTGGAGCACGTGCAGCGCGCCCTGTGCGTCTCCCTGCTGCAGATGCGCATTGGCTAGCAGCACCGGCGCGGTGGCCGCGAAGATGCTGTCCGGATAGTGTTCCGCAAAATGATCCAGAAGCGCATGCGCGTCTCCAGCGTGGCCTGCCTGGATCGCCGCCTGTGCGTCAAGATAGTCGGCGTAATCGTCCAGAGCGTTGCCGGCCCGCTTCGCCTGGCCAAAATCGGCAACTGCGTCCGCGTAGCGATGGTCGAGTGCGTAGGCATGCCCCAACGCGACATACGCCGCCGCGGCACCCTCCCCGGGATGGCTGTGCGCATAGCTCAGCACGCCCGCGTACGCGGCCGCCGAGCGCGTCGCGGAAAGTTGCTGCGCCATGGGCCGCAACTCCTCGGAAGCATGAAATGCGCTGGTGAGCTTGATGCTGCGTGCCGTCGGTGGCTTATAGGGCGTGTGCTTCCGGGTGCTACTGGCCTTGACGCCGGTGCGCGATGTCCTTCCGACGGCCGTCGCCGGCGCTTTCTCCTTGGTGCTGGCCGTTGTCGCTTTTCCCGTCGCCGAGTTCGCCGGCGTCTTCTTGGTGGCCGGCTTTTTGTTCGCCGGCGAAGTGGTTTGGGTCGTCCCGGTCGGCGTTGCGCCAGCCGACGCCTGCGCAACCAGTCTGTCTCCAGGCCATAGCAGGCAGGCTAGAACCATGGCTACTCGATACAAGGTCCTTCTGTCCAGCATTCCTTCACGCTCCAACGATCGGCTTGCGGAGGGCAAAGCTCGCCCGCACTCCAACCGGCCAAAGCCCACACTTCAACTCTAAAGCCGCAACCGCTCTTCCGCGCGCGCACAGCCGCTCCGCGCGTACCACTTCAGATACATCTGTATCCTCCAGATCGGGCAGCCGTCCAGTTCCATATCCAGTCGGTCAAAGCGGGCGGTGGTTCAGTTTGAAATCCGGTTCGATCGAACTTGCCGGAATGTATGGTCCGCCGTCTGACTGCAAGGGAAAAGTGTTGGGATGAAGAAAGTCTGCGTCAATGTATCCGGCCTTTAGGTGGAGAGTTTTCTCCTGGCCTTGATGAGATACGCCGCGTACCTGTCC
>Ga0224555_1001360_pt1 | contig 34177 bp, 28 predicted proteins | sample 714S23034metaG_FD_180687 | JGI IMG/M metagenome (GOLD analysis project Ga0224555, IMG submission 180687) | Peat soil microbial communities from Stordalen Mire, Sweden - 717 S2 30-34 | ecosystem: Environmental > Terrestrial > Soil > Wetlands > Peat | place: Sweden: Norrbotten County, Stordalen... | reverse complement strand
AAATCAAAATCAGGAATATGCAGAGGTATAACGTGGCCACCATTCGAAAATTCGACCCGCTTCAAGGACTCAAAGATCAGGTTGCAGCCGCTCCTCAACCGCATACTCCAGTGAGCTCGCAACCAGACCCCCCTCCGCCTCCTGTCATTGACCATTCCGCACCCCCGGTTTCCTCCATACCGGAAACACGTGCAGAAACCAACGCCGGCGCCACCCCGCCGACTCCTATTCCCCATCGAGTCACCGCTCCAGCGGCCCCAGCTCGCCCCTCCAAAACCGCCGTAAGAGCCCGGAAGATCAATGTCTATATCGATCCCACTGAACAGGAAAAGCTCAGCGAGCTCGACATCTTTCTCCGGACTCAACACGCTATCCGGCCGAGCGAAAGTCACATCATGCGCGCGGCTCTGGTTCTACTCAAGTCCAACTCCGACTTCGTGGACGTCATCAAGACGCTCCGCGAACAAGATCCAAGACGAAACCGCTAACGCCCCGCACCACAAACAGCGGAAGAGCCTGGTCTCTCACTCGCTTGGGCGCGACTGAGAATTCATCGGCTCAACTTGAGCAGTGCCAGACGGCCGACTCTTTTCAGCCAACAGGGAAGGGAAGTAGGCGCAATCGCCTTTTTCCACCGTCGCGCCTCTCCATATCTCACATTGCAGTAAATCCGCAAATAATATCGAACCTGCGTTGTACAGCATCTCCTACCCCTCTTATTCCACGGCACTTATGCAACCCGTACAACTGAGGTTCGATATCCCCGCTTCCCTCAACCTCAGCATATCGAACCCGCGTTGTACGGAGCACCCTGTGTTGCTGATTCAACAACAGTTACACCCATTCGTACAACTGGGGTTCGATATTCCTCCCCCCACTCACCCAGCCGGTATCGAACCTGCGTTGTACGCCCGCCACTATTTTGCTGATTCCACGATCTTTGTCTCTCCCCTTACAACTGAGGTTCGATATCCTTCTGCTCTCTTTTTCGCCAAGTCGAACCTCTGTTGTACGATACCCGCTATCTATCACATTCCACGTACATTACTTCCACCAAATACTTCTTTTTACACCGCATTCCTCGCTACCTCGCTACCTTGTACTTCACTGGCAAACACGTCTCTATCCCATTGATTCTACGCGCCTTAAACGGCCACCCTCACCGCCCTTGCGACGAACCTGCCCTAGTGCTGCAACCAGCAAACACCGCAAATATTCCCGATGAAGACGTTCCATTTCACGCCAGCCGTGTGCTAGCCCTCTGCGGCAGCGATCTGCACAACATCTGCAGCACCCCCATATTCACGCCGTCGGCTCCTATCCGCTCATTCTCTCCGTTAGGTGCTCGACATCCTGGAGGTCATTACATCTATCTCCTGTTTTATCTACGCATTACGCTCCATGACCCGCTGGACACATACCCGAAGCTGCGTTACACTGACTCGAACCCGCGTTGTACCAACGTCGAACTCCCGTTGTAAGGAACCTCGAATCCGTGTTGTACTGACCGCGAACCCCTGTTGTAGCCTCTTCGAACCGCCGTTGTACTGTCATCGAACTCCTGTTGTAAAAACATCGAACCGGAGTTGTACAAAACTACCTCTATCACCTTTATTTACTGCCGGTTGCAATATCCTATGTGCTTTTATTTGTTTTTACTCTTGTCTCTATGAATTCCATCCTTCATCATCATCAACAGGCACAGCATGTCCAGCTCAACACCCGTTATCACCACTCAATCCGATATTCTCCCGTTTGCTGATGTTGATTCCATTCGTTTCGAACGGAACCTTCTCCAAATCGGCTTTTTCGCAGCTGACGAGAAACGCAAAGGTACTCCCCCTACCAAGCGCCGCATCGAAACAACCATCACCCGTGACGGCAAACGCATTGTTGCGGCCATAGAGTTTGAGGGCACTCGCGGACTACCGTCTACTGCTGACAGGGACAAGTTCATGGCCTTCCTGAAGATAGCCGATGAACAGCGTCTCCGCTTCGGTTGCATTACTAATCCGATCCGCTTCACGGCGTATCGCCTGCTCAAGGAACTTGGCATTGCCACCGCAGGCTCCAATTACGAGGACATCAAAGAGTGGGGCGAGCGTATGGCAGTCACTACGATCACCTCCAGGCAGGTAATCTTCTTTGCTCGGACTAAACGCTACGCCGACAAACTCATCCATGTGTTTGAAACATTCCAGCGTGTTGGCAAGCAATCGGGTACCGGCCGTTCAGACGAATACGAAGTTACCCTCGCGAGTTGGTTGCTCGATAATCTCAACGCTACTTACGTCTACGTCGAAGATTTTGCGCCCTACAAGAAGTTGAGGCGGCCAATTGCCAAGGCAATATTCGGCCTATTGCATTGGTGGTTTGCATCCAGCAATGGCCACGCCGTTGAAAAAGATTATCAACAGCTCTGCGTCCTCCTCGGGATCCAGGCCTACCAGCAGCCCTCCAGGATAAAACTCTCCATCGGGAGGGCGCTTGATGAACTAATCTCGGTCCGCTATCTGTCTCGTTGGGATATCCAGCTAATGTCCTCCAAGATCGGCTACAAGGTCATGCTCTGGCCGGGAGAGGACATACTCCGCAGCCTCTCCCTCTCAACGCCGAAGCTCCAGCCTGTAACCCGGGATGTGCAAGCCCTCGCCAGCACCTCCATGCCAACGGACGATGCCGAAACAGACAAAGGCCTGAGCATGGAGGCAGAACAGGCGCTGGCCGAACTCCTGACGTTTGGCATTGCTCCGCATAAAGCAGAACAACTCGTCAAGGAATACGATGCTGCCAATATCCTCGACGTAGTGGAGTACGTATCCTCTCTGGCGACGGCCGACAAGAACGGTCGCATTCAGAACCCCGCCGGGCTGCTGATCTACTACCTTCGGGACGACGTGCCAATACCAGCGGATTTCGTCACCTCCAGAAAGCGGCGCATCGGCGAGGCAGCACGACGTCGAGACGCTGAACAACGACAGTACCTTGTAGACCTCGAACTTGAGTTCGACACCTGGCGCGCACAGAAAGTCGACGACGAATTGGCCGTACTTTATCCCGGCCCCGAACTCGACCGTAAGATCGCCGAAATTGTCGACCAAAGGTCCAAGAGCGACAAGTACTTCATACGGATATCTCTCGCACAGCGCCCGGTCGTAGCGCGGCAGGTCTTGGCGAAAGAGGTTCGCGAACAGATGGCATTGCCATCCTTTGAGGACTGGTGCAAGACACACGCGCAACGCGACCTATTCGGGAAATAGAATGCCAACTGTGCGATGGCGTTGGCTTCGTAAGGACAACTCTGCCCGGCGGCGACTTCGCCTCGAAAGCCTGCCAATGCCAGAGTGAAAAACGTGTCACCGTCGCTTTGCGACGCGCAGGCATACCCACCAGGTACGAGCACTGCACCCTCGACAACTACGACGCTGCCTACCCCGGTGCGGACCGCTCCTTGTTAGCGGCCCAGGTACAGGTACGTGGCTTTGCTACAAACTATCCGTTGGAAACCCGGGGAATTCTTCTCGTCGGAACGATCGGAACAGGGAAGACCCACTTGGCTGTCGGCGCGCTCAAGGTTCTGATCGCCGAACGCGGTGCCCAATGTCTGTTTTGCGATTATCGCGAACTTCTGAGGCAGATTCAGAACACCTACAACTCTCAGGTAACAGCCACCGAACTGGAACTACTGAACCCAGTCATGAACGCGGAGGTTCTTGTACTGGACGACCTCGGCGCCATTCGACCGAGTGAGTGGGTATGGGACACGGTCTCTCTGATGATCAACAGCCGCTATAACAACATGCGAACAACCATCATCACCACCAACTATCCCGCGTTAGCCCCTGGAGAAGGAGGCCTCCGCGCCGAAACGCTCGGTGATCGGATTGGCGAACGTATGCGGTCCCGTCTGATCGAGATGTGCAGAGTGATCGAGATGCAAGGCCAGGACTTCCGCCAATTTGCGGGGCGCCAGGAGCAAAACAAACGCGCCTGATCGAAGAGGGAAGGGAAGTGACCGCGGCGCGCGGCCGGCAGCGTCTCAGATACCCGCAACAGCCGATTCGTTGCCTGGAACTATTGTTCAAACCCTTGCGTCATTCGTGTTTACGGACCATCATCGTCCACTGAACGATGATTTTCTCTTTGGTCCAAAGCCGCGTCTTGTTGTTTGCAAAAGAGCCAACAATTGCATACGGTGTTCATGGAGCAAGTAGCAGATCCTGCAAGGCGTTATGACAACCCCAACACGGCGTGGACCAGCCGCCTGACTCGATCAGGGAGAACACATGGCAATCTCAGACATTCTGGCAAGCATCGACCACGAAATTGCCCAGTTGCAGCAGGCACGTACACTGCTGGGCGGCGGTGCCAAGCCTGCGGCGAAGAAGGCATCAGGCAGACCCAAGAAGGTGGCCGCTGCACCCAAGAAGGCTGCGGTAGTTGCACCGGCCGCCGCGAAGCCAGCGAAAAAAAAGAAGAGGCACCTCTCTCCAGAGGGGCGAAAGCGGATCGCCGATGCCGTCAAAAAGCGCTGGGCGGCGAAGAAGGCTGCTGAAGCGAAGTAGCGAGCCACATTACAATGGGGCCTTCGTCCGGCGTCGAACAAAGTCAGCTCAGTCTGCCGCTTTGGTCTCGTCTTCCGGCCAAAGCGGCGGCTGAATGGCACGGGTTCTCTCATGCTTGAGGTCGGCAAGTATCCGGGACCAGTAAATGATGCTTCGCTCAGTCCGTGCCTGTCGAGATTGTGCCTCCCGGAGCTTGCGTTCTGCGTAGCGCATTCGCCGGCGCCGAGCTCGGTCGAGTTGTGGATCGTCATGCATGCAGGGTCTCGAACCTGAACGTCCAGAATAGTACGTCGGCGCGCATGCAGCACGTCTCCATTGCCGGCCTGGGCCATTCATACCGTCAGGCAGCATAACCTACAGGCTGGGTTCCTTCAAGCTGCCCAGGAGCCCAGAGTACCTCGTGCGCGACTGGTCGTTCCTGACCGCCAGGCCCAGGGCCTTCTTCTGGCCGACAACTACGAGCAATTGCTTGGCGCGGGTGATTCCCGTGTAGATCAGGTTGCGCTGGAGCAGCATGTAGTGCTGCATGGCCACCGGCATGACCACCGCGGGGAACTCCGAGCCCTGCGACTTGTGGATGGTCACCGCGTAGGCCAACGAGACTTCATCCAGCTCCCCAAAGTCGTACGTCACCAGCCTGTCGTCGAACCGGATTGAGAGCTCCTGCTCAACCGGATCGATTTTCTCGATGGCGCCGATGTCGCCGTTGAACACTTCCTTCTTGTAGTCGTTCTCGGTCTGGATGACTTTGTCCCTGACCTGGAATCGCCATCCAAATCGCTCCACAGCGGGCTCACCTGGCCGGACAGGGTTCAGAGCACCCTGGAGTACGGTGTTCAACTCGCGGACGCCGATCGATCCCCGATTCATCGGGCACAGGACCTGAATGTCGCGGATCGGGTCGAGCCGATGCCCCTTCGGGATTCTGTCCTGAACCAGCCTTACCAGGGTCGCGGCGATCTCCTCGGGCGTATCCCGCTCGATGAAGTAGAAGTCCGTGCCGGACTCCGCTGTCCGCAGCTCCGGCATCTTCCCCTGACGGATGAGGTGGGCACTCGTAATGATCTTGCTCGTGGCCGCCTGCCGGAACACTTCGGTCAGGCGAACCACGGGTACCACACCGCTGTCGATCAGATCGCGCAAGGCGTTCCCCGGTCCAACGGAGGGAAGCTGATCGACGTCGCCGACCATGATCAGTCCGGAAGTCTTCGGAAGGGCGCGGAGCAGGGCGTACATCAAGAGCACGTCCACCATCGAAGTCTCATCGACCACGAGGAGATCGCAGTCCAGCGGCTTATCTTCGTTCCGCGAGAACCTTCCCGTGGCCGGATCGACTTCCAACAGACGGTGAATCGTCTTCGCTGTCATCCCGGTCGTTTCGGTGAGCCGCTTCGCGGCCCTACCGGTGGGGGCACACAGAAGACATTTCACTTTCTTGGCCCGGAGGATCAGGAGGATCGAGTTCACGAGCGTCGTCTTACCCACGCCGGGGCCACCGGTAATGATGACGGCCCGGCTGGTCAGCGCGGTCTTCAGCGCTTCGCGCTGGCTGGGAGCGAGCGTCTTGCCGGTCTTCTTCTCGCACCAGGCGACCGCCCTTTCAAAGTCGATCTTCGGGTAGGCAACCCCGGCCGCGGCCAACCGTTTGATTTTCCTCGCAATGCCGTCCTCCGCCTTCCTCAGGTGAGGCAAGAAGACCAGCGGTTCGCCGTCGATCTCCTCCAACAGGAGAAGGCCGCCGGTCAGCATCTGCGACAGGGCCTGCTCGATCGTCTCCACCTGCACTTCCAGCAGCTTAACGGCCGCCGCCTTCAGTTTCTCCAGCGGCAGGGCACAATGCCCCTCGGAGGTCGCCCCCAGGAGGACGTGGTCGATCCCAGCCCGAGCCCGGTTCTGCGAGTCCTTGGGAATTCCGACGCTTTGGGCGATCTGATCCGCCGTGGCGAAGCCGATGCCGTGGATCTCCTTTGCCAGGGTGTATGGGTTCTCCCGCACCGTTTGGATGGCCAGATTCCCGTACGTCTTGTAGATTCGGACTGCCCGCCCGGTACTGACCCCATGGCTGTGAAGGAAGATCATGATCTCACGGATCTGCATCCCCTCCTGCCAGGCATTGGCGATCCGTTCCCGGCGTTTTGGCCCGATGCCGTCCACGGACTCCAAGTCGGCGGGGTTGTTGCCAATCACTCCGAGCACTTCCGCGCCGAAGTGCCCAACCAGCTTCTTCGCCAGGACGGGGCCAACCCCTCTCACAAAGCCTCCGGCCAGATACCGTTCAACACCCTCGCTCGTGGTTGGAGGGACGGCTTTCAGGACCCTGGCCTTGAACTGGAGACCATGCTCCTTGTCCCGGACCCACCAGCCGGCGGCGGTTAGCCACTCCCCGGCGCTCACCGCCGGCAAGGAGCCGAGGACCGTCACCTGGTCCCGCTGGCCTCGGACCTTTACCCGGAGTACGGCGAACCCGCTCTCCTCGTTGAAGAAGGTGACCCGCTCCACAAGGCCGGCGATCTCTTCCAAGGGGGTGGTTCGGGGTTGCGGGGAGGAATCGTTCATGCTGGTCGAAGTCTATGCCCTGGAAGACGACTCCTGCAGGCTGAAACGACCTTATCCGCGTTGGTGCCTGTGGGGCACGGACCCTCGGCAACCGTATTTGTGAACGGCTGCGGTTACGTTTGGTGGAGATGTGCAGGGAAGTCGAGATGCACGGCCAGGATTACCGCCAATCATCGGCTCGCGAAGATCAAGTCGGACGCGCCCCAAAGAGGGAAGGGAAGTGGTGTCCGCGAGCGCCGCGCATTGACTCTCAAAGCAGGGCAGGGAATGGCTATTCTGATCCCGCGCGCCGCCATCGAACCGCTTATGGCCTTGACTGGCGCTGGCGGAGCCAACGAGATCGCGGTAGCTGTTGACGACACACGCATCTGCCTCAGCGGCGGCGCCAGACAATTGTCGAGGCGCGGAGTGACCGGCAACTTCCCAGATTTCGAGGCTGTCTCGCCGACAGGGCAGGGAACTCACCGCAGACCGCCAACCCTTGCTGTACGCGATTGAGCATATAGTTCAGTTCTACTATTCCCGCTAGAGCGCCGAAAGGTCTCCCAACACTCCTCGGAACGGCTCGAAGCCGAATAACCCATCAACCATCGCGGTTCGCAGCAGATCGCAGGGATGGGCCGGCAGGTCAGTCACCATTTCATTGAGGAGCGCGTCCGGCATATTGAGCAACAGGTCACCCTGGACATTCTCTGCCCAAGAGGTGAGGGTTTGCGAGAGCAGGACCGCGTCGGACGCAGCGTCGTGCAAATGCGATTTACCGCGCCGCCATCCGCCGCAAGATGGCCGCCTTCCACCTCCATGTTTGGTTGGGATGCATCGTTCAGAGGAACACCGATATAAAGCCCTACAATTTGGCGCGGACTCCCGCATTTGGAATACCATGGTAGTCATCGCGCATTGGCCATTAAGTGCAGTGTCTAGTCTCGCTTGGGGAAATCCCGCAAGCCCGTCTAGGATCGCCATTCAACGAGCGAATCGATTCGAGGGAGTGCCGCGGAAATGCTAGGACTAAGCCTACGGAAAGAGTTTCGGGGGAAGCGGCTGGAGGGGACAGCGATTGAGCTCTCCAACGAGAAGAAGACTGGAGCAACTCAGGTTGCGGCCAAAGATTTCCTGGAGATCACGTATCCCACTCACGACCTGCTGAAGGCCATCGAGGCTGTCGGCCCCGGTCAAGGTAGACCCGTTGCCGTAATTGGCGAACGTGGCCTTGGCAAGTCGCATTTGATGGCGGCCCTTTACCATGCAGTCCACGACCAAGCCTCAACAAGTGCATGGCTCAAATCATGGGCTACCACATTGAACACGCCGGAGATTGCAAAGATTCCACTTCGCAGCGAGATGTTCATTATTGGCGAGAGCCTGCATCGGCATCGTTATAAGTTCTTGTGGGATTTGCTCCTCGACAGGCATCCGCACGGGCAGTTCATCCGAGGCAAGTGGGAGGGGCTAGGTTCTAAAAAGACTCCCATTCCCTCAGACCTCTTGATTTTGGAGCTTCTGAAGCATACACCGACGATGCTCCTTCTTGATGAATTTCAGACATGGTATGACAGTTTGCCGGACACACCGAAGGAGCCCACCAAGAAGTGGGCATTCAACTTCATTCAGGTCCTTTCCGAAATTGCCAAGGATCACCCCGATTTACTTGTCCTTGTAGTATCCGTTCGGAACGGAAGCAGCGATGCATACCTGCAAGTTCGTCGCGTAAACCCAGTTGATATTGATTTCAAAGCCGGTGGTAACGCGGAACGGGTCCAACAGGATCGCCGTCGAATGCTGTTGCACCGATTATTCGATAACCGCCTACAGATTCAGCCCGCCAGCATCCAGTCATTGATTGCAAACCACGTTTCCGAATGTTTCCGTCTCCTGGATCTACCTTCAGCCGAGCAGGAGCGACGGAAGAGTGATTTTGCAGAGTGTTGGCCCTTTGCGACGCATCTATTGCGCTTGCTCGAAGAGCAGGTACTGATTGCGACTGACGCCCAGGAAACTAGGGACATGATCCGCATTCTTGCCAACCTCTACAAATCTCGCGGAGAGATCGTTCCTCTCCTTACCGCTGCGGATTTCCGGTTGGATGACGATGCCTCCGGAATTGGAGCGCTACTTGATTCAGTATCGAATGAACATCACCGCTCCCTTCGGTCAAAGGCTCAGCAGAACATCATCTCGGTCAATGATGCTGTCCCGAAGGTAGCCACCGTGGCTCCGCATCTGCAGGAGATTATGGGGTCTCTTTGGTTGCGATCAATTGCGGTTGGCAACCTGGCAGGAGCCGAACCTGCGACTCTTCAGTTGGATATAACCCGTGACAAGGCCATTGACGATAACGCGTTCCAGGTTGAATTGGCCACCATCGCGGACAACAGCTTCAACATTCACAACGATGGGCATCGCTTGGTCTTCCGTGAGGAAGAGAATCCGCAAGCCAAGCTAATGGCGTTTGCCCGGAACGACAAGTTATTCATCGATGGCTCTGACCTTGTCCAGCTTGCGAAAGAGGTTCGCTACTGCATCGGAGGGAGCGACGAGATCTCCACGACCTCCCGGGTTATCGCGTTACCCAAGTCCTGGTCCACGGATCCGTGGTCTCCGCTCGAAGAATCCGAGCGCCCTGATCAATGGGACGGCCGGCTTCCAATCCTTACACTTCCCGAAGTTCCGGAGATTCTCCACGAACAATTAGGACGCTGGCTCAAAGATCATCTGCAAAAGCGGAGAAACACAGTTCGTTTCCTAGTTCCGCGGGCAGAGACAGTGAATGCGTTCTATGACCATGATCTACTCATTCTGGCTCGGGCCGAGATGAAGGCTCAGGAATGGAGTGTTCAGTATCCTGAATATAGGAAGTTGCAGACGAAATACCAAGGAGAATTGCGAGACCTCCTGAAAAAGCGCTTCGACCGGTTTGCCGTGCTGCTCACATGGAACTTCGCTGATCCCGCCCAATGCGAATTCAGCGTGGAGAAACTGAAGAAGCAGGGGCAGCAGATCCCTGATGCGATCGAACTAGCCGTCGTTGAGGATCTCTTTGTTCCCGAAGACCTCGAAGAGTACGTGCTCGAAGCGTCGAAACAGAATCTTTCCGTAGGTAAGGTGCTTCAGCAATTGCAGGAGCCGCGCCCCGGCGGACTGCCATGCATTCCTTGGCTGGGCGAGACCATCATGAAGGAGCGGATTCTTGGGCTCTGTGCTAGAGGCAAGATTGCAATCAATGTACGGGGAACTGAGTATCTGCAAGTTAAGCCGGGTGAAAATGAAGAGACCGCCTGGAAGCGTCTTCGATCGAAGCTTTCCGACGGAGGTCGGCTTCTCGATGATGTGCTCCTGCTGGAACCATCGGCCGTGCCAGCGACAGGCGGAGCTGCACCGCCTAAACCACCGGGTGGAACATCGTCTGGCGGCAATCCGCCCGGCGGCGGGACCGGAACGGGTAACCTGTTTCCTGGTATTGAACCCACGGGGGGGAGCGCCCCCGTACCTCAACCTGGTCCAATCTTCGGCGGCGGAAGCACGGGTACCATGCACAAGCCCCGTGTCAGTCTGAACAGTCCGGCCACTTCTCCTTTGAATCTCTTCAGCAAGCTTGAAGGATGGGGGATCGGGCCTGCCACGCAGGTGGCCGAGGTCTCCATCAAAGTGTCGGCAGCCACCGGCGCTCAACTCCAGAATCTTCTCAAGAAGCTTCCAGACGGTATGACCTTTGAACTGAGTTTAGAGAAAGAGGAAAACGGATGAGGCTCGACTCCGTACTCCTCCAGACAATGACTGAAGGTACACCGGAGGAAGTCTGGCTCGCCATAATCGACATGGCGCTAAAGATCGCATCAGAGCCGCTTTCCCCGCAGAACGCTGTGAGCCAAGTTGCCGGTCGTGATAACAGGATTGGGGCCATCGATGATTTCCTTGCAACCAGTGGATGGGAACTCTGGCGGGAGTTTGGCACTGCAGTCGAGCGGACGTCGGACCGGCTCATCGGCTGGTGGAAGGAACCGTTTAGCTCCAAAGCTGTGTTGATCTTGGATGGTCTTTCCCTCAGGGAGTTGCCCTGGCTTTTGCAGGGTGCCAAAGCCCGAGGCTACACGCTCCTTGATGTTAGGGCCACGGCTTCTGAACTTCCTGGTGATACGAATGAGTTTGCGCATGCTTTGGGTTTCTCAGGACGGAGCCAGCTTCAGAATAACGGGGCTCCGCTAACCCACAAGTTGATGCCATGCAAAACGGAAACTACAGATCTCCCGTGGAAAGATTGCGCGGCGATAATTGGCAGCTTTGCGAACTGGGTGTTCTGGCATGAATGGCCGGACAAGAAGCTACACGACGCCGCAGGTGCTGGACCAGGCATGGCAGCACTAACCGTCGATGTTGTGGCGCACTTGACCAGTGACGACTTCTGGAATTTCTTACAGGTATTGGCAACGGGTCGCAGACTGGTAATTACCTCAGACCACGGATACGCCGCCAGCGGCAGCTTTCCAGATGCGGAGACCAGCGCGGCTGATTTTCTCAAGAGCAATTTTGCGAGCGGGCGCGGCAAGCCGGGCACAGAGCCAGCAGGAGATTTTCTGCCACCTGTCGCGATGCAGATCAGCGGTTCCCACGGAGACTATTTACTTGCGTTGGGGCGCAGAAAGTGGAAGAGCAAGGGCGGATACCCAACCCTCACCCACGGTGGCCTCACGGTCCTTGAGGTGTTGTCCCCCTATATCGAACTCACAAGATAACCGGCAAGAAAAAGGTCAGATCACATGGCAACCAAGAAGGAACTGTTGGAGCAGGAAGTTGCAAAAGCGGTTGGTGCGGGTAAGATCGCGGCCCTTGAGACCGTGAATTTCAATGATGAGAATCGACCTCCGACCTGTCTCGAAGTGGATTTTCCGATCCTGCCCATCAATCAGGTGGCGGTCATTGAAGGCAACGCAGGCAAGCCAATCTATCAGATGTCGAAGTGGTGGGCACGCCGGCGTTCCAGCGTATTCCGCTCTATGTTGATTGCGGCCGCTACCAAAGCCCCGGCTGACAAGTCACATGCCGCCAAGCTCGTTTGGGACAACTATTATGCCAACCACCAGAAGAAGGGTGCCTTCAAGCATCTTAAGGTGGCCGATATCTTCATGGGCGGAGGCACCACGCTCGTTGAAGGTTCCCGTCTCGGCATGCAAATGTCGGGCAACGATTTGAATCCGATTGCGTGGTTTGTGGTGAGGCAGGAGTTCGCGAAAGTTGACCTTGATGAAGTCAAGCGTCTCCTTGCGGACATTGAGGCCGAGGTCAAGCCGCAGATCATACCCTTCTACTATTGTGACGGCCCCAACGGACAAAAGGGCGAGTGGACCCATGTGCCGACGGGCAAGGTGATGGGGAAGAAATTCGATCCACTCACCCTCACTCCGGAGCAGCGTTTCGAGTACAAGTACGATGGTCCCGAGATCATCTATACCTTCTGGGCAAAGCACGGTCCTTGCCAGGTACTCGGCTGCGGCCATCGGACACCGATCATCACGAGTACCGTAGTAGCGATCAAGACGCTCAGCGTCAAGTATTGGGAACGAATCTGCGGGAAATGCGGCACACGCTTCCATGCGGAAGAGCATTCGACACGCATGGCTCCGGACGTTCCCCTCTATGTGGCGCCAAGCGAGAAGGCCTACTCTGTGATCGACCCTGACCACGGTATCGTTTGCCCGAAGTGCCATCACACCTGGATGGCAAAACTAGGGCCTAGCAAGACGAAGAAGGTCGAGCTCACTCTGCTCATTCATCCGCAATGGCTGGCAGGGAGCCAAAGCCAAGACTCAAGTGGCAAGCCGTTTGGCGGATCGGCTCAGGACGATGTGGAGTCCACGAGCAGGTGGGACCGTGAACGTGCAAAGAAGATTCGCTTACTGGAGGTGCGGGGTGAGCTGCCGGAGACAGTCACCTGCCCAGAGACGAATGTTTCGATCAAAACCGGAAAGAGGAGCGGTACCGTACCAAAGAATTCCTACTACGAATGCGCGGCTTGCGGCACTGGCCAGGATGTGTTGGAAACTGTCAAGGCTACCGGGAAGACAGGGCCGATGGCAGGTTACGCAATTCAAGGATATGCCCCACAATCCCATGACAATGGTGATGCTTACGGTGGGCGTTTCTTCCAGCCATTCGATGCACGGATCGCAGCCCAATATGATGCTGCTCTTAGAGAGTGGGAATCGCGCAAAAACTCTGATCTCTTGCCCTATTGGCCGCAAAGTGAATTGCCCTATGGCTTCATGACGCATCATCTTCAAGGTGGCGTTCCAAACCACGGGTTCACTCACTGGTGGACCATGTTCAACCCTAGACAGTTATTGGTTCACACTCTTTTGTTGAAGTCATTGATGACTGTAGGCAAATACTCCTGGGAGGCTCGCGAGTTTGTCTTGGGTGCATTTCAACAGTACTTGCGGAACCAGAATCTGTTTTGCTTCTGGGACATCAGCCGGGATTGTCTTGCCCCTCACATGAGCAACAATAACTATCATCCCGAGCCAGTGAGTTGATTTTAATAAATTGCTGATTTATCGAGAGATAGATGGCCTATTTTTGGCTGTGTAGGAACTGTGCAGGCTATTTCTCGATTTCTGTGCATTTCTTGAACGCGAGACTCCATTCTACAGGCACGATTCATAGGTTAGAGGCTGTGTCCTAAGCCCATGCTGTGTCCGATGACCGGCGCGATCTCCGGCTGCGGCGAGATGGCTTGCTCCGGCTTTATCGCTGGCGTATGGGCGCTCTCGTGAGATACGTCATGCCCTAACGCTTGCGGCAGCTTCTCGCGGTCGTTGGTGTAAATCTGCGCATCCTCCGCGCCACGCGAGACGGCGACGTATGCCATGCGGCTGTTGAGCAGGTCTTTCGCAGCTAGTTCGGTATCGACGTGAATCAATACGCGCTCGGCGGTCTGTCCCTGACTGGAATGGCTCGTCACCGCATAGCCGTGATCGAGATGGGGATGCTCGTGTGGATCGAGCTGTACGTCACGGCCACCGTCCATCTTCAAGCGCATCTGCCCGTCCTCGCCGATGGCTTCGACCGTTCCTAATTCGCGGTTGGCAACCTTCAAGTCATTGGCCGGTGCGGTGAACTGGATGCGGTCGCCCACGGCGAAACTGCGCGGCTCTTCCCGATACACAGAAACGCCCTGCTGCCGACGTGGATCATAGGTCAGCTCTGAGCCATCGGCCCGCACGACCGTCAACAGGTTTTTCTCCGCGTCAACGCTCTTGACCCGCGCGTATTCGCCGCGCTCTATGCCGGTCTCTTTCGACGCGCGCGCATAGCGCACTACATCGTTGAACTCGTACCGCGCTGCCCATGTGCGCTCCGGCCCGGTGAGGTCCTGGCGCGGCACAAGTGCCTCGATGCGATGTTCTTCTTTGCTGACCATACCGTGCTCCTGCATCTCGGTACGAATCGCCAAGTTGATCTCCACGCGGGAACGATTGTCGGGAGAGACGACCAGCGTACCCTCCGGCGACTTCGCATATTCCTTCGCTATTGCACCGATGCGTTCCTCGCGGCCCGAAATCTCATGGACGCGGCCCTGCCGCTCCAAACCCTGCACGGCTTCGCGTACCTCGCCCCGCGCAAGCTGCTCGACCACCTGTTTCAACTCCGGGTTTTTCTGGCGGACGATCTCTTCGAGCTTCACCGTTTTCATGCCCGCGTCCTGGAGTTGCGCGAAGGGACGCCCGGCCTCGATTGCCTCATGCTGTCTCCGGTCGCCTACCAGCAACACGCGGTCATTGGGATGAAGGCGATTCACAAACTCGTGCATCTGCTTGGTGGACGCAAGCGAAGATTCATCGAGCACATACAGGCGTCGCTCTCCGGTGTCCGGCTGTTGTCCACGCGCAAGATGCTTTTGCAGCGTGGATGTTTCCATGCCTGCGTCGGCCAGCTTTTGCGCCGCGCGGGACGTAGGCGCGAAGCCTTCGACCGTGTACCCTTGCGCCTCCGCGCCTTCACGGATGACGGCCAGCGTCGTTGTCTTCCCCGCGCCAGCGACTCCATCCAAACCCACCATTTTTTCGTGAGAGAGAAACACCTGGTCAACGGCCTGTCGCTGCGAGGCATTCAGCTCCGGGTGGCGGTCTTCCGTCGTAATCCGAATCTGCGGAGAAACCAGCATCGGGTCGCTCATCCCACGCTGATTGCCTTCCTGCATCCGTTGGATAATCTCGCGTTCCATGCGAAGCATTGCGGCAGTGGTGTACTGCTGCCCTTTGCCGCCATGACCGACGGTGCGGAACTCTCCTCGCGCGGCCCGCTGCGCGAACTCCTGACGGATATGGGCATACGTCGTCTCACCCATGCCGCGATTAAGCGCCGCTTCCAGAAGGTCGCGCCGGTCCAGCACGGCGGAACGCTCGAACAGATGATCGCGGGCATACGTGACGGCCTGTTGCGCGATTCGGTCGGGTTCGTAAACGTGGCGCTGGCTATGCTCCCGCGCTTCGGCCACAACCCGGTCGGCTTGATGTCCATACTGCGCGGCCAGCTCGCGGTGCCGCGCTAATACCTCTTCCGGCGATAGCAGTTCCTTGCTGTCCCGCGTTCGGTGTGCGGCAACCTGCGCGGCTCCGGCCCCGTCGATTCCCATCTCGCGGAGATGGTCTTTGATCTGCTCCCGGCGTGGGCTGCTGGCCTCCAGATACTCCTTTGTATAGCCCTTGATCTCCGGCTGCCCATGCTTGCCGCGCTCCAGCTCGTAGCCTAACCTCTGCAACCGCATCGCCAGATCGGAACGGTAAACGCTGGTGGCATAGCGTTGCGAAGCGAATAGCTCCTGCGGCTGCAAGGCGCGGGTTTGCCCGTTGTCGCGCTCGGTGACGTTGAAGATCACAGCATGGGTATGGAGCTGCGGCGCGGCGTAGCCGTCCACAGGCCGCGCGGTATCGTGCTCAAAGGTCGCCGCAACGAATTTGCCGGTTGTCTCCGGCGCATGGACGTTGCCGATCCGCGCCTGAGTGTACTTCTCCAGCTCGGCCAGAGCTACACGCACGCTCTCTCGATGCGCCTCTCTTACGCGCTCATCGCCGCCGACAAGGGCAGTAAGAGAAACCGACTTCGGCGCGGAGAATGTAGCATCCCACCCGGCGCGATGCTCCACGCTCGTTACTTCCTTACCGAATTTGCCTTCATAAGTCTTGGAAGCCTGATGGCGAACGAGCTGCGCTTCCGTCTCCGGGTGCTGGCCTTCGGTCAGACGCGCAAAATGGTCATTGCCGACCGGACCCGATAAACCCCACTGCTCGGCCAGCTTGCCTTGCCATTCACTATGCCCCTGCTGGTCGCGGCTCCAGTAGTTCTGCTGCTCGGACGCAAACTCCCGCGCGTGGTACGTCCGAGCCTGGCCTGCCGAGAGAGGTTTGGAAATGGTCAGCATGTGCGCTCTGCTCCTTAAGAAAAGCGCGGCAGAATGAACATCTACCTGAGAGAATTTTAGGCTCTATCAAAAGAGAGCCACAACTCCTAATAATATTTAGTGATTGAAGGTTCACAACCTCGAGGTCCAAATGTCAGAACCCAGGGAATCACGGTGGCAGGTTGCAATCTATCTGCTGCTTGTCTTCGGTTTCAGCTCAGTTTTCTACTTGCTGCTTATCAGGGCGCATAATCTCGGAGCCGGGGGCGGCATCTACGCCATGGGCCTCATGTGGTGTCCGGCGCTGGCGGGCGCGGCCACTCTCAAGCTCAACGGGCGCAAACTGGGCGAACTTGGCTGGAAGTGGCCGCAGACCCGATATGCAGCGATGAGCTGGTACATCCCGCTCCTGTACGCAACGATTACCTACGCCATCGTGTGGGGAACCGGACTCGGCGGCTTTCCCAACCATCAACTTATGCAGCACCTTGGTAAGCGCATGAATTTGCGCGTCTCGCCCGCGATTTCGACGGTTGTGTACGTATTGTTGGCCGGTAGTTTCGGTATGATTGGGAATTTGGCGAATGCCTTGGGTGAGGAGATTGGTTGGCGCGGTTTTTTGGTCCCAGAGCTGTTCAAAAGGATGGGATTTACTGGTACAGCTCTATTCAGCGGAATCGTGTGGGCTTGCTGGCATTATCCCCTCATAGTTTGGGGTAGTTATAACGGTGGGACGCCAACATGGTACAGCCTAATATGCTTCACCGTTTCCATCGTTGCCATCTCTTTTATCTTCGCCTGGATGCGGCTGAAATCTGGAAGTCTGTGGGCGGCAGCGATTCTGCACGCGAGCCACAACTGCTACATTCAGGACATTCTCAGTCCATTGACCCGCAACACCGGCAAAACCGCATGGTTTATCGATGAGTTTGGCGCGGTTCTACCCATTGTCGTGGTGGGGTTTGCGATTTATTTCTGGCGGAGACGCAATGAGTTGAACATTAGGCTGGACTTCTCATCGAATGAAACTGGCCGTGGAAATGGCGGAGCCGTGCAACACCGTTCTTTGGGTGACGCCGATGATAAAACTGGCGTCACTCAATCTCTTTAGACTCATCCCACACAAACGCCTCTTTGGGTTTGTCGGCGGGCGCATCGAGCGGGAGCGTGGCCTGGGTTGCTGCTTGCGTCCTGGGTTGCTCTGTGCGAGCTACCGGCGTCGGCGGCGACGGCCTGGGCGCAATCTCCGGCAACTTGCGTTCGATGAACTCCGGTTGTCCGCCGTGCCTCCTTGCAAACTGAAAGTGAACGGGAACAACTCTGTTTTCCTGCTTGATGAAACCGTGCAACGGTTCGAGACCGGAGATTTCCGAAGCCATGACCAGCGGCTTGGTCGCAATCTCCATCGCATAAGACTTCCTGCTGCCTAACAACTTCATACTGCGCGACTCCTTCAGCCGCTCCACTTCAATTTCCCCGATAGCATCGGAAATCCACTTGGCCGCGCGTGGCTCAGTGGTCTTGAAAAACAGCTTGGTCGCGGGCTGCGAAAGCATGGCCTCGGCATCCTGGCCGTAGCGTTTTTCAAGCTGGCTGCGGCCCTGAAAGCCCACCACAACGGGATTCCCATACTTGCGGTTTTCCGTGACGGCAGTGTGGAGTTGCGGCAGCTTGTTAAGACTCGCCAGCTCGTCCAGCACAAACCATACCGGCTTCGCCGTGTGGTCCTCGCAATAGCCCATCATGCGAAGGATGAATAAATCGAGCCACACCGAATGCAGCGGCAAAATCTTCGCACGATAGGCAGGCGTGGAAGTCAGAAACACCCAACGCTTACGCGCGGTGTACCATTCTGCCGTCGCAAAGGTCGGTCTCGTATGCTCCCACTCCGGCAATAACTCTAAGCTGTCCGCCACCATGTTCAGGCTCGCCAGCACACCCGCCCGCTGTGCCGGTGCTCCCGCATCGAGGAGCGCAGCCAGCGGCGTACCCTTCACCGCAAACTCAATTTGTGATGGGTCGGCCATCATCCTCAGAATGTCCCTGGGCTGCGGCCTCCGCTTGAGCAGATGGGCCAGTATCCGGCGCGGCCCGTCGGTAAAAAACTCTTTCTCGTACTCCTTCTCAGGCAGGAACGCGGCGGCAATCGTCGCCGCTGTTTCATCGCGGTCGATCTCGTTGCCAAGACTCCAATAAGGGCAACGCTGGTCCAGTGGATTGAGAATCAAATCCCCACGCGCGGGCGAGTAAAACTCGCTCACAAAGTCCATTGCCGGGTCGTAGACGATGGCGCTTTCGCCGCGCTCCCGCACTTGGCGAAGTAGCTGCCGGATGGCATTCGATTTCCCGCTGCCGGTGTCGCCCATCATCAGAATGTGGTTGGCTTCAAGGCGCTTTGGGATGCGGTAGCTTGGGCCAAAGGGCAACCACCGTAACAGCGCATTCTCGAAGCGCAGACGGAAGCGGATGCCGTCCGGCTTTGCGCCGCCCCACCGCAAAGCCGATGCCAGTTCCGGGCCTTTGGTCCTGCGTCCGTGGCGTTCCTCCTGCTGATGCCTCCGCCCGAAACCCTGCTTCATCTGGAGACGGAGTACATAGAGCAGCATCAGCACCGCAAGGCTGTTGAGCATCGGTCTGCCAAACAGCCACCAGACGCTCACACCGTCATAAACATAGTCCCGCAATCCTTTGGCGAGACTGTCTGCGGGCACTTTGTCCGGGGCGCTGTAGACCACTCCACGCCAGCCCTCCGCGCTCGCTTTGGGCGAGAGGCTAACGGGCAGTTTCGGGTCCGGCCCCGCTACTACATCGTCAGCGGAAGCAGGCACCGGCTTGCGCCTGGGAGCGGTCTTCATCACCCAGCGAATAGTCATCTCGCCGTGCGGAATCCCAGCCCCTACGGAGCTGGCGGCGTAGGTCGTAAGGTAGACCTTTTGGAGCGGCTGAAGCGTCCAGGCAAGCCAAGCCGACGCCGGGAAGATGAGGACAAGCGGGCCAACCGCAAGCCAGAAAAGAAGCCAGAACAGCCGTCCCGTACGGCTTGGGAAACGCATGGGGCGGCTCATTGCTTGCCTCCGTCCGATCCCTCCTGGAACAGAAACTCTGAGAGCAGTTTCCGGGCGTCGGTCAGCTTCCGCAGGTTGGCCTGGTCACGGATTTTGATCACGGAATCGGGTAACAGATGCTTGCCTTCGGCGTTCGCCAAGGCCGTGGCGTGAAAGAGATTCAGGAGCATGTATCGCAGTGCCGAGACCTCGGCCAGCAGCAGCTCGGTAGGGTCTGCCGGACGGTCCCGCGCGGCTTTCAGGGCCAGCTCGCGCAGCCATTCGGCCAAGGTTTTCCCCGCGCCTTCGGCGGCGGTTTCCACCTCAGCCAACTCTTCCGGCGTAACCCTGGTTGCAATGGTTTTGGCACGAAGAACCGGGCGCGCTTCGCCACTCGGCGAGGCTGGAGACTGCAACGGAGCCGGGATGCGGGGAGTGCTCATCGGAAGCCCGCCTCAAAATCAGCTTGCACCCTGCGATTTTTGCCGTCAAGCGCCGAATGATGGAAGTCTTTGTCTATCAGTGCGTTTACACGCCGCACGCTGTGGACTGCTCGCGCGTTTACGCGCGTAAACGCGGCGTCGCCGTGGTGGGGTTGCAAATTGTCAAACTGCTGATTCAAAGTGCGTTAACGATTGCTAACCGAACCAAAGGGCCGGTTTACAAGCAGCATCCCATTTGGGGGTGACGTGTCACCCTTCTACCGATGCCGTAGGCAGCGCGGTTTTTGGGGATGCTGGCCCCTGGTTGATATTCACGTCTTCCCGCTTATGTAAAACGCATCTGGAACTCGTCAGCGCGGCGAAGATCACGAGGCTGCCCGATCAGGTCACGGGCAAACCTGCGAAGCTCAAATGATTGACAACTGAAGTAGGCTATTGCCAATCGGTTGATTGAAATGAGTTTTGCGATAAAAAACGTCCGACTCTTCTATCCTGTTCAGTGCGCCTCCCACAGTCGGGAACAGATTCAGATAAAAGCGAAGCCCGCAAAGGCCAAATGAACCCATCACAAGGTGCGCTTCGTGCGCCTTTGCGACGTAATTGAAGTGGTCGTCCAAGTTAAAAGTTTCCCCTTGTCTGAACGCCGTATAAATGCCGCGCCCAACAGCGAACTCTTCAAAGCCAAAGGCAACTCTCGCCAGTTCGACGGGAACCGTTCCCGGCTCGTGCGTACCGGGACCGATGATTAGGTTTCTACCGAAGCTGAAATTGAGCAGCGTCTTGAGGCACCATCGCTCCAGTTTGCGACTGTCCACCGCGAACAATGGCGGATATATTTCCGGTCTTCATCGCGTCTCACTTCAACGGAGCATTCACCATTGAGGAAATCCCACTTGCGGAACGCGACCCCAATCATCGGCGTCGGTTCAGATGGACTCCAAAGGGAAGATGAGCAGCGGGCACTCCATTTCAAAGTAGCCGCCCCGATCCAGCGTTGGTTTTCCTCCGCTCGCCTACGGGCCGCCAAACACGATTGCGAGCATCCAGGACGACGATATACCCGGACGCGATACAATTTTGCTCATGAAAGTCTATGTGCGCGGCTAGCCGTTTGGACCATGGGGGAGATGTGAGACCAATGCAGTCAGTTGCGGGTTTTCTTTCACGCTGGTCGCCGAGTCTGGCTAACAAAGCACTGTCGGCGGGACTTGAAGCTTACGGGACTGGCGACAACGCAAGAGCATTCACGGAGTTCCGCGCCCTGGCAAGCCAAGGTAATGCGAGTGCGCAAGCCATGCTTGGGCGTATGTACCACAATGGCGAAGGCGTTGCCGTAGACCTTGAAGAAGCTGCGCGGTGGATTCGGTCGGCGGCGGAAGAGGGCGTTCCAGATGCCCAATTCAACCTCGGGGTGATGTATGAAGGCGGCAAAGGAGTCTCACAGAACATCTCAGAGGCCCTACGCTGGTATCGGCTAGCTGCCCAACGTGGATCTGCGGACGCACAAATCAACCTCTCCAGTTGTTTCCATAACGGGCAGGGAGTCAAACAAGATGAGCTTTTGGCCGCGTGGTGGGTTAGCCTCGCAGCGGAGCAAGGAGATGCCGATGCCCAACTCAACCTTGCCACTAGATATATGAACGGCATCGGGGTTACGAAGGATGCCTTCGAGGCTTTCTTCTGGTTCGATCTTGCGGCCAAGGCGGGCAGTACCAATGCGATCCGTTACAAGGCAACAGTGACCCAAGAGTTGACGCCGGTTCAGGTGGAAGACGCACAACGGATCAGCCATGATTGTAGTTGGAAGCCTAAATCTGCCGAGGATTCAGCGTTACAAATCTTCAAGGGCGCAGCGGGTCAAACCATTGACGTACTCAAGCAGACGCTTGGAGAAGAAGGATTCGCGGAGCTGAGGACCACTAACAGAAAAACCCCCAGTGTTGGTGAGGTAATTCTGGCGGAAACGCATGGCATCCGTCAGGTCACAATGGCTAAGAGCATCAAGAACGTCCTCGCAGGGCTTGAGCGAAAGCTCGATTTTAACTTGAGCGCAGTTGATGACACGGCGGCTAAGGAACACATCCCGGATTTGTCAGCAATGGTGGTCCTCGGATTTATTCGTCGAATTGACGATATAGCCGACGTTGGAACATTCTTGGGAGACTGCGCGGCGGATTTGACCTATAATCTGTTGGAATATCACTTGTCGCTGATCGGCTTATTGGATGAACGGATTGAATCGGATTCTTTGGAGATTCTGCTCAAAAGGTTTTCGCTGAGACAAGCGTTGCGCGCTCCGGGGCTTATAAGGTACTCAGAATTACACAATGTTGTGTTGCCGCTTTTGCCCTGGTGATGCTTAGGGCGCACCATTCGCCCCTACTTGCCTTCATGCCTTTAATTCTAAAACGTCTGCCAGTCAAGAGTTGCATACGTTCCTTGATAGTGCCAAACGTCAGACATTTCATCATGTTGGCAGTATTTCAGTCCGGCGCGCTCCAATATCTCACGTTGCCGATTCTCTCGGTCTGTCATTCTCTTGAGAAGCGATCCATGACCCTTGAGAGGCTCTTGCAGACTGCGGAATAGTTCCCAGGGGAGCTTGATGAGGGTAAGGGTTGGTCCTTCATCGTCCGGCAGTATCCCCCGCCATTTCCCTCGTTGGTTTTCCGATTTGATTAGAACCAGTTCGTATTCGTCTTTGCCGCGCAATTCGATGCGGTCATACCAAAAGAAGTCTGAGCCGATCTTTAGGGCACGATCTCCGAAGGGTTTGAGGCCGATGGAAAGTTCTGCGAATTCCGAAAGACGACTGGACTCATTCAAGAAAAACAACTTTTGTTCCAGCCAAGTGATTGTGATGTTGTAGCAACTGCACCGCCCGACGCAATCCCAAAGCGCCCCGCCGTTTTGCTTTACCTCATCCTCGCTATAGATGCCCGCGTCAACTAGCGCTTGTCCGAGGTTAGTCAGGCCAATTGTGAATTGAATCCGCTGAAATTCTGGCTGCTTCTCAACGCGTTGGTGAAATTCTGCGCCTGATTGCCAGATGCCGTAGACCAGCAAACCGACGAAGACTTGCCGCCATGTGAAGCCAGCACCATACCTGGCGACGACCAGCGCCAATATGCAAAGGCCGGTCCCGTAGAGCCGGAACCATCTCTCATCGCAGACTGCGTCTAGCCCGTTCTGAAACGCTTCTACTGCTCTCTTCATCATCTTTCACACCACGTCACGATTTCGCATAGGTCTTGCCCTGTCCGCATAGCATTGCTCAATTTCCGCCTGACAGCATCTGCGTCAAAACCGGCAGTAGGAAGCCAAAGACAGTGATGTGATTGGACGCAGTCGCCATGAACGACTGATAAGCCGCTAAGAAGCCGACTGTCCCTTGGGTGCTTTCAAGATCATCTATCCGCGTAAGAATGTCGGCTCGCGCAGCTTCATCGGCTATGGACTTTGCCTGTTCGCGCAGATCGACAAAAACGCGATCCTTTGACATGGAGACGGTGTTAGTGGAACTGTCTATGCTATCCACGTTCAGCCGCGCGTTGGGACCGTGGAAATGGATATTCTCTGCCAGTTTCCCGGTTCTAGGTGTGGGGACGCCGATGGGCGGCGGGATCAATTCGAGTATGCTGCCCGGCTCCCTACGTTCTCCAAATTTCGTTTGCACCGTGTGCATGTATTGAGACATGAAGGTTCTTTCTTCATCAACTTGGATAACAACGCCGTCGATACCAGGCAATCTCACTCGGACAGGCGTTCCCACAGCGAAACGCTTGGGAGGCTTAATTTTCTGAGGCCTGAGCGTTTTCATGCCTCTACTATAAACCGCCGCCGTCTCACAAGAAGTCTCTCATGAGGCCATAATTCATCAGAGCTGATTACCCGACGCCCACGCCCGGCATGTGGTCGTATTCCCTGTTTGCGATTCTTCCTGTGCTCGGATTTTTCGTGCCCTGGGGAACAATTCGAGCAATTGGATGGGTGGGAGCCGGCTTTTCCCAGTCGGCAAACTAGCGGGACCGTGCTTTACGTCTCTCCGCACGGAGCTTGCGTATATTGGCAAGGTGAGCGCACTCCGGGCTGCAATAAAGCCGCCTTTGCCGCGTCGTGTGCTCAAAGAGTTTGCGGCAGTCATGCCGCTTACAGATTCCAAATTGTCTCTCCGCGAGATGGTCAATCGTGATCGTGGCGTGAATCGCGTCTTCGCAGTAGAACCTCTCCACGAGAAAATAGGGAAACGCATCCATCGTGCGAAAACTCAGTGGAGGCGCGGTGCGTAACCATTTGCGCGCGTTTTTACTTTCCAGAGCTTTGCGGTATTCCTCATGCTTTTGGCGGAGCAAGTACGGGAAGGCCACCGCGAATCCGGGCATCTCGGAACCTAGCCCAACGTGAAACCCTAACCCATAACTCCAAAGGCCCCATCGATTGAGAAATTGTCGCAAGCTCCAAATCCAATCAAAAGGATCAGCCGAGTCCGTTCCATCCAAATTCAGAAACTCGTCTCGCATTGCCCATGCGTTTTTCACCACATCGCCCGGCCCCGACTGGGGGAAGAGCGTCTTGAATTCCGGCTTTGAGCACGTCAGAACTGAGAAGGTCCGCCCCGAGATGTCGGGGGATGTTTTTCGGCTTTCATGGGGTGCCAAAATGTCAGTCGGAATATCGGCGCGGAACATCTCAACCGTGTGCGATGGGTTGAGTCCTAACCCGTAAAGTCCGCCCAGCATTCCGGCAGTGGACTCGTCCGGCACTCCGATGCGAACAGTTACTTGCTCATGCTCCGGCAATTCCTTAAGAGGCTTGACCATCGGCAGGCCTATCGCCAGCGCACCAGCATATTTGGGTTTTTCCCACCAGCCCACCACTTCCACCGTGCCGATTTGCCACCTTGCACTAAACGGGCGAAAGCTGAATCGCGCCGGGATCTCGAAATGTGAAGTCTGTGACATGCTTTGTGCTATAGCATATCGCATTACGTAAGGCTATCTTAGTGGAGGAAGAATAGCCTCGATGCCTGACGCCGCATAACCGGGACCGAGACACCTGAGTGTTCAATACGCACTGAGCATTTCAGAGCGAGATCAATGGTTGTGTGATGAAGAAACAAAGAAAGGATCACGAAATGACAAGCGGAGATGTATGGAAAGCGATGGATCAGGTACTGCTTAACGCGAAGCTTGGCGAAATTGCAGAAGAGATGCACGGCAAGTTGGCCGAGGATAAGGCCAGAGTACGGTCGGAAGGCATTAGGAGAGGCAACTCCGCCTTTTACCCGGCCGAGCGAATCCGACAGGAAGAGCGCAGAGCAGACGAGTGGGCCGAGAAAGAATACCAAGCGGCTTGCGAAGTCTGGGAGACACAAGGTTTTAAGCTTTCCCGCGCATTTTATCGAGCCGTTTATGAGAACCTTCTTGCGCCTCTCTTCGGAACGAGGACGGGTACTGTAAACGCAGATTTGAGTTTGGAGGACCAGCGAACCCGTAGAGTTGGCCACAGCACTGCTGCGCAAGGAGCATTTGCCCGGTCCATGGACAAACTAAGTAGCCGCTGGAATCGAAAACTCGATATTGCTTCGCGTGAATATGAGTATTCGCTACAACGTGAACAGAGGAACGAACCGGTGGCGAAGTCAGCGACCATGACTACAGAGAGCATCAATAAGCGTTGGGATGTGTTTATCTCACATGCCAGCGAAGATAAGGATGACATTGCGAGACCATTGGCTCAGGCGTTGCGGGATAACGGGTATCGTGTTTGGTATGACGAGTTCGCATTAACGGTCGGAGATAGCCTTCGAAAATCGATTGACCACGGGCTTGCGCAGTCAGAGTTTGGCGTAGTGATCTTCAGCAAGAAGTTTTTTGCGAAACACTGGCCTGAGCAGGAGTTGAACGGGTTAGCGAGTAAAGAAGTAGAAGGCACGAAAGTCATATTGCCGGTCTGGCACAGGGTCACCGCCGAGCAAGTTCGCAATTTCTCGCCAATGCTCGCAGATAGACTCGGAGTGACGACCGATAACGGCCTTCAGCATGTGATCGAGCAGCTTGAGTTGGCACTGAAGAAGAAAAGTGCTGCTAATAGGTAAAACGCCGACTTCATGAGCCCCCTGCGGGGTTGTAATTGAATCCATTACAATGTAATATTCAGGTATGGCTACTGCTACTGCAAGGAAATCGAGGGTCTATACGATCAGCCTGCCGCCCGAACTCGCACAAAAGGCAGAGGCGCTGGCTCAGCGGGACAGCCGCACTATGAGCGAGCTATTCCGTGAAGCTTTCCGCACGTACTCCGCACAGCAGGCGCGAACGACACTGGATGAGTTGGGCGAATATGCGGCAAGCCGCAACCCGAAGGGCTACACCGAGGCCGATGTGCCCCGGCTGATTAAGGAGGTACGTGCTGAAAAGCCGCGCCGCCGCAAGGTACGGTCTAACGGGTGATCGTCATCATCGACACAAACGTCTGGATTTCCGCGCTTCAGTTTGGGAAACGTCGCGGCACGCCCACGCTGGCGCTTGAAAGAGCGATGAGCGAAGACGTGATTGCCACCTGCGATGAGATTGACGCGGAGATTGTGCGCGTCCTGACTGAAAAGTTCTCCTGGGAGCAGCACCGGGCAACGTCGGCGCTGCAAGCGATTCTGGCGCGCGGCATTCGCGTAAAGATTCGAGGCACGGTAAACGTATGCCGTGATCCCAACGACGATATGTTTCTGGAGTGCGCGGCCCTTGCGAAAGCGGATTTATTGGTTGCAGGGGACAAGGATTTACTGATTCTCGGCACGTACAAGGGAATGCGCATCATCACTCCCTCGGAATATCTGAGAGCCGGATAAAAGCATCCGGCCACTGCTCAGAGATGAGCATGGCCGTAGACTGCCGGAGCGATATTCATCGCAACGGCTGCGGGGATGCCGCTGACAGCGGCATCCCCGGCGTTATCGCTCGTCTCGCTCTCTTCCTCAAACGTGCTGCCGAGGATCATGTCAACGGCTCTCTGCGCGTTGGCGGCGGCATAAACGATAAGGCGGTTATCCTCTTCCAGCTTTTCAATCCAGTTCTGGATGTATGCAGTGGTGTTGCGGTCAGTGTGCTCGTCAGCAATGCCAGCGATAGCGCAAAGAAAGGCCGCACCCATCTCCGCTATCAGTTCCTCTTTGCTGTAAAACTCATCCCCGAAGCGATCGCCAAAGGTGCGACGTAGACGGCTTTCGTGGCCGGTGCTGTGTACCAGTTCGTGAAACAAGGTGCTGTAGTAGTGCGGTGCATCCACGAAGCGGGAACGCGCGGGCATGTGGACAGAATCAGTAGAGGGTCGGTAATAAGCGCGGCACTCGGTAGGGCTATTGAGATAGAGCGCGGGGCGGCTCTCCCATCCGGTGACGATGCTCTCGCAGAGTTCGTCTTCGTCAACCTCCAGCGCAATGGCAGGCTGCGAGATTTCAGGCAGCGTGAGGCCGTCGCACTGTTCCACATTGAAAACCGTGTAGTGGCAAAGAACGAACGGCACGCGCTCATCTTCGCCCGTTGCTTCTTCGTCTTTCGTGGCGTGTTCGGGAAGTTGCTTGTAAAAGATAATCGGCGTTCCGTGCTCGCCTTTGCGGACGTTGCCTTTCAATGCCTGGGCCTGCTTGAAGGTAAGCCAGAATGGGGAGTTGTATTCGCTCAACCAAAGCAAGAGAAGATTGATTCCCCGGTAGGGCTTGCCAGTATAGAAATTGCGCGGGAATGGCCCGCCTGCGAAGCGCGGCGTCTGCCACGGCTTTTCCCACGGAATCACACCTGCTTTGAGGCTGGAAATGATGCGGTCGGTAACGGTCTGGTAGATGCTCGGCCTGCTGGCTGCATTGCGATGGTTGCGGTATGCCATGACGTTTTGCTCCCCTCTGCTGCCCGCGTGGGGCGAGATTCTGAAGGAGGGCATTTCGCCTCTGGCTCTCAACCAAATTTCTTTTGTTGAGTGCCCCCTTCATGTCTTGCGCGGCGGGCAGAGGCGAGGCGGGTTCGGTCAAGGCCGCGCGTTCTGTGCGCGTTCATCGCAGCGCCAGCGGAGAGCCTTGACGGGTTCCGACCGGCTCTGCCATAAAAGCCGCATGAAGGGGGCACTGGATAAAAGAAGAAATTTCGATCTACTTCCGCATGGTTTTAGGGAGGGGCGTTGCGGGGAAGGAACGGCCCCGCATGGTTGGGAAGCGGAAAACGCCTGGCACTATGGGCGGTTGCAGCGGGGGAAGGGCGCAGCACCCTTCCCGAAAAGAATGGAAACGGCATCTCATCCTTTGACAAGTGTTAGGCTACGGGCTACAGTCGTTCTGGTGAGAATACGCAACTTCATCCATAAGGGTTTGAAGAGGCTCTACACGGACGACGCCACCAAAGGCGTTCCGCCCGATACCGTAGACAAGCTCCGCAAGATGTTCGCTTTTCTGGACGACATGGAAGACCCGGAAGAGTTGCGGATGCTGCCCTCGTGGAAGGCGCATACCTTAACGGGCGACCGCAAGGGCACATGGAGCCTGAGCGTAACGGCCAATCGGCGGTTGACCTTTCGTATCGACGCCGCCGAACGCGAGATTTGCGACGTGAACTTAGAGGACTACCACTAGGCCGAAGGAGAAAACTACGATGCCTATGAAGAACCCGCCCCATCCTGGGGATTTCATTCGGACGGAAATTATCGAGGCCGCAGGCTTGACGGTCACGGCGGCTGCGATAGCGTTGCGCGTCTCGCGGCCTACGTTGTCCAGTCTGCTCAATGGCAAGGCCGATCTCTCCGGGGATATGGCGCTTCGTATCGAGAAAGCCTTTGGAGTAAAGATGGACACGCTGATGCGTATGCAGTCGTCTTACGATATTGCCCAAACACGCAAGCGTGAGAATCAAATCCGTGTGCCGCGCATTTCCGTGTTAGCCGCCACGCATTAGTTGCGAAGCGACATGCCGGGGAACCTCAACGGCGCGGTTGAGGAAGGCCACACAAAGCGCACGAAGAACAGCCGCCAGCGGCGGCTCGTGCGCTGAGATATGCCGCTAAGAACGCCCCGGCGGGGCAGCGGCAAATCAGAACATATCAGTGAGAAGAGTCCAGGCTGGACATGGGAATGCTTGCCTTCCTGCGCCAGCCTCCGCCAGCGGCTCCGGCAAAAGACGGCTTCGGGAGATTCAGGGTCAGCGCGGCCTGTGGCGCTGACCTCTCTTGCCTTTGTCGTGCGCCTCTGCTGCTTTCGACGCCTTGGCCCTGGTATCGTCCGGTTGCGGCAACTCCCATCCGGCCATCCCCTGCAACACGCGGTCGGCGTGCTTGATGGTGTTCACGTGTCCATAGTGGGTTTCAATCATGTGGACGGAGGTTCCCATCTGCTCGGCAAGGAAATACACGTCCACGCCCTCCTGCAAGCGGAGCGTGGCGTAAGTATGCCGGAAGCAATAAGTGGAGCGCGGAACGCCCTGCGTTCCTTCGCGCAAATTTGCTTCGTTGAGAAGATCGGCAATCAGACTGCTGTAGAGAGTCTTTGCGGGCTTGCCTGTGATGTTGGTAAACACTCTGTCGTCCAGTGCCGTGGCTTTGGAAATTGCATGGATGCGTTCCAGGTAGTCTCCCACGCTTTTAGGCGCAACCAGCTTGCGTGATTTGCCCTTGCCCTGCACGAATAAGACAACAATCTCGCGGCCCTCGCGGTCTTTTGCAGGCATAATGTCCCTCCAGCGGAGATTCTTCATCTCCGCTGGCCTCATGCCGGTATTGCAGGCAATCAGAATCATGTTGTAAGTCACGGTGCGATACCAGATGCTCGAAGGCTTGTCGGCCTCGCCAATCCACTTGCGGCCTACGGTGTGGAGCTTGCGATATTCCTCCAGCGTGAACTCATCACGGCGCATCGTCTTGAGCTTCGGGCGCTCGTCGAAACGCTGGCTCGCGGGAACATAGCGTTTCTTCACCGCATAGTTCATAATCGCCCCGAAGATGGACATCTCGAAGCGGATGGTGGAATCGCTGATAAAAGGAACCACCCGTTCATCGGAAGGTTTGACTTCAATCGGCTTCAATACTCTGATACCCAGGGTTTGCTGAACCTTGGTGCGGCGCTCGGCTTCATGGTCCGCGAAGGATCGCGCTACGTCCGCGGTAACTTCCCGAACGCCGTTGCGCCGGTGGCGTCCCGCGCCGTTCTCCCGCCGCCATGCCGGATAGCCGCCCCAGCGTTCGTCACCGATAAGATGGACCTGCGTTGAACCTGCGTACCTGTCTAATGTGCCTTCAATGACGGCACGGAGCTTCTTAGGTCGTGCTGCGCTGATCTCTCCGCGCTTCGCTCGCGCCTCCTGCGTCAACAGATACTCGTGCGCCACGTCACGGAAGGGGCGATTGAATACAGGAACATCATGCTTGATGCGAAACCGCACGTCCGCATCCTGGTCGAAGGCGCGTTCACGCGCCGCGCTTATATCCGTCGTTTTAAGCGAAACCGTCTTATAGCGGTCGGCCTTCGGCATCTTCATGCGGCAATACCACATCCGGTGGTCTACGTCGCCGCGCCGGAAGAGAATCAGGCCGGGCTTGAGCTCCTCTTTCTCGGTAACAAAGGCCATATTCGCCTCCATCATTTGACTCGTTCTGTGCAGATTCCGTGTAGCTTTTTTCTGCAAGCCATTGAGTCTTCGTGGCTGTGCATACTTTGTATGGAACATTATAGAAAATTATGTGCTTTATTTCTAGTTATTTATGATATAGTTCTCATCCCAAGAACAATCTGATTGAGAACTGTGTATTCTCACAGTTGGGTCGTGGCAACTGGGAGTCTTCTTCCACCGGGGCGGTCGAAGGAATCGAATGGGCGAGGACGCCCTGGGAAGTAGTCAGTGTTGAAACTCTCAAACGGAACTCGCCCGTTCTTGGGGCTCAATTCAAGAGCAAGAGCACCAAAGCAATGCCGGGAGATCCGCTACTTTCTGCCGAGGTATGCCAAGGTTCCTCGACAGACCTGGTCAAGGTGGATCAAAGTTCAATTGATCTTGTGATTACCGATCCACCCTTTGGCGGACTGCTCCATTATTCCGAGCTTTCTGATTTCTTCTACGTCTGGCTTCGTTTGGTGTTGCGATCAAAGTACCCAGAGGCATTTGACCCCGAATTCACCCCAAAGGCGTTGGAGGTTGTCTCCAACCGCGCCCGCGAGCCCGAAGATCCGGATGGTTTCTATCAGCGTCTCTTGACGCGGTGCTGGGTTGAGGCAAAGCGGATTCTGAAACCAGGCGGCCTTCTCGCTTTCACTTTCCACCACAGCGAAGACGAACCATGGATTGCAGTTTTGGAGTCACTCTTCGACGCTGGGTTCTACCTCGAAGCAACATATCCGATTCGTTCAGATGAAACCAAAGGGGACGGAGACTTCGGTTCCAAGACAATCGAATACGATATTATTCACGTCTGCCGCAAGCGAACGGAAGAGCCCACGCCTGTCAGTTGGGGCCGCATGCGTCGCGAGGTACTTGCCGACGTCCGCCAGTTGCAAGGAATGCTTGAAAACCATGCCAAGCAGGGGCTTCCTTCTGCCGATCTTCAGGTTATCCGGCGTGGCAAAGCGCTGGAGTACTTCTCTCGCCACTACGGAAAGGTATACGTGGATGAGGGGCGCGCAATCTCGGTGAAGGAGGCGCTCGTTGGCATTATCCAGCTAATCGACGAGGACGCGGACAAGGGCAAGGAACCACCGCCAGTCAATGCCGAGCCGATGACGCGACAATTCCTGCGCATCTTTGATGGCAAGTCTGAGCTCGCACGCGACCAGTTGCAGAAGTTCTTGCGCGGCTCCGTCACAACCCCCGACGACTTTGAGCAGCGGGGATGGTGTGCGGAAGAGACCAAAGTCTTTGCCCCTGTGAACCCCCTCGCATTCGCCCAAGACTGGTCTGGAAAGCACCGCCGCAGGTTGACGTCCGATATGGATCAGGCGTTAGTCCTCATAGGCGCCTGTTTCGAGAACAGCGGAATCAATGCCACGGACACTCTGAAGAACGAAAACTTCAGGCCGCATGTGGCCCTGAAGCCCGTACTAGAGTGGTTCCAAAATCATGGTGGGGACAGGCAGACTCGCACTGCCGCTTCGAGGGCAGTGTCGATCTTCAACGCCTGGATGGCATCACGGAAAGCCGAGCAAGTTCAAGGCTCGCTCTTTGAGGACTACGAGCAATGAGGGAGACACGGGATACGGTATGGCAGCGCCGCGGAGTAAGTTGGCTTTGGGACTCTGACGCTTTGGCTCAAGTGTGTGAGGCAAGTGATGCTTGGAGCATGCGACAGTTCCTCCAAGCGAAAGCGAACTGGCCGAATGAACTGCCCAGCAACAGCGGCGAAGCTGTAGTCGTGGCTGGTTTGGAAGGTTGCCTTGATCTGCTTGCGCCTGCGGAAGCCGAGACCTGGTTAGAGGAGGAGGTAAAAGAGGCCATACTCTCTTTCCAGCGTTTCTACCATGGCGAAACGGCCTTGGTTTTCTGGATGCCGTCTTCCAAAGGACGGATTTCGATCAAGGCGGCTACCGATGCCGTGACATGGACTTGCAGTCCTCCCAATTCCCAACAGACTTTAGACTTCGGGCGGATTCTCTGGGGCGAGGCGCATGAATATCCCCAGCTGATTTTGCTGAGTCAAGGAACAGTGCCCTCGGGACTCTTCCACAGAAGAATCTCCTAGCGGGCTGCCATGACAGATCAGCTTCAATTCAATCCCGGCGAGAGGATTACTCACTCGGAGTTCGGGCAGGGCGTTGTCCTCGATGTTCCCCATGATGGGTATCTCCGGGCCTTTTTCGGCATCGGCGAGCGCCGAGTCCCAATTGGCTCGATTCGTCCGGAGCTTTCGCGCACCCAACGCATTCTGTCCTCTGTGGCAGGCGGAGACGAAAGGGCACGCAAGGCTTGGCTATGCTACGAAGCTAATGCATTGCCCGTCATGGAGAGTGCCTCTGCGCTGACTTCAGCCAGAATCGATCTGCTGCCCCACCAGGTGGTGTTGACCCATCGAATCGCGACCGCGTCTCCGCGACGGTTTCTGGTGGCGGATGAAGTCGGGCTGGGAAAGACGATCGAGACGGCGCTCATATTGAGAGAACTTGCGAGCCGCGGTGAGTTAAAGCGGGCCTTGATGGTGGTTCCTGCCGGGCTAGTGAACAACTGGCATCGGGAGTTGAATGAGACCTTCCATTTGAACTTTGAGGTATTCGGCTCTGAAGGGGATATCACCGACCGCAAGACGAATGCCTTTGCCAAACATGACCTTCTTATTGCAAGTATTGACACTCTGAAGCGACCTTCCCGCATCAAGCGTTTGAAGGAAGCCCCTCGTTGGGATCTGGTGGTCTTCGATGAGGCTCATCACCTGGCGGCCTACCGCTCTGGCGGCAAGGTCAGGAAGACAGAGAACTTCAAGCTGGCGGAAGCGCTGAAGGGACACTGCCGTGACCTGATGTTTTTATCAGCCACGCCGCACCAGGGAAATCATTTTCAGTTTTGGATGCTCATTCAACTCCTGAACCCCACTCTTTTCGGCAGCCCGGAAGAGATGGTGGAGCAGCGTCATCGGTTGAATACTGTGATGTACAGACGCACCAAGGCCGATGCCTGCCGGCCGGACGGCTCACCACTCTTCGCCCGGCGCTGGGTACATACGGAGTCTTTCGTAATGGGAGACGAGGAGCGGCGATTTTATGCCAAGCTCCGTGAGTACTTGGAAGACGGCTTCAACCTAGCTCGCCGCCAAGGCAGCAAAGGTCAGGCACTAGGCTTCTTAATGGCCATCTTTCAAAAGATCGCGGCATCCAGTTTCGCTGCGGTCGGGCGTACGCTTAGACGTAGGCTCTTGATGCTGACGCTGCATGAAGCCTTCCTCCGAGATAAGGACCTGGATATTGAGGGTCGGGAGCGCTTGACAGAAGAGGCGCGGGATCTGATTCACAGGGAGTTTAAGCTACTACGCGATACCGTCGGCCGTAGCGAGGTTGAGCGGGTACTTGCCGACCTCAAGTACCGGTTGGTGAAGCGGAACGTGTCAACAAGTTTGAGACAGGTTGCGTCAGAGTTTAGTGTAGATTTCCCTCTGTGGCGATGACCGGGGTTGGTGGGTTGATCCAGACCGCTGTGGGCTGGGGCGGATGTTTGGGTCGGG
>Ga0224555_1001357_pt1 | contig 34267 bp, 29 predicted proteins | sample 714S23034metaG_FD_180687 | JGI IMG/M metagenome (GOLD analysis project Ga0224555, IMG submission 180687) | Peat soil microbial communities from Stordalen Mire, Sweden - 717 S2 30-34 | ecosystem: Environmental > Terrestrial > Soil > Wetlands > Peat | place: Sweden: Norrbotten County, Stordalen... | reverse complement strand
CGGGCATCACTCCTACCGGGACGGTCACCTTCCTCAACGGAACGGCGTCCCTGGGGACGGGAACGCTCAATTCGAGCGGCGTGGCCACGCTGGTGCTGACCCCGCCCGTGGGTGTTTACTCCATCACCGCCAGCTACGCCGGCACTCAACTCGATCTGGCTTCTGTTTCATCGCCGCCGATCGCAGTCACGGTGAACGCTATCGTCACCACGACCACGCTCACCGCGAATCCAACAACATTGAACGTGGGCCAGACGCTCACCTTGACGGCCACGGTCGCTGCGGCCAGCGGAGCCGCTCCCACCGGCACGGTCACCTTTCTCAACGGGACGGCCACGCTGGGCACGGGAACGCTGAACGCGAGCGGCGTGGCCACGCTGGTGCTGACCCCGCCCGTGGGTGTTTACTCCATCACCGCCAGCTACGGCGGCTCTTCGACCGATGCGGCTTCGGTCTCATCGCCGCCCATCAAAGTCACCGTGACCCTGGCGCCAACCACGACGACCCTCATCGCTGTTCCAACCACCTTGAATTACGGTCAGACGCTCACCTTGACGGCCACAGTAACAGCAAGCAACGGCGTTGCTCCAACAGGAGCTGTCACCTTCCTCAACGGAGCCGCCACGCTGGGCACGGGCACGCTGAACTCGAGCGGCGTGGCCACGCTGGTGCTGACGCCCGCGGTGGGCACTTACTCGATCACCGCCAGCTACGGCGGCTCTTCGACCGATGCGGCTTCAGTGTCGTCGCCGCCGATCACCGTCACCGTGAATCCCGCAGTAACCACCACCACCCTCATTGCCACTCCAACGACTCTGTATGCGGGCCGTACGCTGACGTTGACGGCCACGGTGACGGCGGGCAGCGGAAGCACACCCACGGGCACTGTCACCTTCCTCAACGGAGCCGCCTCGCTGGGTACGGGCACGCTGAACGCGGCGGGCGTGGCCGCGCTGGTGCTGACGCCGCCGCTGGGCATCTATTCCATCACCGCCGCCTATGGCGGCACCACCGACGATGCGCCTTCGGTCTCATCGCCGCCCATCACGGTCAACGTCGACTATCCCGCTACCGCGACCGTGCTCACCGCTTCGCCCGACCCGTCTCCAGTAGAAAACAATGTGACCTTCACGGCCACCGTGAGCAGCTCCGCGGGCACGCCCACGGGAACCGTTTCCTTTTATGACGGCACGGTCTTGCTGGGAACCTCGACGCTCGAATCCGGCGTGCCACTTATTCCACCAGCGCGCTCACCGTCGGCTCGCACAACATCACGGCGCAGTATCCGGGCGTGGCGGGATTCGCTGCCAGCACGTCGAGCGTGGTGGTGGAGGTGATCACCCCGCCGGCCTTCAGCATCTCCGCTTCGCCCGCCTCGCTTTCCGTTTACACCGGAGAAGCGGCCACCTACACCGTGACCGTCACGCCGGGCACAGGCTTCACCTTGCCGGCCGCTCTCACCTGTACCCAGTTGCCGGCCAACACCACCTGCACGTTCACGCCGGCAACCGTTACCGGGGGCAGCGGAAGTTCGAAGCTGGTGGTGCAGACCACCGCGCCCAGCCCGGCCACAAGTGCTTCCAGGGGGTCTCGCCGCTATTCGGTTGTTGCGCTGGCCGGCTTGCTGCTGCTGGTCATTCCGCGGCGCTGGCGGCGTTTCCGCAATCGCTGGCTCACGTTGTTCGCGCTTCTCGCGTTTATGATTGCGGCGCCGGCGGTGTCTGGATGCGGCGGGCCGTTTACGCTTGCCGGAGGAACTCCGGTGGGCGCGCAGACCATCACCGTGAACGGGACAGTAAGCTACGAATCTCAAACGCTCACGCATACAGCCACTGTGACTCTGAACGTGGAGTCGCTGTTCTAGGGGAACGGAAAAAGATAAGTTTTCGAGGCACGCCAATGCAGTTCTTGATACGGACGCCGGGTTTGCGGCTCATCTGCCGGATGGCGGCGCTGGCCGCGGCGCTGGTTGCGGCGCGGGCGCAGGTGGTTCCTTCGGCCACCGGTCCGGGCCACTCGCTCTGGGTGGGCGGAGCGTATTCCAATATCAATGCGAGTTTTCCCTACGCCGGCAATCAGCGCCTGTGGGGAATCACCGGCTTTGCCGATTACAACGTGAAGGGCCACATCGGCGTGGAGGCGGAGGCGAATTTCCTGCGCTTCAACAGCTTCTACGGCGAGACGGAAGACAATTACCTGGCCGGCGGGAGATACCTGGTTGAAAGATTTGGAAAGTTTCAGCCCTACGGCAAATTCCTGGTGGGCCTGGGCAAGATTCAATACCCGTTCAGCATCGGCAGCAGAACCTACCTGGCGCTGGCGCCGGGCGGGGGCCTGAACTACCGCCTCAGCCGCAGATTTTCATTACGCGCCGAATATGAGTACCAGATGTGGCCCGGCTCGCCCAACTTCACCAACGAGCCCGCCCACGAGCTCACGCCCAACGGCTTCCACGCCGGCATCGCATACCGACTGCTTCGATGAACCGGCCTTGTTCACCGTCAGGTCTCCGCGTCAGTGCTCGATGATGCCTACGGACATCTTTGCCGAGCGCACCACCTTTGATCCGGGCATAGATTTGCGGTGCTCGATCTTATCCTGCCTTAGGTCCAGCGGGGTATGGAAAGCTCATGGGTAGTCCGCGAGAATTTCGCCCGGATTTCGGCACCTGTCCACAGGAGACAAGTGACATTATGCGCCAGACACCACGGCGCAAAATGGGATTGTTCGAGGGAACGAACCAAATCAAGTCAGCAAGTGGGGGATAGAGCAAATATCACAATATGACACGATGCACCACCATTCGTGACAACTGTCACGAGGGGAAAATTCTCTTTGGCTTTAATGTCAGTATTTGGATATCGATAAAAAAATATCGCTAAGAGGCGCCGCAGAGCGTGGGCCAGTGGGGATTCCTCAGCCGAGCCTGAATCGGCTGCCTCAATACCATCACTACCTGTGTGAGCTTAAAACGAAAGGAATCAACACAATATCCTGCAGCGGGATCGGGCTCGATCTGAACCTTGTGCCTGTGCAGGTCCGCAAGGATCTGCAATACACCGGGATCGTGGGCAAGCCCAAAACAGGCTATGCCGTACCTGAGTTGATTGCCGCAATCGAGACCTTCCTTGGCTGGAACAACGTGCATGAGGCATTCCTGGCCGGCGCCGGCAACCTTGGTACGGCCCTGTTGGGGCACGAGCGTTTTGCCAATTTCGGCTTGCGGATTGCGGCGGCATTCGATACCGATCCGGAGAAGATCGGTCAATGGGTCCACGGGAAGATGATTCTTCCTTTGGACAAACTTGCCGATCTTGCCAAGAGGATGAGCATTCATCTGGGCATCATCACGGCGCCGGCGGAATATGCCCAGTCGATTGCGCAAGAGATGGTTGCAGGTGGCATTCAAGCCATCTGGAACTTTGCCCCGCTGCGGCTCAAGATGCCGCCACACATCATCGTTCACAACGAAGATCTTTATTCGTCGCTGGCTTCGCTCTCGTGGAAGCTGGCACAGCGATTCAATGTTTCATTCCAACCAGATGGGAGCTCGCACTAATGGCCACTGCGCACGTCGCGGTTGATCGCGCGGGGAAGTTTCGAAATGTATGCGGCATTCTTGAGCGGCACGGATACCGGCCGTCGGGATTGATCCCGATTTTGCAGGCAGTTCAACTCGAATACCAATACCTGCCTGAGGAAGTACTCACCTTTGTGGCGACGTCGCTCGACTTACCTCCAGCCCGCGTGTTTGGAGTCGCCACATTTTACGCTCACTTCGCCCTGGAGCCGAAGGGGAAACACGTGATCCGGCTTTGCGACGGGACGGCGTGCCACGTAAAGCAATCGTTGCCGATCCTGAGCGCCATTCACGAGATGCTGGGGACGAGCGAGAAACAAAAGACGTCACTCGACGCGCTGTTCACCGTGGAGACGGTGGCGTGCCTGGGAGCCTGCGGCCTGGCGCCCGTAGTGGTGATCGACGAGCAGGTCTATGGCGGTATGTCGCCAGAGCGGGCCGTCGCCCTGGTGGACGAAATCAAGACACAGGAAAACGCCGCGGGCTCGCAAGCAGCCGCGGCGACAGTGAACGGAGAAGCTCATGCCCATTAGCGATGGCCTGGTAGTTCTGAACGCGGCTCCCAATACGCACGACGGCCAGACGACTATGCGGCGCGTGATTCTGTGTGCCGGGACCGGGTGCATGGCGAACGGCGCAATGAAGGTTTTTGAGCGCTTCCGCAAGGAGATGGATCGAGCAGGACTGAATGTGGTTCTTGAGCTTCGGCCGGAAGCCGGGGACCGGGACCTGCGGCTGTCGAAGAGCGGCTGCCAGGGCTTTTGCCAGATGGGCCCGTTGGTTACGGTAATTCCGGATGGGATTCTTTACACCAAGGTGCGCGTGGAAGACGTGACCGAAATTGTGGACCAGACGCTGGTGAGCGGTGAAGTTGTAAGCCGGCTGCTCTACAAGGACCCCGCGACGCGCAAGGCCTGCCGAGGCCTCGAGGACAATCCCTTTTACGCCAGGCAGGACAGGCGGGTGTTGCGGGATTGCGGGTTCCTCGATCCCGAAGACATTCACGAATTCATCCTGCATGGGGGCTATTCGGCCGCGAAAAGGGCGTTTCTTGAAATGTCTCCGGAGCAAATCTGCAAGCAGATCAGCGAGTCGGGATTGCGAGGCCGCGGAGGCGGCGGGTTCCCCACGGGACGCAAGTGGGAAGCGGCCCGGGTGCAGAAGGCGACAAAGAAGTATGTCATCTGCAATGGCGACGAAGGCGATCCGGGCGCGTTCATGAACCGCTCAGTGATGGAAGGCAATCCGCACAGCGTGATTGAGGGGCTGATGGTTGCAGCCCGCGCCATCGGGGCGGACCAGACGATGGTGTATGTGCGCGCCGAGTATCCACTGGCGGTGGAGCGCATGAAGCGGGCAGTGGCCGATGCGGAGCGAGAAGGAATTCTGGGCAACGACGTGTTTGGCACCGGACTTACGTTGAAGTGCGACGTGATGGAAGGCGCCGGTGCGTTTGTGTGCGGTGAAGAGACCGCCATGATTGCCTCGATTGAAGGCCGGCGCGGAATGCCCACGCCAAAGCCGCCGTTCCCGGCGCAGAGCGGGCTCTGGGGCAAGCCGACCATCATCAACAACGTTGAAACCCTGGCCCACGTTTCGCGCATCATCAACGAGGGTCCTGAAGCCTTCCGCAGTATCGGCACCCCGGAGTCTCCGGGAACCAAGACCTTTGCACTGACCGGGCACGTGGCCAACACCGGGCTCGTTGAAGTGCCCTTCGGAACAAAACTGCGCGAGATCGTGCTGGAAATCAGCGGTGGCATCACCGACGACAGCGGCAAGCTGATGAAGAACGGCTTCAAGGCTGTTCAGATCGGTGGCCCGTCGGGCGGTTGCCTCACTGAAGAACACCTTGATCTGCCTCTTGCCTACGATTCGCTGCGCGCGGTGGGTGCGATGGTGGGTTCCGGCGGCCTTGTGGTCTTGAACCAACGCACCTGCATGGTAAGCATCGCGCGCTTCTTCATGGAGTTTACGCAGCGCGAGTCGTGCGGCAAGTGCGTGCTCTGCCGTGAAGGCACCAAGCAGTTGCTTGCGCTGCTCGACGACGTGATTGAAGGACGAGCCGACGCAGGCACGCTCGATCTGCTACAAAAGCTCGGCCGCGCGGTGCAGGTGGGATCGTTGTGCGGCCTAGGGAAAACCGCGCCGAACCCGGTCCTCTCAACGCTGCGCTACTTCCGCAAGGAGTACGAGGAACACATCTTCGAGAAGCGCTGCCGCACCGGGCGCTGCAAGGCGCTGCTGAAGCCGGAGATCAACGCCGAACGGTGCAAAGGATGCGGCCTGTGCATCAAATCGTGCCCCGTAGGCGCGATTACAGGCGAGAAGAAGAAGCCTCATTCCATCGACACGGAACTCTGCATCAAGTGCGGGGCGTGCGCCAAGGCCTGCAAACTGCAAGCCGTAGAGGGAGTCTAGCCAGTGAACAAGCTTACGCAGCCGACATTGACGATTGACGGCAAGACAGTGTTGATTGAAGGCGAACGCAACCTGCTGGAACTGGTGCGAAAGGCGGAGATCGATCTGCCGACCTTCTGCTACCACTCTGAACTGAGCGTTTACGGTGCGTGCCGTCTCTGCCTGGTGCAGGTGGAGGGACGCGGCATCATGGGCGCATGTTCAACGCCCCCGGAGCCGGGGCTCAAAATTCTGACCACGACGCCGGAAATCCGCGAGATCCGCCGCATTGCCGTGGAATTGCTGCTGGCCAACCACGACCAGCAGTGTCCCACGTGCGCGCGGAGCTCAAACTGCCAGTTGCAGATGCTGGCGCAGCGGCTTGGCATCCGCAAGGTGCGTTTCAAGCCCGTGCACGCGCCAGTGCCGATCGATGAGTCGTCGCCGTCGCTGGTGCGCGACCCCAACAAGTGCGTTCTATGCGGCGACTGCGTGCGCATGTGCTCTGAGATCCAGGGCATCGGCGCCATCGATTTCGCGCATCGTGGCCACGATGTATGCGTGACGCCCGCATTCGGCAAGCAGTTGGGCGATGTGGAATGCGTGAATTGCGGCCAGTGCGCCAGTGTATGCCCAACCGGCGCACTGACGCCGAAGCCGGAGGTCGACGAGGTCTGGTCGCTGCTCGCCGATCCTGAGAAGACTGTTGTCGTACAGATTGCACCGGCGGTGCGCGTAGGGTTGGGCGAGTGCTTCGGGCTCAAGCCGGGAGAGATCACGACGGGCCAGATTGCCGCGGCGCTGCGGCGACTGGGATTCGACCAGATTTACGATACGTCGTTCGCCGCCGACCTGACGGTGATTGAAGAGGGCACCGAGTTCCTGAAACGCAAGCAGGAGGGCGGCAAGCTGCCGATGTTCACTTCGTGCTGCCCTGGCTGGGTGAAGTATGCCGAGCAGTATTTCCCTGAGCTGCTGCCGCATCTCTCCACGTGCCGTTCGCCGCAGGCAATGTTCGGGTCGCTCATTAAAGCAATGGCGCCGGATCAACTCAAGGTCGATCGCAAAAATGTGAAGGTTGTGGCCATCATGCCGTGCACGGCAAAGAAATTTGAAGCGCGGCGGCCAGAGCTTGGAGCGGACGGCGATCCGGACGTGGATCATGTACTGACTACGCAGGAACTGGCCCACATGATCCAGTCGGCCGGCCTCATCTTCAACTCGCTGGAGACAGAATCATTCGACATGCCGTTCGGCTTCTACACAGGCGCCGGTGTGATCTTCGGCAACTCCGGTGGCGTGATGGAGGCTGTGCTGCGCTACGCCGGAGAGAAGTTGAAGGGCAGCAAGCTTGACCGCATCGACTTCCAGGAAGTCCGCGGCGAATCGGGATTGCGCGAAGCCAGCGTCACAGTCGATGGCACGGAACTGAAGCTCGCCGTCGTTCACGGACTCAGAAACGCGCGGGTGGTTGCGGAGCAGGTGCGGGCGGGCAAGAGCCATTACGACTTGATTGAAGTGATGGCGTGCCCCGGCGGATGTGTGGGCGGCGCCGGCCAGCCAGTGAACCAATCACGCAATGTGCGCGCTCTCAGGACCAAGGGTCTTTACGAAGCCGACAAGATGCTGCAACTGCACAAGTCGCAGGACAACGTCGTCGTGACCGAATGTTACGCAAAGTTTCTGGGCGATATCGGCGGCGAGAAGGCGCATCACCTGCTGCACACGACCTTCCAGAGCAGACATCGCATTCTGGACGAGGTTCTGCCTCTCATGCAGGCGCATGGAAGCAGAAAAACAAAGGTAAGCGTATGCCTGGGGACCAATTGCTACCTGAAGGGTTCGCAGGAAGTGCTGAGCACCCTGCTATCTCACGTTCAGGCGACGGGACTGGAGAACCAGATCGATGTGCGGGCGGCCTTCTGCATGGAGGAGTGCGAGTGCGGCCCCAACGCAATCGTTGACGGCGAGCACATTCATGAATGCCTTGCGGCTAACGTGATTGAGATTCTGGAAAACCGTATCGAAGGCGAAGACAACCGCGAAAAGCAACGGTGAATTCACCAGAGCACTATGAGGAGAACGTAGTGATTGCTGCAGAACGTGCGGACTTTATCGAACCAGGAGAGATCGAGGCATTACTGAAAGAACGGGCGCGGCCCACCCGGACGCGCGTGCGCGAGCTGCTGGCCAAGGCGCGGGAGATGCATGGCCTCTCGATGGAGGAGGTGGCCTGCCTGACTTTTGTCGAGGATCCCGAACTGCTGGCCGAACTCTTCTCGACCGCCAAGGGCATCAAGGAAGAGATTTACGGTTCGCGGCTGGTGTTTTTTGCTCCACTCTATATTTCGAATCGTTGCGCGAACGAGTGCGCCTATTGCGCCTTCCGCGCCACCAACGCCGAGGTTAAACGACGCACGCTCACGCAGGAGGAGATCGCCGAAGAAACGCGGATTCTGATCCGTCAGGGTCACAAACGCGTACTGGTAGTCGCCGGCGAGGCGCTGCCACCGTCGGGCTTCGAGTACATCACCGATTCCATTGCGACAATTTACGCAACGCGGGTCGGGCCGGGCGAAATTCGACGCGTGAATGTCAATCTGGCGCCGCAGAACGTCGAGCGATTCAAGTTGCTTAAGGAAGCGGGCATCGGGACTTTTCAGCTCTTCCAGGAGACGTATCACCGGCCGACGTATGCGTCGGTTCACCTGAAGGGAAAGAAGCGGGACTACGACTGGCGCGCAACGGCCTTCGATCGCGCCATGGAAGCGGGAATCGACGACGTCGGCATGGGGCTTCTCTTCGGGCTCTACGACTGGCGCTTTGAAGCGCTGTCAATGATGCAGCACATCCGTCACCTTGAAGAGACCTTCGGTGTCGGTCCGCACACGCTCAGTTTTCCGCGCATCGAGCCGGCGGTGGGTTCAACGCTCGCTTCGGCTCCTCCATATGCGGTGAGCGATGCGGACTTTATCAAGCTGATCGCGATCATGCGCCTTGCGGTGCCGTACACGGGCATGATCATGTCGACGCGCGAAGCCGCGGAGGTCCGGCGGCAGACGTTTGCGGTCGGCATTTCGCAGATTTCGGCGGGCAGCCGCACCGACCCCGGCGGATACAAAGATGGCGAAGGCGATCCCAATGGGAGCCAATTCCAGCTAGGCGATCATCGCTCGGTGGAAGAGGTGGTTGCCGACGTGGTTTCGCTCGGCTACACGCCCTCATTCTGCACCGCCTGCTATCGCCTGGGGCGCACGGGTCAAGACTTCATGGACCTGGCCAAACCGGGCGAGATCAAGTACCACTGCCAGCCGAATGCCCTCTCGACGTTTCTCGAGTATCTGTGCGACTACGCCGGGCCGGTTGCGAAATCGGCCGGCGAAAAATTGATCTCAATCGAGCTGCAACATATGGATGGCCAGCAAACCGCTTGCACCTTGCCGATGCTCAATCAAGTTCGGCGGGGCGAGCGCGACGTTTTTGTCTAGAAAAAAGGAGAGAGAATGCAACGCGCAACATCGAAGGGGTTCCGGCTGCACATTGGGTTCTTTGGCCGCAGAAATGTGGGCAAATCGAGTTTGCTGAATGCGATCACAAAGCAGACGGTTTCGATCGTCTCCGATGTCCCGGGCACAACCACCGATCCGGTGGAAAAGCCGATGGAGCTCGAACCCATCGGCCCGGTGGTCTTTGTGGATACCGCGGGCGTTGACGACGTAGGCGCGTTGGGAGCGCAGCGGATCGAAAAGACACGCCAGGCCATTGCCCGCGCCGACATCGGCGTGATGGTAACTGAAGCCGGAGTGTGGGGTGAGTTCGAAGAGAACCTGCTTGCCGAGTTGCGCGCTCACAACATTCCCGTGGCGGTCGCCTTGAACAAGGCGGATTTGCGCCAGCCCACAACCGAACAGATCGCGCGCTTCCGGCAGGAGAAGCTTGCTTCAGTTCTCCTTTCTGCAACCACCGGCGAAGGCATCGACGCTTTCCGCGAATTGCTGTGGCAAATCGCGCCGGCTGACGCAGCCGAATCGCCCACGATCGTTCGCGACCTGGTCTTGCCTGGAGAGACTGCCGTTTTCGTGATGCCCATCGACAAGGAAGCACCCAAAGGGCGCATCAAGAATCTCCAGGTGCAGGCCATCCGCGATCTGCTCGACGGCGAATCGTCGTGCGTCGTGGTGAAGGAAGCGGGATTGAAGAAAGCCCTCGACAACATGAAGACGCCGCCGAGCCTGGTGGTGACAGACGCGCAGGTCTTCGACAAAGTTGCGAAACTTACTCCGGAAACGATTCCTTTGACGGCGTTCTCGATTCTGCTTTCGCGGCTGAAGGGAGACCTGGTCGCGCAGACGCAGGCGGCACTCACCGTCGAAGAGCTTCGTCCCGGCGACAGAATCCTGATCGCGGAGACTTGCACGCACCACCCGATTGAAGAGGACATCGGGCGCGTGAAGATTCCGCGCTGGCTCGAGAAGCATGTAGGCGGCAAGCTTGAATTTACGCACGTGAAAGGCCGCGATTTTCCTGAGGACCTCTCGCCCTACAAACTGGTGATTCACTGTGGCGCATGCATGTGGAACCGGCAGGAGATGATGAGTCGCATTCGCGAGTGCCAGAGGCAGCATGCGCCCATCACAAATTACGGGCTGGTGATCGCCATGGCGCAGGGAATCCTGGAGCGGGCTCTTGCGCCGTTTCCTGAAGCCCTTGCCGCGTTTCATGAAGCACGGACGGCGAAGTCGGCGTGCGTGACGTTGGATCTCACGCCTCATGCAGCCGAGGTGAACGCAGTGTTGGTGAATTAACCGTGACGCAGCTCTCCAAATCCGAAATCCTCCAGTGGCTGAAGGAGGAACGCCTTGGCACACTTCTCAAGTTGTATGCGTGGGCCGATGCGGTTCGGAAGCAGAATGTGGGCGATGCGGTCCATTTGCGGGGACTGATTGAAATCTCGAGTCATTGCCGGCGGCAGTGCATGTACTGCGGCCTGCGCAAGTCCAATCGCGGCATCGAGCGCTATCGCATGACCCGAGAGGAGATCGAGGGGTGCGCACGGACGGCTGTCCAACTGGGTTACGGAACGGTAGTCATCCAGGCCGGCGAAGACGACGCACTGACCGCGAAAAGTATCTCTGAAATCGTCGGCTCAATCAAGCGAACCACACCACTCGCCGTGACGCTCAGCCTGGGTGAACGCAGTCAAGAAGAGCTGCGTCTTTGGCGCAGGGCCGGCGCCGACCGCTACCTGCTGCGCTTCGAAACCTCTGACGCGGACCTGTTTCGCGCCATCCATCCTGGCCGTTCGCCACAGGCGCCTGACCGGCTCGCGATCTTAGAGCAGATCAAGCGGCTCGGTTACGAGGCCGGAGGCGGCGTAATGGTCGGCATTCCCGGCCAATCGTACGAGAGCCTGGCGCAGGATGTGCTCACCTTTCGCGCGCTCGATCTCGACATGATCGGAATCGGGCCGTACATCGCGCATCCAGCCACGCCGCTCGGTTCCGGAATGCTTCGTCCGCCCGTCGATCCTGGCGATCAGGCGCCCAGCAGCGAACAGATGGTCTACAAGATGATCGCCCTCACGCGCATTCTCTGTCCGACGGCGAATATCCCCAGCACAACGGCGCTCGCCACCATTAACAGAACGCATGGACGCCGACAAGGCCTGCAGGTAGGCGCAAACGTGGTCATGCCAAATCTCACGCCGGTTCGTTATCGCCCGCTGTACCAGATTTATCCAGACAAGGCATGCATTGAAGAAAGCGCCACCGACTGCAATCAATGCCTGCGCAGCCAGATTCAATCGACCGATCGCTTTCCAGGACGCAGCACCGGCGGAAGAGGCGAATTCGAAGTCGATGCGGGTGTTCTTGCGAACCCTGCCTCACAGCTTGTTCAGCTCCAGGAGCACAGTTATGGCGGATGACAACAACACCGACAACGTTGTTGTGTGTCTTGGCAGCTCATGCTTTGCACGAGGAAACTCGCAGAACCTTGCAGTGGTTGAAGCCTACCTGCTGAATCACGGGATGCAGAATTCCGTTCGAGTGACGGGATGTCTTTGCCAGGATGAGTGCAAGCGCGGCCCCAACCTGGTTGTGCGCGGCGAACACCTGCACGAGATGAATCCCGCCAGGCTACGCGAAATCCTGCTGGCGCTAAACGCGGGGGCCAGCTGATCCATGACCCAACTCCAAGCCATCTACACCGTGCGCCGCGAATGCCAGGATTGCCACAAATGCATCCGTGAGTGCCCGGTGAAGGCAATCCGGGTGCAGGATGGCTACGCACGCGTGGTTGCTGAAATGTGCGTGCTTTGCGGCAACTGCATTGTCGCCTGCCCGAGCAACGCCAAGCAAGTTCGCAACGATCTTCCGAAAGTCAAAGAGCTGTTCGCAAGCGGGCGAAAAGTGGCCGTCTCTTTGGCGCCGTCGTTCGTGGCGCAGTTTCCAGGGGTGCGCGCCGGACAATTGATTCGCGCTCTCAAAAAGCTGGGATTCTTCGCCGTATCGGAGACTGCGCTCGGCGCGCAGCATGTTTCGGCCAGCGTCCTCGAACTGATGCAGGGAGAACCGGGACACGTCTGGGTTTCGTCAGCCTGCCCGGTAGTAGTGGACTTTGTCGCCAAGTATCATCCTGAGTGCCAATCGAATGTCTCAGCACTCCTCTCACCGTTGCTTACGCACTGCAAAATGCTGCGTGCGCATTACGGCGACGAAATCGCAATCGTTTTTATTGGACCTTGCGTTGCCAAGAAAAAGGAGGCCGAGCAACATCCGGAACTTCTTGACGTGGTTCTCACTTTTGAGGATCTCGAGAACTGGCTCGACGAGGAAGACATCAATCTGCCCATGTTGGCCGATTCCGAAGACGACCGCTTCGCCCTGGAAGAAGCGCGCGAAGGCGCGCTCTTTCCCATCGAGGGCGGCATGACGCCCGGAATCACGCGCGGTGGCGCGGTGAACAGTTCGCAGGTCATGTCGTTCTCAGGGATCGCCAATGTGGAACAAGCGCTGAAAGGCATCACCGAATGGAAGCCTGAGCACAACATCTTCCTCGAACTCACCGCATGTGCCGGATCGTGCGTGAACGGGCCCAAGGCCGCACGCAATCAGTCGATCGCCAGACGGCGATTTGAAGTTTTGAAGTATGCCCGGCCGACGGACTCGGCACCGAGAACCGGGAGCCTGGCGCAAACCCGTCCGTACGCAGCAGCGCCCGTTCTTTCGAGCGAGTACAGCGAGATGCAGATTACCGAAGCGTTGCGCAGCGTGGGAAAATACTCAGCCGAAGACGAGTTGAACTGCGGTGGGTGCGGCTACGAGTCGTGCCGCGACTTTGCGCATGCGCTCATCGCCCGCAACGCTGAACGCATGATGTGCGCCACGTATACGCGCAAGCTGGCGCAGAAAAAAGCGAATGCGCTGCTGCAAAAGATGCCATCGGCCGTGGTCATTGTCGACGATCAATTGAGGATCATCGAGTGCAATGCGAACTTTCTGCGCCTCTTTTCTGAAGATGTCGAGCACGAAAAGGACCTCGAGGGGGCCTCACTCGATGCGATTATTCCCTTTTCCAACTTGTTTCAGCGGGTTCTCGAGTCAGGCGAGGATGTCGTCAGCCACGATATCCGCTACCAGCGCAGCATTCTGAATACGAGCATCTTCAGCATTGAGCCGCACCTCGTGCTGTGCGGCATCTTCCAGGACATCACCGAGCCTATCTTCCAGAAAGAGCAAATTATTGCGCGGGCCCGCGACGTCATTCAGAAAAACCTGAAGACGGTGCAGCAGATTGCCTATCTTCTTGGCGAAAATGCGGCAGATTCCGAGATCACTTTGAACTCCATTGTGCGCTCGTTCAGCCCCGAAGAGCTGGATGAGGGCGGCGCCGGAAAGTCGACATGAATGCACCGGAAGAGAACTTCATCGAGGTCGATTACTGTCAGCGCGCCAAGCACGGCCAGTTGATCTCGGGCGATGTTTTTCTCACCGAAAAAGTGAAGGAGGACGGTCGCATCGTGTCTGTCCTCACTGATGGGTTGGGAAGCGGCGTAAAAGCGAGCGTGCTAGCCACAATCACCGCGACCATGGCTCTCAAGTTCGCCGTCAGCCCAATGGACATTCGCAGGTCGGCGGAGATCATCATGGACACTCTTCCCATCTGCAGTGTCCGCAAGATCAGTTATTCCACGTTCACGGTCGTCGACATGGCCCGGGGCGGCCAGACGCGAATCATCGAACACGGAAACCCGTCGTTTCTACTCATCCGGCCAGAAGGCGAGGCGTGCATTGAGAAGACTGAAGTACTGCCCGAACGCTGGCGCGACAGGGTCATCAGCTATGCCAGCCTCGAAGTAAAACGCGAGGATCGTATCGTCTTTTTCTCCGACGGCATCTCGCAGGCAGGCATGGGTGAGTTTCGCACGCCATTTGGGTGGGGGCTGCCGAGCGTCGAAGCCTATATTCGCGAACAGATCGACAGGCACCCGCACATCTCGGCCCGCGACCTGTCTCGCGATCTCGTTGCCCGGGCAGAAGAAGTGGACGGATTGACGGCCAAGGACGATATCACCTGCGGCGTTGTGTATGTGCGGAGTCCGCGACAGCTTCTCGTCATGACAGGCGCACCGTTCAATCGGGTTCACGATCAGGACCTGGCGACAATGGCCGAACGCACGCCCGGACGAAAAGTGATTTGCGGCGGTACCACGGCCAACATTGTCTCTCGGCAGCTTAACCGCCCAATTGAGATTGATCTGCGCCAGGTGCGCAATTCGCGTGTTCCGCCAAGTGCCAGGATGCAGGGGTTCGATCTGGTCACCGAAGGAATCCTGACGCTTGGTGAGGTGCTGAGGATTCTCGAGGAGGGCCACGCACCGGAAGAATTGAAGCCCAACGCAGCGGTGCGCCTCACTCGAATGCTGCTTGACAGCGATGTGGTGAGATTCGCGGTGGGAACCCGCATCAACGAAGCACATCAGGATCCGAATATTCCCGTCGATCTCGACCTGCGGCGCAATATCGTCAAACGCATTGCCCGAATCCTCGAAGACAAGCACATGATGCGCGTCATCGTGCAATATATCTGAGCGGCGCATTGGCTTGCCCTGTATTTTGTACCAGCGAGATTGTTAGTGGAGCGTGACGGGTGTCGGCATTGATTGCATTCAGCGCCAATCAAGGTCATGAATGACAGAAAACGTTATCGTTCAGTTCAATAAGGCATACCTTATGAAACGACCGGATCGGGTAGATCCGGCCGTTGATTTGATTGGGTTTGGCGGCCCGGTTTTCAGACCCCTTTTTTGAACAGCGATGCCGGCAGGCATTTCTTGTGGTTCAGGCGGAACAGCACGCCCCCGCCCGATCGAATACCATTACACAACAGGCGAGAACCGGAATCGATCCTTGGCCTGATGAATCTGTTGAATGTCTTTGCGCCGAACGCGCTGACGTGCGCGTCAACGGCAGATGAAAAGGAGACAACATGGCAACTCCGGCAGCGGAAGAGATCGGGAATCCGAATCTCGAACCACTCACCAAGCTGAAATCCTGGATCGCCCTCGAAGCCCACGCGCGGAAGATCCGGGATCTGCATCTGAAAACCCTCTTCTCCGATGATCCCCAACGCGGCGAGCGCATGACCGCCGAGGCTGTCGGCCTGTTTCTGGATTACTCCAAGAACCGCGTCACCGATGAGACCATCAGGCTGCTGATTGAATTGGCCGTCGAATCCGGCCTGCAACAGCGGATCGAAGCCATGTTTCGCGGAGACAAAATCAACATCACGGAAAAACGCGCGGTGCTGCACGTCGCCTTGCGCGCTCCCCGTGACCAATCCATCCTCGTGGACGGCGAGAACGTCGTTCCGCTGGTGCACGATGTCCTCGACAAGATGACCGCGTTTTCCAATCGCGTTCGCCGCGGCGAATGGAAGGGCCACTCCGGCAAGCGCATCCGCAACGTGATCAATATCGGCATCGGCGGTTCCGACCTCGGCCCGGTCATGGCCTACGAAGCGCTCAGGCACTATAGCGACCGCTCCATGACCTTCCGCTTCGTCTCCAATGTGGATGGCACCGATTTCGCTGAGGCGGTTCACGATCTCGATCCCGCCGAAACGCTTTTCATCATCTCTTCAAAAACCTTCACCACGCTCGAGACCATGACCAATGCTCACTCGGCGCGCGACTGGTTCCTCGCCCAGGCCGGCGGCAATGAAGCGGCCGTCGCCAAACACTTCGTCGCCGTGTCAACCAACGACGCTGAAGTGGCCAAATTCGGCATCGACACCGCCAACATGTTCGGCTTCTGGGATTGGGTGGGCGGCCGCTATTCCATGGACTCGGCCATCGGGCTCTCCACCATGCTGGCCATCGGCCCTGAAAACTTTCTCGGCCTTCTCGCCGGATTTCACGAGATCGACGTGCACTTCCGCACCACGCCCTTCGAGCGCAACCTGCCCGTCCTGCTCGCCCTCTTCGCTCTCTGGAATACCAATTTCCTCGACGCTCAAACCGTGGCCGTGCTGCCCTACGAGCAGTACCTCAAGCGCTTTCCCGCCTATCTCCAGCAGCTCACCATGGAGAGCAACGGCAAGCATGTTACCCTCGGCGGCAGCCGCGTGAACTACTCCACCTGCCCCATCTACTGGGGTGAGCCCGGCACCAATGGCCAGCACTCCTTTTACCAGTTGATTCATCAAGGCACGCGCTTGATCCCCTGCGACTTCATTGCGTTTTCTCGCACTGACAATCCGCTCGGCCGCCATCACGACATCCTGCTGGCCAATGTTTTCGCGCAGGCTGAAGCGCTGGCCTTCGGCAAGACCGCCGAGCAGGTCAAAAGCGAAGGCACGCCGGATTGGCTTGTGCCGCACCGCGTCTTTGAGGGCAATCGTCCCTCCAACGTGATCCTCACCGATCGCCTCACTCCCACAGCTCTCGGCAAGCTGGTCGCGCTCTACGAGCACAGCGTCTTCACCCAGGGAACCATCTGGCAGATCAACTCGTTTGACCAGTGGGGCGTGGAACTCGGCAAGGCGCTCGCCCAGCGCATCATTCCCGAGCTCGAAAGCGAAACCGAGCCTGCGCTCACCCACGACAGCTCGACCAACAACCTGATTCGCCGCTATCGCAAATCAAAGGAGTAGCAGCTCATGGCTCCGCGCGGATTCGAACACCCTTTATATGTGCTGCCCTTCGATCATCGCGGCTCGTTTGAAACCGGAATGTTCGGCTGGCATGGCGATCTGACTGAGGAGCAGACGGCACAGATCGCCGCGCGCTATCGCGAGTTCGTCGACATTTTTGAGAGCGCTCGCGGCAAGCCTCACGCCGCATGAGCGGCCCAGCTCCGATGACCGCGGATACAAGGCTGGCGTAGAATGGCACCGTCTCCGGAACCCTCTCTTCTGCGCTTCGAAAAGTTTTCCGGGGCATTGAGCCGGTTCCCGAAATCCAAATTGCTTGTTCAAGGAAGCATGGCTATGAAACGATTCGTGAGCAGTTTTGCCCTGTTGGCCCTGATGACCGCTTCGCTCGCCTCCGCCCAGGCCGTCACCGAGATTGGCGGCGAAAAGATCGTCACCCTGAGCCGAACCGCCGTCAGCACCACCAAGCCGGAGTTCACGGGCGTCACCGTCCTGCCCGGCCGCGGCATGGAGCTTCTCTACGTCACCGCCAACTTCCCCGGCAAGGGCGAAGTGCAGGTGCTCGCCTCGCCTGACCCGGCCACCGCCAAAAACATGCTCGACCAGCAGGACACCGCCCTCGGCGACCTCGGCTACAGGCTCGGCGCGGCGCTTCTCGTTCCCTATCCCAACCGGATTCGCGGCAAGCTCTCCGCGGACGGTAAAACCCTCACCACCGATTGGGAGGGCCACGTCCTCACCCTGCCCGCCAACAGCGTGGGCAAACTGCCCGGCGCCGAGCGCCACGCCATGCACGGCCTGATTCTCAAGGCCAAGGCAGAAGACCTGCGCATCACCAGCATGCCCGGCGGCGAGCAGGTCACCGGCGTCATTCATGCCGGCAACTTCGGCGGCCACTGGCTCTCGAAGACCGACCTCGTGGTCACCATCACGCTCACCGCGCAGGCCGTTGACGCATCCATTGTCGCTCACAACGTGGGCTTCGAAGCCGAGCCCATCGCCCTCGGCTGGCATCCGTACTTCAACCTGCCGTCTGGCGACCGCTCCCAGGTGCGCGTCCACATTCCGGCCTCAAACGTGGCCCAGGTTGACGGCTACGACAACGTCTTCCCCACCGGCAAGCTGCTCCCTGTCGCCGGCACGCGCTATGACCTGCGCGCCCCCGGCGGCGTTCCGCTCGGCAGCAACTTCTTTGACGACAACTGGAGCAATCTGGCCTGGAAAGGCGAGGGAGTCACCGTCCAGGTCATCGACCCCGCCGCGCATTACGGCGTCAGCGTCGAAGGCCTGTCGCCGGAGATCAAAACCCTCCAGATGTACGCCCCGCCCGACAAGAAATTCGTAGCCATCGAGGATCAATTCAACTTCGCCGACCCCTTCGGCAAGGAGTGGAACGGCATGGACACCGGCATGGTGACGCTGAAGCCCGGCCAAAGCACCCGTTGGCTGGTGCGCCTGCACGTCTTCGTGCCGTAAACGAGTAGGTCGTTGAAGGTTTCCCAGACCCCAAAGACGGGACCCGGGGCGCACGGCATGGAAAAATGGAAAGGCACGGGCATCGGTTGGCCATAGGGAGGAGGTTTCGTGAGTATTGACAATTGTGACGTGAGCTTCTCCGATCTTGCGACCAAGACCCTGCCCATCTACATGACAGAGCTAAGACGGGCAATGGAGAACCCCCACTCAATGGCCGATTACTGCTCGGAAGGCAGGGGCGTGCGATCGATACTCACATCACTAGGTCGAAAGAAGGATTTCTCCGGCTGCTACGTGCTACTGCGCAACAACAATCCGTTCTACGTCGGGATCTCCCGAAGCGTTGTACGGCGGCTAAGGCAACACGGGAAAGGCAAATCCCACTTTGACGCGAGCCTCGCCTATCAGATGGCCAGTGAGAAGATGCCACATAAGATGAGCAGAGTTGGAGCCATGGCGAATCGAGACTTTCGAAACGCTTTTGATGATGCCAGAACCCTGATTCGGGATTCGAGGGTTGCGTTCATGGAAATTGGCAATCCCCTCGAGCTCTATCTTTTTGAGGCGTATTGCGCTATGGAACTAGACACGCACGAGTGGAATACATTCCGAACTCACTGAGCCGGGCACACGAATTCCCGAATCCGTGACCTGGGAAATCGCAGGTTCTGCAATCAGTTCACAAAAGTGGCTTTCACCCGCTCCGACTTCAGAAGATAGGGAATCCAGATCGCCGCTTGAATTACGCCCCCGGCGACGGCGCTCAGTCCGGCATGCGAGCCGAAGAGCATGGCTAATACTTCATCGATCAGAATCAGGCCCATGTGGATCGCGAGATAAGCGATCATCCAAACCGGAAAAGCCCTTTTCTTTCGATAGAACAGGAGATTGAGGCCGATCAAGCCAATCAGGAAGATTGAATTGGTAGCGGCCTCAAAGAGGACGAGGAAGGCAAGGCCAGGTTGGGAAGCCAGTCCCAGCTGAAATCCGACGCCATAGAGAACCCGAAGGTCAACGTAAACGCCGTGCAGGCACTGGAATGGAGAGAACGCCAACCCGATCGCGACCAGGATGAGCCATCCACCGATCCCCTGAAGATCGCTGCGGGGCGAGATCGCAGAGAAAAGCGGCGGCGTGGAAATCGGCGGCGCGGCCGGCGCTTGTTCAGCTTCGGCAACCGGGGCTCCGCAGCGCGCACATACGCCGGCGTCGGCCTCCATCTCATTCGCGCACAGTTTACAGGCGGTCGTCATCGTTGGTTTCGGAGTTGCAAGGATCGTCCTCCAAAACCCGGTAGCTTGTCAAAATAGCTCGTACGAACTGGCTCGGCGCATCACTCATCTCCCAGTTGAGTCAGCCGCACAGTCTTTCCCGTCCGCGCCGACTCCCGCGCCGCATCCAGAATCTGCATCACGATCACGTTGGTATCCAGCGCGCTCAAATCGCCCTTGTCCTCAATCCGCCCACCGAGCACGGCCGCCAGATAATTCAGCGAATCGTACTGCGCCTGGCGGAGCGGCGGAGCGGTCGTCAGTTGCTCGTCGCCCCCGTGCTCATACCGCACCCGCACCTGGTCCGCGCCCACCGTAATCGCATACCCGGTCGCTCCGTAAACCTCCATGTCCTTGCGCCCGAAGGGCCAGTTCCACGAGGCCTGAATCACCGCCTGCGCATGCGGATAAGCGAGCACGATCGTCGCATCGTCGTCCACCCGCGGATAAACCTCCGGCTTGTCGTGATTCACCACCGCGGTCACTGTCTGCGGCGTCTCCCCGTGCATCAGCCACGTCATCAGGTCCACGCCGTAGCAGCCAAAGTCGTAAAGCGCGCCGGCCCCGTTTTGCGCCGGGTCCGTCAGCCAGCTCAAAAACTCCGGCGGCACGCCGATCTCCTTCGGTCCCTGGTGCCCATCATGGATCACCACCCGGCGAACCGCGCCCAGGCGTCCCGCATTCAGCTCGTCGTAAGCCGCGCGATTGCTCGCATACCACGTGGTCTCGTAGTTCACCAGCACATGAATATGGTGTTCCCTGGCTGTTTTCCTGATCGCCAGCGCATCGTCCAGCGAGATGGTCAGCGGTTTCTCCACCATCACCGAAACCCCGTACCGCGCCGCCGTCTCGATCACCTTGCGATGCTCGCCAATCGACGTGTAAACCAGCACCGCCTGCGGATGGCTCGCCTCGATCATCGCTACTGTGCTCGTAAAAAACAGCTTCGGCGGCAGCGCATATTTCTTTTGGTACTTCGCTTCCAGCGCCGGATCGCCGTCCGCGATCCCCACCAGATCCACGTCGTGATGCGCGGGCAGCGCGTTCAAAAATCCCTCCACGTGCCCATGCTCCAGTCCCACAATCGCCACCCGCAGCGCTCCTTGCTGTTGTGCCTGGCCCGCGCCCACCCCAGTTACCAGCGCAACCAGTCCAGCCAGCACACCGCACCTCACCATCGCTTTGAAACGCATCATCGCCTCTGCTCCCCTCGCGCCCGATTCTAACCCCGCGCCAGCGGCCTGAATTTGGAAACCAAGCTCCAGAAGCCGCATTCCAGTAAACTCCGCCCGCCCTTTTGCCGTCCATTCATGCGTGAAATCCGATGAAACCCGTTTTCGCTGCCCCTGCTGCGGATTCAAGACACTCAGCGCTCCGGCAGCCCTCGCTTTATGCCCGGTTTGCTGGTGGGAGGACGACGGCCAGGAAGACGCCGATGCCTCAGAGGCGCGTCTTACCGTAAACGGCGAGTTGAGCCTGGAGCAGGCCCGCGCCCATTACGCTGAGTTCGGCGCAGCTCACCCCCGCTTTATCCCCTTTGTTCGCAAGCCCGAAACCAATGAGCAGTAAACTCCTGTTGCCTTTCGCGGCGCCTTCCTGCCCCGTATTCCACCGCCCGGTTTGACCCTGCTGGCAAACCCTTTTACCATTGAGAAAGGTATCTCGTCGGCCACACGGTGCTGTTTCCGTTTCGAACGGCGGCAAAGAGCGGCGGTTGAAGCTAAAAACGGCGGCGCATGGCTAGGAAAGCTCGGCCTCAGCCCCCAAAAACCCGCCCACGGGGTCAGTTCGATCGGCGCTCAGAGCGCCTGGAAGGCGAAACGTTGAGTTCTACCGGAACCCTCGCAGACAATCCTGAATCGGCCGCGGCGGCAACTGCCCCCGAAGCCCACGATCACGCCCACGACGGCCACGACCACCCGCACGGCCCGGTTCTGAACCCGGAGTGTACCCGCGAGCTGGTCATCGACGTTCCCGCCGAAGAGGTCGCCAAAGCCTATCGCGCCGTGGCCGGCAATTACCGGAAATACGCCAAGATTCCCGGCTTCCGCGCCGGCAAAGTGCCGGAGACGATCGTTCGCCGCCGCTTCGCCGCCGAAATTCGCAAGGAAGTGATTGACAGCCTGCTCCCGGAGCGGTTCAACAAGGCCGTCAACGAGCTCGGAATTCGCCCCGTCGGCCAGACGCAGGTCACCGAACTTGCCGTCGAAGACGGCGCGCCGCTCCACGCCAAGGTAGCCTTTGAGTACATCCCCGATTTCTCCATCGAGGGATACCAGAACGTTACGGTGGATAAACCCTCTGTGGAGATCACTGAAGAGGAGTTCCAGGGCGAAATCAACCAGTTGCGCGACTCTCGCGCCACCATCGAGCCGGTCGAGGAAGACCGTCCCCTGGTTGACGGCGACTGGGCCCAGATCACTTACAAGGGCCAGATCGAAGGCGACCAAGAAGCCGCTCCGCTCAGCGGGGAAGATTCCCTGGTCGAGATTGGCGGCAAAGACACGGTCGAGGCCTTCTCCAGCGCCCTCCGCGGCGCCAAGCCCGGCCAGGAACTGAAGGCCGAGGTGGTGTATCCGGCTGATTACACTGAGTCAACTCTGGCAGGCAAAACCGTGGCCTACGAAGTGGAAATCAAGGCCATCAAGAAGCGCATCTTGCCCGAGTTAGATGACGATTTTGCCAAAGAAATTGGCGCCTACGAGAGCTTTGCCGATCTTGAGGCCCGCATCCGCGAGCACATGTCCAGCCGCAAGCGGCGCAGCGTGGAGGGCGAAACCAAGGACCGCCTGTTCGTGGCGCTGGTCGAGCGTTTCCCCTTCCCGATCCCCGAATCCCTTGTGCAGGAACAAGTTGACACCCGTCTCGAGCGTGGGTTGAGAGCCCTCGCGGCCCAGGGGATGGAGCCCGAACAGATGCGCAAGCTGGACTTTGGACGTCTCCGCCTGGCCCAGCGCGACAGCGCCGTCGCCGAGGTCAAGACCTCCATCCTACTGGACCGTATTGCTCAGAACGAGAACCTCTCGGTCAGCGACGATGAATTGGACCATGAATTGCAACTAGCAGCACTGCAGTCCCGTGAACCCCTCGATACCCTGAAAGCAAGATTGACTCAGGAAGGCGGGCTGGCTAGAATCCGTGAACAATTGAGGCGCGAGAAGACCGCCAGTTTGCTTTACGAACGCCTGCCGGCTTGACGGCAGTTAAAAGGGTGAGAATTCCGAGCGGCGGGTTGATCTTCATACCCTCCGCCGGCTGACATGAACCGGGCGCTGGGCGTCCACAACGGGAGAAAGAGAAGACACTCAAAATGGCATTGGTTCCCATGGTGGTTGAACAGACGAGCCGGGGCGAGCGCGCCTACGACATCTACTCCCGTCTGCTGCGCGACAACATCATCTTTCTCGGCACTCCCATCGACGACCAGATCGCCAACCTGATTGTGGCGCAGATGTTGTTTCTGCAGGGCGAGGACCCGGAAAAGGACATTTCGCTCTACATCAATTCTCCGGGCGGCTCCATTACGGCCGGTCTCGCCATCTACGACACAATGCAGTTCATCAAGAACAGCGTGGTCACTTACTGCATCGGCCAGGCGGCCAGCATGGGCGCATTTCTTCTTCTGGCCGGCGCCAAAGGCAAGCGGTTCGCGCTGCCCAACTCGCGCATCCTCATCCATCAGCCGTCGATGGGCGGGCTGAGCGGCCAGGCTACCGATATCGACATTCATGCGCGTGAAATTCTGCGCATCCGCGAGATTACCAATACGCTCATGGCCAAGCACACCGGCCAGCCTCTCGACCGCATTGAGCGCGATGTTGAGCGGGACTTTATCATGAACTCGCAGCAAGCCAAGGAATACGGCATCGTCGACGAGATTATCGACCGGCCGCGCACGTAAAAGCAGGACCCGCTTATGCGGAAACCAAACGGTTAGTCCAAGAGGGAGCAACATCATGAAAACGCGCACGGGACCCGAAGAAGCACTGCGCTGCTCGTTCTGCCACAAGTCGCAGGACGCCGTGGCCAAGCTGATCTCGTCGCCCAGCGACTATCCTCGCGCTTACATCTGCGACGAGTGCGTAGCCGTCTGCAACTCCATCCTCGAAGACGACCGCGGTGAAGCCACTCCCGCCACCGTGGCCGGCCATCTCCCCAAGCCCCAGGAAGTGAAAAGCTTCCTCGACGATTACGTGATCGGGCAGGACCAGACCAAGAAGAAGCTGGCCGTGGCCGTCTACAACCACTACAAGCGCGTGCAGATGAACCGCCTGCGCAACAACGAAGTGGAACTGGCCAAGTCGAATATTCTGCTCATCGGGCCCACCGGATCGGGAAAAACCCTGCTCGCCCACACCCTCGCCAAGATGCTCGACGTCCCGTTTGCCATCGTCGACGCCACCACCCTCACTGAGGCCGGCTACGTCGGCGAAGATGTCGAGAACATCATTCTCAAGCTGCTCCAGGCCGCCGACGGCGACGTCACCCGCGCCCAGCAGGGCATCATCTACATCGACGAGATCGACAAGATCGGCCGCAAAGACGAGAACCCATCCATCACCCGCGATGTCTCCGGCGAAGGCGTCCAGCAGGCCCTGCTCAAGATTCTCGAAGGCACGGTGGCCAATGTGCCGCCCCAGGGCGGGCGCAAGCATCCGCACCAGGAGTTCACCGCCGTCGACACCACCAACATCCTGTTCATCTGCGGTGGCGCGTTTGTCGGCCTGGAGCGCGTTGTAGGCCGCCGCGTGGGCAAGAAGGCGCTCGGCTTCAAACCCGCGGACGCCGATGCCGATGCCGCAACCACCCGCTCCCATCGCGATACCGAACTGCTGCGCCGCACCGAGCCACAGGACCTCATCAAGTACGGTCTCATTCCCGAGTTCGTCGGCCGCCTTCCGGTCATGGGCATTCTCGACGAGCTTGACGAGGCCGCTCTCATCGAGATCCTCACCAAGCCCCGCAACGCCATACTCAAGCAGTATCAGCGCCTCTTCGAGTACGAAAACGTGCGCCTGCACTTTACCCAGGAAGCCACGGTCGCCGTTGCCCGCGAGGCCCTGGCGCGCAAGGTCGGAGCCCGCGGCCTGCGCATGATCCTCGAAGAGCTGATGCTCGACCTGATGTACCACCTGCCCTCCAACAAGCGCGTCCGCGATATCGAGATCACCAGCGACATGGTCGAGAGGCGCGATCTCTCCCTCTGCCTGCTGGAAAAAGCCGGCTAAGGCAACTGCATTTCATTACGACAAGGAGCCCCTCCCGCCAACGCGGGGAGGGCTTTTTGCTGTCCGCCTTAACCCTCATCCTGTCGTTCTGAGCGACCGCAGGGAGTCGAAGGATCTGCGGTTGCTTTTGCAGTTTACTGACTCATCCGCAGGCGAATATGCTGAGAGTCATGCGCGCGTTGTTTTTCGCCATCACTCTTGCGCTTCCGGTCTCGCTGGCCTGCGCTCAAGCCACGGCAACGGCGCCGGCTTTTGACGTAGCCTCGGTGAAGCCGAGCCAACACCCGGTCGGACCGGACTATAACAATCAATTGACATATTCTCTTGGCGGGTTCACAGCCAGGAATGTCACGCTGAAGCGCCTGGTGGCGGAGACATACCATCTGCAACTCAACCAGGTATTTGGCCCTGGCTGGCTTGACCAGAACGAATACGATGTTGACGCCAGGGCAATGGGAGCCGGCAAAGAGCAAATGGCCCCGATGCTCAAAAGCCTTCTCGCCGAGCGGTTCAATCTGACCAGCCACACCGAGATGCGGGAGATGCGCGTGTACGAGTTGTTGGTCGGCAAATCCGGCCCCAAAATAAAGCCGATGAGCGACGGAGCAACCGTCAAACCTCAGCCCGGATTTCATTTTCACGGGGATATGCGGCAGTTCGCTGACCTGCTGACCATCCAGTTCTCCATACCGGCCGCGGTCGATCCAAGCGAGCCGGTCAGAGCAAGCGGGGCTCCGATTCCGGTGCTCGACAAAACAGGGCTTCCGGGCATTTATGACTTCAGCGTGGACATCCACCCTGAGTTGGGAGTTGATTCATTCACATTGTGGCAGAGGGCTCTCGATGATCAGTTGGGACTGCGAATCGAAAGCCGCAAAGAAAACGTAGCCGTGATGGTTGTGGACCAGGCAGCAAAAATCCCGACCGAAAACTGACCGGCAGCGCCAAGGCGCGGCGTCTCATCCTCCATCGCGCCGCCTACGGTAAATTTCGCATCGCTCATGGACCACTTCGCAATCTCCGCGTCAGCGTCTACGCCTTTCTCTTCTTCGACAGCCAGGACCTGAGGGCTTCATCCGCGCGGCCCTGCCATCCGTTGCCGGTTGCGCGCAAACCCTCCGCCACATCGGCAGAGAGCCGGATCGAAACCGGCACTTTCCTGGGAGCCTTCTGCGGCCCGCGCCGGCGAATATTCAGCAGCATCTTCTGTTCTGACTTTGGCAGCGCAGAGAACGGCTTGAAGAGGGCAACATCCTCGGCTGTTATCTCTCTAACCTCTCCATCTTCGTCAATCAAGGGTTTGCGGTTTGCCATAGAGTTTAGCCTCCCTCTTGTTGGTCTTGCGAAAACTGATTACGCGGATTCCGTCCGCCTGGGGGATGTAGCAGAGCAGGTGCAGCCGCTTGTCGAGGTACCCTGCGGCAATGCGCCGCATTTCGCCATTACGGAAGTAGTCCGCGATCAACGCTGTTTTGAAATCGAAATCCGCCGCCCGCTCGAATGAAAGTCCACGCTCCCGGATGTTGCGCTCATTCTTGGCGGGATCGTACGTGATTCCCATGGGTTTATTGTATATACCATTTAGTTAAAGTCAAACACAAATGAAGAACACACCAGCCGAGACAGCGTAGAGCAAACAAGTCCAATGGTGGTTCATCTGCGCGACCTGAATTTCTCGAGGCAAGTATACCGCTGCACGCCATCGTTGATGGCTGTCGACCTCAGATCGCAATCTTGGTTTCGATCGCGTCATAGTCGGCGCGCACGCCCTTGGCCGATGCTTCGAGCAGTCCCGCGCCCGCCAAAGCCTGCACATCCGCATGAACATTGCTGTAGTCGCGCTTGAGCGCCTTGGCCAATGACCGGATGCTGGTCACATTGTGGCGGCGCACATAGCGCAGCAGCTCCATCCGCTTGCCGGTCAGCACGCGTGCCAGCGCATCCCAGCTTTCAAAGGCCAGGTGGCGCTCATGGAACTTCTCGCCTCGCTCGCCGCGATGCCATGCGCTCACAAACCGGCGCGAAGCCTCATCCTCCATCGCACCGCCTACGGTAAATTTCACCTGGTTCATGGTTCCCCTCGCAATCCGCGCACATCGCGCCAAAAATCGGCCATCAGCCGTTCGACGGTGCTGAATCGGTACGCGGTCTCAACGCCCTGGAAATGCCGGTGATCGCCTTTGCCGCGCTCATTGTCGTAACCAACCTCGCGAACGCCCGGACGGCCATAAAATAACGAATACTTCAGGCGGTGGGTTGAAGGTGGTACCGGCGACGGAACGCGCCAAAGAACCATCTCCACGATTGCGCCGTCGTCGTAATCGATCCGCTGGCTAAAGAGCAGTTCTGCCTTCATGCGGCGCTCATGATGGCATTATAGACCATATGGTCTCTTTTGCGAAGGGCTGCGGCAGAGTAGGAATGGAACGAACTCAAATTTCACCCTCACAGCCCCGAGTGGCTCCCATCGCAAAACGGCCGGTCCTCCGTCCGTTTGCACCCGCAAAGATACACCGTCTTCGTCTCCGCGGCGTCAAACTTGACCGGCGCAAACCCGCTGCCCGCGTGGCTCCCATCGCAGAACGGCTGGCTGGCGCTCAGGCCGCACGCGCACGAGAAATAACTCTTGCCGGCCTCCACTTCCACCGGATACGGACCTTTTTGCGCAATTACTGCTTCTGCCACTGGGAATTCTCCCTTCAATGAGATGATTGATTATCACCGAATTCGGCATCCGGGCGCCAAATCCAGAGCCTCGCTTTGCACAGTTTCAATTCCTTCGCCCTACCCGCTTCCGCTGTACAATCTGTATATGAGCTCCAAGCCAGCCTGATTCCGGATCTGGTTTGGGGCATCTAACCTTTCAGGGGACAACATGACCGCATCACGTGAAAAATCCGAGCCGCGCAAGCTGCCCATGATGCCCATTCGCGACATGGTCATCTTCCCCTACATGATGACCCCCTTCGTCGTAGGCCGCGAGTCGAGCGTCCGCGCTCTCGAAGAGGCCCTAACCGGCGACCGCAAAATCTTCCTCGCCACCCAGCATGATGCTTCCATCGACGAGCCCGCGGCCAAAGACATCTACCAAGTCGGCTCCATCTGCAACATCGTGCAGAGCGTCAAAATGCCCGACGGCAACATCAAGGTCCTCGTCGAAGGCGTGGAGCGCGCCAAGTCAATCGAAGTGAACGACCGCGACGGCTTCTTTGTCGCCACCGTGCGCACCGGCAAATCCACGCTGGAGATGACCCCCGCCGCCGAGCAGCTCATGCAGCGCGTCACCGGCCTCTTCGAGCAATACGTCAAGCTGCAGCAGTCGCTCAACTACGAGACCATCATCGCCACTGTGCGCATGGATGAGGCCGCCAAGCTGTCCGACGTGATTGCCGCCAACCTGCAGCTCGGCATCGAGGAAAAGCAGGAACTGCTGGCCACCTTCGATCCCGCCGCCCGGCTGGCCCGCATCGCCGACGTGCTCGACATCGAGATCGAGAAGCTGGACCTCGACCGCAACATCCAGTCCCGCGTAAAGCGGCAGATGGAGCGGGCCCAGAAAGAGTATTACCTCAACGAAAAAATCAAGGCCATCCAGAAGGAACTGGGCCGCGGAGAGAAGAGCGAGTTCGACGAGCTGCGCAAGAAGATTGAAGCCGCCGGCATGCCCAGGGAAGTGCTCGACAAGGCCATTCAGGAGCTCAAGAAGCTTGAGGCCATGCCGCCCATGTCGGCCGAATCCACCGTGAGCCGAAACTACATTGATTGGCTGCTGGCCGTGCCGTGGAAAAAGCGCTCCAAGGAAACACGCTCCATCGACTACGCCGAAAAGGTGCTCAACTCGGATCACTACGGCCTCGAAAAAATCAAGGAGCGCATTCTCGAATTCCTGGCCGTGCGCCAGTTGGTGAAAAATCCCAAGGGCTCCATCCTCTGCTTTGCCGGACCGCCGGGGGTGGGCAAGACCTCGCTCGGAATGTCTATCGCCAAGGCCACCGGCCGCAAGTTTGTGCGCCTTTCGCTGGGCGGCGTGCGCGACGAAGCCGAGATTCGCGGCCATCGCCGCACCTACATCGGCGCCATGCCCGGACAGATCATTCAGCACATGAAGCGCGCGGGCACCAAAAATCCCGTCTTCCTGCTCGACGAAGTGGACAAGATTTCTTCCGACTTTCGCGGCGATCCCGCGTCAGCGCTGCTCGAAGTGCTCGATCCGGAGCAGAACACCGCCTTCCAGGATCACTATCTCGACGTGGATTACGACCTGTCGCAGGTGCTTTTCGTAGCCACCGCCAACGTGATGCACACCATTCCGCCCGCCCTTCAGGACCGCATGGAAGTACTCCGCCTGCAGGGTTACACGGAGCATGAAAAACTCGAGATCGCGCGCCAGTACCTGGTGAAAAAACAGCGCGAGCAGACCGGCCTGAGCGAGAAAAACATCACCTTCAAGGACGAAGCAATTTTCGAGATCATCCGCTCCTACACCCGTGAAGCCGGCGTAAGAAATCTGGAGCGCGAGATCGGCAACGTCTGCCGCAAGGTAGCCCGCAAGGTGGTCAAGGCGGGCGCCAAACACAAGGAAGAAATAACCGCCGAAAATATTCACGAGTTCCTCGGCGTGGCCAGGTTCCGCGACTCTGAAGTGCATGAAAAAAGCGAAGTCGGGCTGGTTACCGGCCTGGCCTGGACCGAGGTGGGCGGAAGCATTCTCACCACTGAAGTGCAGGTGCTCGACGGCAAGGGCAAGCTCACCATCACCGGCCAGTTGGGCGACGTGATGCAGGAGTCGGCGCAGGCCGCGCTCAGCTACATCCGCGGCAAAGCCCAGGTGCTGGGCCTCTCCCGCGAGTTTTACCGCAACATGGACCTGCACCTGCACGTGCCCGAAGGCGCCATTCCAAAAGATGGACCCTCGGCTGGCATCACCATGGCAACCGCTCTGGCCAGCGCCCTCGCCAAGATTCCCGTGCGCCGCGACATCGCCATGACCGGCGAGATTACCCTGCGCGGCAAAGTACTGGCAATCGGCGGACTCAAGGAGAAGTTGCTGGCCGCGCTGCGCGCCGGAATCTTCGAGGTGATCCTGCCCCGCGCCAATGAAAAAGACGTGGCCGAGCTTCCCGACAACATCAAGAACTCAATCAAGCTGCACTTTGTAGATCAGATGGACGAAGTGCTGGCCTTGGCGCTGGAGAGCCCGCTGCCCGCGCTCCTGTCGGCTGAAGCCGATGTGCTGACCGCCGTGCCTGCTGCCGATCTGACCGGGAATTTGCCAACGCACCAATAATGCGCAACGGCAAAACCGCGGCTCATCGCAATGCTCTTTTCAGGTAATTGAGCGACGACGACGCTTCACAGCCACTTGTGTCTCGACCCCCCCGCCTTCGCGCCGCGCGCACAACACCATTACTCACCCGCCGCCTGCGCCGAAGAAATAAAACTCTTCGCATGTTCGAGCTCCGGCCGCGCTGAATGCGCGCCGTTATCGGTCGACTGCAGCAGCGCGCCAAAATACTGCCGCGCTTTTGCCCTGTCGCCCGCTGCCTCCGCCGCAACTCCCGCATGGTAGAGGCCGTTGAACCGGTTGGGGCTCAGCTTCAGCGCCGCCTCATACTCCACCAGCGCCTCCCGCGGCTGGCCGGATTCGAGCAGCATATCGGCCAGCATCTCGCGCGCCGGTATATCCACTTCGCCCTGGCCCACCTTGTCCTGCAAATCGGCGGCCGCGCGCATCTCCTTCACCGCATCGTCCCACTTGCCCTCGGCAAACGCAACCCAGCCCAGAATCTCTCCGCGCTCGATCTTCGTGCCGGTGTCGTCGGCAAAATACGCATGCTTGCCTTTCCTCACCGCGTCGATCAGTACGTTGTAGCGGGCAAGGTCGGCCTCAGCCTCTGCTGCCTGGCGCAGATGCCCGTGGGCGATGACCCGCGCCCAGATGGCCAGTGTCCCCACCTCGGGAGGCGATCCCGCGGCCGGCTGCAGCCCTGCCGCCGACTTCCAGTCCCGCATCTCCAGCGCGTAGAAAACCTCGAACTTGCTGCGGTAGTACGGGACCATCCCCTCCATGCGATGTCCCGCCGTCTCCGGCATTGCGGCGATTTGGTTCAGCAGCGCCGCGGTCTGGTCCAGCACCCACTTCGCGCGATCGTCCTGCGCGCTCTGCAGGTAGGCGTAGAGCAGAAAATCGTACGCATGAGGCTCGTCCATCATCCCGCTGTCATACTTCGTCTGCGCGGCCTTCGCGGCGGCCACTGATCCAAGATTCGCCTCGATGTCCTGGGGCCACATCCCCAGCCGCGCATAGATGTGTCCCGGCATGTGATAGGCGTGCGCCCCCGATGATGCAATTTCGCCGTAGTGATTGGCCGCGGCCAGCCCCTCGGCCGCCATCGCGGGATTGTCGCAGCTGTGAATGATGTAATGAACCAGTCCCGGATGGTCGGGATTTTTTTGGAACAGCGGCGTCAGAACCGCCATCGCTTTGTGTTCCGCCTTCTGGCTGGTATCGTTGGGCGGCGCCGAGGCCAGCAGCGACAGCGCATAAAACGCGCCCGCGTCAACATCGTCGGGATACTGCCCGTAAAGCTTGCCCATGGCATCGGAGTACGCCTGCGCGCGCTCCTGAAATTCCCGCTTGCCGGGACGGTAGAAATCGCTGAGCGCCGCAATGTAGGCGCGTTCCCGGGCCGTCCCCGCCGGCGGCGATTGCGCCTTCTCAATCTGCTCCCAACCCTGAGCTTCCGCGCTTTCGTCCGGCCGGCTCCATATCTGGTGGAAGTAACTCATCGCCTCGCCCCAGTGCGCCATCGCGCACCCAGCGTCGGCTTTCGCGATCTCCTCGAACTGCCGCTGCGCTTCCTCGTACCAGAAGTCGTGCAGCAGCGCCACGCCGCGATTGAACGGCGCCTGCACGCCGGCCGCGCACGAAACTGAAAACGACACCGTGCCCAGCCGCTCGGGTGTGTCGACATTGGCAGGTTGTGCCGGATGTTCCATGGCCATCTGGGCTGCGGCTGGCAGGGAAATCAGGGCAAGCAGGGAAACCGCGATGATCTTCATCGCGCTTGATTATAAGACGAGCATCCACTCCAGGCCAGCCCCATTGCGGAGCTGACCCGGAATTTATCATTTTTCATTTGTCCCCCATCGTGGCCCGATAAGGAGAAGGTCAACGCGGCGATTCGGCGTCTAAACGCTGGTCCCGAGGGGTTGCCGGACGTGGACGCGCGAAAAATAGTCATCAAAGACAAGAATGGACTGAGCGCACTGCTCACCGCGACACCGTAGTTCGCCGTCAATGGCCAACGCTGTCGGCGTCGGGCACAAGCTGCATGTAAATGTCGCGCGAAACGTTGGTCTGCCAATGGCCGGTGGCCCGTGCCGCGCCGATCAATCCAAAAAACACCAGCGCCAGCACCAGCGCCACAATCTGCGGCTTGAGGATGCGCAGCCGCCAGCGTGCCGCGCTCCCTTCGTGCGGTCGCCCGTCGACATCGCGCACCCTGCGCGGTGGAAGCGAGAGTTGCAGCGCGTTTTCCGCCGGGCACACTGCAATACACTCCATGCAGCCCGTGCACTCCACCGAGCGGATCTGCACCAGCATGTCCACCGCAAGATGCGATGGGCAGGCCTTGTTGCACTTCCCGCAGTCGATGCACGCCTCAGCGTCGCGGCGGATTTTTGCCGGGCTGAAAATGGAAACAATTCCCATCAGCGCGCCGTATGGGCAGAGAAAGCGGCACCAGAAATTCTGGATGAACACCGACAGCGCGATCAGCGTTGCCATCACCACGATTCCGAAAATGCCAATGGTACGGAAAAAGTCCAGCATTTTAACGTCTGCCACAATGCCAAACGGGGATGCCAGAAAATCACCAAGATCCTGCGCCGTCATCTTAAAAACAACGAAGAGAAAGAACGCGAGCAGAAGGTATTTCAGGCCGCGCAACGGAAGATCGAGCCACAACGGCAGGTTGAAAATGCGTCCAGTCAACTTGCGGCCCAGCTTCCAAAGATATTCTGAAACCGTGCCAATTGGGCAGAGCCAGGAGCAAAACGACTTCTTGATCAGCAGGCTCGAGAGCAGAAACACGCACAGCAGGACCATCGCCGACGGATGAATTGCCGGAAAATGATGGGTGACGAAAAAGTATCTCAGGTTCATCAGCCCGGCAATCGGCAGCCAGCCGTCCACCCCCGCGGGCCGTTCGAAATAACGGAAATTTCCCCGGTTTTCAAAATAGCGAACCCACAGAACAAACTGGATCCCGATCCATGCGTTCAGCATAAGAAAGATCAACTGCACAGTGCGGCGAATCTGCTGCGAGCGGTCGCCCGGCAACCTGCGAACAAAGGCTTTCTTCCGCTTTGCCCGGGCGCCCTCCTGTGCTGTAACGTCGCTGGGAGACGCGGTTTGAGTCAGCATGGCATCCTTCTGCTACCTACCTTAGCCTTCGCCGGCAATCCCGGATAGGACTTAAGTCACAGCGCTTTTGATGCGTTGTGTGCGAATGTGAAATGCAGCACGGCACGCTCGCACAGGCTGGCAACTGCCCCGGCGGCGATTGAACCGGCTATGGAGATTCAGGGTGTCCGAACGGGAAAACAGCGGCAGGGCCAGGGAGCCACATCAAAATGGCTGGTTCCTGCCGCGTGAGCACGGGGCGACCGCGATGCTGTTCACCCCCATTGTCTGCGTCGCAATTCTTGCCCGGGAGTGGCGCTGGAGCGAGCTCGCAACGCTATCGGCGGCATTCTCCGCGTTGGCCGCCAAAGACCCCATGGTCATTCTGGCGCGGCAGCGCCTGGTGTGGAAACAGCGCCACCCGGAAACCGCCTCCGCTGCGAAATGGTTTGCCGGTTGGATGGCCGTCTTCATTCTGAGCGGCCTCGTGCTCCTCAAAACCTGGCCCCTCAATGCGATTGTGGCAATGGGCTTGGGCGTCGGCATCTTTTCAGCGCTGGCCATTGCCGTCAATGTAAAAAATCGCCAGCGCTCCACGCTGTTTCAGATTGCCAGCGCCGCGGCTCTGACATCCAGCTCGCTGGCTACCTGCCTGTCCGCAAAGGGCCAAATCGCGCCCTGGTGCTGGTGGTTGTGGCTCTTGATGGCCATGCAAGCCACCGCGGGAATCCTGGTAGTGCATGCCCGCCTC
>Ga0224555_1001356_pt1 | contig 34293 bp, 23 predicted proteins | sample 714S23034metaG_FD_180687 | JGI IMG/M metagenome (GOLD analysis project Ga0224555, IMG submission 180687) | Peat soil microbial communities from Stordalen Mire, Sweden - 717 S2 30-34 | ecosystem: Environmental > Terrestrial > Soil > Wetlands > Peat | place: Sweden: Norrbotten County, Stordalen... | reverse complement strand
GCTCCACCACCTGTCTCCTCGACAACTTTTCCCCGCAAAATTTCTCTTCCTGCAACATTGCCTCCGTACCGTCGATCCATGCGCTTAAGCTTCGTCGTTCCCGCGTACAACGAAGAGGCCTACCTCCCAGCCTGCCTCGAATCCATCCTGAGCCAGATAGACCCCCAGACCAGCGGCCTTCCCGCCGGCGCCTGCGAGATCATCGTGGTCAACAACGCCAGCACCGACCGCACCCGCGACGTCGCCCTCAGTTACCCCGGCGTCAGCGTTGTCGACGAGCCCCGCAAGGGCCTCACCTTTGCCCGCCAGGCCGGCTTCGCCGCCAGCTCCGGCTCGCTCATCGCCAACGTTGACGCCGACTCCCGCCTCACCCCCGGATGGGTTGCACAGGTCCTCTCCACCTTCGCCGAAGCCGAAGCCAACGCCGAAGCCAACGCCGCGGGTAAATCCAAAACCGCGCCCACACCGCCCTCCAAACTGCCCCTCGCCGCGCTCTCCGGCCCCCTCCTCTACTACGACCTCACGCCCCGCCAGCGCGTCCTCATACACGTCTTCTATCTCACTGCCTGGACCACTTACGCGATCAACCGCTACATCCTGCGCGTCGGCTCCATGGTGCAGGGCGGCAACTTCGTCACCAGCCGGGCAGCGCTCGAAGCCATCGGCGGCTTCAACCTCGCCATCAGCTTCTACGGCGAAGACACCGACATCGCCCGCCGCCTCAACGATGTCGGCGAGGTCCGCTTCACTTTCGCGCTCAGGATGTTCTCCTCCGCCCGCCGCCTCAAGAGCGAGGGCATGTTCACCATGGCCGCCCGCTACTCCATCAACTATCTCTGGACGACCTTCTTCAAGCGCCCCTACACCGACACCTACGTCGACATCCGCGAAACCATCACCACCGACCCCCAGCCCGAAGCCTAACCCTCACCCCGGCAGCGAACCAGGTTAGAACTTGATCCGCGCCGCCAACTGCAGCAGCCGCGGCGGCGCCGAGTTCTGAATCTGCCCAAAGTTCGTGCTCGAAATATTCCCGCTCACCGCTGCCGGCCCAAAGAACTGCCCGTGGTTGAACACATTGAACGCCTCCGCGCGCAACTCCAGCGACACCCCCTCATGCAGCCGCGTCGTCTTCGCCAGCGCCAGATCCGTATTGTCCGCTCCCGGCCCATAGAAGAACCGTCGCCGCGCATTCCCGAGCGTCCCCAGCGCCGGCAGCGAAAATAAGCTCGTGTTGAACGCGCACCCGTTCGGCCCCGGCCGCCGGTTAAACTCCAGATTTCCGGGCGTGAACTCCGGCTCATCCACCCCATTGTTGTTGATGCCATTCGGCTGCGTCCCCAGCAGCGACGTGTCGTTGTTATTCACCAGCGTCACCGGAAACCCGGTGCTGAAGCGCGTCAACCCCGACACATCCCACCCGTCCGTCAGCCGTGGTTTGCCCTTCAACACGCTCCCCAGCGGCAGCGTATACCGATACGTCGCCACGAAATTATGCGTCAGATCGAACGCTGACAGCGACCGGCTCAAACCCGCATTGCTTAGTCCCGCAACATCCGGATACACCGCCTCCGCCAAACTCGATGACTGATCGATCGACCTGCTCCACGTATACCCAAGCTGCACAAACAGGGTTTGCGTCGAGTGCTTCACGCTCACCTCCAGCGCATTGTCGTGCGAGTTCGCAATCGTCCGCTGCAGATTGACACTCCCAAACGCTGGCCCAAACGCCGTCCGCGTACCCTGCACCGTCTGCCCCGCCGCCGTCGTATAGGTGCTGCTCTCGCCAAACGGCCCGCATGTCGCCGAACCGGCAGCCACACTCGCCGTCGTACCCAGCGCCAGGCACGTCGCCGGATCGCCCGGATTCACCTCCTGGATCACCAGCAGGTGATGCGCCTGCGTCCCCACAAACCCAGCGCTCAACACCGTATGCGCGCCCACCTCCCGCTCCACCGAAACGCTGAAGTTCTCTGCATACGGCGTCACATTGTCCTTCGCAAACGCAGCAATTCCGGTCAGCGGCTCAAAGTTCGCCCAGTTCACGCTCCTATTCGGATGCGCCACCGAAGCCCCAAACACCACCGGCTGCAACGGAAACCGCTGCCCCACGCTCACCCCCGTGGCCGCCGTCACAAACGGCTCATCGAACAGCGTCGGTGCGGAGCTCGTGTCGGTAAAGCCATACGGCGGATTGCCGCTCATGATCCCCGCCGACAGCCCCTCGAACGCGCTGTAATACACGCCGTAGCCCGCCTTCACCAGCGTCTCTCCCGGCGCGCCCAGCACGCGCGACATCACGCCGCCGCTCGCCCTCGGAGCCCACGAAGCCGCCGCTCGCGGAGCCACATTGCCATAGCGCGTCGGCGACAGCGTATTCGGAACCCCCGGATCCCCCGGAAACAGAATCCCCTGCGGCGCATTCGGATACGCCACCGACTGCTCCTTCGGATCCAGCGTCAGCAACTGGTTGAACTTCTCCGACCACGGCGGAAGCACATCCCAGCGCAGCCCGTAGTTCAGCGTCAACTGCGAGTTCACCCGCCAGCTGTCCTGCGCATACAACCCGATGTATTGGTTGCGATTGTAAAAATTCTGCCCCTCGCCCTGCGTGTAGCTCGAATCGATCCCCAGCAGAAAATCCGCGAAGTCCGAACCCGTCTCGCTGCCGGTAAACGAAAAACTTCCGTTGTCGTACACCGTCGGATGCGTATTGATCTGGTCCGCGTGGAAGTTCCCACCGAACGAAAGCACGTGGCTCCGCACCGTCCGGCTGACATCATCCGACACCTCGAAGATGTTCTCCGCCTGGAACAGGCTGGTCACATCGACGCCCATCGTATAGCTGTTGAAGGTCACATTCTCCACGCCCTCGATATTCGGCAGCAGCGGCACAATCCCCGCCGTATTCACTCCCGTCACAAAGCCCTGCGACGCCAGCGACACGCCCACGCCACCGCGTGGCTGCCCTGCCGCCGCCGCGTTCCTCATGTAGCTGAAGTGCGCCAGGTTGGTCGCCGTAGCGCCAATCGTGGTCTGCAGGTTCACCGCAACCAGCTGCGAGCGTCCATCATTCTGCGCATTGAACCCCGGCACCGTCGCTCCGCCCTGCCCCGTCGGATACGGATTCAGCAGCGTGTAATCGTCGAGGAAGTAGTACCCGCTCAGCGCGCCCCACGGCGTCTGGCGATCCAGCCGCAGCGAGCCCTTATCATCCCGCACTCTCTGCGCATACGTCGATGTCGAAAATGTACCGCTGCCCGCATTCGGCTGTGGAATGCACTGCAGCAGATGCTGCGCCGGCGACGAAAAGACACTCTGAGGAATCACGCCACCCGGAAACACGCACTGCCCATTCGTGACCGTGCAGTTGGGCGTGTAATACGGCTCACCCTGCGCAACCGCATACCCCAGCTTTCCGCTCAGCATCTGCGCGAAGTACGCTCCGCTCACCGTCCCTGTCAGCTTCCCAACCTGGTCCGAAAGATTCCCCGCGCGATCCGCCACCGTCGGCACTGCAATCAACCCTGTATCGATCCCCTGCGTCTGCCGCGTTCCCTGATAATCCGCAAAGAAAAATGTCTTTCCAACCGGCGGCACCGGCCCGCCAAGCGTCCCACCAAACTGGTTCTGATGGAAGGGCGCCCGCGTCAGCGAAAAGTAATTCCGCGCATCCAGCACCGTATTGCGGAAGTACTCGTACCCGCTGCCATGCAGCCTGTCCCCGCCACTTCGCGTCTCCACCGCAATCTGCCCGCCGCTCTGGTTGCCGAGCTTCGCGTCGAAGCTGCTCGTCAGCACCTCCAAGTCCGCAATCGAGTCCAGCGTCGGCACCACCGCCGCGCCCATATTCACGTCCTCCTGCACATTCGAGCCGTTCACCCGAAACGCATTCGCCGTCTCCCGCTGCCCGCTCACACTCAGCGCTCCAATATCCAGGTCGCCCGACGGCGGCGTACTCGCCACCCCACTCATCACCACCGCATTCGGCTGCGCCGAACTCACCGGAATCACCCCCGGCGTCAGCGCCAGCAGGTCTGTAAAGCTCCGCCCATTCAAGGGCACACTCGCCACCTGCTGCTGATTGAGCACCGCTCCCAACTGCGTCTCGCTCGGCTGCACGCCATCACTCACCTCACCCTGCACATCGACCTGCTCAACCTGCCTGGCCACCTCCATCCGGATCGTCAGCCCACCCGCGCCACCCAACGTCACCGGTGCCGCATAGCTCTCGAACCCCGGAGCGCCCACCGTCAGCGTGTACTCGTCCGCTGCTCCTGCCCCTGGCTGTCCGGTCGCGCCCTGCACCCGCACCACAAACCTGCCAGCGGCCGTCGCCTTCGTCTCCGCGACGATCACCCCGCTTCTCTCCAGCACAATGCTCGCCTTCCCGATACCAGCCCCCGAAGCGTCCACCACCACGCCCGACACCGGCATCGAGGTCGTCGCCGCGCTCCCCGGAACTTCCACCACCTGTGCTGTAGCTCCAACCAGCGACCCTAAGACGAACAGACATCCAAAAACCTTTGAAACGATGTACATAAGACTCCGAACAACCTCTCCGCAGCAATCTGCCAGCGCAATATTTCGGTGCAGCGCCTATGCTCGGCCGCCCCCACAAGACCCAAACAGGTTTATATAAGACTTGAAAAGTCTTATATAAATAAGACCACACCAGTCCTATATTGCCAAACCTTCGCCCACACCCGATCGCCAGAATCCCCACTACCCCACAAAACGCAAGAAGGGCGCAGCCATCGCCGCGCCCCGCTCGCCTTCGCTACTTCTTATTTCCTGCCCTGCTACACCCACTCCATCCCAACCCCCAGCTCCCGCTCCACGCGATTCACGCCCGGAAACGCCAGGCTCAGCGGTGCCGACAGCCCCCGCACGCCACCCAGCCGCACCACGTGGATCGCTCCCATCAGCAGCCGTGGGGCCTTCCCCGTCGGCCACAGCTCGGCGAACGACCGCATCACGCCATCCTTATCCGGATGAAACGCCCGCTCATCCCACCGCTGCCATCCCGGCATAAACTCCGGAAAGTCCGTCACCGCATTCAGTGTCGAGCGCAGAATCCTCTGCTCCCAGCGATCCTGATACTGGTCCATAAAGTGCACATGGCTCACGCGGTCCACGCGAATCTCCTCCACGAACTCCGTAAAGCTCGCCGCCCACGTCAGGTTGATATTCGCGTTCGGCTCCAGCCCATGCCGGTCGCCACCCGAGATCACCAGGTGGCCCGTCTCCGTCGCCAGCCGCGCCGTCTCGCGATTCTCCTTCACATGCCGCAGCCCATTCAGCTCGATCGCATGCACGCACCGCCCTGCCTCTTTCAAAAACCGCCGCACCTCCGCCAGATGCACCGGCCCCATCTTGTGCAGATCCCACAGCGGATGGTTGAACACGATCAGCACCTGCGGGCTTTCATGCAACTCCCGCAGCATTGCCAGCAACTTCGCATCGCTCGGAGCAGCGGTGAACGCCTCAAACCGCCGCATCCACTCCATGCCAGCCCGGCTCGGAATATTGTGAATGCCCAGATGAAAGATCGTCTGTCCATACGGCGCCGACCATTCCACGCTCACCGGAATATGCCGCGACGACGGAACCGTCCGCAGCAGCATCGCGGCCTCGATCGTGTCATGGTCCGTAATCGACACCAGCGAGTTCAGCCCCAGCCGCTGAATCTGCTGCGACTCCAGGTCATACGCCATCTTCGGCTGCAGCGGCGGCCGCCAGTTCGCGCGCTCGAAGTCCAGCTTCACCCCATGCCGCGCGCTGCACTCCGCATAGAACTCGAACACGCGCTTCAATCCCGGCATCACCACGAACATCGCGTGGATGAACCCCAGCGTCTCCTCCGACACGCTGGTATGGCTATGCAGCGACACGCCCGTCGTAAACTCCTCGGTCGCGAGTGGCTGCTTCCAGTTGCTTGTGATCCTGCTCGTAATCTTCGCTTGTGGCAGCATGGCTTCCTCCGCAGATCTCCAAACCTGCCTAAAGCATGCCTATCGCAAGCAAACGCGCAATCACCACAACAACAATAGAAGCTGAATTTTTCCGGGCAGGTTCCTCATCCGATACGCCCCATCGCAGCCGCCGGCGGCGTCGACTCCCCTACTTCTCCGACGCCCTCACCGCTCGAGATCGTCCCGCCCTGCGCCACCGCCGCGGTCCCGCGCATACGCCGCGCGATGCGTCACCGGGTGGGAGCAGCTCCAGATATCTTGTTTCGAAGATCTCGTCCGGCACCGCTTCGCCCAATAAGAACCCCTGCATCTCGTCGCAGCCCAGCATCCCCAGCAGGCGCGATTGCTCCTTGGTTTCGACGCCCTCCGCCACCACCTTGAGCTTCAGCGAATGCGCCAGGTTGATGATGGTGGACACCTGCGCCAGTCCCTCCGGCGTGGCCGTCATGTCGATCACGAACGAGCGAGCGATCTTCAGCGTGTCCAGCGGCAGTTTCGACAGGTAACTGAGCGAGGAGAAGCCGGTGCCGAAGTCGTCGATGGCGATGCTTACGCCCATGGCGCGAATCGCCCGCAGCGTGGCGATACTGTGCTCGACGTCCTCCATGATCAGGCCTTCGGTGAGCTCCAGTTCCAGTCCGGCCGCCGCACGCGCGTCAATACCGATGGCCTGCTCAATCTCGGCGATGAAGTCGCGATTGCGCAGTTGCAGCGGCGACACGTTCACCGCGATGCGCACGGCAGGCAGGCCCGCGCTCTGCCAGCGCAGGTAGTCTTCGATGGCTTTGCCCAGCGCCCAGCGCCCAACTTCATAGATCAATCCGGTTTCTTCCAGGATCGGAATGAACCGGTCTGGTGGCACCAGGCCCGAGCGCGGATCATTCCATCGGATCAGCGCCTCGGCGCTGGTGAGCTTGCCGCTCGCCAGGTTCACCTTGGGCTGGTAATAGAGTATGAATTCTTGCTTGTCGACCGCCTCGCGCAACTGATTTTCCAGGACGAACTTGCCGGCCGTCATTTCGGCTATCTTCGGCGTGTAAAACAGGTATCCATTGCGGCTCGCCTTGGCCTGTTTGAGCGCTGCCTCGGCATTCTTGAACAACGCTTCCGCGGTGCTGCCTGCATCCGGAAACAGCGATATCCCAACCCTGGCGCTGATCCGGAACGTGGACGTATTCACGCCGAACGGATGGTCCAGAAGAGCTTTCATCCATCGCTCGACCAACAGCGCCACGTCGCCTTCCTGCTGTACTTCCGGAATCACGACCGCAAAATGGTCCGCACCCAGTCGCGCCAACAGGTTGGCGTCCCCCACCGCGCGCGTCAGCAACCTCGCGACCTGCTGCAAGAGCTTGTCTCCTGCCGGGCGGCCGAGGCTGTCATTGATATTCTTGAACCGCTCCAGATCGAACAGGCATACCGCCAGCTTGTGCCCACCGCTCACAGCGTTGCGCCGGTACTGCGCCACCCGATGGAGAAACAGAGTGCGATTCGCGAGTCCGGTCAGCACATCGTAGTAGGCGAGGTAGGTGAGCTTTTTCTCTTTTTCAATGTGATCAATCGCGAAGGACAGGTTGCTGGCCAATCCCACAAGCAGCTGCGCCTCCTCGTCGTCAAAGGCGCCGATCTCGTCGGCATACAGGTTGATCGCGCCAATCGGAACACCCGCCCGATGCAGCGGCAATGTTGCCAAAGAGCTCAAGTCGAAGCACGCGCTGCGCTTATGCCACGGTGCGGTGAGCGGGTTATGGTGGTAATCCTGAACCCAGACTGGCCGGTTCTCGCGGATGGCGGTACCCGCCGGACCTTGCGAGAGCGGGGTTTCGGCTTCGATACCGTCCAGATACTCATCGGCGCGGTCGCCAAAGCTGGCCGCGACCCGGATCGTCGAGGTGTCCGCGTCGAGCACGCCAATCCACGCCATGTTGAATGCACCCGCCTCGACCGCGATCCGGCATGCCTCCCGGAACAACTCGTCACGGTCGTGCATGCTCACGATGAGCGCATTGATTCTGCCCTGCATGGCTAATATGCGATTCAGGTGCTTGATCCTGACTTCGGCTGCCTTGCGCAAGGTGACTACGCGAATCGACGCCAGCGTAAATACGGCGTCCCTGTCCCAATAGGGGTTTAAACTTACTTCGACCGGGAACTCCGATCCATCGGCGCGGCATGCCGTAAGTTCCATCCCGACCCCCAGTTCCCTGACATGCGGGGATCGAAAGTAGCTTTCAAAGTGCTTCGTGTGAGCATCGCGGTAGCGCTCCGGCAGCAGGCAGGCTAGCGGTTTTCCAGTAAGCCCATTCGGTTTGTATCCAAACAGGCTGCAGGCGCGGTCATTCGCAAGCACAATGATGCCCCGCGAATCCACCAGGATCATGGGATTGGGGACAACGGCAAAAAACTTCCCGATAGCTTCCATAATTAGAGCTTGCCTTCAGAATCCGTATCGCCTGGTCGGCTGGTTTTCGGAGATATCCATTCCGTCATGGTCGTCTTTTTCGGTCGGCTACAAACACGCAGGCAGCACCCTCCAAGATAGTGCCTGTCCGGTCTTGTTCGAACTAAATCAGTGCCGTAATTCAGCATCGAGCGCATTCGTGTTTGGTTATACCAGAGCAGCCATGCAAAGGTCTCATTCCTTGCCTGGCGACCGGAACCTGCCTGGGCCTGATTTTGGATTCAGGAATTCTACTTGTCGCCCGGCCGCAGTTCTCCAAACCTTCCTGAAGCCTGCCTATCGCAAGCAGACGCGCAATCATCGCCAAACACAATAACTGGAAGCAGAATTTTTATCGGCAGGTTCCTCATCTGATACGCCCACTTCGCCACCTCACCTCTGCTCGACATCGTCCAGCGCCCCGCTCACATTCATGTTATTCGCATACCCCGCTCGATTCCTCCCCGCGCGCTTCGCCCGGTACATCGCCTCATCCGACCGCTGCCTCAGCATCTGCGCATCCGTCGCATCATCCGGAAACACCGCCACCCCGATGCTCACCGTCACCCCCAGAGCGCCGATTGCCACCTCCAGCGGCTCCTCGAACACCCGCAGCAGGCTCGCCGCCACCTTCTCCGCATCCGCCGCCTTACTCAACCCGCTGACGATCGCCGTAAACTCCTCGCCCCCCGTCCGCGCAATCGTATCCACCTTCCGAATCTTGCTCTTCAGCCGTGCCGCCACCTGCTTCAGACACTCATCTCCCACCAGGTGCCCATACGTGTCGTTGATCAGCTTGAAGTGGTCCACGTCGATCGTCAGCAGCGCTGCCCGCTTCTGCTCCCGCTCGGAGGCCTTCAGGCACTGCTCCAGTCGATCCGCCAGCAACTGCCGGTTCGGCAGCCCGGTCAGGGCATCATGCTGCGCCCGGAACGAAAGCTCCCGGTCCAGCTTCAACCGCTCCGTAATATTGCGCGCAATCACAAACCGCGCCTCTTGCCCCAGGTACATAATCTCGCGCTCCACAATATTCACCCACACCACGCGGCCATCCCTATGCTGGTGCTGCACCCGCGTTCCCTCTGTCGGCGCTGTCAACACATCCTCAACATCCTCGGTCTCCCCATCCATGGGCGACTCCAACTCCGCCATCCGCATCCCCCGAAGCTCCTCCATGGCATAGCCATACTGCTGCAGCGCCGCCTCATTCGCCAGGAGAAACTCGCCCGTCACCCCATCGCAGATCCACATCGGATGGGGATGGGTGTCATAGATCATCTGAAAATCCTCGGACAGCTCGCGAAACTTCTCCGCCATCCGCGCGTTCTCATCCGCCGTGTCTTCAACGATCCTCAGGATCATCGAGAACCCCACAAAATACTTCGGGAAGTTCCAGAACTCATACAGCAGCTTCTGCGCCTCCGACGAGTCGCCCACCTGCGTATTGATCAAGTAGAACGCCGCCCACGCCGTAAACCCCAGCGTCCCCACCCATCCCGCGGGGCTCCGCCTGCCCACCGATCCCCCATACAGCACCGCCGTACACAGCAACAACTCCACCACCGCACCGTTGTCCAGATTGCTGGCCGAGGTCCACCCGGCATACGCCACCAGGGCAGTTCCATACACCACACAGATCGTAAGAATCAGCGCGCGTCTCCGCGGCCACCTTCTCGGCAGCAGCACATAGGCAAGATAGAAACCCTGGCCCTGCCACAGCAGGGTCATCAGGACAAGCAGCACCCTAGGTATAGAACCAAATTGCTGCATATTGATGACGAGCACATTGGCTGCGCCGATCGCCACTCCAGCCAGTACGGCCTTCTGCAGTTGGTGCGCCTTCGCCACGAGCGACGTCAGAAAGGTCAGCACTCCCAGCAACAGGAAGTCGAAGCAGGCCGCATCCTGCAGGTGCACCAGATCCGGCTGCACCTCCCGCACGGCCCACACCGCATAGCCAAGGAAGACGAAGATCCATCCCACAAACCAGAACCGGTAGTAGATCTGCGGACGGCTGCGCTGCTGTATCCCAAAGAACAGGATCAGCAACAGCAACAGAACGAGATCAACAGCCTGGCCCTGCATGGCTCTCCCTCAACGGTGAAGCGGTGCCTCTGAAATTTACTAGTTCTAACAGTTTGCGCTCATGCCGTACTCTTCGGCATCTCTTTTTTGAGATCCATGCAGTGTGTCACAATCATCCAGCCTCTCATCAGCCTCCAAATTCCCAAAATGGCACCTCGCCCCTTCAGATATTTGCCAAATCTTCGTCCTGTTGCCAGGGCACCAGAACCCTCTTTTCTCGGGACTGCCCTTGTAATCTTTTCGTATCACCCTTCCACCTCCCGCCCCAAAGGATCAAACTAGAAGCAGGCACATGCCCATCGGGCAAGGCCCTTCCCCAATCGGAACAGCCTTCGCGCGATGGCAAGCACACGCTGACGTCCTCCTGGGAGGGAGGCACATCAATGAACGCTCTGCTCATCTACCCCAAATTTCCTGAAACCTACTGGAGCTTCCGCTACGCCCTATCGTTTCAGGGCAAGCGAGCCGCGCAGCCCCCGCTCGGCCTGCTCACCATCGGCGCCCTGCTTCCGTCCGACTGGGACAAGCGCCTGATCGACACCAACGTCGAGCGCCTGAAGGACTCCGACCTCGCCTGGGCCGACGTCGCTCTCATCAGCGGCATGCACGTCCAGCAGCAGGATCTCGTCGCGATTGTCCGCCGCTGCCATGCGCTCGGGCTCCGCACCGTCGTCGGCGGCCCCATCACCAGCAGCCTGTCCGCCGCCGAGCTCGAAGCCGACCACATCGTCATCGGCGAGGCCGAAGACCTCATCGCCACTCTCGCCAGCGATCTCGCGAGCGGAACCGCCCTTCCTCTCTACCAGGCCACCGACCGCCCCGCCATGGAGCACAGCCCGCTCCCCGACTTCAGCCTCATCCGCATGAACCGCTACAGCACCATGACCGTCCAGTACTCGCGCGGCTGTCCCTTCAACTGCGAGTTCTGCGACATCATCGAGATCTACGGCCGCCGCCCGCGCACCAAGCCCGTCGCCCAGGTCCTGGCCGAATTCGACCGCCTCTACGACGCCGGCTGGCGCGGCCCCGTCTTCATCGTGGACGACAACTTCATCGGCAACAAGCCCAAAGTCCGCGTCCTGCTCTCGGCCATCGTCGAGTGGAGCGCCGCCCGCGGCAAGCCCTTCCGCTTCATCACCGAAGCCTCACTCAACCTCTCCGACGACCCCGAACTGCTGCAGATGATGAAGGATGCCAGCTTCGCCTCCGTCTTCCTCGGCATCGAGACACCCGACGAATCCAGCCTGCTCGCCACCAACAAGCTGCAGAACACCCGCCGCGACCTGCTCGAGAGCATCGCCATCATCCAGAACTACGGCATTGAAGTCATGGGCGGCTTCATCCTGGGCTTCGACACCGATCGCGAAGACGTCTTCGACCGCCTCGTCGACTTCATCCAGCAGAGCGCGATCCCCATCGCCATGGTGGGACTGCTGCAGGCCATGCCCGGCACGCAGCTCTTCCGCCGCCTCTCCCACGAAGGCCGCATCCTCGACTCCGGCGGCGGCAACAACACCGGCTGCCAGCTCAACTTCCGTCCCCGCATGGACCCCGCCCGGCTGGTCGAGGGCTACCGTTCCGTGCTCAACAGAATCTACTCCGCCGACGCCTACTATGAGCGCGTCCGGCTCTTTCTCAGCCGCTGCAACCCGCAGTACCAGCGCAATCTGAATCTCGGCAACGTGCGTGCCATGGTTCTCTCCATCCTGCGCCAGGGAGTTTTAGGCAACGCCCGCGCCGACTACTGGAGGTTTCTGCTCTCCGCGCTAACGCGCTATCGCCGTTCCTTCGGCACCGCGATGACCCTGGCCGTAATGGGCTATCACTTCCAGAAGGTCACCCAGCAGCTCTCCAAGGCCGATTCCTGATCCCACGGCATCCCACGGCGCGCGCAGCAGCATCGCCCAAAACCACTGGCAGTCCTCCTGCGACGAGCGGATTACGCAGCTTCGCTGGCCAACTCATCCAGCAGATTTGCGGCTTTGGTAAGGTGGTCTACACCGAAGACCACCAACGCCCGCTCCGATCCGGGCTCCAGTCCGCAGTAGGAGTAGTCAATGTTGATCTGGTGTTCGCCCAACCGCGCGGCTGCGCGGCCCAGCTCACCCGGACGATGCGCAAGCCGGACTACGGCGGCCTCCGCCTCCTCGAAGATCATCCCCAGGCCGCCCAGCACCGCCTTGGCGCTGGCCGGATCGTCCACCACGAACCGGGTCAGGCTCTCGCCCTCCTCCACATACGATTGAAACGCCAGGACATTCACACCCCGCTCTGCCACCGCGAGGAAGCACCTCCCCAGCGCCCCTGGTTTGTCTTCAATCGTTACCGTAAACTCCTTCATCTTCGGCATGCGCTGTCACTCCATTCGTCTTCGGGACCCCGACAACCAGCGGAGCTGTCTGAATCATACCGTCGCGGCGGAGCAGTTCTCAACCGAAAGCCGCCCCTTGCAAATCGAGTAATTGGCCACCATACTGGCTGTGAGATTTCGAGGAACATAATGAAGCGCTTACTTGTAGCAGTTCTCTGATCGTTCCCTCCTATGCCTTTGCGTCGGACAATAGCTATAAGGTCGTCTACGACGGCGGCTCACTTCAGAGCACAAAAGCCGGCACAAATGTGAAGCTATACCTCGACCCAGCTCAAGTTCGAATTGTGCGAGATAACGCAGACCTCGTGACAATTCCTGCCGCTGCTATTACGGAGATATCCTACGGTCAAGATGTTCATCGCCGAGTCGGTGCTGCAATTGGCCTAGCTGTATTCACCCTCGGACTCGGTGCACTCATGGCGCTTACAAAATCCAAGAAGCATTTTGTTGGCCTGACTTGGGCGAACGGCGACGTAAAAGGCGGATTTGTGATGCAGTGCGATAAGAATGAATATCGGGGTATATTGACTGCGCTGGAGGAAATCACAGGCAAAAAAGCAGTCGATTCAGACGCTATGACAGTCAAGAACTAGTTCCATTGCCCTACCGACAGCTCGAGGAAACGAGCTGTCGGTAGGGCTCTGCTTTAGCTGTGAAAAGCAGTCGCTCCGAAGGCACATTCCCCCCTGCCGAAACGGCTGAATTGGCTTCCTTTCTGCACCCTCGAAAGCCCTCTCCGCCGGCTACTTTTCAGGCCTTCCAGCAGCTATAATGGAAGGTGCCCATGTCTGATGAAACCAACGAAAATCCGCTGCTCCCCTTAGGCCCGAACGACCCCTCCGCGCAGGACGCCAACTCCAACAATCCTTCCCCCGAAGGTGGTTCTGGCGGTGCCGGAAACCCCGATGGCCCGACCACCCCCACCGGCCCCGGCGCCCTCGTAATGCTCTCCATCAACATCGAGGAGGAGATGCGTCGCTCCTACCTCGACTACTCCATGTCGGTCATCATCGGCCGCGCCCTCCCCGACGTGCGGGATGGCTTAAAACCAGTCCATCGCAGAATCCTCTATGGAATGCAGGAGATGGGCCTCCAGTTCAATAAGAAATACACCAAGTCCGCCAAGGTCGTCGGCCACGTCATGGGCAACTATCACCCCCACGGCGACTCCGCTATCTACGACACCATGGTGCGTCTCGCCCAGCCCTTCTCGCTGCGCTACCCCCTCATCGACGGCCAGGGCAACTTCGGCTCCGTCGACGGCGATCCACCCGCCGCCATGCGTTACACCGAGTCGCGCCTCACCCGCATGGCCTCCGAGATGCTCGCCGACATCGACAACGACACCGTCGACTTCGTCCCCAACTACGACGAGTCCAGCTCCGAGCCCAGCGTCCTTCCCGCGCGCATCCCCAACCTCATCGTCAACGGCAGCAGCGGCATCGCCGTCGGCATGGCCACCAACATCCCGCCGCACAACCTCACCGAGACCCTCAACGCCACCATCGCGCTGCTCTCGAAGGACAAGGCCGAAACCCGCTCCGACCTCGAGATCGTCCTCGAGCACGTCAAGGGCCCGGACTTCCCCACCGGCGGCTTCATCTACGGTCGCGCCAACATCGCGCAGACCTACACGACCGGTCGTGGCCGCTTCATGATGCGCGCGAAATGCGGGCTTGAGAACATCACCGGTGGGCGCCAGGCGATCATCGTCACCGAGATCCCCTACCAGGTCAACAAGTCCAACCTCATCAAGCGCATCGCCGAGCTGGTCAACGATAAGATCGTCGACGACATCTCCGACGTCCGCGATGAGTCCGACCGCGACGGCATGCGCATCGTCATCGAGCTCAAGCGCGGCTCGCAGCACGAGATCGTCCTCAACCAGCTCTACAAGCACACCTCCATGCAGGAGAGCTTCTCCATGATCTTCCTGGCCGTCCACAACGGCCAGCCCAAGGAGCTCCCGCTCGACAAGGCCATCCACGCCTTCATCGACCACCGCATCGACGTCGTCCGCCGCCGCACCGCCTTCCTGCTCAACAAGGCCCGCGAGCGCGAGCACGTCCTGCTCGGCTACCAGATCGCCCTCGACCACCTCGACACGGTCATCAAGATCATCCGCCAGTCCTCATCGCGTTCCCACGCCCGCGAGAACCTCTTCAACTACTTCAGCAACCGCCGCATCAACCTCAACGGCGCCGAGCTCGCGGGCGTCTCTCTCGACCCCACCAAGTACTCCATCGATCTCCTCGGCGGCAGCGTCAGCGCGCAGCTGGCCAACAACTCCGCCGGCACGCTGATCCTCAGCTACCGCCAGATCGATGCGATCCTCGAACTCCAGCTCTATCGCCTCACCCAGCTCTCCATCGACGAGCTGCTCAACGAGCTCCGCGCCATCCGCGACAACATCGCCGAGTACGAATCGATTCTCGCCTCCGAGCCGAAGCTGCGCCGCGTCATCATCAAGGAGCTCGAAGACATCCGCGACAAGTACGGCGACGCCCGCCGCACCGTCATCCTCGACGAGTCCACCGAGCTCACCTTGGAAGATTTAATAGCCGACGAGCAGGTCGCCGTCACCGTCTCCAACACCGGCTACCTCAAGCGCACGCCCATCAGCATCTACCGCCAGCAGAAGCGCGGCGGAACCGGCCGTCTCGGCATGAAGACCCGCGAAGAAGACTTCGTCGCGCAGCTCATCATTGATTCAACCCACGCCTACCTGTTGTGCTTCACCAACTCCGGCCGCATCTACTGGCTCAAGGTCTACGAGATCCCCGACATCGGCGCCGCCGGCAAGGGCAAGGCCATGGCCTCGCTGGTCGACCTCCAGCCCGGCGAAAAAGTCGTCACCATCCTCGCCGTCCGCGACCTCAACGAAGACAACAAGTACGTCCTCTTCGCCACCCGCAACGGCACCGTCAAGAAGACCGCGCTCAAGGACTTCTCCAACGTCATGGCACGCGGCATCATCGCCATCGGCATCGACAAGGACGACGAGCTCATCACCGCCCGCATCACCGACGGCGAGCAGGTCATCTTCCTCGCCACCCACGACGGCATGGCCATCCGCTTCAACGAGCAGGATCTGCGCCCCATGGGCCGCCCAGCTTTTGGTAACAGGGGCATCTCGCTTCACAAGACCGACTACGTCATCGGCGCCGCCGTCACCCCCTCGCCCGAGGCACGCAACAAGCAGCGCCTCGCCCTCGCCGCCGCCAAGGGCCTCCAGGACCAGGTCGAAGCCGTCCTCGACGAAGCCGGTGAGTCCGTCGCCGCCGCTCCCCTCGAGCTAGCCGAGCCCGGCGAACTCGCCGCCCCCGAGCTCTCCCCCGCCGCCGCCGCCAAGCTCCAGAAGCTCGACCAGCAGCTCGGCCTCACCCCCTGCCTGATCCTCTCGGTCTCCGAGAACGGCTACGGCAAGCGCACCGACGTCGACGCCTACCGCCTCCAGACCCGCGGCGGCAAGGGCGTCATCAACATGCGCGCCACCCCCAAGATCGGCAAGGTCACCAGCATCCAGCTCGTCGACGACACCACGGAGATGATGGTCATCAGCCAATTCGGCAAGATCATCCGCATCGACACCAAGACCGTCCGCGCCGCCGGCCGAGCAACGATGGGCGTCAAGCTCCTCGACCTCGAAACCGACGACAAGGTAGCCTCCGCCACCATCATCCCCCCCGAAGAACCCAAGTCCCAAACCGAGAACGGCGCGCTACTCCAATAGCCGCCGTCGTCTAGGCCCTTATGTTCTGGCTGTTGCCGTCGCCTTTCTGTCTGTCATCCCGTAGGGATCTGCATTTCGCTCTTGCCCCTGCACCTGAGATAGGTCCAGGCTTTAGCCCGGACAATCAACGCAAGTCCTCGATCGAGAAACGTCTGCAGGTTTGCTTTCAGCCGCGCTCCAATCCGCTAAGGAGGTGACAAATTTGCTGCCGGAGGCAAATAACAAAGTATCCAGCTCCACATCCTCCAGCGCATCGAAATTTCACCAGGATTTTGCGCTCCCGATATCTGCCCGAAAAAATTCACGCTTATCGTCCAGTTACCGGTGTCGGAAAAGAACCCGCTGTTCACCTGGGTTTGATCGAAATCGAAATTCAGCTCCTCCGTTGCCTGGAACATATCGGCGTAAACGATGCTTGAGTGCCTGAACGCGATCTCTCCCGCATTGCGAAAGTCATAACCTGGAAACACAAAGTTCGTGGTCAGATCAAACGCCATCCCTTGCGTGGAAGGCCCCGAACCGGTCGTCCCGCTGATCACCGTCCTCACCAACACCAGCGAGTTATAGGGCGACGGCCCGGCAACGGGAATATAAAGCGGAGCATAACTCGTCGGCGGCCAGGTTGGGATCGCCCCGGCAAAAGTAAGCGGCACGTCGGTGGGCGGCCCTGAAAACGCAGGCGCAATGTTATGCAGCGGCTGATAATAATCCGTCATGCGCTTCCCTTCTATTTTGGTTGGGTGACGGTTGTAATCAGAAAGTCACAGGTCACAGAAGAATGCTCTGGTGTCAGCTCAAAGGAAGATGGTCCAGATGTCTGCACCACTGTCAGAAAATCGACGGAGGGTGCCTTGAAATCAGAGCCCGTCAACACCTGCACACTCAAAGTCTCGCCAAACGGAACGCCATCGATCTCAAATCCGGCCTCGCACGTACCCGAATGGGCTGCATGGGTGAATGTATCGCAATGGCCAGTCTTTACTGTCTCTTGTGACCCGCCCAACTCACCCGGCGGTGGCGGAATAAGTTTCACGATGGCAATCGTCAACTGATTCTTCAGGCTCGACGGAATACCTTGGGATGTTTGAGCCAAATCCCAAAGGTCTTGATTCCACTTTATGCTCCCTTTCACCTTCGATGCCGCTGGCTTCACCAGCAGAACCACCTGGTAGGAAAAGCGATGAAGCGTCGATCGACCCAAGACTTGTAGATTGAGGGTAAGCGAAACCTTGCCGTTCCCTCCTAACGAAACGGTCGCTTCGTCGGCACTAAACTGAAAAGCTCCATTGTTCGATGTGATATCACATAGACCAACTGTCACACTGGACTGAAGAACCTCTAATGCATATACCCCTAAATCAACGGTAAAGGGAGTTAGATACGTATTCCCATCATTGGCTGGCGTCGCATATTCCGGAATTGCTATGCCGGAAATGATGAGCATCGTCTGAGCAGACGTAATATCTACCTGGAGCACTGATGTCGACGTCACTTGATTCTTGTTCAGAGTAGGCATCGATTGCACCCTCCTCGAAACGCCGGTCGGTCATACGATGTGCGGATTCCGTGTTGGACGCCTTCGTCCCATAGAATCAAATCACGTGTAGGCTGTATCGACTCGGGCTAAGTTTCGACGCAGAAAGATTATTCCTTATCTGCCAACACGCACAACAAAATTGTGAGAATGCGGGGCCGGATTTCCGACTTACCACCTTCGCGTCACCACAACCTCGATTGCCCCATTCATGACGCGCCCTTCGCGGCATGAGTGGGCTCCACTCTGCCGAAGGCCGGAGTGTAGGCGCGAGCCGCAACGACTGAATCGCCCTCTTTCACCAGCCACCAACCCCTAACTCGCTGGCGACACCGCGACATCGTCGGCAACATACGCGTGCAGCGACTGGCCCTGCTTGATCTCCACATTCTTCCCGTGTTTGATCAGCCCAATCGGCCCAAACAGCACCGTCAACACGACCGCGCCCGTCGTTCCGCTCTCACCCTCTTTGCCCTTGGATCCGCGCAACTGAATCTTCGTATCGCCCACCTTCAGATAGTTGAGCCGCAGGTTCAACTCCCCGGCCTTGCCCATCATTCCCGACTTCTCCGCCTTCGTCACCTCGCCAAACGCATGCGCCCCTGCCTTCGCCACAACCACGTTCCCCACCTTCAAATCATCCATAAGCGTCAGCGCCACCGGGTCACCTTCGGAGGACGTCTTCGAGCTAAGATCGTCCAAAAACTGAAGATTCACATCCTCACCCTCCCGCAGCATGTATTTCCCCGAAGCATCGGGAGCAGCAGCAACGGGCGCCGCAGCAGCAACCGGAGCGGCGGCGGGAGCAACGGCCGCCGCAGGCACTGGCGCAGCTGCAGCCATCGGCGCAGCAGTCTGTTGAGCAAACGCAGGAACAGCCATCATGAGCGCAGGCAGCAGGAAGTATCTCGAAGTTTTCACGTATTCCTCAAAGGGTGAATTGAAGTCACCGCAAGCCTAAGGCTCAACTTGTGTCGATACAAGATAATTCGTAAGCTTTGGCGGGTGGCCCACTCGCAACCTCCCAGGCCAGGTGCCTCATTCATCGCGCGTTTTGCGATGAGTGGGCTCCACTCTGCCGAAGGCCGGAGTGCAGGCGCGAGCCGCAACGACTGAATCGCCCTCTTCCACCAGCCACCACCTACCGCCGCAACCTCGCCACCACATACAACACCAGCGACAACACCACACTAATCAGCAACGACGTCCCCAGCGGCGCATACACGGTCGTGTTCTTCCCCCGCCACACAAAATCCCCCGGCAGCCTTCCCACCCCAAGCCCCATCCGCTCGAGCCCCATCAACACCAGCCCCGCCACCACCACCGCCAACCCGATCCCGACCAGCACCCGTCCCATACCCCATTCTCCTCCTGTCCGGCCCCTCCCGCCCGGCCCCTCCCGCCATTGCCCCGTACATCCCCACCCACCCCCTTCCTCATCTCTCTTAAGAGAATCGAGGAACCCCCATGTCCGAGCACCACGACGCACCCAAAGCCCACGAACCCCACGCCGCCCACGAAGAACACATCGCCGGCCCCCACGACCCCAGGGAGATCAACCCCAAGATGTCCTCCGACATCGCCTACTGGGCGAAAGAATTCAACGTGACCGGCGACCAGCTCCACGAAACCATCCGCGCCCACGGCACCCACGTCGACAAGATCCGCGCCGCCCTCCGCTCCCATTCCTGAGGGTCGGCGAGTCACCCAGCTCCATCCCAACCCGCCCAACCCAACCCGCGCAACCCGAAACCAGGCTGAACCTGTCCTCGCGCAACCCGAAACAGGGTTGAACCGATACTGAAACCCACAGCGTTTGACCGCTCCGAGCCTCCAACCGCAACATTTTTCCCCGGAATCCCGTCTATATAGCCAGAGGTTTTGATATGCAACGCCACACAGCTCTTATTCTCGCTCTGGCCACGCTGTCAGCGACTGCCGCCGTTTCCCTGGCGCAGAACGCGTCTCCAGCCGCTCCGGACAACTCCCAAATGAATAATGTACCCATGCAAGCCCAACCCGCTCCCATCGAGCGTGGCCCCGTAAGCCATCATGGTTACAACAGTTACGTCGCAAAGCTCGAGGTCGGTCAGGTCGTCGCGCCCATTCGGGCCACGGCCAGCGCGCTACCCGCCGCCGGCATCTTTCTTCGCGTCGGCGACGGCAGCTCCGTCCGCGCCATCGCTCTTGGCGGTGAAAATACCGAGCTTCGCGTCGAGAACGGCATTGCCAATATCAGCGTCCATCACCCCATCAAAAACGCCCGGATCCTCGTCGATCTGCCCGGCGGCCAAGCCAACCTCATCAAGGACGGCTTCTACACCTTCAACGCCGACACCAACACCATCCGCGTGCTGAAGGGTAAAGCCTTCGCCTATCCCGGCGGCAACACCAACCAGAGGCCCATCAAAGTAAAGGGAGATCAGGCGGTAATCTTCAACGGTCCCAACATCAAAGCGTTTGAATTCGATCCCTTTGAAGCCCGTGCCGACCTGATTCCCTACGGCCCGCGCTCGGGCGGCCCCGGTGAATCTGGCGACTACGGACCCTACGGCGGATATCCCTACTACGACTATGGATATCCCTATTACTACTACGGCTATCCCTACTACTACGATCCTTTCCTGTTCGACTTCGGCTTCTATGGCGGCGGCTTCTATGGCGGCGGCTATGGCGGTCATGGCGGCGGATGGGGTGGTGGTCATGGCGGCGGATGGGGTGGTGGTGGTGGCGGATGGGGCGGCGGTGGTGGTCATGGTGGAGGCGGTGGTGGAGGCGGTCACCGCTAACTCCAACCTTCTCAACCTCAACATCCAAGGGGCGGCCAGGCTTCATCTGGCCGCCCTTTTTACTGTGCCACGCACAGCCCACCGCAACATTCCCGCCAGATCCGGATCTATATAACCAGAGGTTTTCACCATGTCCAGGCATACAGTTCTTCTATTCGCCTTGGCCACTCTGTCCGCGGCTGCCGTACCCTCCTTCGCGCAGAACGCATACCCAGCGGGCCCAGCAAACGACAACTACACGCAATCACAGGCGGCCCCGATCGAGCGCACCGCCCCATCCAGCAACTCGAGCGCTCGACTCAACCACGCCTACCCGGGCCAGTCTGCTAACGCCAACCAGTACTCCGGCGATTCAAACCAGACCGACACCAACAACGGTCAGCCCGCGGATGCTAACGGCCAGCCCGGTCCCGCGGACGGCGCAGGCCCCGGCTATGCTGGAGGCCCTTATGTCGCAAACGGCTATCCCTACCCAGCCTACGGTTACGGGTATGGCTACCCCTATGGATACTATGCCTATCCCTACGGATATTACCCCTACGGCTTCGGCTTTGGCTTTGGCTATGGATACCGCGGTGGTTATGGCGGGGGGTACCGCGGTGGTTATGGCGGCGGCGCTCGTGGCGGTGGCGGGGGTCGTGGCGGCGGCGGGCATGGCGGCGGCGGACATCGCTAATCGCAGCCAGGCGGACTAGCATAGCGGGCGACCTGATCTTTCAGGCCGCCCGTTTTTGCTGGAACCCAAAAACTCGCTTGAACCTTTCCGCGATGCCCTGCTGCTTGGCCGTTGTCACCTCGCCGAAAGCGCGGGCTCGAGCGGTGGCGATCACGGCGCCCTCGCTGACCGCCCGGCCAGCTACAATCAGCCATCATGCGCATTGGTTTCTTCGGCGGCAGCTTCGACCCACCCCACCTCGGTCACTTGGCCGTGGGCTGCGCGGCGGCGGATGCATTTTCGCTTGACCACATCCTCTTCGCGCCGACGGCACACCAGCCGCTCAAGCCAGACGGAGCCGTCGCGTCCTTTCAGGACCGTCTTGCGATGGTCTCCCTCCTCTGCGAGCTTCAGCCCGCAAATACCATGCCGCGCTTCGAGTCCTCATCCCTCGACGGTCCACTTCCCGGCACCGCGCCGAACTACACCGTCGGCACCCTCACGCGCCTGCGCGAGACAATCTCATCCACCGATAGAATCTTTGCCATCGTCGGCGCGGATGCCTTCCTCGATCTACGCCGCTGGCGCTCACCCGACAGACTGCTCAGCCTCGCCGAGTGGATCGTCGTTAGCCGCCCCGGCTTTTCGCTCCAGCAGCTCGACGCCCTCCATCTCACGCCCGCTCAACTGCAGCGCATTCACCTTCTGGAGGGCGTTCACGAGCCGGCCAGCGCCACCAGCGTCCGCACTCTTCTGCGCGCCGGCTCCGCCTGCACCGGTCTGCTGCCCGCTTCGATCCTGCACTACATCCGCGCTCATCATCTCTACGGAACCTGAGTCGAATCTATGGAATGTGAGCCAAACAACACCTCGCCGCAGCCCTCGCCTGCGCTACCATTGAGATTGCACAAGGAGCCCCATGGCAAGCACCAAAAAACAACAGGTTCAGCAACTCCTGGCCGCCGCCGTAGCCGCCTGCGAAGACAAAAAGGCCGAAGACATCCGCATCCTCGCCCTTGACCCCTCCGAGAGCGGTCTCACCGACTACTTCCTCATCTGCACCGGTCTCAGCGATCGTCAGAACGTCGCCATCACCGACGAGATCGAGATTCGCCTCAAGCGCGAGTTCGGCACCTATCCCAACTCCGTCGAAGGCCGTCGCCAGGGCGACTGGATCCTCATGGACTACGTCGACTTCATCGTCCACGTCTTCTCCGCTGAGAAGCGTGCCTACTACGGCCTCGAGCGCCTGCGCAAGAACGCCACCGTTCTCAGCATCAAAGACCTCAACGCCGAGATCAAATCCGCCATCGCTGCAGGCCGCAAGAAGGCTCCGACCGCCGCGCAGAAGAAGCCCATCGCGAAGAAGAAGGCGGCATCCCCAGTAGCTTCGAAGAAGACAGTTGCACCCAGGAAGGCTCCCGCGAAGAAGTCGCCCGCAAAGAAAGCAATAGTCGCAAAGAAAGCACCAGTCGCAAAGAAGGCACCAGCCGCAAAGAAGGCAGCCTCGAAGAGCACCCAAACGAAATCTTCGAAGCCTGTAGCTGCAAAGAAGGCTGCGGCGAAGAAGTCACCCGCGAAGAAATCCTAGATAGCTCGTTCTACAGAAAGGCCCTCGGTTCGCCGAGGGCTTTTCATTTCCGCATCTACCTTCACGACCGGCAGCATTTCAAAACGAAAAGCGGGGAGCCGGACGAATCCGCTCCCCGCCTCTGTATACGCTTGTCCAACTAGAAGACAAGGCTGGCATGCAGTTGGATAAGCCGCGGCGAAGCATCGGCGCCGCCCGTGGATCCCAGGATGCTCGTCGGAGCGCCGACCGTCGCCTGAATGCCTCCGAGCTGCGCGTTGTTAGCACCGCGTGCATGACCGGGGTTCTGGAAGTTGGTGTGGTTGAAGAGGTTGAAGAACTGTGCACCGAGCTTCAGCTTGGTATCTCTCATGTGCGCGATGGGGAGGCCGAAGGTCTTGAAGGCTCCGAAGTCCACGTTCGTGTACGAAGGTCCAATCAGGCTGTTACGGCTCTGACCACTAGCAAAGCTGGTCGGAGCGGTGAACGAGTTGACAAAGTTGCAGGGGTTAGCCAAAAAACCGGTCGCCACGTTCACAACATGCGACGATCCGCCGCAATGATGATCGAAGTTGTTGTTCAGCTGCTGCGCCAGGAGCAGAACGCCACCATTCGCGAACGCGCTCTGGAGACCCGCTGTGCTGGGCCCACCCGTGACTGGGTTGAGAGGGCTCGTGCTGGTCGAGCTCTGGGTAATGGAGTACGGGAGACCCGAGTTGTGGAAGACGTCGCCGCTGAACTCAAAGCCTCCGACCAGGGCGCGAACGAAGCTGCTGCCACCATGGAATAGCGTGGGCAGCTCGTAGACGAAGTTGGCCGTCACGTTGTGCTTCACGTTGTAGTCAGCGGGACCGTAGTTCGCGTGCAGGTTACCCGGGACGACGAGCGCTGCGGAATCGCCGGCGTCAGGAGCGTAGGGCTCAAAGCCGCCGTTGGAGATTTCGTCCAGTGCCTTTGAGAACTCGTAGTTGAACTGCAGCGACAAGTCCTTCGCCTGGCGCTTGGCGCTGAAAACGATACCGTTGTAGTTGCTGGACGCGCCAGAGTAGATGTTGGTGACCGTGGCGAACGATGCGAAAGGCTTCGCCGTGGGCGTTCCAGCGAAGTTGCCAGCCCCGGCAAGGCTGTTGGTGAGGTTGTTGCTTCCGTCGCTCACCGGCTCGTGGTAACCGTGGTTGCCGACATAGGTGACGAGAAGCGACGTTTTGCTGTTGATGCGCTGCTCGATCGCCAGGCTGTACTCCTCGTAGGTCGGGTAGCTGATCTTCGGGGCAACCGTCGTGATGCTGGGCGTCGAGAAGTGACCGCCAGCGGCTGTTACAGCCGCGGCAATCTGTTTTTCCGATGAACCCGCATAGAAGCCGGTCTGGAAGGCCGCTGCGGAGGACAAAGCTACCGTCGCGGGGTTGAGGATCGTGCCGTACGCCGGAGTGTTGGGCTGCTGCGGGACGGTGGTGTCGTAGCCGAGGAAATTGGAGCCAGCACCGCTGTCTGGAGCGTAGACGGCTGCGTGGAAGTTCGTCGGAGCGTTGCTCAACAGAGCATCCGCGGCGACACCCGGGAAGGAGTCGGTGAACATACCGAAACCAGCACGGATCGTGGTCTTCGGCGTCGCTTGGTAGTTGACGCCGATACGCGGCATCAGGGCGAATTTCTGGAAACTCTTGAACGCATTGTAACGGTTACCTGAAATCAGACCGCCGGGGAACGCTGCGCTGTAAGGAGCGGAGGTCGGAGCAGAACCAGCAGAACCACTGATAACCGGATTGGCAAGGGCGGCGTAGCAGGAGGTGTGACAGGTGGGGTTGGAGTTTGTCTCAAAGCGGAGGCCAGCCGTGATCGTGAGCTTCGGCGACACCTTGAACATGTCTTCAATGTAAGCGCCTTCGTCGTAGACCGAAACCGGCTGGGTAGGACGCTGCGGGAACCGCTGGACGTACTCCACGTCGGTGATACCGGAGAGGAAATCTTCCTCATAGGTGAGCGAGAGGGGGAAAGTCGTCTCCACGCCCTGGATGTCCGTGATGTTGTTACGACGGATGTTGTAGCCGGCGCGGAGCGTATGGCGCCCCTTGGTCCAGTTGAGATCGTCGATCACCTGGTAACCGGCAACACGGCGACCCTGCGGGAAGTCGTAGTTGATACCACCGTAGTAATCAGTCGAGCTGCTCAGACCACCGTTTTCGAACTCAACCGTCGAGGGAGCGGCTGCGAGAACTGCGGCCGGAGGGTTGCTGTTCTGGAACGGGGCGCTGTAATAGTTACCCGTCACGACGAGCTGGTTAGTGAGGTTCGGCGTGAAGATGTGCGTCTCGTTCATCTGCCCTTCCCAGGCCGGCTGCACACTGAGGTCGGTGAACAGCGGGCTGACCAGATCGGTGTAGGTCGGCTGGGTGCCGTGATCCTGCTTGTAGTGGATGTAGAAGTTATCCTTGTCGCTGATCTTGAAATCAACGCGTGCAGTCAACAGCCACTCGGTGAGCATCTCGGAGGAGTGAGCGTAGTAAGAGACCGACGCGGGATCATAGATGTACGGCGACGAAGTAGCCGGACGATAGGGGCTGGTGTCAAATGTGTTGAACACGCGGTTCATCTGCGGGAGCTGGCCAGGTGCGGCGGGGGCGAACAGAATGCCGTTTGCGAGGGGGCCAACGCTGACCGGACCGGCAAAGGTGACGGGGTCGTTGTAAAGTTTGGTAGCAGCGTCAGCAGCACCATTGAGCGCCTTGCAGGTCGCGTAGAAGGTGCCATCAACTATACCGCCGGGATCCTGGCCACGGGTGCAGGCTTCTGCGAGGGGGCTCGGCGCGAGGGTCAGCCCGTTCGACGGAGTCGTGGCGCGGATGCCTTCCGTGTTGACGAACCAGAAGAGACGGTTCTTGATGAGCGGGCCGCCGATCGAAGCACCCCATTGGTTCGCGTTCACGAACTGCGGAATGTTCTGCGTGCCATTGGTGATTTCCGCCTGCTTGTTGAAGTAATCATTCGCGTTCAGAGCGCGGCCATCCCAGTAGTAGCTGGCGTTGCCGTGAACGTGGTTGCCGCCGCTCGCGGTGATTTCATTCACCTGGGCACCGCCGAGACCGCCGAACTGCGAGCTGAAAGCCGGCGCGATGACCGTCACCGTATCCACTTCGTTGTTGCCCAGCGTCAGGTTGGAAGCGCCCGTGTTGTTCAGATTGAGGAACGGGTCGTTCTCATACCCGCCGTCGAGGGTGAACATATTGGACAGGCCGGAGATACCGAAACTCGAGAAGTTGCCGTAACCGCCTGCCGTCGTACCCGTGTTCATCACCGAACCGGGAGCGGTCTGCGCGACGAAGGTCAAATCGTTACCGGGGTTCGGGAGTGCCTGAACCTCTTGCGCGGTAAACGTCGTGACTACATCCGCACTCTCAGTGTTGATCGGCTCGGCAGCTGCCGAAACCTCCACCGTTATTGAGCCTTGGCCGACAGTCAACTTCACGTCGTCTGAGGTTACAGTGCCGGCGGACACTGTGACCGTATTTGTTGTCGTCGTGAAGCCGGGCGCGACCACCTTCACCTGATACGCTCCAGGGCTCAGGAGCGAGACGCGAAATGCGCCTATACCCGAGCTGGTCACGCTCTTCGACTCTCCCGTGGCGGGGTTCGTCACCTGCACCATGGCATTGGGAATAACGGCTCCCGTGGGATCGGTGATCGCTCCGGAGATGTCGCCGGATGTCACTGACTGGGCCATCATGGGTACGCACAGCCCGAAGGCTAGCGAGGCGCTAATAAAAATTGCGGGAAGCTTTATCATCTGTAGTCGTCGCTCCGGAATTAGGTGCCCGCGAAGTCGCGGAGGTTAGTAGGTTTGACAGTAGTCATGCACGCTACTGGCCATTCAATTAAAGAAGGCGTCCCCTCATTTTGCGAGCACATTACGCACGGTACGCTTCTGCTCAACATTTCCAAACTCCGCACCGACGGAGAGTAATCCCGAAATTCATATAAAATTGACTTGGCCGATATTCCCGTGACTCAAATCCTGCTCGCCATCATCTCGCCACACCGCACCGGCCCGACCGGCCCAGCCGCTGAACTCCTCCAGCTCTATCTCGAGCGCGCCGCACGCTATACCCCCTGCACCCAGCGCGTCTTCCCCAGCGAGGCCAGGCTGCTCGACTTCGTCGCCGACACCGCCGCCCGCACCCGCCCCGCCCTCCTTCTCGCCGACAGCCGCGGCCAGCAACTCACCTCCGAGGACCTCGCCGCCACTCTCGGCTCGTTTCAGGACACTGGCATCCAGCAACTCATCCTTGCCATCGGCCCGGCTGATGGCTGGTCTCCAGCCGCGCTCGCCCGTGCCGACCACACCGTCGCCTTTGGCCGCATCACCCTCCCCCACGAGCTCGCCGCCGTCGTCGCCGCCGAGCAACTCTACCGCGCACTCACCATCCGCGCCGGCCATCCATACCATAGCGGACACTAGCGGCTTTCCGCCGAACCCACAGCGCCATCCGGTACTCTAGCCGCATGCCCGACAGCTCCGACGCTCAACCATCCAAACCCTCGCCGTCCGCGCAGGACTCCGTGCAGGACTCCGCGCAGGACGACTCCCGCCGAGGCCTCCTCCTTATCAACACCGGCCCCGGGAAAGGCAAAACCACCGCTGCGCTCGGGACCGCCTTCCGTGCCGCCGGCAACGGCATGCGGGTTCTGGTTCTCCAGTTCCTCAAAGGCTCCTGGCACTACGGCGAACTGGACGCCGCCGAAGCCCTCAACGCCGTCGACGGCTTCACCTTCGTCATGCGCCAGATGGGCCGCGGCTTCGTCAAAATCGGCGGCGCCGAAGCCGACCCCGAAGACCTCCGCCTGGTCGAAGCCGCATGGGACGAGGCCGCCGCCGCCATCCTCTCCGGCGACTGGGACCTCATCGTCCTCGACGAGATCAACTACGCCATCGGCTACAAGATGCTCGATCCCGAGAAGGTCGCCGACGTCCTCCGGCGGCGCCCCGAGATGCTGCACGTCATCCTCACCGGCCGCAACGCCCATCCCACGCTGGTGGAACTCGCCGACACCGTCACCGAGATGCGCGAAGTAAAGCACGCCTACCAGAAGGGCATTCTCGCCCAGCGCGGGATTGAGTTTTAGCGTTCTCCTGCCCGCACCGGCATTTCATCTCATGCCTCGGCACGTTGAACGCAGTGCTCGAAGCCTGGCTCCACGAAGCTTGGCTCCACGAAGCCTGGCTCCACGCCAGGCTGGCCGCGAAGCCCGTTCCGTTAGAACTCCAACCGCAACGAGAACTGTCCAATGCGTGCGCTCTGGTTGTTGGTGCCGGGCTCGCTGTTGGTACTTGTGATCTGACCGAACGTCGATGCGTTCGTGACGATGTTCACCGCAGGTGTCCCAAAGGTAGGGTGGTTGAAGATGTTGAATGCATCCGCACGGAAGGTCAGGTTCACCTTGTCCTGAATGATCGGGAACCTCTTCGCCAGACCAGCGTCGAAGAAGAATGCGCCCGGACCGCGGAGCAAATTGCGCTGTCCGTACTCCAGGCCGATCGGGCCACGGAACTCGTTCAGCACCTTTGTCGCACCTGTAGCGCCACCGGAGAAGTTGTAAGCGGTGCCGTTGCTGAGATTGACGTGGCTCTTCAAATCGCCTTTATTGCCGGTAAAGATAGCCGGGTCAAGGTTGTCGAACGAGGCCAGGTACGCGTCGGAGTAGGGCGTGACGGCAAGGCCGGTGCGGTAGGAGGGAAGTCCGGAGACAGCCCATCCGCCGATCGCCTCATCCACCCAGCGCGGTGCCGTGGCGAGGAACTCCTTTCCTCGGCCGACGGGAAGCTCGTACACGAAGTTCGACGTAACCTCCTGCGTGACGTCGAAATCCGAGTTACCGCGGCACGCGCGTGGCCGGGTGATGTCGCAGATAAAGCCAGTATCGGTGTACAAGGAGTTGTTGTTGGCGCTCAGCGACGTGTTGTCGATCGAGTGCGACCAGGTGTAGTTGAAGTCGAAGCGAAGACCCTGCGACATGTTCTTGCTCAGGGTTAGCAGCAGACCGTTGTAGTTCGAATTTCCCTGGTTGCCGAGGTAGGCATTGGACCCAAACTGGGACGGTATTCCGACGTTGGTGGGCAGAAAACCCGTAAACCCATAGAAATAACTATAGGCAGCAAGCGCCTGAAGCATGTCGGACATGTCGCCCCGGTTGCCAAGTTGACCGACCATCGCTGCCACCAGGTTCGTGTTGTTGCCGAAGCCAATGGATGCGCCTGTGCCGGGTGCGAGGACATCCTCAAACCAGGGCTGTGCTGTAAGGGCCGTGCCCGCCCGCAACTGTGTTGTCAGCCCGGCAAAGGCGGCGGACATCATCTGGCCAGAGGCTTTATCGGGAAAGTCCAGCACCTGGCCGGCGTCTGCATCCGCGAGCAGGCGGCGTCCCATCCGGCCAACATAATTCAGTTTCATGACCATGTGGCCCGGCAGCTCCTGCTGAACTCCGGCGTTCAGGGCAATGGAATAGGGGTCCTTGAGATTCGGGCTGACGACGAAGTTCGTTGCGCCCGCCGCCAATCCATAGGGCACGCCATTGCCATCCACATACGGCGTATAGGGCACCGTGAGTGCCGCAGGCTTTGGATTCAGAGTTGGCGCGTAGGAGAGATTGGAGCCGAGCCGGGGATCCGTCGCCAGCGAAGCGTCAACGCTGGCGGCGCCGAACTGATTGACCTGGGTGTTCGAGAACAGATAAGAGCTCTGGTCCTGAAGGAAGTTAATAGCGGTAATAACCGTACGGTCATAGACAATGCCCGCGCCGCCATTGATGACCGTCTTCGGAGTTGGGTTGTAGGAAAAGGCCACGCGGGGAGCGAAATCCTTGTACGACGGTGCATACAGGTTCGGTCCGTGATTGGCCTTGCCCCCCAACTCCACGCTGTAGAGGGGGAGTCCCGTATTGCTGGTGTCGCCGCTCGCGCACTGGGCCAGGCGGTCCGCGATATACGCATTGAGGGTCGACTTCTGATGCGACGCATTGCTGAAGTACTCCACCGACTCTTCGCCGTGGGTCTCATAGGGCACTGAATATAGCTGGTAGCGCAGCCCGTAGGAGAGGGTGAGCCGCGGATTCATCTTCCACGTGTCCCCGACGTACATCTCGCTCTCGAAGTAGCGATAGGCCTTGGGAGCACCACTGCCCGCTGGCAGCGCGGCGCCGGCGTTGTTGTAGTCGTAGTTAGTCTGAATTTGCCCGATAACCCCGAGAGAGGTGGCAAACAGTGAGTCGTAATCATTCACTGCCACCTGGTTCGGCCCGTTATTGATGTCGGCGGGACGGACCGTCGGATCGAGACCACCCTGGAGTGCGGAGCCCTGCAGTCCAGCGCCCACGAAGTTGAAGTTATCGATCAGGTTACTGTCTGTCTTGATGAACTTGAACGTGCCGCCCATCGTCAGGCTGTGGTTGCCGATCTGCCAGTTGAAGTCGTCGCGGACCACCGGCAGGGGGATACGGATCGTCTGCCCATCGTAAGCAGTATATGGACCACTTAGGCCGGAGAAGCTGTACTGGTTGGCCCCGGTCGGATTGAACTCATCCGGAAAGCTCGACTTGGCGATGCTGTCGCCATAGTAGAACTGGTTCACCTTGTTCTTGCCGATCGTCCAGATGTGGCTCACAACGTAGCCGTAGCTGCGATCGATGCGAGGATGGGTGACCGGGTCGGTGGGGAACTCGGGGAGCGAATAAATCGAGTTCTCCCGGTTGATCGTAAAGCGGCCGAATAGCCTCTGTGTCGGCGTCAGGTTGTAGTCCACGCGGCCGACATAGGTGATTTCGTTGTCCGGCGTCGGCGTTGTAAAGCGATAGCCGCCGGTGTTGACGCCGTCGCCCTGGGTCAGGTCATTGGCTGCAGGGTAGCGTGCTTTGATGAAGGCCAGCTCCGGTGCATCGAAGCCGATGCCCGCAGGATCCAGCGCTGCAACCTGGGCCGAGCTCAGCGTACTGATGCAGGTGGGCTGGGTATTGAGCCGGCTGCTGTCACCGCATCCAGCTCCACTGTTGATGTAGTTAAGGGTTCCGCTCCGGAAGCCGCTCAGGGGAACGATCGGCTCGGAGCTCGACGACTGGACGATGCGGGAGTCGGCGAGATCAAAGAAGAAGAACAGCTTGTCCTGCTTGATGGGGCCACCGATATTGCCGCCGAACTGGTTGCGGATCAGCGGTGTGCGGGGAAGGCCGACGAGGTTGTTGAACCAGGTGTTGGCCGCCGTTGTCGTATCGCGGTGGTACTCGTTGATATTGCCGTGCCACTGGTTGGTGCCGCTCTTGGTTACCAGCTGAAACTGCCCGCCGCTGCCGGTGCCGACCGCGGGAACGAGCCCGGCGACGGTGCCGGTGAACTGCTCCACGGAATCGACCGGGGCGTTGCCGACGATGGCGAAGGTCGTGCCAGCGGCGATGTCGTTCACATCCAGGCCGTCGACCGTGACCTCCGACTGGTCGATGCGAGCGCCCGCGACAGCGCCCTGATTGGAGTCCACTCCCGGCTGCTGGTAAAACAGGGTCGCGATTCCAGCCGTGCGGTCATAGATCGGGAGCTCGTTCAACTGGTGAACGTCCAGGTTATTGCCGATGGAGGCGTCGCTGGTATTCAGCGTCACCGCCTGGTTCGCCGCCGAGACATCGACCAACTCAATCTTGCCCGCCGCCAGCGTCGCATTCTGCGTCCGCGTGATGCCGACGCTCAGGGCAATCTTGTCCACCTTCACCCTGGCGAAACCATCATGGCTGAAGACGGCCGTGTAGTCCTCATTCGGCGGTACGTTCGCAAAACGATACCACCCCTGCCTGCTGGTCGTCTGCGTGTAGCTGACGCCCGTCAGCCGATTGGATAGAGTCACTGTGGCGTCTGGAATGGCCGCGCCAGTAGCATCCGTAACCGTGCCAGTCATTGACGACGCATCCTGAGCCTTCAAGAGCGCTGGCGCAGAAAAAAATAACGCCAGAAGGGTGAGCGCAACCCCACGAGTGAGGTTGGCAAACCGGAAAGACCGCATTGAAACTTCCTCCAGACAACATTGAGCTAATGGTGGGCCGGCAGCCCATCCTGCATCTCATGTTGATGTTGATCCCAGTACAAGTAATTTTTGCACCAACGCCTGTGCACCCCTGTGCATATCGGGTTATTCGTGTAACCCTACGCAGTAAGCGTTGAGGACTGCCCTTTGACGCAATTATCTGACGCAATCATCTATGGACGGACTATTTTAGCTGTGGGCCAGTTTGCGATGAATACGCCCGGCAGTTGACATTTGGGCCTGATTGCGCCCGCATCCTGAGATGGACCGAGCGCCCTCGCCCGGCGAAATCCCTCGATCCCCACCCGCAGTCGCTGGTTCTCCATGTCATCCTTAATGCCAATGCCCTTGCCCGAGCCCGCACTGGACACCATCGTCGCCATCTCCACGCCACCCGGTCGCGGCGGCATCGGCATCGTGCGTCTGTCCGGCCCCGACGCCCTGACCATCGCCGCGCAACTCCTCCATCTCACCGGCCCGCTCGATGACCCAAAAGCGCACGCCCGCGCACGCCGCGCCCGCGTCCTCGACCCCGGCAACGACGCCCACACCATCGACGACGCCCTGGTCACCGCCTTCCTCGCCCCCCACTCCTACACCGGCGACACCCTGGTCGAGATCGCCGCCCACGGCTCTCCCGTCATCCTCGACGCCATTCTGCGCAGCGCCCTCGCCCACGGCGCGCGCCTGGCCCTGCCGGTTCGCCTCGCCACGCCCGGCGAGTTCACCCAGCGCGCCTTCCTCTCCGGCCGCCTCGACCTCACCCAGGCCGAGGCCGTCCACGACCTCATCGCCGCCCAGACCCTCGACCAGGCGCGGGTCGCCGCCCAGCAGCTCGGCGGCGCCATCTCCCGCCGCGTCGCCCCCGCCAAAGAGTCGCTCCTCCACCTCATCGCCCTGCTCGAAGCCGGGATGGACTTCGCCTCCGGCGAGCTCGACGACGTCGACATCGTCCCACCCGCCCAGATCGCCGCCGCCATCGCCTCCGTCCAGCAGCCGCTCGACGCCCTCGCCGCCACCTTCCGCCGCGGCCAGCTCCTCCGCAACGGAGCGGCTATCGCCCTCATCGGCCCGCCCAACGCCGGCAAATCCTCCCTCTTCAACCGCCTCCTCGACCGCGAACGCGCCATCGTCACGCCGCTCCCCGGCACCACCCGCGACACCATCGAGGAGTCGCTCTCCCTCGCCGGCATCCCCCTCCGCCTCATCGACACCGCCGGCCTCCGCACCGTCTCCGTCCCTCACCCCGCCTCATCCCCGGGGGACGACGCACACGGTGCGAACCCACCCATCGACGCGGCCGAGCTCCTCGGAATCGCCCGCTCCCACGAAGCTCTCGCCGACGCCGACCTCGTTCTCCTCATCCACGACGCCACCCAACCCCTCACCCCCGCCGAACTCCACCTCGCCGCCTCGCTCGCCGAACCCGGCACCGCCCGCCCCCACCTCATCATCCACACCAAGATCGACCTCCTGCCCAACACCGAGGGAGCAGGGGGCTTCAGCACCCTGAAAAAAACGGCAATCGAAGGGGCTTTAGCCCCGGGCCTCTCCCCCACCCCGATCCCCACCAGCGCCCTCACCGGCTTCGGCCTCGACGACCTCCGCCAGGCCATCCTCGCGCAACTTGGCGCCACCGGATCCCTCGCCGCCACCGGCTCCCTCAACAACCTCCGCCAGCAGCAGGCCATCACCGAAACCCTCGCCGCGCTCTCGGCCGCCACCGCCGCCACCGCCGCAGCCCTGCCTCACGAGCTAATCCTCCTGGACCTGCACACGGCCCTGCACGCCCTCGACTCCCTCACCGGCGCCACCACCCCCGACGGCATCCTCGCCCGCATCTTCTCCACCTTCTGCATCGGAAAATAATAGGGTGTCCGAGGACGTTCTGTCTGGTTCGTTCAGTAGAGCTAACTACCTGTAAATAGAACAAATAGTGTCCTAAGACGTCCGGAGACATTCGGGGACAGCCGTGACTTTTTGAGTCTCCAGTGAGTCTCCAGAATCGCCGTACAATGGATTGCAGCTCTGGAGACTCAAAATGGGCTTAACTGTAACAAAAATAGATGGCTTACGACCAATGCT
>Ga0224555_1001355_pt1 | contig 34313 bp, 34 predicted proteins | sample 714S23034metaG_FD_180687 | JGI IMG/M metagenome (GOLD analysis project Ga0224555, IMG submission 180687) | Peat soil microbial communities from Stordalen Mire, Sweden - 717 S2 30-34 | ecosystem: Environmental > Terrestrial > Soil > Wetlands > Peat | place: Sweden: Norrbotten County, Stordalen... | reverse complement strand
GAGGCCAAGGGCTACAACGGCTGGACGGCGCTGATCTGGGCGGCCATGTCAGACAGGACCGAGGTTGTGAAACTGCTGCTGGAGAAGGGCGCCAACACCGAGGCCAGGACCAACGGCAACTTTACGGTGCTGATGCTGACGGCCAATGAAGGCATGACCGGCGTGATGAAGCTGCTGCTGGAGAAGGGCGCGAATATCGATGCGAGTAACGACGGTATAACGGTGCTCTCTATGGCGAAAAAAAATGACAATCCCGCAGCCGCGGAGCTGCTGCGAGCGCATGGCGCTCACTGAGCTTCGACGCGAACGGGGCAGCAGGTTGCCGCTGAAAGCCAGCCTGGATATCTGCCGCACTGGGGCTTGTTCACGGGCGCAGCGGCCGCGGCAGGCAGGATTCAGAGAGAAATGGAAGGCTAATCCCCTTCCCAAGGAGAAAGCGATGAAAAAGGTTCTGGTAAGCATTTTATCTTTAGCCATGGTTTTGTCGTGGAATCATCCAGCGGCAGGCCAGGCCAGCTCAAACGACCTGAATGACCAACTGATCACAGCCGCCACAAACGGCGATACGGCAGCGGTGCAGCAGCTTCTGGCCAAGGGCGCGAACATCGAGGCCAAGGACAACGACGGCCGAACGGCGCTGATTCTGGCGGCCTTCACCGGCAAACCCGATGTGGTCAATCTGCTGTTGGACAAGGGCGCCAACATCGAGGCCAAGGATAACGACGGCGATACAGCGCTGATCAGTGCGGTCGCGGGCAATACAGAGGCTTTGAGCCTGCTTCTGGAGAGGGGCGCCAACATCGAGGCCAAAGACAACGACGGCAACACGGCGCTGATCTGGGCGGCCGAGCTAGACGGGACTGAGGTTGTGAAGCTGCTGCTGGACAAGGGCGCGAACATCGAGGCCAAAAACAACATCGGCCAAACGGCGATGATGAAGGCGACTGACGCGGGCAATACCGAGACGGCGAATCTGCTGCGGGAGAGAGGCGCCCACTAAACTTCGACGCGAGCGGTGCAGCAGGTTGCCGCTGAAAGCCAGCCTGGATATCTGCCGCGCTGGGGCGTGTTCACGGGCGCAGCGGCCGCGGTAGGCAGGATTCAGAGAGAAATGGAAGGCTAGTCCCCTTCCCAAGGAGAAAGCGATGAAGAGAGTACTGGTAAGCATCTTTGCTATAGCCATGGTTTTGTCGTGGAATCATCCAGCGGCAGGCCAGGCCAGCTCCAACAGCCTGAATGACCAACTGCTTCAAGCCGCCTTCAAGGGCGACACGGCAGCGGTGCAGCAATTGCTGGATAAGGGCGCCAACATCGAGGCCCACACCGAATACGGTGATACGGCGCTGATTTATGCGGCCACCAATGGCTATACCGAGGTTGTGAAGCTGCTGCTGGCGAAGGGCGCCAACATCGAGGCCGGGATCAACAACGGCGGTACGGCGCTGAAGGGGGCGGCGGTCAACGGCCAGACCGAGGTTGTGAAGCTGCTGCTGGCGAAGGGCGCCAACATCGAGGCCAAGGACAACACCGACAATACAGCGCTGATCGAAGCAGCCTATTATGGCCAGACCGAGGTTGTGAAGCTGCTGCTGGACAAGGGCGCCAACATCGAAGCCAAGTCCAACGACGGCGGTAATGCGCTGGTGGGGGCGACCACCTCGGGCAAGACCGAGGTGGTGAAGCTGCTGTTAGACAAGGGCGCCAACATCGAGGCCAGGGACAACCGCGGCTTTACGGCGCTGATCGAAGCAGCCTACAAAGACAATACTGTGGTTGTGAAGTTGCTGCTGGACAAGGGCGCCAACATCGACTCCAAAGACAATGATGGCTCGACGGCGCTGAAGTGGGCGATGATGGCCGGCAATACAGAGACGGTGAACCTGTTGCGGGCGAAGGGCGCTCACTGAACTTAGACGCGTGCGGTGCAGCAGGTTGCCGCTGAAAGCCAGCCTGGATATCTGCGCATGGGAGCATGTTCACGCGCGCAACGGCCACGTCAAGCAGGCTTCAGAGAGAAGCGGAAAGCTCATTTCCTTTCCAAGGAGAAAGCGATAAAAAAAGTTCTGGTCAGCATCTTTGCTATAGCCATGGTTTTGTCGTGGAATCATCCAGCGGCAGGCCAGGCCCGCTCCAACAGCCTGAATGACCAACTGATCCAAGCCGCCACAAACGGCGATACGGCAGCGGTGCAGCAGCTTCTGGCAAAGGGCGCGAACATCGAGGCCAAGGACAAAGACGGCTATACGGCGCTGATGCACGCGGCCTTCCCTGGCAATCCCAACTTGGTGAAGTTGCTGCTGGATAAGGGCGCCAACATCGAGGCTAAAGACAAAGACGGCTATACGGCGCTGATTCAGGCGGCGTCCAACGGCGAGACCGAGGTGGTGAAGCTGCTGCTGGATAAGGGCGCCAACATCGAGGCCAAAAGCGACTACGGCTGGACGGCGCTGATGTATGCGGCGATCACCGGCAAGACAGAAGTTGTGAAGCTGCTGCTGGAGAAGGGCGCCAACATCGAGGCCAAGGGCAATGATGGCAAAACGGCGCTGACGATGGCGGAAGGCAAGGGAAATACCGAGGTCGTGAAGCTGCTGCTTGCGAAGGGCGCCAAGGACAACGACGGCAACACGGCGCTGATCTGGGCAGCCAGCAATCGCGAGACCGAAATTGTGAAGCTGCTGCTGGCGAAGGGCGCCAACTTCGAGGCCAAGGACAACGACGGCAACACTGCGCTGATGTGGGCGGCCGCCGTAGGCCATACCGAGGTTGTGAAACTGCTCCTCGCCAAGGACGCGAACATGGAGGCCAAAAACAACGCCGGCACCACGGCGCTGATTAACGCGGCTGCAAATGGCAATCCCGACTTGGTGAAGTTGCTGCTGGATAAGGGCGCCAACATCGAAGCCAAGGCCAACGACGGCAACACGGCGCTGATGTGGGCGGCCTACTCGGGCAAGACCGAGGTGGTGAAGCTGCTGTTGGACAAGGGCGGCAACATCGAGGCCAGGGACAACCTCGGCCGAACGGCGCTGATGAAGGCGGCCTACAAAGGCAGTGGCGAGGTTGTGCTGCTGCTGCTGGATAAGGGCGCGAACATTGAGGCCAAGGACAATGATGGCTCGACGGCGCTGAAGTGGGCGACTGACGCGGGCAATACCGAGACGGCGAACCTGTTGCGGTTAAAAGGCGCCCACTGAGCTTCGACGCGAGCGGTGCTGCAGGTTGCCGCTGAAAGCCAGTCTGGATATCTGCCCCCACTGGGGCGTGTTCACGGGCGCAGCTGCTATGGCAAGCAGGATTCAGAGAGAAATGAAATGCTCATTACCTTCCCAAGGAGAAAGCGATGAAAAAAGTTCTGGTCAGCATTTTTTCTTTAGCCATGGTTTTGTCGTTAAGTCATCCAGCGGTGGGCCACGCGGAAACTAGCTTGAATGACCAACTGCTTGCAGCCTCCCTGAGTGGAGACACGGCAACGGTTCAGCAATTGCTGGATAAGGGCGCCAATATAGAGGCCCGGGACATGTTTAACTTTACGCCGCTGAGCAAAGCAGTGGCTGCGGGCAAGACTGGCACTGTAAAGCTGTTGCTGGCGAAGGGCGCCAACATTGAGGCCAAGGGAACGGACGACTACACCGCTCTTATGGGCGCGGCCGGCGAGGGTAATACCGAAATTGTGAAGCTGCTGTTGGACAAGGGCGCGAACATCGAGGCCAAGGACCTCGACGACTGGACGGCACTCATCCATGCATCCAGCCAGGGCAGGGCTGAGGTTGTGAAGCTGCTGCTGGACAAGGGCGCCAATATCGAGACCAGAACCAATAATGGCAAAACGGCGCTGATCATGTCGGCCGCCCTGGGCAAGACTGAGGTTGTGAGGCTGCTGCTGGCGAAGGGCGCCAACATCGATGCCAAGAACAACAAAGGCGAAACGGCGCTGATGCTGGCGGAAGGAAAGGGGCACACCGAGATTGTGAAGCTGCTTCAGGAGAAGCGCGCCCACTGAAATTCGATAAGAAGAGTAGTCCCTTCAAAAGGAGAAAGCGATGAAAAAAGTTCTGGTAAGCATTTTATCTTTAGCAATTATTTTGTCGTTGAGCCAACTGGCCGCTGGCCAGACCGGCGCCAACAGCCAGAATAATCCACTGCTCCAAGCCGCCGCACAAGGTAACACTGCAGTCGTGCAGCAACTTCTGGACAAAGGCGCCAACATTGAGTCCAAAGACAAAAATGGCTATACGGCTTTGATCTTGGCGGCAGTTTTTAATAATACCGAGGTTGTGAAGCTGCTGCTGGCGAGGGGCGCCAACATCGAAGCCAAGAACAACGACGGCAACACGGCGCTGATCTGGGCGGCATTTAAAGACAAACTCGAGGTTGTGAAGTTGCTGCTAGCGAATGGCGCCAACATCAACGCCAAGAACAACGACGGCGACACGGCGCTAACGATGGCGACCATTAAGAGCGCGACTGACGTGGTTAATCTGCTGCAGGAGAAAGGCGCTCACTGAACTTCGGCTTCCGGTATCTGTTTTTGACGATTCACTGGCCGAGGCGCGCGCCAACCCCACCTGACGGTGTATTCTCAACCAAAGAATGAAGCGCATACTTACGGCCCTCATATTGATTCCGCTGGTCCTGCTCCTGGTGTTTTTGGGTCCGAAGTGGCAGTTTCTATTCACGTTGCTCGTAGCCCTGGTGGCGGCGCTGGCTGCCTGGGAATACATTCGCCTGGTGGAGAAAAGTGGGGCCAATCCGCCGCGGATTGTGGTATTGGTGGCCATCCTGGCGCTCTTTGCCGGCAGGTTTTTTGCCGATTTGAGCGCTATTGCCGGCACCAACTGGCTGGCGACTCTCATACGCGAAGGCGCCACCCAGCTCAATTTTGAATTTCTGGGTCACACCGAGCTCGTTTTCGGCATTCTGGCCCTGGTGTTGCTGGTCGTCTGCGCCTTTCGTCCGCCCGTTGAAAACGTGATGGGCGATGCGGCGGTCTCCATCTTTTGCCTTTTTTATGTGGGATTTACGTTGAACACAATTTTGGCCCTGCGCGAGGAGACCAATGGCCCATCGCTGATTGTCTTTTTGCTTTGCGTGGTCTGGGCGGGAGACATCGTCGCTCTCTACGTAGGCCGAGCCTGGGGACGGCACAAAATGATGCCCTCGCTCAGCCCCAAAAAGACCTGGGAGGGCGCGCTGGGCTCTGCAATCGGCAGCCTGCTGGCAGCCGGAGCCCTGCTGGGCCTCTCAGAGCTTTTCGAGATGTGGAACTCGACGTTGCTCTCCTACCGCGACGAGGAGGTCTGGTACTGGCTGGTGATGGCCCTGGTGGTGAACGCGGCGGCGCAGGTGGGCGATCTGGCAGAATCCGCGCTCAAACGCTCGGTGGGGGTCAAGGACTCGGGCAACCTGCTCCCCGGCCATGGAGGCATGCTGGACCGCATCGACGCCCTGCTGTTGGCCGCTCCAGTGCTGTGGTACGCTCAGGTGATTCAACAGCGGTTCTGAGATCGAAGATCAGGGAACAGCGTAAGCGAAACAGGCGCATAATTGTTCAAGAGGGTTGTTTCATGCCGCAAACAACGATTCGTATCAAACTCGATTCAGCGCTTCAGGCCCGCTTGGCGGCCTTGGCGGAGGATCGCAAGAAACCTGTCTCCGAGGTAGTCGCGGAGGTCATCTCCGTCTTCTTTGCGACCGATAGCTGGGAACACAAACACATCCGCTCCGGCATGGCTGAGTTGGAAGCGGGCCAGAGCGTTTCGAATGAGCGCGTGATGGAGTGGCTGGATAACTGGGGCAAGCAGAATGAGTTGCCAGCGCCAGTGAGCTGGTAGGTCGGGGTTTTAACCCCGACACAAATACCAAGCAAAATCAGCTCGGGCTTTAGCCCCTGAGGTACGCTTTTTGCGGAATACAAAATGACGAAGCGTTCATTTTTAAGATGGGTGTCTGTTTCCGCAATCGTGGGGTTCATCGTGCCTGTAGCGTATCTTCTGGGATTTGAAATCTTCAACTACACAATGAATAAGGTCTGGATGCTAATTTGGCCTTCTTCCATTTTTCTCATGGCAACAGATGGGAGCGAAGGAACTCCGGGAGCCTATCTGATTATTGCGGAGTCGATTCTGGCAAACATTATTCTTTACAGCATTCTAGGATGCGTCCTTTGGGGAATCAGCCGAGCGATAATTAAAGCACGAGGAAAAATACAATAGCCTTGAAAAAACTCGCCATTCTCGGTTCCACCGGCTCCATCGGCCAGAGCACCCTCTCCATCGTCGAGCAGTTTCCTGACCGCTATCAGGTGGCCGCGCTGGCCGCCGGACGCAATCTTGGCCAGGCCTTCGCTCAAGCCGTCCGCTGGCGGCCTCGGATGGTCTCAATGGCTACCGAAGAGCTGGCCGGGGAACTCGCCGCGCGCCTCCGCCAGGCCGGCGTCACCGGCATTGAGGTCGTTCACGGCACCGCGGGCACAGTCGCCTGCTCCACACTTCCCGATGCGGATTTCGTGGTTTCGGCCATCGTAGGCGTAGCAGGCCTTGAAGCCACGCACGCCGCCATCCTGGCCGGAAAGCCCGTGGGCCTGGCCAACAAGGAGTGCATGGTGGCCGCCGGCGAGATCCTTACCCGCGCCGCCCGTGAGCGCAACGTCCCCATCCTGCCCATTGACAGCGAACACAATGCAGTCCACCAGTGCCTGCGCGTGGGCGCGCATGCTGAGGTAAAAACCATCTGGCTGACGGCCTCCGGCGGTCCATTCCGCCAACTTCCACTCGACCAATTCGATGCCATCACCCCCGCGCAGGCGCTCAAGCACCCCACCTGGGTCATGGGCCGCCGCATCACCATCGACTCCGCCACCATGCTCAATAAGGGCCTCGAAATCATCGAGGCTTGCCGTCTCTTCGACGTTCTGCCTTCGCAGGTACGGGTCACGGTTCACCCCCAGTCCACAGTCCACTCGCTGGTGGAGTATGTGGATGGCTCCATACTGGCGCAAATCTCCGTCACCGATATGCGCCTGCCCATCCTCTATGCGCTTGCTTACCCCGAGCGCCCAGCCAGTACGCTCACCTTCGACTTGGCCGCCCTGCGCCACCTGGAATTCGAGCCGCCCGACTTCGAGCGCTTCCCCTGCCTGCGATTGGCCTATGCAGCCGCCGAGGTCGGCGGAACCCACTGCATCGCCCTCAATGCCGCCGACGAGGTCGCCGTCGAGGCATTCCTCGAAGGCCGTATCTCCTTTATGGGCATCCCGCGTACAATTGAAAAAGTGCTCGCATCCACGCCGGAGGCGCATCCCGCCACCATCGCTGAGGTGCTGACAGCCGACCGGGAGGCGCGTCAAACAGCCCGTGAGCTGTTGAAGTGAATCCAGGCGCAAGCCTTCATCGAGGGAAAATCGCTAATCTATGCAAGATGTTCACACAGTAGTTGTCGCTATCGTTGCCTTCATCGTCCTTGTCGGCCTCATGGTGGTGGTCCATGAGTTTGGCCACTTTGTCGTCGCCAAGCTCTTCGGCGTCCGCGTCGAGTCGTTTTCCGTGGGCTTTGGGCCGCGCCTCTTCGGCTTCAAGTACGGCGAAACCGATTACAAAATCTCCCTGCTGCCCTTGGGCGGCTACGTAAAAATGACCGGCGAGGCTGCGGAGCAAAACCTTGAGGCGCCCGGCACTGAAGCGGCATATCCGCCTGACGATCCAGGGTCTTTCCTCAACCATCCCCGCTGGCAGCGCATGCTCATCGGTCTGGCCGGACCCACAGCCAACTTCATACTGGCATTTGTTTTGATGGTCTTCTACCTCGGCTGGATCAACGAAGTTCCCGATATTCACCCCATCGTCGTCGAGTGGGTCTCCGCAGGCTCAGCGGCCGCCCAGGCCGGCATTGAGCCGGGAGATATTATTCGCCACTTCGGCGCAGTGGACGATCCTAATTGGATGCAGATTGAGAAAAGCGCCAGACAGAGCGCCAATCAGACCGTACCGGTAACCGTGGAGCGGGGCGGAAAACCTCTGCCCCTGGCATTGCGATTCTCCGGCGCCGACAAGGGGAAGAGGTTTGAACTCGACCAGGCCGGCCTCTTCCTGCAGTATTTGCAAAGCCCGATTGATGTAGATTCAGTGGTCTCAAACTCGCCGGCGGAAAAGGCTGGATTGCGTGCAGACGATCTCATCCTGGCTGTGGACGGTCATGCCTTTCACTCTCTCGATCCGATGGCGGACTACCTGCAAACCGGACACGGCAAACCGGTTACATTGAGCGTGAGCCGCAATGGCCATATCATTGCGCCCCTTGTGGTTTATCCATCGATTGATGATTCCGTCTGGCGCATCGGCATCAAGTTTGCTTTGCCAAAAGATATTCCCACGCGTCGAGAGCCAATGGCGCTCTCCGAGGCTGTGCCCGAAGCGAAGAATTTCTGCGTGGATAGCTCCACACTCATCCTCGACGTGTTGCGGAAGCTCTTTACGCATAAGGCTTCGATTTCGCAGCTCTCCGGTCCGGTGGGGATTGCCCGTGTCGCTGGCGACGCGGCCGAGAGCAAAGGATGGGACTACAAGTTTGGGCTGGCCGCGGGCATCAGTCTCAACCTGGGCATCATCAATCTGCTGCCCTTCCCCATTCTTGACGGCGGCGGAATTCTCATCCTGCTGATCGAGGGCTTGATGCGCCGAGACATCAACATCATCGTGAAGGAGCGCATTTACCAGGCGGCATTCATGGTATTGATCGCGTTATTTGCTTTTCTTACATTCAACGACGTAGTCAATCTGCCCATCTTCACCCACCTCAAACCGTGAAGGCAGTGGCTAGTGGTTAGTGGTTAGTAAGGACGGGTGGCGATGGTGCAATCATTTCGCGACTTGGTGGTTTGGCAACGGGCAATGCAATTGACGGTTGCGGTCTATCGACTCACGCAGGGTTTCCCGCGAGAGGAAGTATACGGGCTCACAAGCCAGATTAGGCGCTCGGCAGTTTCCGTTCCCAGTAACATCGCAGAGGGACAGGGAAGGCTGGGCACTGGCGAGTTTCGCCAGTTTCTCGGCGTCGCTCGCGGTTCCAATTCAGAACTCCAAACGCAGCTTGAAATTACTCGCGCGCTCGGCTACGGCGACACTAAGATAATTGAGGAAGCTGAGGGACTTTCCAACGAGGTTGGCAAGATGATCAATGCTATCCTGCAAACCCTGAAGGCTTAGCTGATCACTAACCACTAATCACTAACCACTGCCTTTATGCCAGTAACCACCGAAGTCCGCGTACGCTACGCTGAAACCGACCAGATGGGCATTGTCTACTATGCCAATTACCTGGTCTGGTTTGAGATCGGCCGCGTCGAACTGCTGCGCTCGCTGGGCCTCGCCTACAGCCAATTGGAAACCGAGCACGAGTGCATTCTGCCGGTGATCGAGGCCAGTTGCCGCTACCGCTCCCCGGCCCGCTACGACGATGAGATTCAGATCGAAACCAGCCCCGCACTGCTTCGCGGCTCGGTCATCAAATTCGCCTATCAAATCTGGCGAAAGGCGTCCAAAGAGGGAGAGGAGCGGAAGCTCCTTTGCGAAGGCGAGACCGTGCACGTGGTCTGCGATGACCAGTTGAATAAAAAGCCTCTGCCGGAAAAGTACGCCGCGGCATTGCGGGCGATGATGGCGGAAGAGTAGGGCTTGTCGAAGTCGGAATACGTATCGGTAACTCGGGAATGAAGTGTAAAATTTTCTGCATGAGCTTTTCATGGCCTGATCCGATCAGCTTTATCGCCGATGTCGTTACACTTGTCTGTATCCCAACAATCTCGGTGTCGACGTGGAAACTCTACAAACAGGCCAAGAAGGCCAGAGAACCGCAGAGTGTTGGTCATGAATGTCTCCAATTCCATGACGAGGACAAAGAGGTTGGAATTAATCTTGTACCGCTGGAAACAGTCACAGCCATTCCAAGAGTAGGAGACCGCGTTTTCCTGCCAGGCGAGACTCATGATTTCAAGAATCTTGGCGGGGGCTTGTATGAAGTCCTGAGTGTGGACTTTCACTACTTGGAAGCTCCAGGCGAGGTAGACGAACCATCTCCTGCTCTTCCATCAGGTATTGTCGTCAACGTTCGCACCTTGAAATAGGCGAGGCATAGGGACTGGTGAAGTGGAAATCCTTTCAGTACGGCGGAAAGACCTACGATCTTTCGCATCTGCATCCACGCACATTCCGTTACGTGCGGCCCGCTGAGGGAAACAAGCCCGCCGAGATTTACAAGGTTGACACAATATTCACTTCGCACTGCTTTACGCGCGAGCCGAAAAAAGCGGAAAATTACGACAAAAACCTGGAGTACTCCGATGATTATGAAAATCGGCTCTTCGACTTTCGTCGATTCGAGTTGTCGAAACAACTGCCAGAGATCATTCAGACCCTGCCTGCAAGAAAGCCGCGCCACAACAACAATCGCCGTAACTTCTTCTCGGTGGAGGCAATCGCCGAAAACGGAGCCGCGGTCGAATACGACATTTTCTTCAAGGTGAGGAAGGTATCAAAGGGGAGGCTTGAGATGATCGTCGAGACTGCCTTTGTCCGCGATCTGGACCATGACTCGCTCCGGCCGGACGGTAAGCCAATTCGCTTCTGGATCATCTTGCACAACACCCTTAACAACATCAAGATTCGCGCATAAGAAGAGGCTCCCAATGAAGGGAGCCTCTTTTTATTTCCATGCGCCTCTTTTGAATCCCTACGCTCGTGGGGACCATTGCTGGCGGGATCGAAACCACGGCTGTTGAGCCGCTGCACTTATATTTCGACATCATAATTGTACACCCACAATGATTTTCGATGCAACCATAATCTGAATCGACAGCATCCTCTTTTTATTTATCCCGCGCCACCACAAAATCCGGCACCCACAGCAGGGCGCGTTTGAACTCGGAATCAGGCAGCGAAGCCAGCGCCTGGCGGCTCTGCTCGGCATATCTGTCGGCTACGGCCATGGCGTACTCCACCGAGCCGTTTTTCGCCAGAATCTTCTGAATCTGCTCGCGGCTCACGTTCTCAAAGCTGCGGTCGTCCAGAACCCGCTGAATGGTCTGCCGGTCGGAGGCTGTGCCGTGGTCGATGGAGTGAATCACCGCGAGCGTAGCCTTGCCTTCGCGCAGATCGCTGGCCACCGGTTTGCCAAGGACCTCTTCGGTGGCCGTCAGGTCGAGGACATCGTCCACAATCTGAAACGCCAACCCAACAGTCCGGCCATAGTTAGCCAGATTCGTCTCCTCAGCCTCGCTCGCGCCGGCCAACACCGCGCCCAGCCGCATGGAAACGGCAAATAAGCAAGCAGTCTTGCGAAAAATCAGGTCGTAGTATTCGGCTTCGGAGACGGCCTTGCCCAGCTTTTGAATCTGCAGCAGCTCGCCCTCGACCATCTGCTGCGTAAGCCCGATCAGCAAATCGAGCACGCGCAGATTTTTCTCATCCAGCGCAACCTTGAAGGCCTGCATATAAAGCCAGTCGCCGGCCAGCACGCATTTTTCGTTGCCCCATGTGGTGTTGGCTGAAGGCCGCCCGCGCCGCATATCCGCGCCGTCGATAATGTCGTCGTGCACCAGCGTTGCGGTGTGCACCATCTCCACCACCGCGCCCAATCGGATAGCGCCATGGCCAAAGAATCCCAGCGTATGAGCCGAGAGCAGCAGCAGCGAGGGCCGTATGCGTTTGCCACCGCCCTCGCGCAGGTACTCGGCGATCTCTGTAATGGTGCTTACGCCTGAAGCGGCGTCGCGGCCAAGCTCCTGCTCAATCGCGACGAGGTCGTCCCGCAGCAGGTCGAAGACCTCTCTCGCCGTCGATGTCGCCAATGTGCTCAAAGCTCTCCGCTTCCCGTGCTCAGTTGGTGCGGTAGTTGGTAAACGTCAATTCGACGCCCAGGTCGCGGCCGCGCAAGAGAGCGATAATCTCCTGCAGCGCGTCGCGGTCTTTGCTCGATATTCTCACCATATCGCCCTGGATGCTGGCCTGCGCCTTCTTCTTTGAATCCTTCACCAGCCGCACAATCTCCTTGGCCTTCTCAATGGGGATGCCCTGCTGCAAGCTGATCTTCTGGCGCACGCTGTTGCCCAGCGCGGGCTCCAGCTTGCCGTAGGTTACATTCTTCAGCGAGACCCCGCGCTTGACCAGCTTCTGCCCAAGAATCTCCTTCACCGCCTCCAAATGATACTCGCCGTCGGAGGCGAGCTGTATCTCCTTGTCGCCCTCGGCCAGCTTCACATCGGAGTGCGAATCCTTCAGGTCGAAGCGCTGGCGAATCTCCTTCAGCGCCTGATCGATGGCGTTGCGAACCTCTTGAATCTCCACCCTGCTCACAATGTCAAACGAATTCTCCTGAGCCATATTTCTCTTATCCTCGAATGTCGTACTGTCGCACCCACATGGAGCGCCAGAGGCTGCCGTACGCAGCGCCTCTATCAGTTTCCCACGTCTGCCCTTAGGTCAAACAGCCGAAAGAAGTTTTTCGTGGTCGCAGAGGCGATTTCCTGCTCCGTAACGGCCTTTAGCCCCGCCAGCGTCTGTGCCGTACGCACCACCCAGGCCGGCTCGTTGCGCTTGCCCCGGTCAGTCGCCGGAGCCAGCCAGGGCGCATCCGTCTCCACCAGAACCCCGTCCAGCGGTATCTGTGCAGCCACGTCCCGCAGCGGTTGCGCCTTGGGGTAGGTCAGATTGCCCGCAAACGAAACCAGAAAGCCCAGATCCAGCGACCGCCGCGCCTGCTCCCATCCACCTCCAAAACAGTGCATCACACCGCCCAGCCCGGTAGGCCGCCAATGCGTCTCAAGAATCTCGAATAGATCGTCCCACGCGTCCGTGGTCTCATCCTTGCCTCGGCAATGGATAAGGATAGGCCGTTTCCGCGCCGCGGCAATCTCCAGTTGGCGAATCAACCCCACGCGCTGCACGGCATGCGGAGCGCCCTCGTGGTAGTAGTCCAGCCCGATCTCCCCGCAGGCAATCACCTCCGGCTCAGCCAGCAGGCGGTCCAGCTTTTCAAGAATCTCCTCATTCAATTCATGCGTGTTGTGCGGATAAACGCCCGCACTGGCATAAAGCTTTGGAACACCAGTCTGCCCGTTGAACTCGCGGCAAACGTCGAGCGCCCGATGCATCCCCGCCGCCTGCTCACCAATACCGATAGAGAGCACCGTGCCCACCCCAGCCTCCCAAGCGCGAGCAAGCATCGCCGCGCGATCCACCGCGTAGCGCTCGCTGTCCAGGTGTGCGTGGGAATCAATCAGCAAGGTTGCCTCAGGAAACACTGCATCAGGGAGTCTCATTCGAGATGACCTCAGTTTAATTTAGTGGGACAGCCGGAGGATGCACCACACGCAGGCCTAGGTATACCTCGAAGGGATCGAAGTCGCTATCATGGTGCAGTAGCTGGTGGCCTTCCTCAATGCAGAGGGTGGCGATGAGGCAGTCGATGGTCTTGCGCACTGTGAACCCAAGACGCTGCAACGTGCGAAAGTTCTGTGCCGCTGCTACGGCAAGATTCGCCGTTATCCCGTCGAACACAGAAAACGCCATCAACTCTTCGCGCGTTTCAATGAATTGGCGATCATGGCGGATTCCCTGTAAAACCTCGCAAAGGATCAGGTTCGTCAGTCCAATCTCACCATGACCGATCGAGCTTTCAAGCCATGCCGTCTGGCCGTTCACCCTGTCGTTCAGGTAGTCAATCCAAACCGAGGAATCTACGATTACCATACGGACTGCGCCTTTTTCAAGTCCCGTTTTAGGCAGCGGATTCCTTGAGCTTCGCCTTCTTAGATTCTTCTTCCCAATTCACAAAGCGACCTTCGCGCATGGCGTCAAGATCGCCTACCCATTGAACCTTGCCCCGAAGCTTCTTGATGCCTTCTTGCTTCTTCAACTGCACCACCTTGTGCAGTGCCGCCTCGACCGCGGCCTTCTTGGTGGTCGCTCCGGTAGCTTTCATGGCCTGTCGCATCAACTTGTCGTCAATCTCGATATTCGTCCGCATGGGAAATCTCCCGATGTGTAAGTATGGCACGAATTATGTGTATTGAACAACAGGGATCAGAAATACACGTTGGTTGAAGTTCTTGGATTTCCAGGCCTCAAAATCGAGACCAGGGCACCGGCAACCTGCTTTGGGGGATAGATGAGATTGTCAAAACTTAGGGTTCTCAACCCACCATCTCGATTGTACGATCGTGCATTATGTAGTGCACTTCACATAGGATACGGTACTCCGAAAATAAGTCGCCGAAAGCAGTATGTAGCTCTTCGGCCCATCTAAGACGTACAGGTCCATTGGCGAAGAATCGCTCAATCACCCCGACATCGTCCCGGAGATGGAAGACGTTATTCCGGAACTTCCTCAACTGGTCAGCATGCCTTTTTATCACTCTCCCTATCGCATCGGATTTCGGGATAAGTTCGCGGAAGTCTTCTGGACGATTTTCCTGCAGTAAAAGGCGAATCCTAAGTTTCCTGAAGCCCTCGCATGTCACACCAAGAAAGCCAAGCCAAGTGCCGAAATAAATGCCCTGATCGACAGTATCCTTCCGGCTTAAACGACCGCGCAGTTTCAACTTAGATTGAAGCTTGGCGTAATTAGAGCGCATCAACTCGGCCGCGAGAAAATAGTGTGCATAGAGCGTTAAGACAGGATCCTGATCTCGATTGGGAAGGCTATCATGCATCAATCTGTCCCCGCTAAGGGTGATACCGGCAACATCATCGATCACGATGCATTTTACTCCTCTGTTTTTTCCGGGGGCCGGGTGCCGTGATTCCCAAGCGAGCGGCGAGCAGTTGGCCGCAACGCAGGTGGCCGCAGGTGGCTACTTCAGCCGCGCCCCCAGCGGAACATCTTCCAGGAATCCAGCCAGCACCGGCGCTCCATCCGGCGGCAGCGATGCGGCCAGCAGCATCCCGTTCGACTCCAGGCCCCTCATCTTGCGCGGAGCCAGGTTGGCCACAATCACAATCTTCCGTCCGATTAGCTTTTCCGGCTCATAGTATTGGGCGATCCCGGCCAGAATCTGCCTCTTCTCGTACCCCAGATCGACCTCCAGCCGCAGCAGCTTATCAGCCTTGGGCACGCGCTCGGCCACCAGGATTTGCGCCACGCGCAAATCCACCTTGACGAAGTCGTCGATAGTAATGTGCTGCGGCCCCTCCGGCACCTGCAGTGCGGCAGCCACTTGCGGTGGGGCATACGGCTGCTCCGCAGCCAAAGCGGTGGCGGGAGCTTGCGTGGCAACTGGGGCCGTCGGCGCAGCAACCGGAGCAGCCGGTGCTGCCGAAGCTTTAGGCTTGGGCGCACTCACAGGTGCAGCGTGAGGCGCGGCCACACTTTTTGCCGGCGCTGCCGTCTTGGCCGCATCCTCTTCGCCGCCGGCTGCTTCCACTGCACTGTGGTTGTTCTTGTCCTCAAGATTTTGCATACGTTCGATCGCGTCCTTTTCCGCGCGGGGAAAGAGCGGCGCGGGCTCGCCAAATTTTGTCCCGGCCTTCAATCCGCCCCATGCGAGTTCAGTTAAAAATGATTTCTTTGCCGCGTCCGCAATTTCGCCCTGCCCAAGCTGCCGCCAAACCTTGGCCGCCGACTCCGGCATGATGGGATAAACGAGCGCCGTAATAATACGAATCGCCTCAGCAGCCGTAGCCAGCACCCGCGCCTGCAGCTTCGCGTGCTCAGCCTCGGAGCGATCCGCAGGCTTCTTCCACGGCGCATTTGCAGTGAGGTAGCCGTCAGTCTCGGCGACCAGCAGCCACAGCGCCTTGAGCGCCTCAGAAAAATTCAGATCATCGAACTCAGGCCCGAACGCATCGATCGTGCGAAGTGCGCACTCGCGCAAGCCGACCTCCGCAGGAGTCTCCGCGCCCGCCTCCGGCATTACCCCACCAAAGTATTTATGGACCATATTGACCACGCGGCTCACCAGGTTGCCGTAGCCGTTGGCGAGGTCGCCGTTATAGCGCTGCACCAAAGCATCGAAGCTGAAGTTGCCGTCTTGGCCAAACGGAATTTCGCGAAGCAAGAAGTACCGCAGCGCATCGGCCCCCAGCACCTCCTCGACCGTCTCCGCGCGCACAATGTTGCCCCGCGACTTCGACATTTTTCCCTGGTCGAAGAGCAGCCAGCCGTTGGCTCTCACCGAGCGCGGAGTCGGAATCCCCGCCGCCATCAAAAATGCCGGCCAGTAGACGCAATGGAAGCGGCTGATCTCCTTGCCGATCAGGTGCATATCCACCGGCCAGAATTTCTTGAACTTCTGGTCGTCCTCCGAGCCGTAACCAAGCGCAGTAATGTAGTTGGCCAGCGCGTCGAGCCAAACATAGATCACGTGCTTCTCGTCGCCCGGCACAGGAATGCCCCACGTAAAACTCGTCCGGCTCACGGACAAATCCTTGAGCCCGCCGCGCACAAAAGAAATCACCTCGCGCCGCGTGGACTCCGGCCCCATGAAATCGGGGTTGGCATCGTAGAACTCGAGCAGCTTCCTCTCGAAGGCCGACAGCTTGAAGAAATAATTCTCCTCGCTCACCGTCTCGGTCACGCGCCCGCAATCGGGGCAAACTGTCCCCGGCGGCCCGTCCACATAAGCCTCGTCGGAGACGCAATACTGGCCGGTATACGACCCCTTATAAATAAAGCCGCGGTCCCTCAGCGTGGCAAACAAGTGCTGCACGCCGCGCTTATGCCGCTCTTCAGTAGTGCGGATAAAGTCGTTGTAGCTCAGGCCCAGAGAGTCCCACAGCCCGCGAAACTCCGCTGAGACGGCGGTGGCAAACTCCATAGGCGTGCTCCCGGCCAGCTTCGCAGACCGCTCAATCTTCTGCCCGTGCTCGTCCGTACCGGTCAGGAAGCAGGTCTCAATGCCCAGCGCCCGCTTGCGCCGCGCAATAGCGTCGCAGACGATGGTCGAGTAAGCGTGCCCCAGGTGCGGCCGCGCATTCACGTAGTAGATCGGCGTGGTCAGGTAATAGCGGTCTTGGCTGTGAGCAGGCTTAGTCATAGGTGGGGCATTGCATTGAATTCGCCCCGTAGGGCCGACGAAAATCCAGGAACAATCTATTCACCATCTTACGGCAATCGAGCGGCCCACCCGCAAATGCGCCGTGCCCCGTCATTCTGAGCGAAGATCGCCGCGACGACCGGGGTCGAAGAACCTGCGTTCCGCCTTTCTTGGCTAAAAGGGTGGGAAACCACGAACCTCGGCCCGCCTTAGACCCAAGACGGCGAAGCCGCATCCGCCCCATCGCAGGTGGTAGAATCACCCTTGAAAATCAAGGATTTTTGAGGCATCCACCGTGTATCTGGAATTACAGAAAAGACTCGCTGCCCGTCTTCGCACTCTGCTCGAAGAAAAGTACGGCCTCCAGATTGAGACCATCCCGCTGGAGATTCCCCCCGAGCTGGAGTTGGGCGAACTGGCCACGCCCATCGCCTTCGAGCTGGCCCGCAAGCTGCGCAAAGCGCCCAAGGTCATTGCCCAGGAGATCGTGTCCGCGCTCGCGACACTCGATGGTTTTTCTTCTTTTGAAGTCGCTGGCGCAGGCTACATCAACGCCCGCCTTGACCGCGCCGCTGCGGTCCACGCAATCTCCAGCGCCACAAGTGATGTCCCCGCCACGGGCATTCACGCAATGGTCGAGCACACAAGCATCAATCCCAACAAGGCCGCTCACATCGGCCACTTGCGCAACGCCATTCTTGGCGATACCTTTGTCCACCTGCTGCGCGCCGCCGGTCAAACCGTCACTGTGCAGAACTACATTGATAACACCGGCGTGCAGGTTGCCGACGTCATCGTGGGTCTTCTCCACTATGCTGGTCTGTCGCTGGCCCAGTTGCGTCAGCTGATTGAGGAACTCAAGCGCAAGGGCAAGCGCATCGACTTTTACTGCTGGGACATTTACGCCAGTACTTCGCAGTGGTATGAGCAGGGCAGCGACGAAGAGAAGGCAGCCCGCAAGCGCCTGCGCTATGAAACCCTCCACGAGATTGAACGCGGCAGCAATCAAACCGCAGAAGCCGCCGAACTGATCTCTACCGCCGTGATGCGCCGCCATCTTGAAACCATGCTGCGGCTGGGCATTGAATACGACTTCCTTCCCCGCGAGAGCGAAATTCTGCACCTCAAATTCTGGGATGCGGCCTTCACGCAGTTGAAGCAAACCGGCGTCCTCTATTTTGAGAAGGAAGGCAAGAATAAAGGATGCTGGGTGATGAAGCGCCCGGGTGCCGAGGTAACTGAGGGTGTCCTGGATGAAGATACAAAAGTTATCGTCCGCTCCGACGGCACGGTAACTTATGTCGGCAAAGATATCGCCTATCACTTATGGAAATTCGGGCTGCTAGGCAAAGATTTCGGTTACAAGCCGTTCTTCACTTATCCCAGTCATGAGTGCTGGATCTCGGCGGAACACGGCCAGGAAAAACATCCGCACTTTGGCGGTGCGCAGGCTATCTATAATGTGATCGACGCGCGGCAAAGCGACCCGCAATCTAACGTCATACAGGCCCTTCGCGGCATGGGTTACAACGAACAGGCCGACCACTATACTCACTTCAGTTACGAGATGGTTGCGCTAACGCCGCGCTGCGCCATCGAGATGGGCTATGAAATTTCCGCCGAGGACCAGGCCCGGCCCTATATCGAAGTCAGCGGACGCAAAGGCTTCGGCGTCAAGGCCGACGACTTGATCGACAAACTAATCGCCGCCACCCAGGCTGAAGTCGACATCCGCCAAACCGAACGCAGCGAAGACGAACGCCAGCAGATCGCTAAACAAATCGCCATCGGAGCGCTGCGGTACTTCATGCTCAAGTTCACACGCAACACGGTCATCGCCTTCGACTTCAAGGATGCTCTCAACTTTGAGGGCGAGACCGGCCCTTATATTCAGTACGCTGTAGTCCGCGCCCGCAATATCTTCCGCAAAGCTGAGACCGCTCCGGATGTGGTGCTGGCCGAGTTCGCAAAGTTAAAGAAGATCGATAACTATCTTGCAGGTGAAGAATCCGAAGATATATGGGCATTGTGGCTCCGTGCAGCGCGCCGCACCATGGTGCTGGAGCAGTGCATTGCCACTTCAGAGCCCGCCCATCTTGCCAGGCACGCCTTCCAGTTAGCCCAGGAGTTCAATAACTTCTATCACCGTCACCACATCCTCAGCGAAGAAGACCCGTCGCGCAAAACTTTCCTGCTGGCCACTGCGGCGGTTGCGCTGCGCGAGTTGATCCTGGTGCTCAGCTGGCTGGGTATCGAGAGTCCGGAGGCGATGTAAGTCCGTCCGCGCTCAAGTCCTGTCCGGCCGCCTTGAATGGTTCTGCCGTCACATCCGCAGCGCTTCTTTATAGGTTATAGTGCTAGTTAATCAAGAAAGACATTTATGCTGCCCATTGAAACAATTGCGAGCAAACTGTCGCTTGCTCCGGCTCATTATGAATCCATCGGAACCTATGGAGCCAAGCTCTCGCTCGATCTGCTTGCCGATGCGGCTTTTCCCGTCCGCGGCAAACTTATTTTGGTAACGGCTACCACCCCGACCACCCGCGGCGAAGGCAAGACTGTGGTCTCCATCGGGTTGGCCGAGGGCCTGGAGCGCATCGGCCGCAAATCCATCCTCGCTTCGCGCGAGCCTTCGCTGGGTCCGGTCTTCGGCCTCAAGGGCGGCGGCGCGGGCGGCGGCCTCTCGCAGGTGGAACCCAGCCAGAAGATCAACCTCCATTTCCACGGCGATTTTCACGCCATCACCTCCGCGCACAATCTGCTGGCCGCAATGATTGACGCGCACATCTTCCACGGCAACCCTCTCGACCTCGACCCGGCCCAGATCAGCTGGCCGCGCACTCTCGACATGAACGACCGCGCCCTGCGCCACATCACCGTCAGCCAGGGAGCAAAAGACGAGGGAGCAAATCGCGAGACCGGCTTCGTCATCACCGCCGCATCGGAGATCATGGCCATTCTCGGCCTCTCCGCGAGCCGCACCGATCTCCGCCGCCGTCTGAACGCAATCGTGGTCGGCGTCAACCGCGCAGGCCGTCCCGTCACTGCCGCCGATCTGGGCGCTGCCGGAGCCATGATGGCCCTGCTCAACGACGCCATCCTGCCCAACCTGGTGCAGACCACCGAGGGCACGCCGGCTCTGGTGCACACCGGACCCTTCGCCAATATCGCTCATGGCACGTGCAGCGTTCTTTCGCATCAGATGGCCATTCGCCTGGCCGACTACGTGGTGAACGAAGTCGGTTTCGCCTCTGACCTGGGCGCGGAAAAATACTTTGATATTGTGATGCGCGCCTCCGGCATTCCTCCTGCCGCCGCGGTGCTGGTCACCACCGTGCAGAGCCTCGCCGCGCAAGGCGAGGGCTCGCTCGCGACCGGCTTCCCCAACCTCGATCACCACATTCGCAACCTCCAGCGATTCGGCGTTCCGGTGGTGGTGGCCATTAACCGCTTTCCCGCCGATCTCCCCGAAGAACTTGAAGCGATCGCCGCTCATTGCGGCGGTCAGGGCATCGCCTGCTCAATTGTCGAGGCATTTGCAAAAGGCGGTCTGGGCACAGCCGATCTAGCTGAAAAAGTCGTCGCCGCAATCGACGCCAACCCGTCGCCCACCCTCCAGCCGGCGTATGTGCTCGAAGACTCGCTCGAAGAAAAAATCCGCAAGATCGCCACGCAGGTTTACGGCGCAGGCGATGTGGCCTACAGTGACCGTGCGCGCACGCGGCTCGATCGCTATGCCGAATGGGGCTTTGCCCGCCTGCCCGTCTGCATCGCCAAGACGCAGTATTCGCTCTCCGACGATCCCAAGCGCATGGGCGCGCCCACCGGATGGACGCTGAAGATCAGCGACGTTTCGCTCTCTGCCGGAGCGGGCTTTGTAGTGGCCATCTCCGGCAACATGATGCTGATGCCGGGCCTGCCGCGCACACCCCGCGCTCAGTCCGTCGACGTAGACGCTGATGGGAATATTACCGGCGTCTGAGGGATGAGTTGAGGTTCGTGGTATCCCACCCTTTCGCCAGAAAAAAGGCGAAAGGATGGGGCACGGAGCTGTTTTCTTGCGACTCACTTTTCAATGGCAAGAAGCTAGTAGCTTCTAACCCACTCCAGAATCGACCGCACCGCAACTCCACTAGGCCCTTTGGCTATATAAGGACGTGAATCTTCCACCCACGCCACACCGGCGATATCGAGATGAATCCACGGCGTCTCATCCACGAAGACCTTTAAAAACTCCGCCGCCGTAATCGCCCCGCCGTAGCGTCCGCCGGTGTTCTTGATGTCGCCGATATCGCTCTTGATCTGCTCGGCATACTCCTCGCCCAGAGGCAGCCGCCAGAATTTTTCGCCCGAGGTCGAGAGAGCCGCGTCAAACTTCGCATAAGTATCGTCGTCGTTCGAGAAAGAGCCGGCGTTAGCCGTGCCTAGCGCCACCACGCATGCTCCGGTGAGCGTAGCCGCATCGATCAGGTGCGTCGCGCCCAGCTGGCGCGCGTAAGTCAGCCCATCGGCCAGAACCATGCGCCCCTCAGCGTCCGTATTGATCACTTCGATCGTCTTGCCCGGCTTGTCAGCCGAGAACGGCATCGCCGTCTGCACGTCGCCGGGCTTTTGCGCCGTGCCCGAAGGCATATTTTCCGCCGCGCAAACGACGGCGATCACCCGCACCTTCGGTTTCAGCAGCGCAATGGCGCGCATAGCCCCAATCATCGCCGCGCCGCCGGCCATATCGTACTTCATCAGCTCCATCTTGTCCGCAGGCTTGATGGAGATGCCGCCCGTATCGAAGGTGATGCCCTTGCCCACCAGTCCGAGCATCGGGCCGTCCTTCAAGCCCTGCGGCTCATAGCGCAGAACAATCAACGCCGGCGGCTCCGCCGACCCCTGCGAGACGCTCCAGAAAGACCCCATCTTCAACTCGTGCAGTTTTTCAGTGGAGTAGACCTCCGCCTTGAGTCCCACTTCAGCGGCCATCGCGGCCGCACGCTGCCCCAGGATGGTGGGTGTGAGCTTGTTGCCCGGCTCATTGACCAGCGAGCGGGTAAAGTTCTGGCTCTCACCCACAATCACGCCCTCGGCAAAAGCGGCTTTCAGGGCTGCCTTGTCGGCGCCCACCGGCGCGGCCAGCGTGAACGACTCCACGCTCTGGTCCTTGCGGTCGCTGCGATAGGTATCGGGATCGAAGTCGCCCACAAACGCGCCCTCGACGGCTGCACGGACGCTGGCCGCGCCCGGCAATGTTTCGGCCACCGGCAGCGCGAAGACCAGCTCCCTGATCCCGCGCGGCTTGGTAAAGCGGACGGCGGTTCCGGCTGCATTGCGAACCTTATCGGCCGTAGCCTTGGCCTGCTTGCCCAGCCCGACGATCAGCAGCCGCTTTGCCTTCAGGCCAGTTGGCGAATGCAGCAACAGGACCTCGTTAGCTCCAGCCTTGTATTCGCCGCTCTCAAGCACAGCGGCAGCCGCGGCCTTCACGGCGGCATCCGCAGTCAGAAGCACAGGCGCCGGCTTGGCGTCAGGCTCTTTCGAGGTCTGTGTGTCGGCGGCCAAAACGGCCAGCAATTCAGTCTCAATTCCGGCAAGATCTGCAAACGACAATTGGGTTTTCATTGTTTCCTCACTGGTATTTTAGGCATTTATCCCCGTCAGCGCCCCATTCGGTGCTTGCTGGCGTTGACGGCGGCACGGGCATCGCGATCGGCTTCGCGCCTTTTCTCGGTCTCCCGCTTGTCCCAGTCCTGCTTGCCCTTGGCCACGGCCAGTTCGCACTTTACCCGCCCATTGCGGAAGTAAAGCCGAGTGGGGATGAGCGTGTGGCCCTTGATCTGCGTCTTCTGGAGTAGCTTGCGAACCTCGTCCCGGTGCAGCAGCAGCTTTCGGGTACGCGTGGCGTCGTGGTTGGCTATATTTCCGTGCGAATAAGGACCGATATGAACGTTGAGCAGAAACGCCTCGCCGTCCTTGATCAGTCCATAGGAGTCCTTGAGGTTGGCCTGGCCCTCGCGGATGGACTTTACCTCCGTCCCGCGCAGCGCCACGCCGGCTTCAAACCGCTCCAGCAGAAAATAGTTATGGCTGGCGACGCGATTGTGCGCAGCGTCCCGCTCGCCGCTGGCCACCGGGTCGCGGGGCTTGTTCGGCTTTTGCGGTCCGGATGTGTCCTTTGGAACGATGACGTGGCTGGTTTGGCGGGCCATCGGGAAGCAACCTCGAATCTTAATCCTAGCATCGGGGCCGGTTTCATAAGCATTCCAGCGGGGCTTTGCTAAAATGGAGCATCGCAGGATGAGTAAGATTACCAGTATTCATTGTGTCAAGATTTGCGTCCGGGGCAGCCAAGGCAGCCCGCAAGCGCCCGAAGTTGAATGCGGGCAGGCGGAGACGCAGGGGAGTAAGATGAACCGTTGCGCTCAAGCTCAGGCTGCATCCCGACCGGTATTCTCGGCAGCCGCTTTCCGAATTGCCCTCTTCGCAGTCTTCGCCGTCGTTGCCCTCACCAGTGTTTCCTTGCACGCGGAGTCGGCCAGATCCGTGTTCAAGCATGGGCAGCTCGCCGAGACAAAAGAAGACTACGACACCGCCTACAAGGACTACCAGAAAGCGCAGGCCAAGGCGCCCAAGGATCTGACCTACCGCCTTGCGCTCGCCCGGGTGCGGGTTACAGCTTCGGGCATGCACATGACCAAGGGCCGCAAGCTGCTGGCGGCGGGCGACGAACAGGGCGCCCTGACGGAGTTTCTTCATGCCTCTGAGATCGACCCCAGCAACGATGCGGCAGGGCAGGAGATAGCCAAGATCCGCAAGAAGCACGACGAGACTTATACAGCAGGCGAGACCAGTCTTCCCATGGAGCCAGGCAGGCAGGAGGAGATCGATTCCATCGGCGCGCCGGCCATACTCAAGCCCGTCTCCAACGAGCCGCTGACCCTGCACATGACGGAAGACACCAAGGTGATCTACCAGGCCATCGGCAGAGCCGCCGGGGTAAATATTCTCTTTGACCCGGACTATTCCTCCAAGCGTATTCAAGTGGACCTGAACAATGTGTCCCTGCTCGACGGCTTGCGCATTGTGGGCACCATGTCCAACACCTACTGGCGCCCGGTAACCGACAATACCATCTTTGTGGCCGCCAACACGCGCGCCAAGCACACTGAGCTGGATGAAGCGGCGGTGGAAACCTTTTATCTGACCAACGCATGGCAGCAGAACGACCTGAACGACGTGCAGACAGCGCTTCGCAACGTGCTGCCCGGCGCCAAGGTCTACGGCGTAGCCAGCCAGAACGCCATCGTCATGAAGGGCACGCCCGATGAGCTTATGCTGGCGCAAAAGCTGATCGGCGACCTGGATAAAGCGCGCCCTGAGGTGGTGGTGGATATCGCCATCCTCGAAGTCAGCAAAAATTGGGAGCAGACCCTGGGCATTCAGTGGCCGACGAGCGTGGGCGTTGCGCTGCAAGCGCCCGGCACCAACAACAGCACTTCGAGTACTACATCGAGCACCACAGGCACCAATAGTTCGACCACCACCAGCCCATCTCTCTACGACCTGTCCCATCTGAAGGCGACTGATTTTGCCGTCACCGTTGGCGCGGCTACGGCCAACCTGCTGCTGACCGACGACAAAACCACGATTCTGCAGAATCCGCGCATCCGGGCCACCGACGGTCAAAAGGCAACCATGAAGATCGGCGAAAAGGTCCCCATCGCCACCGGTTCTTACCAGACCGGCGCGGCTACAGCGGTAGTCAGCTCGCTGGTCAACACGCAGTTCCAGTACACCGATGTGGGCGTGAACATCGAAATGACGCCGACGATCCACTTCGACGGCGATGTGACGCTGAAGGTCAAGATCGAAGTATCCGCTATTGCCAGCTATGAAACCATCAGCGGCGTCACCGAGCCGATCATCAGCCAGCGCGTGGTGGACCAGGTGATCCGGCTGCGCGAGGGTGAGGCCAGCATCCTGGGCGGTCTTCAGAACAAGCAGGAATCGATCAACTGGAGCGGTATCCCAGGGTTGAGCTCGATTCCCATCCTTAAATATCTCTTCGGCTCCAAGGATCACACCATCAACGACGACGAGCTGGTCTTTCTGGTGGTGCCCCACATCGTTCGTACGCAAATGCTGGATATGTTGAATCTGCGCACCGTCGATACCGGCGCGGGCACCACGGTCCAGTTGCGCCACATTTCCAGTGAATCTCCAAGCGCGAATCCCCAGTCGGCAACGCCCCCCGTGCACACGCCGATCAACCTCCCGCGGAACCCAGCTGTGGGCACCGTTCCCGGCCAAAGCGCGGCGGCGGCAGGCCCAGCGGCGCTCAAGCAAATCAAGGCGGCAGGCGATGCGAATGGGGTGACGGCGACTGCGGACGTTGCCAATCACCAGACCGCCCCGCAGCCGGGTTCGCCCATTCCACCGCCGGTTCCGCCGATTCCGGGGTCAAATCCACCCAAGCCGAAGCCTGACACGCCGGCCATTCCGCCACCACCCGGCGGGGTAAGTCTTACGATCAATCCGCTGCCGGCTCCGGTGACCGCCGGCGCCACGTTCAGGATTCCGGTCCAAATTAACGGCGGAACGGATATTGCCGCAGTCCCCTTGCAGATTCAATACGATCCGGCCAAACTTTCGCTGGTCAACGTGGATAGCGGAGACTTTCTGGAGCGGGACGGAAAGCCTGTAACGCTGATTCACCGCGACGACGGGCCGGGTATGATTAACATCAATGTCTCGCGCCCGCCGGGTGTGACCGGAATTAGCGGCGCGGGCACCGTCTGCGTCCTCAGTTTCCAGGCCAAGACAGCGGGAGCGAGCAACCTTGTCATTACCCATCCCACGGCCATGAACAGCGCCCAGAAACAACTGCAGGCCTCCGGATCGCAGGTAAGCATTGTGGTGAAGTAGTGCAATGAAGCACGAGTGGATGACAAACCGTATCGGCCACCGCGGAGAGCGGGGACTCACGTTCGTCGAGCTGATTGTGACCTGCGCGATTCTGTCTATTCTCGCCGTGTGTGCGCTCCCCGTTGCGCGCTTCGAAATGAAGCGCCAAAACGAGCGCCAGCTTCGCTATGACCTGTGGATGATGCGCGACGCCATCGACAAGTACAAGGACGCGGCAGACAGAAACGCATTCCAGACCAAGATTGACAGCCAGGGCTATCCGCCCGATCTGGATACGCTGGTGAAGGGCATAGAAGTGCAGACCAAGAAAGTCAGGTTTCTGCGCCAGATTCCCATCGACCCCATGACGGGAAAAGCCGAATGGGGGCTGCGCTCCATGAAGGACGATCCGGACTCCGACTCCTATAGCGGCGACAGTGTTTTCGATGTATATTCAAAGTCCCAGGGAACGGCACTGGATGGAACCAAATATTCCACCTGGTAGGTGGTGTTAGCGGGGTTAGCCAGGATGAGCGGAGGTTAGCTCCGCTGAAACAAGAGGTTTTTGTGAGCAGGATTCGCAAACAAGACGCGGGCTTTACCATGGTCGAGCTGCTGATCGTCATGTCGATCATCGGCATCCTCATGCTCATTGCCTTGCCACGCTATACCGTCGCCATCAAGAGTGCCCGGGAAGCCGTGCTCAGGGAAGACCTGCACATCATGCGCGCGGCCATCGACTCCTACACCATGGATAAGCAGAAAGCTCCGCAAGCGCTCGACGATCTGGTTCAGGAAGGATACCTGAAGGTCATCCCTGAAGACCCGATTACTCACTCCAAAGACACCTGGCAGACCGATACCAGCGATACGCTCGGTTCTGTGGATCAGACCGACAGCGGCATTGTTGACGTTCACTCCGGCGCCGAGGAGCCCGCCTCGGATGGCCAAACCTACAGCACCTGGTAATCTCAGAGGCAAAATGCTTCGTCGGAATCTAAGTGTGCCCCTGCTCCTCTTGTGCGCGGCACTCCTCGCTCCAGCCGGACACGCGCAAACAGGCAAGACCATCACCATCCGTATTTTGGACAGCAAAACCGCGCGTCCCGTTGTGCCTACCAATTTCCTGGTCCGCATTAATCATCAGAAGGCCATCCATGCCGATTGGGTTACGCTGAACGAGGACCGCACGGCAACGTTGACCGTTCCCGCCGACGCCACCGTAGTCTCCATTACAGCTACCTACGAAAGCGCCATGCAGGTCTTCGTCAATTGCGACACCTTGCTGGATAAGCAGAACCCTCTACCACAGTGGTATCCGGTCTCTAAGATATTCGCTTCGGGAGTTGTAGCTCCCAACGGTTGCAGCAAAATGACGGAAACCGCCAAGCCTGGAGAATTCATTTTCTTTGTTCGCAGATTAAACTTTCGCGAACGAACGCAGGAAGATTTTTAGTACTGACTGGAATGGACCATTCAGAGACCCTCCCATGGCGCTTGATCCCAACCCAACGGCTGCGTTCGATCTTGCTCTCCAGCTTGCTCTCCTGGTCGAACGGCACTTCGCGGCGCTGGTCCGTGCCGCCGACTCGAATCGAGAGCCAAGCCTCGGCGGCAAGTTGCTCTATGCCGGGGAACTCGATGCTGAAGGCCGGGCGCTGATCGTAGCCGCCAATATCGCAGGCGCGGCATCGCTGGCTGCAACCTCCGATCCACCCACGCAAAAGCAGGCAATCAGGGATGGAGTGGCCGACTTTCTGGTAACCTCGCTCGACGAAGCCCTGCGCATTCTCAAAAATCAAATTCGCAAGCGCGAAACAGTTGCGGTCTGTGTAGCTGACGCGCCTGAAGCAGTCGAGCGCGAAATGCTGGAACGCGGCGTGCTGCCCGATCTGCTGCGACCCAGCCCCGACACAGCAACAGAATATGCTGAGTTCCAAAACCAGGGCGCGCAACCGATTCAACTTTCCGATCTCGATGAAAATCAAACTCTGCTCGCCTGGAGTGTATCCTCTGCTCCCACGCAATGGTTGCCCAAACTGGATGCTATCGCCCTTGCTTGCATTGAGTCTGAAGATGCAGCCGCCCGCCGCTGGCTGCGTCTGGCCCCGCGCTACCTCGGCCGTTTAGCGCAAAACCAACGCCTGCTCCGCTGCAATAAAGAATCCGCCCAAAAGTTTCTTGATCGGTTACGCGATCAAGTAGAACAAGGAGAAATCAAAGTCCCAGTAGAAATCCGTCTAACTGATCGAGCCCAAACCGAGCAGCAAAAAATCACTCCGCCAACAAGCTGACTTGCTGACTTGCTGACTTGCTAACCCGCTTCTTCAATCCGCGTCCAAAGTTCCTTAATCCCATACCCGGTCTTGGCTGAGACCGGCAGCACCTCGTCCAGCTCCAACCCCTTGTTCAGCGCCAGCAAATTCCGCGTGCGTTCATTGCCGCTGAGCCGGTCGATCTTGGTAGCAGCCACAACAAACTCGCGCCCCGCCGCGCGCAGCCAGTCGAGCAACTGCCGGTCGCTCTCTTGCGCGGGCACATTCGAGTCCACCAGGCACACGCAAAGTCTCAGCGTCGAGCGGTCCGCCAGATAAGGCTCAATAAAAGCCGGCCAGCCCGCCGAAATCGACTTGGAAATCTTGGCGTACCCATACCCCGGTAGATCGGCAAAGACCATCTTCCGTCTCTGGCTCTGATCCAGAAGAGCAAAAAAATTAATCGCCCGCGTCCGTCCCGGCGTCTGCGAAACCTTAGCCGTCTTCTCGCCCACCAGCGCATTCAGCAGGCTCGATTTGCCCACATTCGAGCGCCCCAGAAAAGCAATCTCCGGCACATCCGGCACAGGAAACTGCGCCGCCGCCAGAGCCGAAAGTAAAAATTGTGTCGTATAGCGCATATTCAGAGTGAGCTTCCTTAAGTATTGATTTTATTAGATTTCCGCTTATGCAGTTGGGGATTTACAGCGGTTAAGATGCGCTTTTTATGAATTGGCGCGTAAAGCCTTTGAAATTAATGCTTTCAGCATAGGGATACTGTAATACTTATCCTGTACGGGCGCTGGTTTTTGTCCTGCAAGTTGCTGAATAGAAACTTGGTTATTGACATTTACAGGCGTGGAGGGTGAAGTTTCGCTTTTATCCGGGGAGGGGCTGGGAGGGTTGTTTGCCACCTTGGCCAAGGCGGCGCGAGCGACGGCCAATCCAAATTGCGGTGCGCCGCCGGGGTAGCGAGCGGCTTTCACCGCTTCGGGCAGGATTAGGAGCAGGAACCTCACCATGTCGGTTACGGTGGTGTCGTAGTCGGCCGCAATCTTTCGCGTCTGGTGGTAGAGCTTCGGGTCGACGGCTACGGTGATGTTTCTGACGGTACGCATGGTGGGGGTTCTCCAGAGGTGCTCAGGAATTTTGCTCTATTGGTAGTGTGCATCAATAAAGGGTAATTATCTGCAAAACGGCTTTCGGGGCATAACAGGTTTGGGTTCAGCAACCTGTGCGCTCATAGTTCTCTCTTAAAGGGCATTTCACTCCACCTGCGCAGAGCATCAAGGTCAGGGCTGTCCCCGAGCAGTCGTCTAGCAGCGCGCATATCCATTGCCATCTCCCGTAATCGGTTCAGCCCATAGGTGTTGCAGAGTGTCCCACGATCAAGATTGCGAAGCGCGACAGAGTTCATCGCAAACTGATCCAGCGGGGCTTGAGGATCGACATTTTTGTTGTCCTCGCAAAATCTCCGAGTTTGCCAAGCAATCAAGTCTGCCGCCTGCAGCGGGATGAATATATGATCACTGCGATGAATTGGTGGGCCACCGATCAGTTCCTTTTCCTCCTCTGTCAACATTGGGAAAGCAACCTCGAACGCTTCCAGCGCTTTTGCAGCCCAGCTTCCCTGTTCGTCGAAAACGAAGTGGACAGGCTGCTTTATCCCTTGATTCCGACAATATCCGATCACCGCTGCCATTGTGCCGTGAAACAGAATGTAGTAAGGATGAAGCTGTACGTCGGGGAACTCAGCGCATACTTGCCTGAAGTCATCCCAAAAAATGGTGGAAGTAACCCCGCCGATCATGCAACTCTTATGGATAACTTCGACAAACTCTGCGACCCGTTCGTCCCTTGCTTCCGACGACCATCCCCAAAACTGACCGCGGAGAGAGTTTGCTTCTCTCATCTTGAAGTATTCAAGTTTCGGCGGTTTATCCAACACAGCTTGCCAACAGCCCGAAAAGGCATCCCATGTAGATTCGGACGCCAAATAGCCTGCAAGCAGGAACGCTTGCCCTTCTTTATTGCTGCCACTATCGTCTAGGACACATACAAACATAAAAATATCCGATCTTCGAGTTGTCCTGACGGAAATCCGCCACACGTCTTCCCAGTGCTCGTGCGCCAGAAAGAACTCCCGGGCGTGATAGCACCTGAGCCCTTCGACCAGCCCGCCCTGCTCTCAATTGAGCGCCATGGTTCCATTATGACCGTGGCGCGACGGATAACCCGGGGCAATCGCAAGAACATGGTAGAGCGGGAAGGGAGAGGTTCACCGCGTCCCTACAGGACGCGGAAAACGGGATTCGTGCGCGGTCCCCGGACTCCGTCCGGGGCTATTTTCACTTCTTCCCTCCGGGAAAAGGGCAGATTCGGAAACCACAACCGTCTACTGCGGCGCAGGCAAACTGGCCGGCATCTCCGGCGGCGGCACCGCGGCCAGGACATCGGTCTCAGCGGGCATCGCCGCCGGCAGCGGGCGTTCCAGCGCCAACGCCAGCACCTCGTCCATCTGATCCACAAAGTGCAGCTTCATTGCCTTCTTGATGTTGTCCGGCAGTTCCTCGATATCTTTCTCGTTGGCGCGAGGCAGGATGATCTCGAATACCCCGGCTCTCAGTGCGGCCAGCAGCTTCTCCTTCAGGCCGCCGATAGCCAGCACCTTGCCGCGCAGCGTGATCTCGCCGGTCATAGCAACATCGCGCCGCACCGGAATCCTGGCCAGCGCGCTGGCCATCGCTGTCGCCATGGTGATCCCCGCCGAAGGGCCGTCCTTGGGGATCGCGCCCTCGGGCACATGCACATGGAGATCGACGTTGCGGTAGAACTCGCGCGTGAGCCCCAGCGCCTGCGCGCGCCCGCGAATGTAGCTGAGCGCGGCCTGCGCCGACTCCTGCATTACGTCGCCAAGCTGGCCGGTGATGGTGAGCTTGCCCTTGCCGTCGAGCACCTGCACCTCGATGGTAAGAATGCTGCCGCCCACCTCGGTCCATGCCAGGCCGGTCACGAGGCCAACCTCGCTCTTTTCGTGCACCTCTGAGTCGCGGAACTTGGCCACGCCCAGAAAATCGTGAATGTTTGCGGCGGTCAGCTCTTCCTTGTGCTTGCGGCCGCCTTTCACCACGCGGCGCGCCACCTTGCGGCAGATGTTTCCGATCTCGCGCTCCAGATTGCGCACCCCGGCCTCGCGCGTGTAGCCACGAATGATCTCCAGAATCGCCTCATCGGCAAAGACCAGGTTTTGTTCGCTCAGCCCGGTCTGCGTGCGCTGCTTCTTCACCAGGTATTGCTTGGCGATCTCCAGTTTTTCCTGTTCCGTGTACCCTTGCAGCCGCAGAACCTCCATGCGATCCTGCAGCGCCGCCGGAACGGTGTGCAGCACGTTGGCCGTGGCTACAAACAGCACCTGCGACAGATCGTAGTCCACGTCCAGGTAATGATCCTGGAAGGTAGTGTTCTGCTCCGGGTCCAGCACCTCCAGCAGCGCCGACGCCGGATCGCCGCGGAAATCCGAAGCCATCTTGTCCACTTCGTCCAGCAGGAAGACCGGATTCTTCGTTCCGGCCCGCTTCATGTGCTGGATAATCTGTCCCGGCAACGCGCCGATATAAGTGCGCCGATGGCCGCGGATCTCCGCCTCGTCGCGGATGCCGCCCAGCGAGAGCCGCACAAACTTCCGCCCCGTCGCTTTCGCAATCGACATGCCCAGCGAAGTTTTGCCCACCCCCGGCGGCCCGGCAAAACAAAGTATCGAGCCCTTCGGGTTCTTCACCAACTGCCGCACGGCCAGAAACTCAAGAATGCGCTCCTTGATTTTTTCGAGGCCATAGTGATCAGTGTTCAGCACCTTCTCCGCATATTCAATGGAGCGCGTCTCCTTCGAGCGCTTCTTCCAAGGCACCGCCAGCAGCCAGTCAATATAGTTGCGGCTCACCGTCGACTCAGCCGACATCGGCGGCATCGCTTCCAGCTTCTTGAGTTCCTGGATCGCCTTATCCAAAACCTCTTTGGGCATGCCGGCGGCTTCAATCTTCTTGCGCAGCTCGTCGTACTCGCTCTTCTCGCCCCGGCCCAGCTCCTTCTGGATGGCCTTGATCTTTTCGTTCAGGTAGTATTCTTTTTGCGCCCGCTCCATCTGCCGCTTCACGCGCGACTGAATGTTGCGGTCGAGATCAAGCTTTTCAATCTCCACGTCGAGCACGTCGGCTATGCGCGCCAGCCGAGCCGCCGGATCGAAGACGCCCAGCAGTTCCTGCTTCTCTTCGATGCCCAGTTGGAGGTTGGCGGCAATGGTGTCGCTCAGCTTGGCCGGCTCATCCATGCGCACCGTGGCGATAATAGTCTCGTAGTTGAGCGACTGTTGCAGCTTGACGTATTGCTCAAAGAGCGAGGTCACGCGCTGCATCAGTTGCTCCACCGCCGGAGTCATCTCAAAGTCGGTCCTGCCGGTGCGCACGGTAGCCACAAAAAATCCGTCGCGGTCGTTCACTTCGGTTGACTTGGCGCGCTCCACGCCCTCCACCAGCACCTTGATATTGCCATCGGGCATCTTCACGCTCTGCACGATGTTGCAAATCGATCCGACCTGGTAGATTTCCTTGGCCTTCGGTTCGTCCACCGAGGCGTCGTGCTGGGTGGCGAGAAAAATCTTGCGGTCGCCGGTGAGCGCTTCTTCGAGAGCCCTCACGCTCGACTCGCGTCCCACCACGAAGGGCGTCATCATATAAGGAAAGATGACCATGTCCCGGATGGGCATCATGGGCAGCTTGCGCGGCTCGGTCTTATCGCGGGATGCGGTCATAGTGCCCCCATGGGTATTGGACGCGCGAAACCAGCTCCGGGTAGGGAACTGGCTGCGCGGCTCAGGTTAAATTGTACAGCGAATTTGTAAAATGCGAGATCGAACGCCCAAATGGTGGATTTCATTCAATCTTACCCACCATCCATCATCACTTCGCGTGCGAGATATGCGACTGAATCTCCGCCAGTTTCCTCGGCGCCTGCCAGGAGGTATAGCTATTGAAGAGAAACTGCCCGCCCAAAATCAGCAGCCAGACCCACAGCGCAAAACGCAGTTGGCGGCGTGGTACCCGTGTGCTCAGAATCGTTCCCACGATGGCTCCGGCGACGCCGCCTGCAATCAGATGAATCAGCAGTTCCGGGTTCGAAGCGTGCGAGAACCAGTGCGCACCGCTGCCAATCAGCGAGATGACGAATCCAAAGGTAATATCCGTCCCCACCACTTGCGCAGGCAGCAACGGCGTCAGGCTAAGCAGCGCTGCCGAGCCCAGTGCGCCCGCTCCGGCTGAAGAAAAACCCACCTCGGCTCCAACCGGAAACATCAGCCAAGCCAGCAGCGGAGCGCGGTCTTTCGGATTCGTATTCTGCTTGAGCGGGCGAAAGCTCACAAAAATCTGCCACGCCGCCGTCGTCACCAGAATCGTACCCAGTAGAGCATTCGTAAGATTCTGCGATCCGGTACTGACCAGGTGCTTCAGAAAGAGCGATCCCAGGATCACCCCTGGCACTCCGCCCAGTACCATAAACCCAAGCGTCCGCCAGGCCACATTGCGGCGCGCAATCTGCGCCGGCACCAGTATCAGCTTTACCGCGGCGGCAAACATCAGTCCGATGCTCACCGCGACCGGCGCGGGAACTCCCAGAAACAGCACCAGTACCGGCACAGTAACAGTGCCCGCGCCCACTCCGGTGAGCGCGATAAACAGTGCAATCACAAATCCAATGGCGTACTGCATTTGTTTCCCTCAGTTCCTTTTCCGGGTAGAGTGCCAGCTCCGCTTGTCCCCGCGTACCGCTGACTTGCTGACTCGCTGACCTGCTAACTCGCTGACTGTATGTGAATACCGCACTCAACCTTGTGGCCGGACCAGCGTCCCGACCGCGGATCGTTAGGATCGAGCGGCAGGGTGGTACAAGGCTCGCAGCCGATCGAGGTATATCCCTTCTCATAGAGCGGCAACAGCGGAATCGAAAGCTCCTCGCACGCGTACCAAACGTCGCGCGTAGTCCACGCGGCCAGAGGCGCCAGCTTCAGCACCTGCTGTCCGCCGGGAAGCGTGAACTGTGCCGCTTCTTCCAGCGCCGCGCGGCTCTTCGCCTGTTCGCGCCGCAAA
>Ga0224555_1001354_pt1 | contig 34317 bp, 14 predicted proteins | sample 714S23034metaG_FD_180687 | JGI IMG/M metagenome (GOLD analysis project Ga0224555, IMG submission 180687) | Peat soil microbial communities from Stordalen Mire, Sweden - 717 S2 30-34 | ecosystem: Environmental > Terrestrial > Soil > Wetlands > Peat | place: Sweden: Norrbotten County, Stordalen... | reverse complement strand
CTACTACAACCAGCGTGCGCACGGAGTGGACCGTGGCTACAAGCCGGGCGAAGTGGTTGCGGTGAAGGTGAATCTGAACAACAGCAGCGCCGATGGGCCGGGCAACATTGTGAACGTGTCGCCGCAAGTGGCGCTGGCCATGGTGAAGCAACTTGTGCGGCACGCACGGGTGCGGACGGCCGACATTGTGGTGTACGACGCGCGCCGCAACATCTATCCGGCGCTGCTGATAAAAATCTGGAGCGAATTTCCCGAGGTGCGCTTTGTGCAGTGGGATGCGCCAGAGGCGGCGCAGCCTGTCAACCCAGCGTACAACAGCCACCGCGGGCTGGAGCAGGCGCAATGGGTGGAAGGCGTCAGCTACTCGGTGAATCAGCAAGAATACTATGACGCGAAGCTGATCCCGCAGCAGATCAAGGATGCAACGTATCTGGTTAACGTGGCGCTGCTCAAGGCGCATTCGTATCCCTATGCCGCAGAGGAAGGCGGCGACGAAGGTCAGACCGGTGTGACGATGACGGGGAAGAATCACTTTGGGTCCATCAAGGGGACGCCGGAGTTGCACGGAGCCATCAACACCAACCGGCAGGGCACGCCGCACGCGTACTCGCCGATTGTGGACCTGGCTGCGTGCCCGAACCTGGGCGCGAAGACCATTCTGTTTGTGCTCGATGGATTGTATTGCGCGCGACGCCACCAGTCGTACCCGCTGCATTTTCCCAACGCGCCGTTCAACAACCGCGTGGCTCCGTACGAGAATGCGGAGTGGCCGTCGAGCCTGCTGGCCTCATTGGATGGGGTGGCGCTGGATTCGGTGGGCCTGGACATACTGCACTCGCAAACCAAGAACAATGAGGACGAGCACGGCCATCCGCGCATCATGATCCGCGAAAACGCCGATGACTATTTGCAGGAATTGGCTCTGGCAGAGCATCCGCCGTCGGGAACGCACTATGTGCAGGGCGGCAAGCCGGTGACCAGCCTGGGCGTATTCGAGCATTGGGACAGCGACGCGACGCGCCAGTATTCGCGCAACAAGGATCCGCGCAACGGAAAAGGGATTGAGCTGATCTACCTGCCGGCGAAGGCATAGCTCTGCTTCCGGCAGGAATGATCTGCGCATGGGCGATGCGTGCAGCCTCATCGCCCATGCGCGAATCGATTACTCGGTTGCAGGTTTCGCTGCCAGCTTCGCCCTGGCTTGCTTGAGCAAGTCGGCTTCACGCTCGATCGCAGCCGAGACTCGCACGATCTGCGCATCCGCTTCCTTCCAGTCCTTCTGCTCGATTGCCTCGCGGACTCCCGGAATCGTCTTCACGCCGTAGCCCGTGTAGAAGCCGGGAGCATAGATGAGGTTCTCGAACCAGGGCCGGTTGGGCAGGCCGTCGGAGTTCGTCAGCGTGCGCTCGGTCTGGATGATATCGAGATTCAACTCGGGCGGCGCAACGCCTCCCGCGGCCGCAAAGGCCTTGTCGAACTCCGTTGCGGCATTGGTCAGATCGTCCGATGCCTGGTCGAGCGGCGCAAAGTTCAGATACGGAGGAACAGGTTCGAACGGCGGAGGCACCATTTGTTTCTTCGGATCGTAGAGCGCCTTGTAGACGCCCTCTTCAATCTCCTTGTCGCGCTCTTTGGCGCGATCGCGCGTCTCGGTCGCCAGAGTCTTCAACTCGGTCACGTAAGTGTGAATGGTGTCGGCCTGGTCGGAGAACTGGAAGGGCAGCACATCGGCATCGGCCATACGCATGACCATGGTTCCGGCGGTCTGCGCAAGCGCGCGCCCATAGCTGAAGTCGGTGTCTGAAAAGTGGGTGTACCAGTAGAAGTCGTCGTAGACGGAATGGTACTCGCCGCCCGCGTCTTCTCCGCCATAGCCAAGATTCACGCTCGCGATTCCAAGATGATCGATGAATACCGTGTAATCTGAGCCGGAGCCGAGCGCTGGAATGCGCAGGTCTGAACGGCTGCGAATTTCGGCGCGTGGGGCAGCCGCGGCATGCGAAATATCGACAAGCCGCACACGCTTCCAGACAGACATGTTGGTCTCAGGATCGGTAATATCCTTGGCTACGTCGTTGACGAAATTTTCGAGCGAGTGGGAGCCCTCGGCGCGAAAATATCCGCGGCCATTTCCATCGGAGTTGAAGTACGCGACCGCATGCTTTTTCAGTTCTTCCGCATGCGTTTCTCCCCATTCGGTCGAACCCAGCAGCGCCGGCTCCTCGCCATCCCAGAAGCAGTAGATGATGGTCCGATCGGGTTTCCAGCCCTGCTTGAGCAGCTCTCCCAGGGAGCGCGCTTCTTCGAGTTCAGGGCTGGTGCCGGAGAGCGGATCCTCGGCTCCATTCACCCACGCATCATGATGGTTGCCGCGAATGACCCATTGATCTGGAAACTTTGCGCCGGGGATGTGAGCGATCACGTCGTAGAGCGGCTTGCGATCCCAGTTGAACGCGAGTTGAAGATGCGCCTGAACCTTGCTGGGGCCGACGTGATAGGTAAACGGCAGTCCGCCGCGCCATGCTTCCGGAACGGTTGCGCCGCCAAGCGCCTGCAGGAACGGAGTTGCATCGGCCCATGAGATGGGCAGCACTGGAATCTTCGTAATGGTCTTGACCTGGTCGAGCGGAATCAGCTTCACTCCTTCAACCGCGCCAACGCCGGGCGTCTGCGGATCGCCCGGATAGACCGGCATATCCATCACGCTGCCCCGCTGTGCGCCTTCTGCCGGGCGCGTCGGACCATCAGGGTATGGATCGCCGTGAAAGAAACCGTCGTCGCGCGGATCGGAATAGATGATGCAACCGACGGCGCCGTGCTCGGCCGCGACCTTGGGCTTGATGCCGCGCCAGCTCATCCCGTAGCGCGCAATCACAATCGCGCCCTTCACCGAGATGCCCATGCGGTCGAGAACTTCGTAGTCTTCAGGGCGGCCATAGTTCACATACACCAGGGGAGCCGTGACATCGCCATCGCGCGAGTAGGCATTGTAAGTCGGAAGCTGCTCGCTGGTCTGGCTTGAAGTCGGATCGACGCTGAGCACAGGTTCCTGCAGCTTGGCGACAAACTTCGTGGGCCCGAGAAGCTCAAGGGTGCGCAGCTTGGGCGTGGGAAAGAGCGCGGAGAATTGCTCGATCTTCGCGTCGAGGCCAAACGACTTCAACTGCGCCAGCAGCCACTCCGCGTTGTCCTTGTCGTACGGCGATCCAACATGATGAGGCCGCGCAGAAAGGCGTCGCATGTTTTCGCGGATGTGCGCAGGATCGGGAATCTCGCGAAACTTCCTCTCCCATTGAACTTCCGTTGCTGAGTCGGCGGGCGTGTATCCGCGGAGCGAAGCAGGCGCATCAACGGCGTGCGCGGAGAGGGCGAAAAGGCATACAACAGCCAGAGACAAACGCATGACAGGGAACCTCGCGAGGGATGGTGCGGTTTAAGGCAGCGTTGCAGAATCGCCGCCTTGGTGTCAAGAATACGCCAAAGCGATTGATGCTGCCGTTGTTTTGGACTTCGGTAAAGTTGCCGGAGGATATGCGGGGTGGGTAGGGGTCATTCGCGTAGACTTTTCTCGTGAACGAACAATTGCCTTCGCGTGTGAAAGTGATCGACTCGCACACCGCGGGCGAGCCGACCCGGTGCGTCCTCTCTGGTGGACCTGACCTTGGCTCCGGCCCGCTGGCCGAGCGTGTCCAGCTCCTGCGCAGCGAGCACGACCTGTACCGGCGCGCCATTCTATGCGAACCGCGCGGCTCCGATGTCCTGGTCGGGGCATTCCTTTTGGAGCCGGTGGCTCCGGCCTGCGCGGCGGGGGTCATTTTCTTTAATAACGCGGGATATCTGGGCATGTGCGGCCACGGGATGATCGGTGTCGCCAAGACACTCGCGTTTCTGGGGCGCATCCAGCCTGGCGAACACCTGATTGAGACCCCAGTTGGCACCGTTAAGGTCGAGCTGCTTGCCGACGGGCAGGTGACGATTCAAAATGTGCCGGCGTACCTCCATCGCGCCAACGTCATCGTTTCGGTTCCCGGCTGCGGCCCGGTGACTGGCGATGTGGCCTGGGGCGGCAACTGGTTTTTTCTGGTGCGCGAACACTCGTTTCCCATCGACCATCCTCTATCTGTCGAACATGTCGAGTCGCCGACCACCTTTACCTGGGAGATTCGACGTGCTCTGGAGGCTGCGGGGATCAGCGGAGCCGACGGCGCGGAGATCGATCATGTGGAACTGTTCACCGCCGCGCATGATCCAGCTAACGACAGTCGCAATTTTGTTCTTTGCCCCGGCAAGGCATACGACCGCTCGCCCTGCGGCACGGGAACCAGCGCCAAGATGGCCTGCCTGGCGGCCGACGGCCTGCTTGCGCCCGGCCAGACCTGGCGGCAGGAAGGAATTCTCGGCACCGTTTTCGAAGGCAGGATTCTTGAGGAAAACGGCCAGATCGTGCCCATCATCACCGGCTCGGCATATGTAACCGCAGAATCTACGCTGATTTTTGACCCAGCGGATCCCTTTCGCTTCGGAATACCCGAATGAGTTCCGCTGCGCAATCCTTCGACGTGGTCTTTGCCGGAGGGGGCATCGTGGGCACGGCCTGCGTGTATGCCTGCGCACAGGCCGGGATGCGCGTGGCGCTGGTGGAAGCGACATTTTTGGCAGCGGCGCAACGGCCTGCGTTGGACGATTGCCGGTTTCACTTTCGAATGTGTCATTCGCTTTCATTTTCCGGCAGACCGGCGCACCTCGGTCGTTCGCCAGTCCCTTTTGTACGCATCCGCTTATCAATGAATCAACGCCGATTTTAACAACGCTGCGGGTCAGCGCAGTTTCACATCAGCTTCGGATTCAGTGCCGGCCATAGGGTCAATGGGTTCACCCGCAATCGTGGAGACGGCGGCGGGAAATACCGGCGGCCGAGCGCTGGAAGGCTGCCAACCGAAAAGAAACTCGGCCGCCGCGCCGCAAACGCGGCCCTGGCATGCGCCCATGCCACAGCGGGTATGGATCTTGGCCTCGCGCCAGGAAGAACAGCTTTCGAGTGCGGCGTACTCTACGTCCTCGCAACGGCAGACCGTGGTATCAGGCTCGGCCAGATCGCTAAGTTCCGGGCGCAACGCGAAAGCACGATCCAGCCGCTGAGCGAAACGGTTCAGGCGCTGTCGCCGCGGAATGAGTGCGCGTGCTTCATGCTCCTGTCCGGCTGCCGCCAGACCTGCGATCTGGCCTTCGACGATTGCTTTTTCCAGTCCGCCAATGCCGGTCAGCTCGCCCACGCAGGCTATGCGCTCAACCGAGCTTTGCTGCAGGGCGTCGACCGCGACGTAACCAGCATGGATGCGGCAGCCGAGCAGCCTCGGCAATTCAAGGTTGGGCACAAGATGAAATCCGGTGGCGAGCCAGTCGCAGGGAATCTTCCACTGCTTGCGCCCATCGGTCGCCGTCACTTGTTCGACGCGGCCTCGGCCTTCGGCGCGCACCACCCACGAACCTGTTCGATAGGCCGAGTTCCTGGTTGCAAGTCTGTAGCGTGCGCCCTCCGCCAGTTTGTCGGGCGACCCGAGCAGAGTGACGCCAAAGCCGGCCAGCCGGGTAAGCGGAGCCTGCTCAAGAATGGTCTCAACACGGGCTCCGGCATTTTGCAGTCCAGCGGCAACGGCCAGCAGCAACGGGCCGCTGCCGGAGATGACCACACGTTTGGGGCTGGAATCGGGATTGCAAATGAGACCCGATTTCACCAGGGCCTGCAATCCGCCCACGCCAAAGACGCCCGGCAGAGTCCAGCCGGGAAACGGGAGGAACCGCTCGCGCGCGCCGGTGGCAAGAATCAGCCAGTTATATCTGATTTCCCGACCTTCGCCGTCGCGCTCCAATCGCAAGACTCCAGCAGTCTCGCCCCGCAGCGAGCCATCAATGGCCTGCCAGCCCTGACCCACCTCGCAGTTGGACTGGCGCAACCGCGACATCCATGCGAAGTAGCTCTTTCCGTGGGGATGCTGGGCTGCTGTTTGCAGGCTCAGGCCGCGCCAGATTTGCCCGCCGGAAGCGGGATTGTCATCGAGAAGACAAACCCGGCGGCCTGCTTCCGAAGCAACTGCCGCGGCTGCCATTCCGCCCGGGCCGGCTCCCACCACCACCACATCGAAGTTGGCGCTCATCCGGTCACCACTTCCATGCCCGGAGCACAGGCCAATTGGCAGGTTCGCTGGTGCAGACGGCCATTCACAGTAGCGCGGCACTCCATGCAGATGCCCATGCCGCAGAACGGAGCGCGGGCCGTACCGCGAACAGAAAACCGGCTGGGCTCGCCGGCCATCACCATCGCGGCAGCGATGCTGGTGTTCTCGTTTACGGGAATTAGCTTGCCGTTGATCGTAATCGAGAACCTGGAGCCGGCACCGTTGTTCAATCCCATTCCCTTCCCCATTATGGCTCTGCATTCGGGTCCTGGCCGGGTATATTAGCAAAATACGCAAATACCAGAGGACGATTCACCAATTGCGTACATTTTTGTATATCTTGTATATCAAGGAACGCCAGGAAAAGAAAGCATTCCGCTCAATGCCTGCATTGGGCCTCGGAGATTTCCATGTCCCGTGTTACGTCAAAAACCATTTTGAAGCTGCCCGCACTGACCTGTCTTAGCGCTTGGATGTTTGCGGTTGCAGGCGCGCAAGCAATTGCACAAACCACGCCAACCGACTTTCCCGCGAACTCGATGCGGGCGCTGATCGAGCGCTATTCCGCCGATCAGGATTCGCTGCGCCGAGTCTACACAGACCGGCTATCGCCTACAACACGGCAGCGCATGAGCGATTTTCAGGCGACATGGCGGCAACAGCTTGCCGAGGTGAAATTCGAGGCGCTGGACCAGGAGGGCAAGGCTGATTATCTGCTGCTGAAAAACCACCTGGACCGCGTGGAACATCGCAGCGCGGTCGATGAGGCGCAATGGAAAGAGGTGGAACCGCTGCTGCCTTTTGCGGCGGGTATCTTCTCGCTTGAAGACGCAAGGCGGAGAGTCGAACCAGCCAACGGCGAGCAGATCGCGAGCCAGTTGAACGCAATGGCCACGGCCATCGCGGGAAAGCGCAAGGAACTTGAAGCCACACTTGCCCCACCCAAAGCAAAGACAGACCAGGGCAAGGAAAAGGACACGGCTCCAACTGTCTCCCGGCCAGACCGCATTGCCGCGTGGCACGCCGCTGAAGATGCAGACCGCCTGCGGAGACAGCTTCAGCAGTGGTTTGCATTCTATGACGGATACGATCCCACGGTTACGTGGTGGGCGGCCGAGCCTTACAAAAAAGTGGATCAGGGAATCAAGGACTACACGGCGTTTCTGCGTGAGAAAGTGGCCGGCATTGCACCGGACGACAAGAGCACCGTCATCGGCGTGCCGGTAGGCCGCGCCGCGCTGATGGCGCAGTTAGACGATGAGATGATCCCCTACACGCCGGAAGAATTGATCGCCATGGCCAGGGACCAGATGGCGTGGTGCAAGCAGGAGATGATTCGCGCCAGCCGCGATATGGGCTATGGAGACGATTGGCGCAAGGCGCTGGAAAAAGTGAAGGATTCGTATGTGGAGCCTGGCCAGCAGCCTCAGCTGATTCATGATCTGGCCATCGAGGGCATCGAGTTCGCCGAGAAGAACAATCTGGTCACCATACCCGAGCTCGCCAAAGAGACATATGGAATGGAGATGATGTCGCCCGAGCGCCAGCTTGTAAATCCGTTCTTCACCGGCGGCGACGTCATCAGCGTCAGCTATCCAACCGACACTATGACGTTTGAGGAGCGCATGATGAGCATGCGCGGCAACAACCCCGGCTTTTCGCACGCCACGGTCTTTCACGAGCTGATTCCGGGCCACTGGCTGCAGGAGTTCATGTCGGAGCGCTACAGGCCCTACCGGCAACAGTTTGAAACCGGCTTCTGGATTGAGGGCAACGCCTTCTATTGGGAGATGGTTTTCTGGGATCATGGCTTCGACCACACGCCGGAGCAGCGCGTCGGAGCTCTGTTCTGGCGCATGCACCGCTGCGCGCGCATCCTCTTCTCGCTGAGCTTCCATCTGGGACTCATGACCCCGGAACAGGCGGTCGACCTGCTGGTAAACGAAGTGGGCCACGAGCGCGACAATGCGGTCGCCGAGGTCAGGCGCTCAGTCAACGGGAGCTACGACCCGTTGTATCAATGCGCCTATATGCTGGGCGCGCTGCAGTTTCGCGCTCTGCATCATGAGTTGGTGGACTCAAAGACGATGACGGACCGGCAGTATCATGACGCGATTCTCAGGGAAAACATGATGCCGGTAGCGATGCTGCGGGCCATTCTGACCAACCAGAAACTCACACCGGATTTCAAGAGCACGTGGCGATTTCTGGACGAGGTGCCTGCCGCGGCGCCAGGGCATTGAACCCAGGGAATCTCTTCTGACACATCTGCGCAAAATGACGTAATATGATGCGACAGGTAAGGACGATATGCCTAATGTAACCAAAAAGCTCTTCGGCCAGGGCGAGGCGCTCATCCGCGAGGGCGAGCGCGGGGAGTGCGCGTACATTATCGAAAGCGGTAATGTCGAAATCCTTGTTCAGCGCGGCGGTCAGCTGATCCAGATCGGGACGCGCGGCGCCGGTTCGCTGCTCGGTGAAATGGCAATGATCGACGACAAGCCGCGAACGGCGACGGTGCGGGCTCTCGATGACTGTACCGTGCTGGAAATTACGCGCGAGGATTTCGCGCACAGAGTGGAGAGCGCCGACCCGGTGCTGAAGATGGTGATGCGGGTCATCACCGCACGCTATCGGGACATGATTGCCCGCACCGACACGATCCGCGTGCTACCCTCGGCTCCCGCCGTTGAAGCGGCCGAAAACAGCGACACGAGCCACGAGACGGCGGTCACGGCGATCCGGCTGAACAGCGAGCTGAAACGCGCGCTGGAACAAAATGAGTTGCTGCTGTTTTACCAGCCAATCATCGACATCCAAAAAATGAAAATCGCTGGGTTCGAGGCCCTGATGCGCTGGGCGCATCCGGTCAACGGCATGATATCGCCGGGTATCTTTATCCCGGTTGCGGAAGAGAGCGGGCTGATCAATGAGATGTCGCGTCTGGCACTCAATTTGGCGTGCGATGCAGCGATCAAGCTGCAGGCCGCGGCCTCACCCGATCTGATTGTGGATGCCCCGCTGTTCGTCGGCGTGAACTTCTCGGTGAAGGATTTTGCGGAGGCGGCTCTCTTCAGTAACCTGAAAGCGACCATCGAAGAGAAGAAGGTCAATCCGCTTCAAATCCATCTCGAGATTACGGAAACTCTGCTGATGGCGTCCCCCGAAGCTGCCCGGGCGGAGCTGGAAAGATGCCGCGAGATCGGCATCAATATTTCGATCGACGACTTTGGTTCCGGTTACTCCTCTCTGAGTTACCTGCATTATTTCCCGATCGATACGCTGAAGATCGACCAGAGTTTCATTCGCTCTTTGTCGACGCATCCGGGCAGCCTGGTGCTGGTCAAATCCATCATCGGGCTTGCGCAGAACCTTGGCATGAAAGTGATTGCGGAAGGCGTGGAATCGGCGGAGGACGCGAGGCGTTTGCAGGCGATGGGCTGCGAGTACATCCAGGGTTACTTCTTTTCAAAGCCGCTGCCCTTCGAGAAGGCGATGAATTTCGTGCAGTCCTGGCAGGCGCCCAGCCTGGAAGCTGCGGCTCAGGGTTGAAGACGGGCATGCTGAAAAGGGCTTGGATCAGGGTTGCACCCCGTAAGATGGCGCGGGGCTAAAGCCCCCTCTCTCACTTTGAGTTGCTTATGGCACGACTGAAGTCGTGCCCTTTCGCACATCCACATCACCATAGAGTGTCTCAGCAACCTGTGAATTCGCGCCCTTTCGCACATCCAGGTCAAGGCGAGGTTTCTCAGCAAGCTCTGTCAGCAGCGATGACTCGCCGTCAGAAGCGAAAGCGGATTCCAGCGCGCACGGCGGAGGAGGGCGGGCCGACCGTCCCGGTCCCGGTCGTGACGGTCGCCGTGTTGCTCTTGCTGGTCACAACTACGACAGCAACGGCGACGCCTGCCGCCGCTACAGATGCCGCTATGATCGCCGGCTTCGTCAATAGCCAGTGAAAAGGCGGCTTCCCCGGTGGCGTTTGATTTGGCTGATTCGCATTTTGCGTAGGGGGGGTCACGTTCTTCTGGTTGATCACCGTAGTTGTTGACACCTTGCCCACGGAAGCGGTGACCTGGATCTGCCATGATCCAGAAATCTGGTTGGGCACGAGCCCGACAGCCCGCGCCATGCCACTGGCATCGGTGACTACCGAGAGCGAGCTAGCTCCACCGGCAAAGGCGCCTCCGGCCCCTCCGGTGGCACCATGGATTGCGAAGAGGACGGCAGCTCCGGCTACCGGCTTGTGATTCTCGTCCTGCACCTGGATAATGGGTTCGCGAGCCGTGCGCTCCTGGATATTGTTGAGCGCGCCTTCGCCTTCCAGAATCACGATCTGCAGGCTGGCCGGGGGCGCACCCTCAGGCAGCGCCTCGGCATAGAGAGGTACAGCCGGCTCCAGCAGCAACAGCGAAGCTACCAGCAGCGCGAGCAGCCGTGCGCCGGTTAATGAGTGAATCGTGTTCGCCATGGGGTTTGCCATCCTAATTTGCAGTCACAGTGTTCGATGAGCCCTGGGAATTGGTTAGCGTCACGCTCACGGTTCCAATGCTGGACGCGTCGGGGACCACCTGGAAGACTTGTGTATACGAGAAGGCGCTTCCGTATTGAATCGAAGCAGCCTGCGAGTACCAACCCGAAAACTCCGTGCTTACGTCGATTGTTACCTGCGGAGTGCTGACGGTTTCACCTGGAACCGGGGTGAAATTGAAAACAGCGTTTGTCATGCTCTGCGAGCTGGAGTAACCCTGGACGGTCACTGTGAGAGTGTCGCCGTTGCGTGTGAGGCTCACGCTGGTGATGACTGGAGGGCTTTGCGGGACATCGATCACGACTGGCTGCAATCCAGCCGGCGTGAAGTCCTGACCGCCTGACTCAAGCGTGAGGGTCACCGTGATCGTGCCTGGCAAAGTGCCTGTCTGGAGCTGGATTGCAGGAATGGTGGTGGAGTTTGCGGGGACCACGAAGGTGAGCGTGGTGCCGCCGGTGGAGAACTGTACGGCGGGATCGACAGGGCCGCCGGGGGTTGCCGGCTGGACAGTCAGTGTCAGCGTTGCCTGAAGCGGCAGCGGATACCCTGCCAGGAATTGCAGGTTGATGCCTGGTTGTTGTCCCGGCGGTTCAGAACTCGGCCCGCTGAACGCTATTTGAAGATTCGGCAGGGTGACCGTAAAGTCGATGGGGGCCGTGGTCAATGCGGCTGATGGGTTGGTTACGGTGATCGCGCCGGGTTGCGTCTGCTGGAAGAAGCTGGCGGGAACTTGCGCCGTGATTTGGGTTGGGCTGGAATACGAACTGGGGATTGTGGTCCCGTTGAGCTGGACGATGGCGTTCGCGGTGAATCCAGTACCAGTGAGCGTAATGATTGTCGCGGAGCTTCCGTAACTCCCGCTCGATGGCTGAATCGAGGAGAGCGCCAGGCCGGGAGTCACCTGGATGGTCACCGAAGCCGACGCTGTTGTGTAGTCGGTCGTATCCGCAGGGGTATAGCTGACGCGCAGGGTTTGCGTACCCAGAGGCAACGTGGTGCCCAGCGGAGGCGCGTAGGCAAAGGCGCCGCCGGCCGGGGTCGCTGTCGCATTCAACTGCGTCGCACTGAGTTGAGTCCCGTAGATGACGGGGGCTGGGTTCAACCAGGTGATGACCGGTGTGGCCTGATTGACCTGGAGCGGGACGGAACCGGTCGCCGTGGTGAAGTCGACGGTGTCGGACGGCGTGAAGCTCACGTTCAGAGTTTGCGGTCCAGCGCCGAGCACATTTCCTGCCGCTGGAGTGTAGTTCATAGTCCCGGCAGTCGACGCCGTGGCGTCCAACTGAGATGCGCCAAGAGCCGTCCCATAGGTAATCGCACCAGGCGGGGTCCAGGTAATGACCGGGGTGGCCTGGTTGACGAGGATCGAAACGCTGGCCGTGGCTGAAGAGTAATCCACGGGATCGGTGGGTGTGAAACTGACAGCCAGAGTGTGCGAACCGGCTGTGAGGAGTGTTCCGAGAGCGGGTGTGTAGGTGAATGATCCCGGCGCCGAAGCGGTCGCATTCAATTGAGCGCTGCCGAGCGCTGTGCCGTATGTGATAGCGGCGGGGTTCGACCAGGTGACGGTGGATGCGGCCTGATTAACGGTGATCGAGACAGAACCCGTGGCGCCAAGGTAGTCGACACTGTCGCTCGGCACGAAATTCACAGAAAGCTGGTGTGGGCCAGCGGTGAGGATTGTTCCGAGCGCAGGGGTGTAAGTAAAGGTTCCCGGCACCGATGCGGTCGCATCCAACTGCGCGCTGCCGAGTGCCGTGTCATACGGGATGGCGGCGGGGTTCGACCAGGTGACGGTGGATTGGGCCTGATTGACGGTAATCGACACCGAGGCCGTAGTGCCCACGTAGTCGACCGTGTCATTGGGCACGAAACTTACCGATAGCTGCTGTGTGCCCGCTGTAAGGATTGTTCCGAGAGCAGGCGAGTATGTGAAAGTTCCAGGCACCGAGGCGGTTGCGTTCAGCTGCGTGCCGCCGAGCGCAGTGCCGTAGGTAATGGCGGCGGGGTTCGACCAGGAGATAATGGGCTGGGACTGAGTGACGACTTCGTTGACGATCGGCGAAGTGGATCCGGCGAACAGACCGGAATCCGAGGGCTGATAAACGGCAGTCAGTGGAGCGATGCCCGCAGGCAGAGTGACATTTGTCAGGCCGGCCTGGGCCGCGCTGTCGAGGAAAACGGCGATCCCGGCGTTTCCGACGGCGAGGTCGGGGTTGCCGTCGTTATTGAAATCGGCGCTGGCGATCGCCAGGCCATTCGCTGTGGCCAGAGATGTCTCGCCGGTCATGGCGCCGCTGGAAGATCCGAGCAGAATAGTTGTGCCTCCACCTTCACCTGTGCCAGTGCCGGCGACTGCAATGTCGGCATAACCATCCTGGTTGAAATCATTGATGGCAATCGCGGCAGGCTGCGAGGCAACGCCGTAGGAGGTCCCGGTGGAAGAGAGTGTGCCGCTGCCGCCGGGGCCGTTGTTGATGAGCACGGAGACCGTGGAATCGACATTGCTCACTACAGCCAGGTCGGGATAGCCATCGCCATTGATGTCGCCGGACGCAATCGCGATTGCAGATGATCCCACGGGATAGGTTTGCGGACCGGTAAACCCGCTGCTCTCGGAGTTGTAAAGGAAGACCGCCGCATCGGGACCGGCGTTATCGCTGATGGCGAAGTCGGCGTAGCCATCGTGGTTGAAGTCGGCCACTGTGATACCGGTGAAGTTGCTGGAATTGATTGTTGTGGTCCACGAGCCTTGAGCCGGGAAGTTGCTTGGCGTGCTGCCGGTGCCATAGAAAACTGTCACAGTATTGGCGCCAATGACAACGAAATCCTGATTGCCATCCTTATTGAAGTCGCCGGTGGCGACTGCCAACGGTGCGATGGATGTCGGAATCAACTGGGCCTGGGTGAGGGCGAGATCGCCGGCAGCGTCGCCCGCTGCCAGTATGACCGCAATCTCGCCGTCCGATGCAATGACCACCAGATCGGTGTAGCCGTCGCCGTTGAAATCGGCGGCTGCGATGGCGACTGTGGTCGGATCGAAACCATAGCTCGTGGAACTATAGACCGTCGGCGCCTGGAAGGTGCCGTCTCCGTTGCCAAGGGATATGAGCAAGCTTGCGGAGCCGGAACCGGATTCAAGAACCGCAAGATCCTGCTTGCCGTCCTTGTTGAAGTCGCCCGTGGCGACAGCGGTGACAGTCTGGCCGGTGACGGTATCAAACGTACCGACAACGTTGAGTCCGCTGGAACCATTGACGGTTGCAAGCGAACCGGTGCCGATCTGGTTGCCGCTGTTCTGGAAGTTGACGCTGCCGGTCGGAACCCCAAGGCCTCCGCTGGTGACGTTGGCGGTGAGATTGATCGCCGCGGGGTAGGGGACCGGATTGGCGCTGGGGGCCAGTGACACATGAACCGGCGTGGGACCTACCTCCAGCGAAACCGTGTTGGACGTGGTGGCCGCGATGGAACTGTAGCTGGCAGAAGATGCCCGAATACTGTATGTTCCAGGCGGGGACAGCCCGTAAGATGCCTGAATACTGTATGTTCCAGGCGGGAACAGCCCGTAACTATAACTGGCGAAGCCGCTGTCGTTCAGCGCCAGAGTGACGGTTGCAGCAGTGGGCAGGCCGGTGAGAGTGATGGTTTGACCGGCAGTCACCCCAGCGCCGTCGGCGTGCACCTGGAACGTCACTACCGTCCCGGAGCTAATTGAATCGGCGGAACTGGTGAGACCCAGCGAGATCGTCGAGGGGTTGACCTGGATGGTCACCGACTTCGTTGCTATCGCGTAGTCGACGGTATCCGTTGGGGTATAGCTGACACTCAGTGTTTGCGTACCTTCGGGCAAGGTGGTGCCTGCGTCCGGTGTGTAGGTAAAGACGCCGCCTGCCGGGGTAGCTGTCGCATCCAACTGGACTGCGCTGAGCTGGGTGCCGTAGCCGATGGGGGCAGGGTTGGACCAGGTGATGACCGGCGTAGCCTGATTCACCTGGAGCGAGACCGAAGCGCTCGCCGTGGAGTAGTCGACAGTGTCGGACGGAGTGAAGCTCACGTTTAGCGTTTGCGGGCCGGCGCCGAGGACGGTACCTGCGGCAGGAGTGTAGGTCAGAGTGCCGCCAGTCGAAGCCGTGGCATCGAGCTGAGACGCACCAAGCGCCGTCCCGTAGGTGATCGCAGCGGGCGAATTCCAGGTAATGACCGGGGCGGCCTGGTTGACGGTGATCGACGCTGTGGCCGTTGCGTTCGCGTAGTCGGTATTGTCGGTGGGTACGAAGCTCACAGACAGCGAGTGTGTGCCCGCAGTGAGCGTGGTTCCGGCTGCCGGCGCGTAGGTGAAGGTGCCCGGCACGGAAGCGGTCGCGTTCAACTGAGCGCTGCCAAGCGGGGCGCCATACGTGATGGCTGCGGGGTTCGCCCAAGTGACGGTGGATGCGGCCTGGTTGACCGTGATTGAAACGCTGGCAGTGGTTGAAGAATAATCCGCTGCGTCGGTGGGAGTGAAGCTGACGGCCAGGGTGTGCGAACCGGCGGTAAGGATTGTTCCGAGGGGAGGCGTGTAGGTGAGGGTTCCGGGCACAGAGGCGGTTGCATTCAACTGCGCGCTGCCGAGCGCTGTGCCATACGTGATGACCGCGGGGCTCGCCCAGGTGACGGTGGATGCGGCCTGATTGACCGTGATCGACACGGAACCCGTAGCACCAAGGTAGTCGACGCTGTCGCTCGGCACGAAGCTGACGCTCAGCTGGTGTGCGCCCGCGGCGAGGATTGTTCCGAGAGCAGGCGTGTAGGTTAGGGTTCCGGGTACAGAGGCGGTTGCATTCAACTGCGCGCCGCCGAGCGCTGTGCCATACGGGATGGCGGCGGGGTTCGACCAGGCGACGGCGGATGCGGCCTGATTGACCGTAATCGACACCGAAGCCGTAGCCTCCAGGTAGTCGATGCTGTCGTTGGGCAGGAAACTCACAAACAGCTGGTGTGTTCCCGCAGTGAGGATTGTTCCGAGAGCAGGTGTGTAGGTGAGGGTTCCCGGCACCGAATGAGTAGCATTCAGCTGCGTGTTGCTGAGCGCCGTTCCGTACACGATGGCGGCAGGATTGGACCACGAAATGGTGGGCTGGATCTGATTGACCGTGATCGACACTGAAGCCGTAGTGCCCACGTAGTCGACCGTGTCAGTCGGCACGAAGCTCACCGACAGCTCCTGGGTGCCCGCGGTCAGGATTGTTCCGAGTGCAGGCGTGTAGGTGAATGTTCCTGGCACTGACGCGGTCGCATTCAGCTGAGCAGTGGTGAGCGCGGTGCCATAGGAGATGACGGCGGGGTTGGGCCACGAGATGACTGGCTGGGCCAGGTTCACGACCTCGAAAACGGTCGAGGAAGTGGTTCCGGCTAATAAGCCGTCATCCGAGCCCTGGTAAACGGCAGTCAGGGGCGACGTGCCTCCAGGCAAAGTAATACCGGTCACGACGGCTTGTGCCGCGCTGTCAAGGAATGTTGTGACTCCGTTGAGCCCAACAGCGAGATCGGGATTGCCGTCGCTATTGAAGTCGCCAGTGGCAATCGCGTGGCCAAATGCCGAGGGCAGAGATGCCTCGGCGCCCATGGGCATGGTGAGAGAACCAGACCCGAGCAATATAGTCGTACCGCCGCCCTGGCCAGTGCCGGTACCGGTAACAGCGATGTCGGCGAAACTGTCGTGGTTGAAATCGGCCATCGCGATCGCGGTTGGCTGATAGGCGACGCCGTAGGAGGCTCCTGCGGAGTTGAAACGACCGCCGGAACCGCTGTTGAGGAGCACAAGGACTGTGGAATCTACTTGGCTCAATACGGCGAGGTCAGGATAGCCGTCGCCGTTGATGTCGCCGGACGCAATGCCGGTGGCCGATGCTCCGACGGGATAGGTGTAGGGACCCGCAAAGCTTTGGCCATCGGGCTCGTAAATGAAGACCGCTGCATCGAGGTTGGAGTTGTCGCTGACGGCGAAGTCGGCGAAGCCGTCCTGATTAAAGTCGGCCACGGTGACGCCGGTGAAGGTCACAGAATCAAACGAATTGCTCCATGAACCCTCGGACGGGAAATTGCCGTTCGAGCTGCCATAGAAGGCTGTGACGTTGCTCGGGCCAATGACAACGAAGTCCTGATTGCCGTCTTTATTGAAGTCGCCCGTGGCCACAGCGAGCGCGCCGGAGACGTTGAACGCCTGGCTGAAGGTTAGATCGCCCGCGGCGTCGCCCTTGGCCAGCAAGACGACGACAGTCCCATCAGACGCTGCGACGACCAGATCGGTGTATCCGTCGTTGTTGAAATCAGCAGCGGCAATGGCAACGGAGGCTGGGTCGAAGCCAAACGTAGTGGAACTATAGGTCGTTGGCGCTTGGAAGGTGCCATTTCCGTTGCCAAGCGAGATGAGCAAGGATGCGGAGCCGGAACCGGACTCAAGAACCGCGAGATCCTGATAGCCGTCCTTGTTGAAGTCGCCTGTGGCGATAGCGATGACGGTCTGGCCGGTGAACGTGTCGTAGGTGCCTACAGTGGTCAGGCCGCTGGAGCCGCCAACCGTCTGAAGGGTCCCGGTGCCGATAGTGCTCCCATTGTTCTGGAAGCTAATGGGACCGGTGAGGACGCCGACGCCATTGGTAGTGGTGGTGGCGGTTAGATTGATCGCTGTGGGGTAGGTGACCGGGTTGGCGCTCGGGGTCAGGATCACACTGACTGGCGTCGGATTCACTTGAAGCGAAACCGAGTTGGACGTGGCGGCCGCATAGTTACCGTCGCCGGCATAGGACGCCGTAATGGTGTAGGGAGTTGTTTGCGGCGGGAACAAACCGTAACTGAAACTGGCCACCCCTGAAGCATTCACGGTGGGAGTTACATTTGCGGCATCGGGCAGCCCGGTGAGGGTAATGGTTTCGCCGGTGGGCAGAGTGGCGCCGCTGGCCTGAGCCTGGAACGTGACCACCGTGCCTGCCGTGGTTGCAGCGGTGGAACTGGTTAGAACCAGCCCGATGACGTTGCTGTTCACCTGCAGGGTTGTAGACGCGTCGGGGAGGGGGTACTGCGCGTAGTAATTGTTGTCTCCGCTATAGGAGACAGAGATGCTGTGAGATCCGGCGGCAAGCTGGAAGGGCTGCGTCGTCGCCGTTGAAACTCCCGCACCCGGCACCAGGGGCACTGATTGGAGATTGCTGTCGCTATCGTAAAAGTAGGCATAGCCCGTTGGCCCAGCAGCGCCCGAAGCGCCGACAACGGTTGCCGTGAATGTGACAGGCGTCCCATATGAGACAGGTGACGAGGGGCTCGCGGTCACGGACCCGGTCGTATTGGCCGGGGTGATGGTGATCGGTGTGCTTACTGGGGAATTGGGAGCGAGCGGATTGGGCTGGTAGAGCTGATTGCCTGGGTAGGTCATGCTCAGCGAGTAGGTGCCGGGCGAAGGCATGGGACTCATAGAGGAGCCGTTGGTGCTGGCCTGCGCGTCATTGCTGTAGTACCAGGGCTGCAGGGCGTTACTCGGTTGGCAGTCTTCACAACCGGAGTTGTACGCCAAGCTGTTGACGGCGAAGTCCAGATAGCCATCGCCATTCATGTCGCCGGTAACGAGCAAGCCAGGAATCGGGCCGCCCTCATTCCCGTTTGATCCCACGCCCGTGTCATATGAGTTGACCACGGTCCAGCTTTGCGGACCTTGCCGCTGCAGCTCTTCAACCCAGACATTCCCATCGGAATTGCCAATGCCTGTATAGACAAGGTTCCAGCCGGGCGCAACCGCGGCTCCCTGGGCAGGCTGTCCAATGGTCGGGAAGGGTGCGCCGACAACCGCGTTGGGATAGGAAATCACGGGGTCGTTGTTCGACGAATAGGTGAAGGTCAACGGCAAATCGCCGGATTGGTCATTCTCAAAAACCAGCACGGCGCCGTTATCGCCTCCGTCAGAGTAGGGCTGGCCATAATCGGCAATGGCGACATCGGGATATCCATCGCCGTTCACATCCGTGACGGTCATGCTCTGCATGTACCAGGTGTCGGCAGAGAACTGTGTCTCGCTCTTGGTATCGAATCCGTTGTCGTTGCCCTGGCTGAGGAGAACGAGAACCGCTCCGTTGCTGTATTGGTATTGGTTGTTGGGGTAGGTGTACTCCTCGAGCACGATATCGCTCAGGCCATCCTGGTTGAAGTCGGCGGCGCCTGCGGTCTGCACGTAGCCATTCGAGGTGTCGAACCCCACCTGCGGCCCTAGCGGATTGCCAGGATTGCCAAACGGGCTGATGACCTGCAAGTATCCATCGATGCCGTCGATGACCGCGATGTCAATGTACCCATCCCCGTTGAATTGCCCCAGGGTAACGTTGGTGGGAGCGCTAATGGTCGAATTAGCTCCAAATTGAACAGGCGCCTGGAAGGTACCGTCCCCGTTCCCCAGCACGTAATAGGCCAGCAGGTTGGTGAAGGGCCCGCTGGCATTTCCATTGCTGGTGCACACCACAACCAGATCCGGAATTCCATCTCCATTGACGTCGCCGACAGCGAAATCCTGGGCCAAGCATCCGGTGTAGACCTGCTGCTCCGTCTGGAGGCCATTGGCGCCGGTGCTGAGCATGACCTGGAGGTATGGCCCTGCCGCATAATCTTCGTAGTAGGCATTGGGATAGTAGTCGCCGGGCATACCCACAACGTCGACGAAACCATCGCCGTTGAGATCGGCCGATATCAGCTTCGCGTTTCCGTTGCTGTCAATCGGCTCGGTAAATGGAGACAGGTAGGCTCCCGGCGTAGTTACCTGGGAAAGCTGGGCGCTCCCAAGCTGAGCGCTGTATCCGGACTGGGCGCCGGTTCCATTGAGACTGAACGTAACCTGACCGGCGGGAACAGCGGCATCTACCGATGGCACCCCGCGCGTCACGGAAGCGTTGAAGTTGGTCGAAATTGTGGAACCGTATGGAATCGACGTGGGATTTGCTGTCGAGACTCCTCCCGTATCGGTGTAAGGAGCGAAGACCTGCAACTGGACGGGGCCTCCGGCCACGTTCGCGTCCCCGATTAACGTGGTCTCACCGACCTGCAGTTCGCCTGGGGTCTGGAGGTAGGATGCGGGGATGGTGACCTGAAGCTGCGTGGAACTCTGACCGACAATTGCGAGGGAGGCCCGTGCATCGCCGGCCCCGATGTATGCTGTGGAGTTTGCGGTGAATCCCTGGCCATTGAGCGTGAAGGTGGTATCCGGCGAACCCGCAGGGATGACGGCCGGAGTGATTGAATTCAGTGCGTTCGCGATCAGGACGGTGCCGGAGATCGACTGCGACTCATAGTTGTTGTCTCCGCTGTACACCGCGTAATAGATGCTTCCGCTCAGCGTCGCGCAGATGGTCGCCGGAGTAACTACTCCATCGACGACGCTCGCCGTGCCGATTGTCGTGTAACCGTTGTTCGAGTCTTCGAGCGTGATGGTGCCGGTGGGCGCGGGCTGTCCGGAGGGCGTGGTGATGCCGAAGGTGAACATAATCGGCGTTCCTTGCAGGCCGGCAGCCCCTACTGAAACTGAGAAGACGGTGGGCTGATTCACGGTGAGCAGGTAAGGGCCGGCCGTAACCGCGGCGTAAGGGTCGCCGTTCGGGTTGGGGATGTAGGCGGCGCAAATCCCCGCAATTCCCGCGTCCCTGACATAGGCATTCGCGGTAGCGACGCCATTCGAGCCGACCGGCTCCGTACCGTAATCGTAGTAATAGGGCGCGCAGGTATTGGCAATATATGTGGAGTAGAACCAAACCTGACCGGTCGGTACGCCGTAGGCCCCGGTAAGAGTCGCGGTCAGCGTGGTGTAGAGCCCAACGCCGACGGGAGCGGGTGTAGCGCCAATATCGAACGAAGTGAGCGGATAGTTAGTTGCGGGGGCTGAAGCACTGATCTGGATGTTGGTGGGAGTGAGGTAGACCGGGCTGTAGTTGCCGTCGCCCTGATAGAAGGCCGTGATGGTATCGGTTCCGAGGGCAAGTGGGGTCGAGGTCGTCACCGAGCCTGTTGCAGTCGAACCGCCATCCGAGGACAGGTTCGCCGTTCCGATCGAAATTCCGTTACTGTACACGACCACGGTACCCGTGGGCGCAGCACCGCCTGGGGCGCCGTTGACGGTTACGGTGAAGGTGTCGTTGTTTCCGAAGATGTCACTCGACGGGCCGGAGACAAGTCCGCTGACCGAGCCTGGGACGATGGTGATCGGTAACGCAGCAGCCGCGGAGCCTCCCTGATAAAGCTGGTTGCCGGGGTAGTTCACGCTCAGCGAGTAGGTGCCCGGCGGGGGCGGTCGAGTCAGAGAGGAGCTTGGGATATTCGCCTGCGCATCGTTGCCGTAATACCAGGACTGCAATTCGTTAGTCTGTGAGCAGTCGCTACAGTTGGGGTTGTATGGGACGCCGGTGAGGGCGAAGTCCAGGTAACCATCGCCGTTCAGGTCACCGGTCACGATCAAGCTCGGCAGGTAAGCGCTTCCGTCACATTCTCCGCAGTTGTAGTAGTAAGGGCTGATGCCCGTGTCGAACGAGTTCACCACGGTCCAGTTTTGCGGGCCTTGGCGCTGCAGCTCTTCTACCCAGACATTCCCATTGGAATTGCCGATGCCTGTATAAACAAGGTTCCAGCCGGGCGCAGCCGCGGCAGTTGACGAAGGCTGCAAAAGGGACGGGAAAGGTGCGCCGGCAACCGTGCCGGGGTTGGAAATCACGGGGTCATTGCTCGACGAATAGGTGAAGGTCAACGGCAAATCGCCCAGCTGATCATTCTCAAAAATCAGCAGGTTGCCTGCGTCGTAGTTTGTGTAGTTGGGCTGGCCATAATCGGTGATGACGACATCGGGATATCCATCTCCGTTCACATCCGTGACGGTCATCCCCTGCATATAGTAGGTGTCAGCAGTGAACGGCGTCTCGCTCTTCAATTGGAAGCCGTAGTCGTTGCCCTGGCTCAGGAGCACAAGAACTGCTCCGTTGGTGGTGTAGTAGGGGTTATTTGGGTAGCTGTACTCCTCGAGCACGAGATCGCTGAAGTTATCCTTGTTGAAGTCAGCGGCGCCTGCGTTCTGCACGTAGCCATACGAGGTGTCGAAATTCACGTAGGGCCCGTACGAATTGCCAGGATTGCCGAACGGGCTGATGACCTGAACGATTCCCTTGATGCCGTCGATGACCGCGATGTCCAGATACCCGTCCGAGTTGAATTGTCCCAGGACGACGTTGGTGGGAGCGGCAATGGTTGAATTGCCGCCGAAGGCGATGGGCGGCCCGAAGGTTCCGGTGCCCAGCCCCGACCCGTTGGTATTAGCAATCCCCGGCATGTAATAGGCCACCAGGTTGTTCACGGCGCCGGTTACGCTGTTGTTGCAGACGACCACAAGGTCGGGAATTCCATCGCCAGTGATGTCGCCGACGGCGAAATCCTGAGGCACGCATCCAGCGTAGACCTGCTCTTCCGTTTCCAAGCCATTTGCGCCTGTGCTGAGCATAACCTGGAGGTATGGCCCTGACGCCGTCCAGTAGGCGCCGAAAGAGTTGGGATAGTATTGGCCGGGAATACCCACGACATCGGTGTAACCATCGCCATTGAGATCGGCCGAGAGCAGCTTCGCGGTTCCATTGCTGTCTATCTGGTCGGAAAACGGAGGCCCCGGGTAGGATCCCTGCTGCGTTGAGAGCTGCGAAAGCTGGCCCGTTCCAAGCGAGGCACTGTAGCCGGCATCGACGCCGGTTCCGTTGAGCGTGAAACTTACTGGACCGGCGGGCACAGCGGCATCCGCGGCCAACCCACGCGTGACAGTCGCAGTGAGGGGGGAACCGTAGGAGACCGTTGCGGGTGTAGTTGAGGACGTAACCGTGTCAGAGTACAAGTTGTAAACCTGCAACTGAATCGGACCGCCGATAACGCTATAACCGCTGTTCGTGTCTGCGGGGACCACCAGGGAAAGGTTCGTTTCGCCCGTACCCAATGTGTTTGGGAACGTAAACGTGAGCTGAGGGATGGGAGCGCTCAAGTTGAAACTGGTGGGCGTAATTGGCTCACTTAAGCCCTGAACCGACACCAACGAATTTGCTGTGATTCCCGGGCCGGTGAGGGTGAAGGTGGTTGTGGTGGAGGCGTCGGGGGTTACGGCGCCAGGACCGATTATATCCAGGCCATTTTCGATGAGGAGCGTGTTCGCGTTACTGCTACCGACTTGCTGCGAGGCGTAGTTATTGTCTCCGCTGTACGTCGCGGTAAATTGGTTTCCGCAAGGCGCAGCCTGAAGACTGTACGTTGTCGAGAGGCCGGTGACGGTGGCCGGGCCAAAGGTGTTGTTGCACGCATCCGTGAGGGTGATGGTGCCTGTAGGCGCGGGCTGCCCGGATGGCGTGGTGAGGCCGAAGTTGAAGGTGACCGGCACTCCCTGCAGGCCTGCTGCCGGTACGCTCACCGTGAGGACGGTGGGGTAATAGACGGTGAGAGAGTAAGGCCCCGATATAGCCGAGCCGTATACGTCGTAATACGGGTTGGGAATGTAGGCGGCGCAAATCGGAAGGGTTCCAGACTGGTAAGCATTGCCATTCACGGTGGCGATTCCATTCACGACCTGCGCCTCGCCGAAGAAGTAAGCCGAGTTGTTATAGGGCGAGCAGGTGTTATTGGAATTATTGGAGACGTAGAAGGCTACGTTACCAGGCACGGCGCCGTTCGCCCCGAGGAGAAAAGCAGTCAGCGTAGTGAGGTTCCCTTGGCCGACTGGACTGGGCGAGGCTCCAAGGTCAAACACGCTGAATGAATCCCCCACGGTAAGCTGGTAGATTCCGGATATTTGCGAGACGTAGGTGTCGCCATTGGGGTTGGGGATGTAGGCGGCGCAAATCGAAGCCGCTCCCGTCTGGGTGGGAATCCAGTTCAGGGAAGCGGATCCGGTATTCGAACTGACCTGCGCCGGTTGACCGATCAAGGTGCCGGGGGACGAGGATGAGCAGCCATCGACATTGCTGGAAACGAAGAACTGGATCTGGCCCGTGGGGACGCCGTTGGACCCGGAGAGAGACGCGGTCAGCGTTGTGGTTTGCCCCACGGCAACGGGATTGGGGAAGCCCTGCAAGGTAAACGAGTAGAAGTAAGGCGACGGCGTGACGTTGAGCAGGTAAAGCGGGGCCGTTTGCGCCGCGTAGACGTCGCCGTCGCTGGGGATGTAGACGGCGCAAATGGGAATGGCTCCCGTTTGGGAAGGAGTGTAATTCTCGGTATAGCTTCCCAGCTCACCCTCCACCGTACCGATGACGCTGGAGAGTGAGCAGCCATCGGTAGTGGTGGAAACGTAGAATTCGACCGTGCCCGCGGGGGTGCCGTAGGCCCCGGTGAGCGTCGCGGTGAGCGTTGTGTATTGCCCGACGACAACGGGATTGGATGAGGCTTGAAGGGTGAACGAGGTGAACGGTTCGGACTCCCCAATGTTCGTCTGGAGCGAGCCGGGAGATGGGAGGGCGAGAATTACCGGAATGCACGCAAGACTTAGCCCGAAAATTAGGCGATTCATTGCCCACCCCGTGCCGGCGGAATGAACAGGACGCGCGAGGTGGGACCGTCGGCTTCGATGATCCATCCCGGTGTCGCCGCCGGAGCCGCGAGTTCGAAGACCGCGTTACCGCTGAGTGCCGACAATTGCGTGGGAGTGCAGGCACAGGCGGATTGAGCCGGCGAGGTGGCGCCGGTGAGATCGATGCGCAACACAACTGCATCGGCTTGGTCTGCCGTCACGGCCCAATGACCGTCCATGGACGCAGCGACTGCGAAGGGCTGGTTGAGGCCGTTGGCGTGCGTCGCCAGCGTCGCGGCCACCCCGTTGTGGTAGCGCGCCAGCGTATTGGCCGCCGAATCAGCGATAAGAGAATCTTCCGATCCGGCGATAAAACTGATGCCGCCGAAGCCTCCCAGTGTCGCAAGGGTGGAGCGGGTTCCGTCTGCGCCGATTGCCGTAATCGCGACGCTGCCACTGCCTGCGCTGGTTGCCAGCAGCAAGGTTCCCGCGTCGCTGATGGCCGCGCCCTGAACCGCCGCCGCTGTTACCGCATTAGCAGTAGGCGCCTGCGGCAAGCCGCCGACCATCAAAACAGAGGTTGCCCCCGGGGTAAACACCACCGCATACTGTCCGCGCGGAGCGAAGGCGATGACGGACGTGGGAGAGAGATTGCCCGTCACGGTCTGCGGCTGCGTGGACGGCAGCGCCATCACCTGAAGATTGCCCTTCGGATCGATCAGCAGGGCGGTTTGCGCCGGGCTTGAAAACGCTCCCGCGGCGTAGGTTCCCGCAGGGAACAATGCAGGGCCGAGTTGTGACGAGCCCGGTACGCCGACCAGCGATCGAAGCGTCGAATCCGCCGGGTTCCAGATCAGGCCCATTTGCGCGCCGCTCGAAACGGCGGTGCTGATCGCAGAACTTGCGCCCGACGGTCCTTTCGTCAGCGAATTGGGACTGACCGTTCCGCAACCGGATGCCAGCACGGCTCCGAGAGACGCGAGGGCGGCAAGTTGAGCTATGCGCTGTTCGTACGAACGCTGTGTCACAGGGATCACCCGTTCTTAGAATTCACTCCGGAAGGAGGGGGGACTTTCAGGAGCGGGGAGAAATCGAATCGAATGCCCGAACTCTAACCTGCCTGTCGCGGCTAAGTCAATGCTTATTTGCGAATTCCGATGAAAATCCGGCTGCAATTCAGGCGAATGAAGGATGGGGCGAGAAAAGGCCGCAATGAGTGGCAATCCCCTGAGGAGATTGCCACCGCGCACCATCAAACATGGTCTATCCATGAACGAGAATTGCCCTAATTCAACGGGGCCAAATCCGCATCCGCAAGCGCTTCGGTTTCCGGCAGTTGGTAGTAGAGTAATGCACGCATCTCGTGCAGGTCCGACCGATGTGGAAATTTGGCAATGAGATCGGAACAGGTCATCACGGCGTCGTACCAGAGCCGCTGGTTGAAGAAGAGCCGGGTACGCGCCATATCCAGATCGGTACCGGTACCCTGAAGCTGGCTAATCGCCGCATCCAGTTGCGTGCGTTCCGCCCCGCCGAGCACGAGAATCATGGCTGCCGGCGGAGGAGGTCCGAGCAAAGGCGAAACCGGGTCGACCTTCCAGAGATAAGTACCGCCCGGCGTGAGCGGCGGCGCGTCGGCGGGGTAGGCAAGACTGGTTCCAGTTACATCCCGATCCCAGGCAAATGCGCCAGTGATGTCCTGGACATGGACCTTGTATGCAGCGGTCGGATCACCCTTCCACGAGAACGCGGGGCGGAGAGTGTAGATCTTTGCTTTGTGCGGCGCATAGAGGGCGAGTTTCTGGCCTGCGCCCCTCGACGCTCCTCCAATCTGATTCGCGGTTGCCCGCGTCGGAGCCATGTCGAATCCATCGAGCTTAGCCATGACCCGGCGCGGATGAGCCTGCTGGCCCTGATTCTGCTGCTGGGGGGGGGTTGGCGGCGTAGCCGACGGCTTTGTTTGCCCGGTACCCTGTGCGCCGGCTAAAGCCGCGCATCCTGCCACTACGACTGTAACGATCCATTTCGTCATGCCAGAATCTCCGATCGGTTTGCCTCTACGGCAGAGGCCTTTGCTTGTTTGCGGGGACCTATACCATAAATCGTAATCTGTTCGTCAAATCCTCTTACCGCCGTCGCGCCCAGCGGGTAAATTCCGGGCATCTGATCTTTCACCCTCTCATATGTGCCCTGAGAAAGGATAATCTCGGTTCCCATTTCCTTGTTAAGGCTCTCCAGCCGGGATGCCAGATTGACGGTCTCGCCAATTACCGAGTATTCGAGCCGATTGAGGGAGCCGACACTCCCGCTGGTCAGCGTTCCGGTGTGAATTCCGATACCGATCCTGAGATCGGGATAGTCTTCTCCGGCCAGGCGCTCCGCATTCATCTCTTCGACACGTTTGAGCATGGCGAGGGCGCTGCGGACGGAATTGCAGGCATCCACGGTGTCGCCCTGCGAAAGCGGCACGCCATACACCACCAGAAGTCCGTCGCCGATGAACTTGTTGAGGAAGCCGTCATGGGCGCGGATCACTTCATCCATCGCGGTGAAGTAACGGTTGAGCCAGCGGAGCACGGTTCGCGAGGGCTTTCCGGCCGTGATGCCCGTAAAGTTGCGAATGTCGCTGAAGAGCACGGTGGCGATGCGTTCGTCGCCTTCGAGGCTGACCTCGTCGCGACGCAGCCAGATGGCGTTCGCGACCTGGGGATCGACATAGCGCGAGAACATCTCCATCAACTGCTTCCGCTGCTGCTCGGTTTCAGAGCGCAGCAGGTTCGCCTTGACGTATTGCCACGCCACGCCGCATGGGAGTGCCGCGGCTACGCCGAGAATTGTTTCCAGATAGGGAAACCACAGATGATACGCAGTAAAAAGCACCTGCGCCGAGGCATAAATAGCCGGGATAAAGACGGCTACCAGGGCGAACGCCATCCTGAGCCGAAGGCGTGTAAAGACCCAGGTGGCCGCGGCCAGCAGGATGAAGTTGACACAGCCCTGGATCCAGACCGGAACCTCGCCAATCGCGTTTCCATCGAGCAGCGTTGCGATGGCCGCCGCATGAAGCTCGGTGCCGGCAATCTGTTCGCGCTTGCCGTCGGACTGGCGGACGCGGAAGAGCGGGGAGAGGTCGCGATCACGCGCAGCATCGCTGCCTTGCCCGATCAGAACCAGCTTGTTGCGAAGGCGGGCAGGATCGACTGTCCCGGTAAGAACATCCCACGCGGAAATGTGCTGCGCCGGGTGCGGTGACCAGTCGCCGATTCGAAAGGTTCCCGCCGCCGGATCGTGGAAGGGCACTCGGTGGCCGCGAAATTGCGCGCTGCCCTTGTTCAGCGGCTGCAAGGTGCAGTTTTTGCACTGCGGATCAACTTGCGCCAGATACTCCTCCGCCAGGAACACGGGAAAGCTTTCAGCCTTCTGCTTGCCCCATGCGAACAGCTCGGCATCGCGCACATATCCGTCGCTGTCAAACGGCATGTTGACGGCCGCATATCCAAATGCGCCGGGCTTGCCTTCCGCGCAGAATCCGGTAGCGAGACCGGAATTTTCAGGCTGGCAAAACATGGACATGGGCAACACGGCCGGAAGCTGCCCAGTTGCCGCCTGCGCTCCAATCACCACATTGCCGGCTGCGCTTAACGCGCGCTGCATTGCCGCGTCCTCATCGGCGCTGCGCGGTTCTGAAAGGAAGATATCGAGGCCTATGACGGCAGGCGCAGCCTTACCCACGCGATCGACGACGTCGGCGACGGTCGAGCGCGGGATCGGATACTTGTTGATCTTTGCAAATGTTGCATCGTCAAAATCGACAAACACAATGTCCTGCGAGGGGCGCGCGTATCTGCCGTGGTTGACGAGGAAGTCGTATGTCCAGTTGGTGAGGTCGCCATAGGGAGTCCAGCGCTCCAGCATCGACACCAGGAAAGTCAGTCCCAGGGCCACAACCAGGGCGACAATCAAACGGTCTGGGAAGCGGCGCTTCATGGCTGGGAACTTCATGGGTGGGCGACGGAAGACTGCTGTGCGAGCACGGCATCGATGTTGCGCACATATTTGCGGGAACGATCCGCCTCATTCGCATCGGGGTTCTGTTCGATTACGTTTTCAAAGTGCTTGCGCGCCGCCGCCAGCAGCGCTACGCTTCCCGACTGGTTGTACTGCTGGGAATAGATAATGCCGAGCCGGTAGTTGGTGAACAGGTCGTTTGGGGTGAAGGTCAGCGCGGTTTGACAATAATGGATGGCTGAATCGAATTTCTTCTGCAGCCATTCGCAGTCGCAGAGGCCGGTGTTCGCCTGTCCGCGCAACTCCTTCCATATATCGGTTTGCGCCGCGCGCTTCTTCACGCCGTAGCCCAACAGATAGCCGCCCAGATAATAGTTGAGCTTGCCGGCCATGCCGCTGTCGAAGTTGGAGAGCGCGAGGTATTGGCTGTACTGGGCTTCCGCTTCGGCGGCCAGATTCTTCTGGCGTAGCGACTCGGCCAGCCAGAAGTGCGCTTCGGCGTTGCCCGGCGTCAACTGGATGGCCTGCCGCGCGGCCTGAATGGCGTCGTCGTAATCGCTCTTGCGCGCAAAGGCCTGCGAAAGCAGATAAAACGCCATGCCGCTGTTTGGATCGCGCTGGGTAACGACATTCAACTGCCGGATCGCCTCATCCATGTCGCCCGCGTCAAGCAGAGCGCCGGCGTAACTGGAGCGAGCCTCAAGATAATCCGGATCGATGGAGATGGCCTCTTTGAAATACTCAAGCGATTTCTTGTCTTCGTAGAGGGCATTGTAAGCGCGGCCGGCATAAAGCGCCGCCTGGCTGTACTTCGGATCGATGGCCAGCGCCGATTCAAACTCCGCTGCCGCCATGCGGTAATTCAGCTCGAAGCCCTTGTTGTAAAACTCGATGCCCTTATTGAAGTGTTCGACTGCCGCGTGGTTGCGGTTGCGCGCAATCAGGATGCGCACGGTCACCGTCGTCTCCTGACCCGGATACACTTCTTCCTGGCGCGGGCCGTCCGGCTCGTAGCCCATGTGGACTGCTTGAACGGTGTGCGCGCCGGGCACAATGCCGGGCAGCCGCAGCGCCGCAGCTTTGTTCACGACGCCCACGCTCTGTCCGTCGACGAAAACCTCCACGCCGTCCATATTGGTTTCGATCACCAGCGTGCCGTATTTCGGCGGCGGCAAATTAGCAGCCGTTACGTGCGTTGGATTGTAGGCCAGCAACATATTCGGATCGAAGCTACCGCGTTCCGATGTCGGGTTCTGCGCGGCATTGGTTGCGTCGCGCACGTTGGTATGAACGTATTCCGCCAGTTCATCCGCGCTGACGATGCCGTCGCCGTTCGTGTCGGCCTCGCCCTCCAACCCCTTCACCACGTAATAGGTGAAGATGCCGTGTCCGCCGCCCCACTTGTCGCTCTCAAAGCTCTGCTCGCGATCGCGGCTGGCGGTAATCGAGAAAAGAGACTTATCAAGATCAAGCAGGGTGCGGTTTACCGTGGAGCGGTCGGCCTCCGGCGTAATGGCACCAGAGTGGCAGGAGTCGGTGATCAGCACTTTCCACTTGCCGTTGATCCGCGCGCCAATATCCTTGCCCAGCGCCTCCATGGGATAGGCCGTCCCCGCAATGTTCTTGAGATCGATGTCGTGCGGCGCGATGTACGCAGTTCCATTCGAAACAAATCCGTGGCCTGCGAAATAAATCAGCACGCGGTCGTCGGCATGAGTCACCGACGGCAGCCATGTCTCCAGCTCGTGCTGGATATTCGCGAGTGTCGCCTGGCTATCGATCAGCTTATGCACGTTCTCCGCGGGAAACTGGCCGCCCTCCGGACTGATCAGCACTGTATACACGGATTCGGCATCCTGATCTGGGTATTGCAACTGCGCATCGGGCGGAAGGTTTTTGTATTTCGAAATGCCGATGACCAGCGCATAACTGCGCGGGATGCGCACCGTCGTTGTCGCGGCCGGCGCGGCCCCTTCCTTCTTGAACGTCAGGTCGCGATTCTGGTCCGGCCCAGCGGGTTTGGTTTCGGTGGTCTGGGGCGCGGTGGGCTGTGGTGCGGCGCCTTGCGCCACGAGCGCGGGACCGGCCCATAACGCGAATGCGGCCAGGAGTTGGATGGATCTACGATTCATGCCTCGTGCCCCATAATGACGCTTTTCTTCAGGTTTATCACTTGTGTGCGAGCAAGAACTCGTACACCACGGGCCCCGACAGCGGCACGCCGCTGCTCACCGTAGTGCCCGACGAATTATTGGTAAACTTCAGGTCCCGCGAAGCCCCGTTCGCCATCTGCGTCAGGTCGCGGGGCAGGGATTCTCCCGGCGCAACCGCCTTCGGTCCCGCTCCCGAGTCAACGCACTCGCCGCGGGCCTTGAATACCTCGTCGTTGCATCGCGGGCGCATGGTGGCCGGAGCGGTACCCTGCGGAGGCAGCGAGGTTGCGTGATTCTGGATTTGCCCCAGGGTCAGGGTTGCCGGGCTGAGAACGAAGTAGAGCTTTTCATATCCCGCCGGACCGCTAACTTCGAACCAGCCGTTTTCCGTGGCCGGCATCACGTATTCATGTCCGTGCACAATCCGGTTGTCGTTGCCTGTCTCAGGGCGCGGAAACAATACGTCGTATTTGCCTGAAGTATTCAGATCCAGCACGTAGAGATAGCCATCCACCGCGGGTTTTATCCGGAATCGCACCGTGTCGCCCGCGGCGAATACATGCTTGGGATCGACCGTTTGCACCCAGTCGCCGGCCTTCTTCTCGACGGAAATCGAGATGAGGCCTACACCTGTGGAGTCCTGCGCTGCCAGGATCCCCGGCGACGCCGCTCCGAGCAGCATGACCAACAAAAGCAGTTGTCTCGGCATAAGACCTCTCTGTCACGCCGGGGATTTCTGTCTGGAACCCATCATCGCAATCCGCGGCGCATCGTGTTCGTCCATTCTCGGGGGGAGTAACGCACCATGATAACGCCATCGAACAGGAAAAGGGGAGAAGAGTTTTTTGGGTAGCCGGATCCCGGCGGACAGCCGCCTGCCTTTCAAGCCCCTTGTCCACCAGCGGCGGAATGCTTTATGCTCCAGTCCTCATCCTTCGAACGTAATATATTAGAGCCTGTTCTTGGCTTTCGTGCGGGCAGGCCTGGGAGGCAATTCTCCTCAGGCGGAATGCCTGCCGGCGGGAAAGCGAATAGCAGTCTCGGGATCGAAAGAGAAGTTCGCGATGAATCTGAGGTTCTGGGGAGTGCGCGGTTCCATCCCGACACCGGAGGCGAACCGGCTTCGCTACGGCGGCAATACCACCTGCCTGGAGATTGGCTGTCCCGGCGAAAAAGAGGCCGTCATCATTGACTGCGGCAGCGGCCTTCGCGCGTTGGGCGAGGAACTTCTTGAGCGCCAGGTGTCGCGCATCCATATTATGCTGACGCACTTCCACTGGGACCACATCCAGGGCCTGCCATCTTTCGCTCCGTTGTTCCGGCCCGGCGTGGAGATCGTCTTTTACGCAAATCGTGCTGCCCACGAGGCGCGAAACCTCCTCGAGACCCAGATGGCTCATCCGTTCTTTCCGCTGCCCTTCGCTGAGGTTGGATCACGCACAGAGTTCCGGCGCATCGAATGCGGCATGCCCTTTCAGGCTGGATCGATCACGGTGGCGGCCTTCCCTCTTTTTCATCCGCAGGGCGCTGTGGGGTATCGCGTGGAGTCGGACGGGCAGGTGCTGGTGCACGCCGCCGATCATGAGCACGGCAATCCGGAAGTCGATGCGGGACTGACTCGCGTGGCGGAGAATGCGGATTTACTTGTCATGGACGCCCAATACACGCCGGAGGAGTATGCCGGCAAAGTGGGCTGGGGACACTCCAGCTTTGCCCACGCGGCCCAGGCGGCCCAAAGCGCCGGAGTTGGCCGCCTGCTGCTCTTCCATCACGATCCGGATCATAGCGACACATTTCTCGATGGAATGCTTCGAGACGCAAGGACGCTGTTTCCCGCGACCGGAATGGCCAAGGAAGGCATTGTGCTGGACGTTGCGCAACCCGTCGAAACAGCACCTGCGGCCCCATAGCCCTGCACCCGCAGCGGTTTCAATTAGGAGAATGATGAAACGATTCCTGCTTTCAGCGCTGCTTCTTCTCGCGGCAGCCCCCAGCCTGCATACACAGCCGGTCGCGCTCTTTTACATGACCAGCAATCCTGACTCGATCCGTTCCTTTCTCGCCCATTCCTCCCAGATCGATTTGCTTGTGCCCGCCTGGTACCAGGTGGACGAAAACGGACTGGTCACCGGCTCTCCCGATCCCGCGGTGCTCAAGCGGGCGCAGGATGAAAAGCTGCCCGTCATGCCGATCATTGCCCTGTTCAACAAGAAGGGCTTTCATGCCCTGGCCTTGAACAGCGGCGCTCAGGCCGTCATGAACCAGGCCATGATCCGGGAGTCAAAACTGCATGGCTACATCGGCTTTCAGTTCGACTTTGAGAATATCGACTGGACCGACCGCGATCTGCTTACCCAGGTGGTGAAAACCTCCGCAGAAGCGATGCACAAAGCCGGCCAACAACTGACCATTGCCACGGTGCCCAACGCTCCCGGCTATCCCGGCGCCGGCGGCTTCGCGAAGTGGATCTACACCGACTGGCGCGGCGCTTACGACATCGCCGAAATCGCAAAATACGTTGACCTGGTCTGCCTGATGACCTACGACCAGCACACCCGCTGGACCGTGCCCGGTCCCGTTGCTGGTTGGGGCTGGACAGTCGAGAATCTCGATTACGCGCTCAAGGTTGTCCCCAAAGAAAAGCTTTCGCTCGGCATTCCACTCTACGGCTACCATTGGTTCACGGGCGCTCCCACCAAAGAGAGCGAGACTGCCGCGGAGAAGCCGAACCCCACCGCCGAGTACATCGGCACAGCCAACGCCCTGCAGCTTGCAACAGCCTACAACGGCAAGATCCAGTGGGACGCTGATGATCACAACGCGTACTTCTACTTCTATCGCGATCAGATGCGCGAATGGATCTTCTTCACCGACCTGCATACTTTCAAGGATCGCTATGAGCTCGTCCAGAAAGACGGGCTGCAGGGCTTCTGTTCGTGGGTTCTGGGTGAAGAAGACCCTGCAATCTGGACGTTTCTTCCCCACCGGCATTGAAACCGAACGGAGTCCGCCACAGCGCGGGGACTATTCTTTCCTGGTGCCCGCTGCCACCCCGATGACTGCCTGGAAAGCCGGTTTCGGCTGATCGTTGCGATCGAAGAGCAGCGGATAGCTGGTGCGCCCCTTCACCGGCCAGTCGTTCAGCCACGAATCCTTATCCGTGACTCCCCAGAATGTCACCCGCGTGACGGTGTCGCGGTGCTTCAGGAAGACCGCGAACAGATCGGCATACCGCTTGGCCAGTTGCTGCTCGACGGCGGGGGGCAAGCCGTTGGCATATGGATTCATTTTGGGATCCTGTCGCATCTTCAAGGAGACTTCGGCGCTGAACATCTTTGGATCGCGGGGCAGCACGTCGATGTCCAGCTCGGAGATCGCTACTTTGACTCCGACTTGCGCGAATGCGGAAATGGTGGCGTCTTCAACTTCAACCGTAGGCCATTCCAGGCCGTCATGATCCTGTATGCCGACGGACGTGATGGGAATTCCCGCAGCCTTGAGACTGGCGACAAGAGCGAGCGCGCCTTTGCGCTTGGCTTCATTCTCGAGCCCGTAATCGTTGTAGGTCAGCTGGGCCTGCGGATCGGCTTCGTGCGCGTACTGAAATGCCTTGGCGATATAGTCATCGCCAATAATCTTCAACCACTTCGACTGGCGCAGGGTCCCGTCTTCATTCAGTGCTTCGTTCACAACATCCCAGCTCTGAATGCGGCCCTTGTAGCGCCCCACGACCGTAAAGATATGGTCGTGCATCCGTTTCAACAACGCATCGCGAGTGAGCGGCTTGCCTTTTTCGTCCTCGAAGACCCAATCTGGAACCTGGCTATGCCAGACCAGGTTATGGCCCACAATGAACATATGATTCTTCTCGCCGAATTCGACGTATTTGTCGGCGAGTTCGAAAGAATAAGTATTCGG
>Ga0224555_1001352_pt1 | contig 34356 bp, 33 predicted proteins | sample 714S23034metaG_FD_180687 | JGI IMG/M metagenome (GOLD analysis project Ga0224555, IMG submission 180687) | Peat soil microbial communities from Stordalen Mire, Sweden - 717 S2 30-34 | ecosystem: Environmental > Terrestrial > Soil > Wetlands > Peat | place: Sweden: Norrbotten County, Stordalen... | reverse complement strand
AGGCGGTGATGGTGACAAAGCGGGCGTGAAGGCCGTTCATCGCCGTGGCGAGTTCGCGCACATTCATCGCGCCCAACGGGAGCCAATGCACGCCGCCCTTTTCAACCCAGGGCTCCGTTGTCCCCAGTTTTTCTGAAATGCTTTCGAGCGGACTCATTGTGCGCCTCCAATGGCGGGGTTCTCCGTTTGGCCTGCAGCAGCCGCTGGTGGTTTGGGAGCGGGCGGCTTGCGGGCAACGGTGTAGGAGTTTTTCAACTCGCCGATGGTCGTGTACACGGGCGGACATTCCTCGTCCTGGCTGAGCGCGTGGGACTTGCAGCCTTCCACGCAGCGTCCGCAGAAGGTGCATTGGCCGGGATCGTAGCTCCAATAGAACTCCCCTTTGCCCGTCTTGAACTCGATGGCGCGCGAGGTGCAGCGCATCTTGCAAATGGCGCAGCCGGTGCAGAGCTCGGGATCGAAGCGCACCAGGCCTCGAAATCGCTCGCTTACCCCAGGGCGCGCGGGAAAGAGCATCGTCCGCGAACCGCCCCACAGGTTCTTCCACAGCATGGTCAGAATGTTCATGCTCTAAACCTCATGAAAAGCGCGGAGGCAACGGCCAGTACCGCGAAGATAAGCGTGCATTGCCAGTAAAAACGTACCGTTGTGTCGATCTGAAGCCGCGCCGTGGCAGACGCCACCACCGACAAGAGCAGCACGATGAAAAATGAAAGCGCGACGAAGACGAGCGCGGCAACCCACCAGAGGGTGAGCTGCGGAGCAATCAGCGTCGCCACCAGGCCGGTGGCCGCAACCCATTCCAGCCCATGCGAGAGCTCCCACATGGCCAGCTCAGGCCCGGCGTATTCGGTCATCGGACCGGAGTAAATCTCCTGCTCCGCGTTGGGCAGTGAGAAGGGATTGAGATGGAGTTTCGCGGGCAGGCAAACCAGAATGGCCGCAATGCCCAGCCAACGCAGCGGCGAAGCCGGAAGTTGCGCCAATGTATCGAGCCGGAATGTGTGCTGCGAGGCTGCGATGGAGATGATGGCCAGAAGAAAGACCACATTGTAGGAGACGCTCAGGACAGCCTCGCGCGCCGAGCCGATTTCTCCAAAGATGGAGCGCGAGCTGAAGCCCGCGGCGATGATGCACATGGAGGGGACTTCAAGCAGCGCCAGCAGCAGGATCAAGTCGCCCTGGAAGCCACCCGAAGCGGGCAGCACTGGCAACAGACCCACCGCGCCTGCCGCCGCTGAGACCGCAATCAGCGGCCATGCCTTCATCAGCATTCCGCCCGCACCCGTGCGTTGAGGCGTGTCTTTGCCGACTAGCTTGATGAAATCGTAAAACGGCTGCATGAAGGGAGGGCCGATGCGACCCTGCATCCGCGCCACCGCCTTGCGTTCCACCCACAGGAAGAACCACGCTGCGGGCACGGCAAACACGAGGCCGGGAAAGATGAGCAGGCGAGCTAAGGATGTAATCAGAATGTTCATGCCTGCACCTCTTTCGAATTGGCTTCACAGCATGTGCAGTTGGCGCATTCGCCCACGACTTCGGGCTCGGAAGCGACGGCAGGCGGCTTGTTGCCTCTCGCGGCCAGAATTGCGGCCGCTTTAGCTACGCCCAGAATGATGGCGTCAGGGCGAGGCGGGCAGCCGGGAACAAATACATCCACCGGAATGTGCAGGTTGAGCGGCCCGGCCAGCGTCCTGCTGTCGATGAAGACGTTGGTCGTCGCAGGGCAGGAGCCGATGGCCACCACCGCTTTGGGCCCGTACACCTGCCCGTAGACGGTCTTGATAGCCTCGACGGCGTTGTGGGTGACAGGGCCTGTGACGCAGAGAATATCGGCGTGCCGCGGACTTCCTTCGAGCCGCACACCGAGTTGCTCGGCGTCGTAACGCGGCGTGAGACTGGCGATAATCTCGATGTCGCAACCGTTGCAACTGCCCGAGTTCATATGGAAGAGCCATGGGCTGCGGCGCCGGCAGTAGCACATCAATCGATTCCAGAGCTTCATGGCCTACCCCCAAGCAGCAGTTGCAGTGCGTTCGGCCAGATGCCGGCTTCCAGGACGATCACCACGAGCGCAACAATGGTGGCCTGCAGCAGGAACGGCTCCTTTCGCGGCGGAGAATCAGAAAGCGGAGGAGTTGGATCGTGTGTCGGCCCCCACCATATGCGGGTCAAAGCCAGTGTGTACGCAATGAGCGCGAAGATGGACGAGAGAATGAAACCCGCAGCCAGCGGCCAGCCAATCTGCACTGCCGTCTCGTAGAGTCTCCAACGGCCGATGAAGCCCATGGTCGGTGGAATGCCCAGCATAGCCAGCATTCCAAACAAAAATCCAAAGGTGGCGACAGGATAGCGCGTAGCCAATCCCGTGTGTTCACCGTCCAGCGCGCCGTCGGCCTCGGGTCCAGCGAGGCAGATGAAGAGCAGCGCCTTGGCCAGCGCATGCGTGGCCGCCGCAAAGACGATGCCTTTAATTCCGAGGACGGTCAATGACGCGAGTCCCAAAAGCAGGAAGCCAATGTCTTCAACGGTCGATAGAACCAGAAGGCGCTTCAGACTGCGCTGCGTGAGCATCAGCAGAGCAGCCAGGAACGACGTGGCGACGGCGATTACTAGCCACAATCCCTGCGGCGTGAGAGACGCCGGGGACGCCTGTGCGGCAACATACAACTCGCCGAAAGCGGCCATATCGACGACCGCGATAATCAGGCCAAGTACCAAGGCCGAAACTTCGTCGGCCAGAGTGAGCAGCCAAAAGAAGAGCGGAACCGCAGCCAGTTTGACGCAAACGCTGGTCAGTAACAACGCCCGCGCCCAATCGGCCTGTCCGCGCTCCAGTAAAAGATCGCTGCCAACCAGGGACAATGCAGAGAGAACGACAACCGTGAGATAGGTTAGTTTTGCCGATTTCGTTCGCGCGCTCTGCCAGACCAGCGCCACAGTTAGGAATGCGCCCAACTCCAAAAGCCCAAGACGCAGCCAAGGATCGGGAACAACTAAGCCCGCAACAGCAGCCGCGCCGCCCAGAATCATCAGCGGCGCAAGAGAGCGGCTCTTCGCATGAGAAAGAGCAGCCAGGATCAAGCCCAACCCAGCCACAGCGCAGGCTGCAACCAGCAACACCGGCATGGGAGGCGATGGAAGAGTTTGAACGCTCACGATGGATGGGACAAGCCAGCGAATGCCCGCAAGTATCACCGCGGCCAGCAAAACAACAAGCACCAATGCCCGCCGCTCCATCCAACTAACAACAACGCCCAGGCCGCGTGAAACAGCCTGCAACCCGCCCCAAACGCCAAGATAAACGCGGTCAACCTCGGTCCAGCGGAAGAAATCATGCCAGCTTTGCATGAAGATGCTGGAGAAATCTCCGGCTGTAAGCCTTCCCTGGTCTGACAAAGGCTCGCCGCCGGTAAAAATTCCGCCTCCGGCCAATGCCGCGCCGCCGCCACTTGAGACGAGTACTGCTGCCGGACGCGAGGCGTAAGCGAGGGCGTAGATCACGCCGCCTACAATCAACGAAACCACGGCCAGTACCAGGCCGCCCATGGTCGAGAAGCTGCCTGCATCCGAAGAGAGACCAAACCACGTCACCTGCACCGCGCTGAGTTGCAGCGCGCCCAGGATCGGATTGAGAAGGTAGTTGACCGCCAACTGCGGCGCAATGCCCAGAATGACGCTGCCCGCAGCCATGAATCCCATGCCCCATATCATTGTCGGCGGAGACTCGTGCGCGTCTTTAGTCGCCTCAGTCAGCGGGCCGAGGAAGACGGCGCTGGTAGCTTTTGCGCCAAGGAATACCGTGCCCAGACTGGCTGCCCACGCGACCATGGCGGGAACAGCCCATCCGGCCTGCAAGGCTGCAGCGTAAAGCATCCACTTGCTGGCAAAACCGCTCATCAGGGGAATGCCCATCATGCTGCCTATGCCAATCAACCACGACAAAGTGGTCTGCGGCATCTTCTGCGCCAGGCCGCCGAGCTTGTTCATGTCGCGCGTGCCCGAGGCGTGCTGCACCGAGCCGGCAGTCAAAAACAGCCCGCCCTTGAAGAATCCGTGATTGAGGCAATGCAACAGGCCGGCGGCAATAGCCAGCGGCGTGCCGATGCCGATGCCCATCATCATGTAGCCGATCTGGCTCACGGTCGAGAAGGCCAACATGCGCTTCAGGTCGGTCTGGACCATGGCGTACATCACGCCTACGGCCATGGTGACCGTGCCAACCCAGACCAGTGACTCACTTCCCCAGGCGAACCCAAAGTTCGTTGGCCATGCGCCAAAGCTGTGCATGCGGCAGGCCAGATAAACGCCGGCTTTCACGTAACAGGCTGCGTGCAGCAATGCGCTCACAGGAGTAGGCGCGGCCATGGCTTCGGGAATCCAAGTATGCAGTGGGAATTGCACGGATTTCGCAACCAGCGAAACCAACATCAATGCAAAAATTCCGCCGGTGAAAGCGTGCGCCACGCCCGGGTCGGTCCAGAGCGCGCTGCCCGTGCGGTGGTAGATGACCAGGATGGCCGCCAGCAGGCCGTAGCCCGCGATGTGCGTCATCAGTAACACTTTGCGCGCGCCGGCAACCGCCTCGCGGTTGGTGTACCAGAAGCCCACCAGGCTGAAGGAGCACAATCCGACCAGTTCCCAGCAGAGATAAAAGAAGAAGAGGTTGGCGCTGTAAACCAGGCCCACGAAGCCAGCGATGAAAATCAGCATCGACGCATAGAAGCGTGTGGCGGACTTGTCGTGGGCCATGTAGCCGATGGAGTAGAGGAGCACGAATGCGCCCAGGCCTGTCCCCATCAAAGCGAATAGGACGCTGAGGGCGTCCACGTGGAAGACAAGAGCGAGTGGACCATCCCAGTGGAGCACGTTCAGATCGACTGCCCGGCCGGCCTTGACCCATCCCACCAGAGCGGCCACGGATGCGACGGCCGGCAGACAGGTGATAAAGGCCAGAATCCCCTTGGCCCGTGCGTTAAGAAGCCTTGCGGCTAAGATCTGGAGCGCGGCGCCCACGAGAAGGGAGCATGGCGCAATCAGAATAAGGGTCTCTGCGTTCATGGCTGAAATACTAGTCAGCAAGAAGGTTCCGGGATGTGACCGGACTCACCCTCAGAGTGTCGGTATCGCAATGCGGGACGAGAAATGGTGAACGGCCCGCGTGGGCGATTTCAGCTCGTCCTGGTTTGCGTGAAGGGTGCGATTGAGGGGCCAAAGGTTTGCTTGCGGGGTGCGGTTCCGGGGGGCGAAAGTACGTTCACGAGGTTCGGAAAAGTTGATCCGCTCACCCTGTGTGCGAACCTGGGAGGCGGTCTGTTGGCGTCAGGGGTGCGGAATTTTTGGCGAAAGTTTGCTTGTGACTAGCCAAAGTGAATTCGGCTTCGGCAGACGGTGCTGACAGAAGCGCCGAATTGGGTGGCCGGGCAGGATTTCTTCGGCTGAAATTAGGGTGTGCGCTGGAATTGTTTGGCGGCCTGGCAGATGGAGTCGGAGACGGCCCATACTGCGCCGGCGATCGCGACGGAGATGGCGTTGGCCGCCCAGTTGAAATGGTCATGAGGGCCGGCCAGGAGCTTAGGAATCCAGACCAGTAGTTCGAAGCCGACAATCTCCGTGGTCAGCAGACGCGAGGCGAGTGGGGCCATGATGCCCGAAAGGATGGCTGCGGCGGCGAGGAAAAAGCCGATGGTGGTAACGTATGCCCAGAACATCTGCGAAGGCGGAATCCATTGGGGGATAAAAGTCAACAGGCCGGGCATATCGTAAATATGGACGATGCCAAAGGAGATTGCGGAAAGGCCGGAGAGACGGGCGAAGAGGGACTCGCGGCGCGAGATGGGCGAGCTGGCCGGTGAGAACCGAGCGAAAAGGACAGCTCCGGCGGCGACCAGCGAGAACTCCTCAAAGAAGTTGCCGGTGGGGTCGTAGCCGCTCAGGCCTTCGAGAATCTTGGGCACCCACAAGAGCGTAAAAACAGAGTAGACGACGGTGAGCGTCAGGGCGCCGGCGCGAGCAGTTCGGGGCCAGAGGAGGGCGAGTCCGGCGGCGAACTCGCTGAAGGCGGTGAAATAGGCGAGCGGCTCGCGGAAGGGTACATTCGGGCCGACGCGCTGCCATGTGGTGGCGAAGTCGCCAGAAGCCAGGCCGACAAGGCCGAGGAAGATGGCGCCGGCGGCGTAGGCGTAAATGCCGAGATTGGATGCAAGGCTGCGGTTTTGCATGGCTCTCTCGCTTCGGTTTCTGTCGGGAAGGGGCTGCGAACACTGCCAGAGTAGCATGATTCCGTCAGAGCATTGCCGCGGCGAAGATGCGTCCTGGATGGGCACCCGGAGGGTTGGGGTTCGAGGATTCCCAAGTCTGACAATCCAGACCTGGACCACACGGGCGCGCCCGCCCCTCGGAGCGTATGATTCCCTGGGTTGCAATTACGATTCTGGATGCTCGCTTCCGCACAGCATCGCACTCCTGGAGACAGTATCCAATGAAAGCATTTCGGTTCGGTTCCATTCTTGCCCTGGCCATCCTCAGCGCTTCAACCGCGATCTGCGGCTCGAAATCAGAGTTCCAGAAGAATTACAAGGGAACGCCCTACCACGACAGCACCTATCACCACGGAGCGCAGGAGATTCCCGGCAAAGTGCTCTGCGCTTACTACGATCTGGGCGGCGAGGGCGTGGCCCATCACAACTCAGACGCCAAAAACCACGGCAGCGGCGAACTGAACCCCGCTGATGGAACCTACCTGAATGAGTTCCGCATGAACGACGTCCTGAGTACCTCTTACACCAAGTTCAAAAGAGACCCGCAGATGGATGACAACCCGTACGACAAGGTTTTGCCCCCGGCAAACCTGCCTTACGTGGGCTGGACCGTTCCTGGCGAGTGGTTCAACTTGACGGTGCAGGTGGCCGAGGCGGGCGAGTACTCCGCGGAGCTGCTCTATACATCGAACCGTGGCGGCAGCATCTCTCTCGATGTAAACGGCGAGCCGACGACCGGGCCGTTGACCATTGTGAGCACCTACGACGGCGGCGATCCGTTGGCCTGGCGGCAGTGGCACCATTGGAACCTGGCGCCCGGCATCGCCAGGATCAAGCTCCCCGCAGGCAGGATCGTACTCACTGTCCATATCCTCACCGAGGGCCAGATGAATCTTGCGACCTTCGATTTCAAGAAGGTGCACTGAGGCGGCGAGACGTCGAGTGCCGGAGGTCTGCGGTCTCTTACCCTTCGCCCGACCCCCCCGCGGACGAAAACCTATCCCTTCACCCCAGCGAGCAAAAATTGCTCGCTGGGGACCCCGGGTCCGTGGGGACCCGGGCCAAACGAAAAATGGGGCACTCGGCTCATGGCAGGCTCTGGAGCACCAAGATTCATGGTCAATTTGCCTCTTCGAGATCTGGGCCACCTGCCTCCAAGGCGCGTCTGGCCGGCTTTGACCGAACACGCGGAGTAGCCGAACCAGGAGGTCTCTCGGGGTTACGCTCTGTGAATTGGTCGTGCAGAACCACATTGAGCAGCGCCTTATGGACCCGGATGCGACCGTTGTATTCGATGAGGCCGAGCTTGCGAAAACGATTCATGAAGAAGCTGACGCGGGACCGGGTGGTGCCGACCATCTCCGCCAGAGTTTCCTGTGTGATGGGAGGGATCAGACGTTCTGGTTTATCCGGCTCACCGAATTCGGACATCAACAGAAGAATTCTCGCCAAGCGTTTCTCGCTGGAGTTGAAAAGCTGATCGACCAGATCGGCCTGGGTTCGCATACTGCGAGTGAGTAGAAATTTGAGGAACATTTCGGAGAGGGCGTGCTCCTCGTGCATCACGCGAATCATCTCTCCCCTCGTTATCTTGAGCGCCGTACAGATTTCAATGGCAGAGGCAGTGGCCAAATGCAGCGCGCCCACGCTCGCCAGCGACTCCTCTCCAATGAATTGCCCAGCGGAGAGCAGTGCGATCGTGCCTTCTTTGCCATCTTGCGAAACGACGGTGAGTTTTGCGCGGCCCGTCCGAAGATAGTAGATGGAGTCGGCCGAACTTCCCTGCGAAAAGAAGGCCTGCATAGGCTGCAAATGGACCAGTGTTCGTCCCACACCTGCTTCTTCAAGAAAGGCTGCGAGATCAAAGGTCATGCTTCTCACCTCGAAAGAGAAGATTGATGGTCAAATGAATACTACTCGCTTAGTCTGGCGATCTTTGTACGGTTTCTGACATAACCGGAACTTTGTCAGGCATCGTGAGCCTGTCGCATACTGATTGTGATAGGGTTTTGTCTGAAAGTGAGGATCTATTGCACACGAGCGACTTTAAGAACACTGTTTTGAAGGCTCTAGACGGGGACATCATTGCGCGCCTTGGTTTGCAGCCGGCCAAATTCGAGCTGGAACACGAAATCGAAAGCCCGGGCGACCCGATCGATCACCTCTATTTTCTCGAAGAGGGGATGGCGTCGATGACGACAACGTTCAAGGATGAGTCTCAGGTCGAGGTAGGGATGTTCGGTTATGAGTCGGTCATCGGCGTCTCAGCCCTGATGGGAACAAAAAAGAGCCTGAATCGCGTCTACACCCAGATTGCCGGCCATGGCTATCGCTGCCACGTGGAGGACGCGAGAAGAGAGTTCCGCCTTGGCGGCTACTTTCAGTCTCTGGTTCTGCGCTATGTTCAGGCACAACTCGTTCAGGCAATGCAATCCGCCGGATGCAATGCGAAACATAACATCGAACAGCGACTCGCCCGCTGGCTGCTCCTCTGTGCGGACCGCGCGCACACCGACACTTTCAAGATTTCGCATGAGTTTCTCGCAGACATGCTTGGGGTTCGCCGTCCCACTGTTTCTACTACAGCCGGCGTTCTCAAGCGAAAGGGACTTATCGATTACACCCGCGGAGAAATTCGCATTCTCGATGTCCCTGGGCTCACAAAGGCCTCTTGCGAGTGTTATCTGACCATCAAAGACTACCTCGATAATTACGCAAGGTTCGACACCGCAAACACTGCGTAGCCGCTTCACGCACCGCGCTTTCTCGACCGGCTCGACCCTATGCACGCTCGGTTGGATGGGGCTTCAATTCCAGCGAGTACGGATGCGATGGAGGAGCAATCCTCAGGGGTTAAAACCCCGGCCATTGCTCCTGGCCTGCCAACGTTCCAATATCCCCGGTCTCGCAAGCAAGACCGGGGATATTGAGCAGGGAGTTCATTGTCTCCCGCCCTTGCCGCGATTTTTTCCTCGAAGGGCGCGTCAAGGATGGGTCACCCATACGTTTATAGTTGGTCTAGGAGTGAGCTACCCGTCTACAATCGGTTCGCGGGCGGATGCAGGAGTCAAGGAGCCCTCATGACGGGCGCGAGTTCCAACGTGGACCAGCGATTGAATCGCCGCCAGCGGCGTATCTGGGAGATTGTATCCCACTCTCCTCTTGAGTCGCTTTGGAGCCTGCAAGGTGTTCCCGTCCGCGTGGTGGCCTCGCGCACCTGGAAGGCCGTGAACGCCGATCGTCTCTTCGGGCATGCCGCGGAGCTGGGCTTTTACTTCCTGTTCGCTCTGTTTCCCACACTGTTTTGCGCCAGTTCGATTCTCGGCCTGTCCGCTCGATCGGCGCCGCAGGTTTTCGACAAGCTGCTGGATTATCTCGCGCTCGTCATTCCCACTTCTGCCCTGAGCACCGTCCTCAGTACCTTTAACGAGACGACGGCTGCCGCCTCCTCGGGCAAGGTTACTCTTGGACTCATTGCCGCCATTTGGTCCGCATCCGTCGGCATTTCGGCTATCCAGGACACTCTCAATATCGTTTACAAGATCGAGGACTCGCGCTCTTATTTCATCGCACGGCTTCACGCCATTGGCCTTACTGTCGTTCTAACGATCATCGTCGGCTTGGGCCTTGCCTGTCTTTTGGGCGGAGACTTTATCGCCGCGCTGGCTCAGATCGAGCTTCATAATAGTCTTCTGGCCACGGCCGCAACTGTCGCGACGAGAGTTATGGCCTGGATCATGGCAGCCGCTCTTCTCGACTTCTCCTTCGCCGTCATCTACTATTGGGCACCGGATTCGAAGAAACGCCGCTGGCACTGGCTCACGCCCGGCGGAGCCCTGGGCCTGCTCGGATGGCTCCTGGCCTCCCTCGGCCTCCGTGTCTACCTTCATTACTTCAATACCTATTCTCTTACTTACGGGTCTCTTGGCGCAGTGATTATTCTGCTGACCTGGTTCTATATCACCGGTCTGATGCTTCTTCTGGGCGCTGAGATCAACAGTGAAATCGAAGCCGCCTCTGCTGAAATGCGCTTGGCCGGCCATGCCCCGCCGGTTCCGGGCCCGGAAAGCGGAATGACGGGGCGGTGAGGCGGTTTGCCGCTCCTGAACTCCTGCCTTTGCCGCGATGTTTTCCTCGAAAGCTGCGTCAAGGATGGGGTACCCGGCGGGTTGGGGTTCGAGGATTCCCAGGTCTGAAAATCCAGACCTGGGCCACCCGCCGAAGATCTGGGGCTGGATGCGTCAGCTGACGACGTTATCGCCGCGATCAGGAGCATGGTCGTTGGGTGGGCTGCGCAAAACGCTCCGAACGATCCCCGCTTTGCGTTCCCTGCCGGGGATGGGCCGCAGATAATTGAGACCTTATTCGGCGCCTAAGCTACGAAAAACGACCACAGATCCTTCGACTCCCCTTCGCTACTCTCCGGGTCGCTCAGGATGACAGAGCTTGTTGGGTGGATGGAGTGCGGCGCGGCTGAAGCCGCGCCCTTTCAAAGTTTCGAGCAGCACAGTGTCCTCTTTAGTTATGCTTGCCCTTCCACTCCTCATACGGGCCCTGGAAGTCTTCTATGCTGTCTTCGTGGAAGACCCAGAGGCGTGTGGCTACTTCGTCGATTAAGTCGTGGTCGTGAGTTACTAACAAGACCGTGCCTTCATAGCGCTGGAGAGCTATGTTGAGGGCGTTGATGGCTTCCAAGTCCAGATGGTTAGTCGGCTCGTCGAAGATTAAAATGTTGGGCTTGGTGAGGATCAGCTTGCAAAAGGCCAGGCGGGCCTGTTCGCCACCACTGAGAGCCTTTGTTTGCTTGTCGCCTTCTTCGCCGCTGAATAACATTTGGCCGAGGATGCCGCGAATCTCTTCGACGTGGGCGGCGGGGTTCCAGCGATGAAGCCACTCGGCTACGGTGACACCATGTTCGATGGTTGCGCCTACGTCTTGCGGGAAGTAACCTATCTGCGCTTCGTGGCCCCAGAAGACCGATCCCGAATCCAAAGTAAAGTCCTTGTCGGCGAGGCCGGGATAGTTATTGAGAAGGCTCTTGAGCAGGGTGGTTTTGCCGGCGCCGTTGCGGCCCATGAGACAGATGCGCTCGCCGCGCAGGACGTTGGCTGTGAAACCGTCGATGACCTTTTGCTCGCCGTAGATTTTAGTGAGGTGCTTGAATTCGAGCGCGTGCTTGCCGCTGGGGCGCGTCTGGTCGAAACGGATGTAGGGGCGTGCGATGTTGGAGCGGGCGAGGTCGTTGGTTTGCAGACGCTCGACCTCTTTGCGGCGGCTGGTGACCTGCGAGGAGCGGGTTCCGGCGGAGAAGCGGGCGATGAAGTCATTGAGCTGCGCGATCTTCTTTTCGCGCTGGGCGTTTTGCGATTCGAGTGTGGAGCGAATCTGCGTTTTGGCCATCACCATCTCGTCATATCCGCCGGTGTAAGTAATGATGGTTTGGTAATCGATGTCGGCGGTGTGCGTGGTGACCGAGTTAAGGAAGTGGCGATCGTGGGAGATGGCGATGAGGGTGCCGTCGTAGTTCTGGAGGAAGTCCTGGAGCCAGTGGACTGAATCGAGATCGAGGTAGTTGGTAGGCTCGTCGAGCAGCAGGGCCTGGGGCTTGCCGAAGAGAGCTTGCGCCAGCAGGACGCGGACCTTTTGGCCGCCCTGGAGCTCGCCCATGCTGCGCTGGTGGAGCGACTCGGGAATGTCGAGACCGTCGAGGAGAACTGCGGCGTCGGATTCGGCAGTGTAGCCGTCTTCGTCGCCGACGACGCCTTCGAGCTCGCCGAGGCGCATACCGTCGGCGTCGGTCAGTTCGGGCTTCTCGTAGATGCGGTCTCGCTCTTCCATGGCGGCCCAGAGCGGCTTGTTGCCCATGATGACGGTGTCAATGACGCGATAGGCGTCAAAGGCGAACTGATCCTGGCGCAGAACGCCGAGCTTGCGCGGGCGAACGACGTTGCCCTTCTGCGCGTCAAGCTCGCCGGTGAGGATCTTCATGAATGTGGTTTTGCCGGAGCCGTTGGGACCGGTGAGGCCGTAGCGGCGGCCGGGCACAAAGGCGACGCTCACGTCCTCGAAGAGCACCTTCGAGCCGTAGCGCATGGTTACATTGCTGACACTAATCATTCTTTTCGGGTTCCTGTATGCGAGCCGCGGTGGGGTACCGGCACGGCGGGGCGGATGACGTTAGGGTGATGCATGAGTTCAATCAAGCATGGTTTTGGGGCGCGCGGAACCAGATGGGACGAGTTGGCCACCCCGGAGAATAGCTACACATCTAGTTTCTCATGAGTGGCGGGTACGACTTCATGCGACTCAATGAGTTGGGGCGCGTCTATACAGATGGGACGGTTCGCTGGAGCTGCCGAGCAGACGGTTTGTCCGAGGCTGACTATACTTGAAGATGGTGTTTGAAACAAAGCGAACAAACTGAATAGAATGAATACGCCAGCCGCGGGGCTGGTCACACCACGAGGTCAATGAAACTGATGAAATCACTTTTCGAACGGCTGCGCACACGCCGTCTTGCTTCCGCGTTTGTGCTGCTTGCGACGCTCACGGCCGCCATAGTGGGCGGCTCCTTTGCCGCTCACGGAGTTCGCGGACAAGAGCAGCAGAACTCGAGCACTGACGCCACGCCACTCAAGGTGGTCAATTCCACGGTGCCTCCCAACGAGTTTGTGCGGATTGCCAAGCTGGTTGGTCCGGCAGTGGTGAACATCAACACGCGAACCCTGCCCAAGCAGGCTACAGGCAAGGGCAAGCGCAACTTCCATGGGCGCGTTCCCCCCAATCCGCAAAACCCCGGCGACGACGATCAGGGGCAGGAGCAGGATCAGCAGCAGCAGCAGGGGCAGGGGCAGGGACCGGGAAATTGGGGAGACTTATTCCACTTCTTCGGCGGGCAGATTCCCGACCAGGAGGGCGGAGACGACGGCCAGGTGCATGAATCGCTGGGCTCGGGATTCATTGTCGATCCCAAGGGCTACATCATCACCAACTATCATGTCATCGAGAAGGCCGACCAGATTTACGTGAAGCTGTCGACCGACCCCGACAACCAGGACCTGGGGCGCGTGGCGCGGGTGATCGGCACGGACAAGGCGACGGATCTGGCGGTGATCAAGATCGACACCAGCTCACCGCTGCCGACCGTAAAGTTGGGCAACTCCGACGCGACCGAGGTAGGCGACTCGGTGGAGGCTATCGGCAGCCCGTTCGCGCTGGCGCAGACGGTCACCGCGGGAATTATTTCTGCCAAGAACCGGACCATCGAGCCGGGCGCGGGCGGGCAGTTTCAGCACTTCATCCAGACGGACGCAGCGATCAATCCGGGCAACTCCGGCGGACCTCTGCTGAATATGAACGGCGAAGTGATCGGCGTGAACACGGCGATTTATACGCAATCGGGCGGCTATCAGGGACTGGGCTTCGCGCTGCCGTCGAATACCGTGGTGGATGTTTATAACGACCTGATCGGCCCAAGCCACAAGAAGGTACGCGGCTCGATCGGCATCCGCTTCAATCAGGGACTTCCGGCCGCGGTGAACCGCGTTTACGGCTTCAAGAACGGCGTGCTGGTGCAGCAGGTGCAGCCGGGCGGCCCGGCGGAAAAGGCAGGCCTCAAGGCAGGCGACATCATTCTGACCATCGACGGACGCACGATCAAGGATGGCGATGACATGGTGAATGAGATCGCCATCCGGAGACCGGGCAGCAGTGTCCGACTGGGCTACTTGAGGGACGGCAAACAGGCCGACACGACGGTGTCCATCGGCGACCGGGACAAGGTTTTTGCCGACGTGGGCGAGCAGCAGGCGGAAGCAAATCCGGACGAAAAGGGTGACCCTGGCGAAGTGAAGTTGGGCGTGGTGGTGCGCGAGATTTCTCCGGCCACGGCGGCCAAACTGAATACGCCGGGCGTGGTGATCGAATCTGTGCGCTCCGGATCGTATGCCGACCTGCAGGGGCTTGAGCCAGGCCTGGTGGTTGTGCGCATCAACAAGCAACCTACCCGCACCAAGGAAGAGTTCAATGCGGTTGCGAGCAAACTCAAATCGGGCGACGACGTGGTTTTTGAAGTCATGGATCCGCGCCATCCCGACGAGGGCATAAACCTGGTGGGCGGAACGCTTTAGCAGCGTCTACAAGGGCGCATGATGCGGGTTTCCGCTTTGTGCGCCCTTTTGCTCACCTGTTTGGATTTGAGGAACTGAACCGATTTTTTCCCTTGCCGAGGCGCTGCGGATTGACTAAGCTCTAACTCAAGGCCCAGTCGAAAGTATTTTCTTAGAGGTGATTCAGCGTGCTGTCTTTTCGAGCGAGCCTGGCATTTGCACTCTTCGCGGCTCTGGCTGCATCAACGGCTATGGAAGCAGCCAATGTGCATCATGCCACCACCACCACGCATCACACTTCTACCACCGTGCATCACGCTTCCAACCCTAGCAGACGCGCCTCCACTGCCAGCAGCCATGCGAAGCACCACGGTCGTAAAGGCAGTTCCAGAGCGGGACGTCCGCGCGGCCAGCAGGCAATCGATCCAAGCCGGGTGACCGAGATTCAGCAAGCCCTTATCCGCGAGCATTATCTGAGCAATGAGGCTAACGGGCAGTGGGATGCGGCCACCAAGGCAGCGATGGAGAAATACCAGGCCGATCAGGGATGGCAGACAAAATTGACGCCGGATTCCCGGGCGCTGAAAAAGCTCGGTCTAGGCCCCGATTACTCGAATGCGATAAACGCCAAGAGCGCCAATTTCGCCGAACCGCTTCCGGCCAGCACAATTCCGCCTGTGGTGACAGCCGGTTTTGCCGCGGCTGCTGGTGTGAATCCGTAATCTGTCAGCGAACAAGCAGACGGTCGCGCCAAATTGAGCTTCGCGTCTTTCCGGAAAGCATCACAAATATGGCCGCCTTTGGGCGGCCATATTTGTGTCTTTGCCGCTCCCATAAAGCTCAGAACCGGAACGGCGGCATGCCCTTGAGCAGAAACTCGTAGCGCGGACGCTCGGTGTCAGGGCCGGAGGTGATGGTGCTGTCCAGGTGAATGAGCAAATCGTCTTTGCCGTAGCGCGGCCATTCGGGCAGGCCCGGTCCGTTGGGGTCGCCGGTTTTGGCGAAGTTGGTCCAGTAGCTCATCATCTGTTCGCTCAGCTTACGATCTTCAGGCCGCCAAACTGCGCCTTGCCGGGTGTCGAGCGTGCCGAAGACGTACTCGATGTCATCGGAGTGGAAGGCGAAGGATTCGGGGTGATATTTGCTGACCGGCGCGGCCAGCTCCAGATGATAACGATAGACGGGCGAGTCGCCGGTTTGCCGGTGCGCTTCGATCCACTTCCATGTGCCGAATGCGATGAAGGCGTCGCCGCGTAGTCGATGGCCGAGCGAAGCGCCTGCGCATCGGTGTCGCTGGGATAGAGCTTAAGGAACTCAGGAGTGCGATCCTGGAAGAGAGCGGATGCATGGCTCTTAAAACCCTCCGCTGTGACAGGGTGCAGGGCCACAAAGCTGCCCTCGTCGCGATTCCAGCCGGCCAGCAGCGGTACGTGGGCCTGTTTGCCGGCGGCGTATGTTTCAGGCACCGGCTCGGCAAGCAGCCGACCGTCAATCACCGGCGCAAAATCCGTCATGCCCTTGCTCTTGACAGCATCGAGAATCCTGGCGGTGGGAAGGGCGCGCAATTCTTCAAGCGACTTGACGCCCAGTGAGGCCACCCACGCGCCGTCTTTCTGTTCGCGTGCATCGAGAGAATTGGTGGGCAGCACACCTTTGAATGCCGCGCCGCTTTCGCCGATGGCTTTGTGAAAAAGCCCACTGGCCATAGGCGAAACTATCAGCGTACTCACTGCAAAAGAGCCGGCGCTCTCGCCAAAGACGGTTACGTTGTTTGGATCTCCGCCAAATTGACTGATGTTGGCCTTGACCCACTGGAGCGCTGCCACCATGTCGAAGAGGCCGTAGTTCCCTGCCGCACCGTTGGCCTCTTTCGCCAGGTCCGCCGTGGCCAGAAAACCGAAGACGCCGAGCCGGTAGTTGAAGGTGACCAGCACCACGCCTTTGAGAGGAAGAAAGTCGCCGTTGTGACGCGGCTCCGAACTGGCGCCGGCGAAGTATCCGCCACCATGAATCCAGAACATCACCGGCAGCTTGCTTTTTGGCTGCGATGAAGCGGGCGCGTACACGTTCAGAAAAAGGCAATCCTCGCTTTGGACGCTGTCTTCAAAGACTAGGTCGTCGTAGACGTGGTTCTGAGCGCAGTGCGCTCCGTAGCTGGTGGCATCGCGCTCGCCGTTCCACTTCGCCGGCGGCTGGGGCGCCTTCCAGCGCAGAGCACCGACCGGCGCGGCCGCGTACGGCAGGCCGAGAAATGCCTTGACCTGGCCGTTGTTAATGGCGTTGCCATGAGCTTTGCCTTGCGCGGTGTTCACTGTCAGAGAATCGGCATGGAGTGGAGCAGAGAGCATTGAGGTCAGAGCTGCAATCGTAAGGACACACGCCGCTTTCATTCCCGTTCGCATGAAAAAAGCCTCCGCGCAACACCATAGCAGGATGAGGGGAAATTTTGCGAACCGCGGCAAGATTGGCGCGCTCACTTACCGATTAGATCAATCGCCGCTGTAATCGTTTTGGGTGGCATGCAGGCGTTGTTGTCGCAGGCTTGATAATGGAGCCTGGCTTCGACCAGGTGTTCGCCGGCTGAGGCCACGACGCGCGCCTGAATGATGAATTCGCCGGTGTAGACGCTGAGCTTTGTCTTGGGATCGAGGGGCAGCGTAAAGTCCGCGCCGGGCGGGTAGACGGCCGCTTCGAGACGCACGCCGGAGCCATCGGGAATGGAGAAAACAGTGGGGATGAGTTCTTCTTCTCTGGGCGTGTGAGAGTTGATGTGCAGCCCCGGCGCGATGCGGAAGTGAAGGGCGACTGTGGTTGGCGTGCCGGCGGGCAGAGTGATTTGCTCGGGGTAAAGATACGCTACGGCCGCGGGCTGTGCGGAAGAGTGAACCGCGTCATTGAGCAGCGGTCGCTGCGCTTGCGCCCGCGCGAAAGACAATGTGAGAGCTGACACGAGTGCAAAGCGAATTACGATCTTTCCTGCAGTCATCAATCTTTCCTCGTCATAGCGGCGCGAAGTCAGCTACTTAACAATCCCCAGCGATTTTTTGATATTGCGTTCGGTCTCATCCTTTGAGGTCAGTCCCACCTGCGCGGCGATCACGGTTCCATCGCGATCAACAAAGAAAGAGGTTGGCAGGTCGTCTAGTCCGCCGTAGGGCCGACTGATGGAGTCGGCGTCAATCAGCACCGGATAGGGCATGTGCATCTCCTGAACGAAGCGTGCGATGGCCCGCTTTTCGTCGCTCAGCTTTTGGGGGTCGCCGCGGTCTATGTCATCAGCGGAGACGCCCAGCACCTCAAATCCCTGCGCGGCGTACTGGTTGCGCAACTCGACGAGCCAGGGCGTTTCAAGCTTGCACGGCGCGCACCATGTGGCCCAGAAATTAATCACCAGCGCCTTGCCCTTGTAACTGGCCAGCGAAACCTTCTTGCCGCTGAGGTCTTCGAGGGTGAAGGCGGGCGCGGGCTTGCCCAGGAGCGCGGGAAGAAACTGGAGAGGGCTGTCGCTGTCTCCTGTGGCGGGAACCAGTTCTGCCTTCGCAGACGAGGCCAGAAGCCGCTCGGCGGCCTGCTTGCGGTACTCCCAGTTGGCCCAACCGGCCCACGCAAAGGCGGCCAGGATGAACAGAACGGCAGTAATGACCAATGTGTTGCGCTTCACGTGAATTCGCCTCTTCGATTTATTGTACGAGCCAACTGCACACGAGGCGAAACTGATACCATCAATAACCGATGAGCGACAAAGGAAAACAGCCCCGTTCCAACGCCAATTCTGAACCGGACCGCACACCCGCGCCGGCAGCTTTGGTGCGTACCGAGGCGGCGGCCTTGGAAGCACTGGCGGCGCGCCTTGAAGGGCCGATGGCCGCCGCGTTCGACCGCGCAGTCGAGCTGATTTTGCGCTGCGGCGAAGAGCGAGGGCGCGTGGTGGTAACGGGCATGGGCAAGAGCGGAATCATTGCGCAGAAGATCGCGGCCACACTTAGCTCCACAGGCTCGCCGGCTTTGTTTTTGCATCCGGCCGAGGCGGTGCATGGCGACCTGGGCGTATTGATGCCGGGCGACGTGGTGGTGGCGCTGTCGGCCAGCGGCGAGACGGAAGAGATTCTGCGCCTGCTGGCCACGCTCAAACGCAAGGGTGATGCGCTGGTGAGCTTTTGCTGCAACCAGAGTTCGACACTGGCCAAGGCAAGCGACGTGGCTCTCGATTGCGGCGTGGAGCGTGAGGCTTGCGGGTTGAACCTAGCGCCGACCGCCTCGACTACCGCCATGCTGGCGCTGGGCGATGCCCTGGCTATCGCGGTGAGTTTGCGCAAGGGGTTCCGCGCGGAGGATTTTGCCGAGTTGCATCCCGGCGGCAAGCTGGGCAAGCAACTGGCCAAGGTTCGCGATCTGATGCACACGGGCGATGAAGTGCCCGTGGTAAGCCCATCGACGCCCATGACCGATGTGATTTACGAGATGTCGTCGAAGAAGCTGGGCATGACGACCGTGCAAGAGAAGGGCCATTTGCGCGGCGTAATCAGTGACGGCGATTTGCGGAGATTGCTGGAGCGCGAAGGCGGCGCGGCGCTTAGCAAGACGGCTGGCGAGGCAATGAATGCACATCCGAGGACGATTGGAGCGGAGGAGTTGGCCGCCACTGCGCTCGCGATTCTTGAAGAGCGGAAGATTACTTCGCTTGTGGTGGTGGATGCTGGAGACAAAGTTGAAGGCGTGCTGCACCTGCATGATCTTTGGGGCGTGGAATTGATTTAGAAACATGGATTGGGGACGGGATATTTTTATGCGATTTTTTGCTTCTGAATACTCTGTGGCAAGGCTGGTGATTCTTGCCGCTTTAGTTGCGGGCTCGCTCTCTGCGCAGGCCACACAACAAGCTCCTAGCCACACAACCGCTCCAGTCGCCGCGGCAAAACCCCCTGCAAAGCCGAATGATGCGGCTGTTCTACCGCCCACGCGGGCGGCGATACTGCGTGGAGCATACGGGCCCTATCGCGCGAACAACGACCTGCTCTATTACCATCTGGACATTCGCGTCGATCCGGAGAAGCAGTTCGTCAATGGCAAGAACACCATCCGCTTCAGAATGCTCCGGGACGGGATGCGCATCCAACTCGACCTCCGCGAGTCGCTGACCATCGACAAGATTCTGATGGGGACAACAGCGCTGAAGTACGAACGCGATTCGGGTGCGGTCTTTGTGGATTTTCCGCAGACTCTACACGCGGGACAAGTCTACTCTATTGATTTTCATTACTCCGGCCATCCGGAGGAGATTGGCCGCTTCGGAGGGATGACCTTCAAGAAAGACCCTGCCGGGCGCGTGTGGATCAACACAGCGTGCGAGGGCGACGGCGCGAGCGTGTGGTGGCCCAACAAGGACCAGTGGCGGGATGAAGTGGAGAGCATGGATATCAGCGTCGCAATCCCCAACGGCTTGGTGGACGTATCGAACGGAAAGTTTGTGGGCAAGACCGACCTGGGCGACGGTTATACGCGCTGGGATTGGCATGTGCATTATCCGATTAATAACTACGATGTTGCGCTGAATATCGGGAGTTATGTTCACTTTGCAGATAAGTTAGGTGAGTTACCGCTGGACTTTTATGTATTGCCGGAGGACTTAGATAAAGCAAAGGTGCAGTTTGCGCAGGCTAAAGGAATGCTGGAGGCGTTTCAACATTACTTTGGTGAGTATCCTTTCGTGAAGGATGGCTACAAGCTGGTTGAAGTGCCTTATCTGGGCATGGAACATCAGAGCGCGGTGGCTTACGGCAACGGGTTCACGAACGGATATATGGGCCGCGACTGGACGGGCACGGGAATCAGCCTGCGCTTCGACTTCATCATCATTCACGAAAGCGGCCACGAGTGGTTCGGCAACAGCATCACGGGCGCCGATCCGTCGGATATGTGGATCCACGAGGGATGGACAACTTATCTTGAAAGCCTATACGTGGAATACCGCTGGGGCAACGCCGATGCAATCAAATACCTGAATGGCGACAAACCGAAGGTGAAGAACCTGCAGCCTATCATCACCGAGCGCGGCGTGAATGAAGAGCCAGACCAGGACCAGTATTTCAAAGGCGCGCTGATGATCAATACGCTGCGCAGCGTGGTGAACGACGATGCAAAATGGTGGGCGCTGTTGCACGGCTTTTATCAGCACTTCAAGTATCAGAACATCATGACCGAAGACGTGGTGGCCTACTTCAACCAGCACACCGGCATGAACCTGACGCCGATCTTTGACCAATATCTGCGGCATGCGCAGATTCCGCGGCTGGAGTTATTGTTTGGCGAGGAGCCGGGAATGGTGATGTATAAGTGGCGCGCCGATGAAGATGACTTTGCCATGCCGGTGCGCGTGGGCAAGCCGGGAGATTGGCAGATCATTCATCCAACGACGCGGTGGCAGTGGATGAAAACGTCGTTGACCAGGGATGAGTTTCAGGTGGCGACGGATTTGTATTACGTAGATGTGAACAAGCAATAGGACGTTCGAGTTGCTGGAGGGTGCAAGAAGTTCTTCTCTCAGGGGCTAAAGCCCGCGTTCATTTTGCTGGTTAACGTACGGGCTAAAGCCCGTACCCTCCAGGGGTTTCGCGGCGGCGACGGTAAGGGTAAAATATAAGTATGGCTGAGATTCGGCGCAGGAAAACGGGAACGGTAAAAATCGGGCAGGTTCGCGTGGGCTGGGAGGTTCCGGTCGTCGTGCAGTCGATGACCAACACCGACACGGCGGACATAGCGGGCACCATCGAGCAGGTAGTGGCTCTGGCGCAGGCGGGGTCGGAGATTGTTCGCGTCACGGTGAACAACGAGGAGGCCGCCGCGGCTGTTCCACATATTGTGGAGGGCCTGGAAAAGCGTGGCCTGACGGTGCCGATTGTGGGCGACTTCCACTACAACGGCCACCTGTTGCTGAAGAAATTTCCCGCGACGGCGCGGGCGCTGGCCAAGTACAGAATCAATCCGGGCAACGCGTCAATTGGCAAGAAGGATAACGACAATTTTCAGGTGATGGTGGAGTGCGCCGTCGAGAACCAGAAGCCGGTGCGCATCGGTGTGAATTGGGGCTCGCTGGACCAATCGCTGCTGACGCGCATGATGGACGAGAACAGCCGCCTGGAGCAGCCGCTACCGGCACGCGATGTGATGATGGAGGCGATGGTGGCGAGCGCTCTCAACTCGGCCGCCGCCGCCGAGCACTACGGACTGGGCCGCGACCAGATCATTCTCTCGGCCAAGGTGAGCGGGGTGCGCGACCTTATCGACGTGTACACCAACCTTGCTGCCCGCTGCACATATCCGCTGCACTTGGGACTGACCGAGGCGGGGATGGGAACGAAGGGGCTGATTGCCTCGACGGCAGGGCTTGCGCCGCTGCTGCTGGCCGGGATTGGCGACACGATTCGCGTGAGTTTGACGCCGAAGCCGGACGGCGACCGGACAGAGGAAGTGCTGGCTGCGCAACAGGTTTTGCAGTCGCTGGGGATTCGCAGCTTCATGCCGCAGGTGACGAGTTGCCCTGGGTGCGGACGCACGACGAGTACTTATTTCCAGGAGCTTGCCGAGCAGATTCAGAGCTATCTGCGCGTCTCGATGCCGGAGTGGCGGAAGAAGTACGCGGGCGTGGAGGAGCTGAAGCTGGCGGTGATGGGCTGCGTGGTCAACGGACCGGGCGAATCGAAGCACGCCAACCTGGGAATCAGTTTGCCGGGGACGTTTGAAGAGCCTAAAGCGCCTGTTTACGTGGACGGAAAGTTTGCGACAACCCTGCACGGTGACACGATTGTGGCTGATTTCAAGCAGATTCTCGACAACTACGTGGAGAGCCACTACGGGCAGCGGGTGTAGAGCGTGACAGGCGCGCAGGGTTGTTATTCCCATTCCTGATAAATGGGGCGTAGAATCGCTTCCCATGAAGATTACAACTTGCATCATTCTCCTTTTCGCGGCTCTGACGCCAGGTCTGCTGGCGCAAGCGGCAACGGGCACACTTCAGGGGCGCATCTCCGACTCTCTCGGCGCAGCCATCAGCAGAGGGTTTTTTCTGGTTCATAGTGAAGAGCGAGACAAGCTCGACCAGCAACTAACTTTGAATGAGAATGGAGAGTTTCACATTCAATTGGCGCCAAGGTTGTACGACCTGTTTGTCGGCTCCGTGGGATTTGTTCCTTATGCAAAGGAGTTCAGGATTGAGGCAGGCAAGCCGGTCGCGCTGAAGATCAAACTGCAAGTGGACATGGCGAGCATTACTGAAGACTGAGCCAAGCTGAGATTTCAGCCTCAGAAATGAAATTGAACCCAGCTTTTCGATTACTTCCCTTCTGCGTCATTTCACGCTACGATTCATGCAATCACCTTTGGAGGCAAACTGTGGTTCTGCGCAGAGTGGGGTGTGTTGTGTTTTTTGTTGCGATTTTGCCCGCGTTGGCCTTTGCCGGCAAGCAGAAGCCGTGCGTGACCGCTGACGAAGCCACCACACTGGTGAACAAGGACGTGTGCGTGACCGCGCACGTTTATGACGTGGTGGAGTTGCCGGATGGGACGCGGTTTCTGGACGTGTGCACGCCGGAGACCACGGACGAAAAGTGCAAGTTCACCATCGTGAGCCTGTGGGAGGATCGCGACGAGGTGGGCGAGTTGCGCAAATACCGCGACATGAACGTGCAGATTCGGGGGATTGTGAGGCCGATGCATGGGCGTGCGGGGATGGTGCTGAGCCACGCGCGGCAGTTCTATGGCGGACCTCCGAAGTTCAAGCCCAATCCGCTGCTGGCGCGCGGATTCAGCGCGGATGAGAGCCGGCCGCCGATCAACGACCCCAACCTGCGCTCACAGGGGGGACAGCGGGCATTTATGAATACAAAGGATAAAGAGACACTGCAGCGGTAGTCGCGCCCGTGGGTTCCCAGGTCTCAAAATCGAAAACTCCACTTCATGGACAGGCGGGGCCGGGAGCCTTTTTCTGAGGAGCGGCGGTAAGGTCATCGCCGTCGAGCGTGGCAGGCGGCGCTTCGGCGGAATCGTCCCGCGTGACAAAAACCGCTTCGGCAATCTCTTCGAGTACGGAGATATCAACATCATCCATGGGCGGGGCAAAGCGTGCGCCCTTCCATAGAATCACGCAGGAGACGACCAGGAAGATGAGGGTCGAGCCGAGGCCGATGCTCAGGTTGGAGTGGTCGGAGATGGCGCCGATGATCTGCGGGGAAAAGGTATCACCGAAGCAGTGGATGCTGAAGAAGTTGAGGCCGATGGCCGTGGCGCGGACCGGCGCGGAGACGGAGTTGACGATGGCGGCGTTGAGCGGCCCAGTGTTGAGGAAAAGGAAGAACTCGGCGACAAGCAGGGACGGGATGGCCCAGGACGGCGGGCCGAAGAAGAGCAGAATCCCGAAGGGCAAAGTGAGAGAGACGCTCCAGAAAGAGAGCAGATAAAGCGCGCGGTGGTCGGTGCGCAGCCAGCGCTGGGCGATCCAGCCGCCGACCAGGGTTCCCAGAATACCGTCTATGACCGTAATGGCGCCCACAACCAGACTGGACCGGGCGACCGATAGCCCGGCGGAACGGTGCAGGAATTCGGGCACCCAGGCTGAGATGCCGCCCATGGCGAAGGTAAGGGTCGCCAGGCCGAAGGTGGCCGACAGATAGGCTGGGTTGCGGAAAAGCCCCAGAAAGGTGGTGGTGTTGGCGGTCTGCTCCATGCAGTCGCTGGCGCCGCGTTGGGGCTCGTGGCCCCAGAGGCCGTACAAAACCGCAATGATCAAGCCGGGAATGGCGCAGACAAGGAACGGCGCACGCCAGCCCCAGAGCGTGCCCAACTGCCCGCCCGCCAGATAGCCGAGGGCTGCGCCAATTGGAATTGCCGCGTAAAAAATGGAGAGGATGCGATTGCGCTCACGCTCGGGGTAGAAATCGGCCAGGATGGCCGGAGCGAAGATGCCGAATGTGGCCTCGCCGATGCCCACAAAAGCCTGACGGATATAGAAAGTCCAATAGTCGTGAACCCAGACGGTGGCCAGAGTGGCCAGGCTCCAGAGAATGGCGCCAAAGATGATGAGCGCCTTGCGCGAGGAACGGTCAGGAAGCCGCGCGGCCGCGGGCTGAAACCATATATAAGCGATCAACAAAACGACGGCCAGCGCGCCCAGTTCGGTGAAGAGCATCCAATTGCCGTGGAGGGCCAGGGCGGCCATCACGCACAGAGCCATTCCGCAGACAAACAGTTGCTTCTTGTTCAGGCGGTCGCCCAACCAGCCGGACAAGGGGGCAGCGAGCATGTAGAAAATGAACAGGGCGGTGGTGAGCGCGCCCATCTGGTGGTCGGTGGAGTGAAACTCGCTCTTGACCAGCGAGAGTTCGCCGGGCAGGATATAGCGGTCAATGTAGTTGAGCAGATTGAGGGCAATGAGCAGCGACAACGTCGCCATGGCGGGGCTGATGCGAGAGTGACGAGGCTGGATGGAAGGCGGCAAGGTCGTTGATCCGGCAAGAATGGCCGGACTTCACAGCAATATCACAACCGGCGGGAAAAGCCCAACCCCCAGGCTCGGAGCGACGCTGCGCGTGGCCGCGAGGTTGCGCTTCGAGCTGGGTTTGGGACCGCAGTACGGGCTTGCCGGCGGGCGCATCGAGTGCTAAATGCGCCCTCGGGGACTGCCTGGCAGATCGACCGTTCGCATCGACAGCTATTGGTTAGTGCTTGTCTCCAGCTGCGTGGCCGCGTCCATCCCGCACTTCATTTCCCTTGAACTGCGCGGGGGATTTTCGCTCCGCTGCGGGCTTGTCGCCAACTTTTGGCATAGGCCCCTTATAGCCGTGCTGTGGGTCGAGGGTATTGTCCACCTTGCCCTGGAAGTCGCCGCGGCCATGAAACCACGGGCCAACGCCGATGAAAACGCCGCCATCGAACCATTCCGAGCCGTAGTAGCCGTCGGGAACACAGTTATAGGGGGCGTAATCGTAGTAACCGTAGGGACAATCAGGGGCGACTCCAACCTCGACGCTGACCTGAGCATGTGCTTTGGGAGCAGTTGCTACAAGAAAGATTCCCGCAACAGCCGCTAACGCAAGAAACTTAAACCCGCTCATGAATTCTCCTCACTGACGCAAGGGCCGTCGATTGCCTGCCCCTACGTTGTTGACGGTAGCGATGGAGATCATCCCTGTCTGAGCAATAGGACGCACGCCGAGCGTGCTCGATGCGTGCGATGTGAGCTGGGACGACTCCACTCTTGCGGGCGGGGTTCACGTCCGTGGTTCGCGGTATCCGACACTTGGGACAAAATCAACTACGTCCCAAGGATGGGGCGCCCAGTCAGCATATGATGAGGCCACTGGAGAGAATGCGCCGTGTTGACGATGATTCTTTTCTCGGTCGCGATAGCATTGCAGCGTGCGATTGTAATTGCTTTGGTGCGCAAGTACCTGCGCACACGCGATGCGGGTTTTATCTGGCTAGGCGTGGCTGTTGTTCTTTGGCCTAGGGTTTCCGGCCTGCTCGATCATGGGAAACACAATCTTTTTGTCCATATTTCGCGGGGCCAGTTGGCCGGATTCTATCCGTTCAGTTTGATTGAGCGATGACAAATGACGGTTGGCAGCCTCTTCACCTCCCTCAGTTTGTTGCAGAATCTGATCGGAGGCGGTCTCTTGTTGGTTGCCGTGCTTTATCTCCACAAAACCAAAAGTGAAAAGAAGCCCTGAGCCGTAGCATGAGGCGATCAAGCCAGGGGTCGTGGCCAACGCGCTTCGACGGTGGTGCCGAGGCCGCCGCGCGGGCGGAATTCACCGCGGACTACGGCCCAGACCGGATCGCAGGCCTTGACCACGTCTTCCAGCACCTGGTTGACGATGTTTTCCTGGAAGATGCCGAGATTACGGTAGCAGAACAGATACTCCTTGAGCGACTTGAGTTCTAGGCAGCGCAGGCGGGGCATGTAGCGGATGGTGAGGAGGCCGAAGTCGGGCAGGCCGGTTTTGGGGCAGACGGAGGTAAGCTCCGGGTCGTCGATGAGGATTTCGTAGCCCGGAAACTGGTTTTGCCAGGTTTCGATGGCGGGGAACGAGAAATCGAGGCCGGCCTTAGCGTGATCGTCAGTGTAGCGCGGTTCTGAAGCCATGGTTTCGATTGTACGAGTGCAAGTGTCGGACTTCCAATCCGAGACGCATGAATTGGAGGCCAGACTTTTGGCGATGGCCGGCCTGAATTCTCTTCTGCTGACAGTCTTTGCGCCCTGGGGAGGGTTTCTGAGTCCTATATACTGTCTCTGGTTGCCTGAATGAATCAAGATAGAAAGCAAACGGCTCGCCTGTGGTTTTGGAGGAGCTCGGCCGTCCTTCTGATCGTCGTTTTTTTCGTGGTGCGCGCTCTGACGAGGGACCAACTGCAGGTGCGTGTGGCTGCGGCGGCAGACGTGCAACTGGTGAGCACCATCAGCACCAACGGCCGTGTCGAGCCGGAGGCTAATTTCGAGGTTCACAGCCCGATTGCGACCACGGTCAAGGCGGTGTATGTGCAGCCGGGCGATCAGGTGGCGGCGGGCAAGGTACTGCTGGTGCTGGATGATGTGGAGGCGCGCGCCCGCCAGGCCACGGCCGAGAGCGGCGTGAGGGCCGCGCAGGCCGCACTGGAGGCGGTGACCCAGAATGGAACCCAGCAGGAACGCCAGATGACAGCGGCCGATGTGATGCGCGAGCGCCTGGAACGCGATAATGCGCGCCGGGACCTGGATGCGCTGACCAAGCTCAACTCGACCGGGGCGGCGTCATCGAGCGAGGTGGCCGCGGCGCGACAGCGGCTGGATACGGCCGAAGTGAGTTTGCGGGCATTGGACCAGAGCCAGAACAGCCGCTATTCGCACGCGGAGATAGAACGCGCGCGCGCGGCGCTGGCGGACGCGGAAGCCAATCGGGCGGCGATGCAGCAGGTGGTGGCGCAAACCATGGTGCGCGCTCCGCTGGCGGGGACCGTCTATAGCCTGGATGCAGCACCCACCGAGTTTGTCGAAGAGGGCAAGTTACTGCTGCAATTGGCCGATCTGCATCACGAACGAGTGCGGGCCTATTTTGACGAGCCGGAGATTGGGCGCCTTGCAGTTGGCCAGAAGATTCAAATCAAATGGGACGCCAAGCCGGGCCGCATCTGGAACGGACATATCGAGCGCACGCCAGTGACGGTGATCAACCTGGGCACACGCAGCGTGGGCGAGGTGCTGGTGAAGATTGACGATGTGGACGGTGACCTGCTTCCGGACACCAACGTGACCGTGACAGTAACCCTCTCCAGCGAGCCAAACTCGCTGAGCGTGCCGCGCGAGGCGCTGCGCGTGGAGAATGGCAAGCCCTATGTCTTCAAGGTGGTAAAGGGTGGACTGAAGAGAACTTATGTGACGACCGGAACCATCAATCTGACCCAGGTGGCCATTCTCTCCGGACTTGAAAATGGGGACCTGGTGGCAACCGGAACGTTAAGCGGGCAGCCCTTGCAGGAGGGCGTTCCAATCAAGGTTGTGCGGTGAGGGCATTTGCAGGGCTCATACCGGCGGGGCTGGGTCTGGCGGCAGCCATGGCTCTTTCGATGCCCGCGCAGGGCCAGGGAAAGCAGCTTGCCCAGGCCAATGCAGCCTTGCAGGCCGGCGAGGCAGACAAGGCGCTGGCGCTACTGGAGCCACTGGCCCAACCGGGCGGCGAGGCCGAAGCCTATAACCTGAGATGCCGCGTGGAATACACGCTGGAACGATGGGATAAAGCCGCGAACGATTGCGAGCAGGCGGTAAAGCTGGACGGGCAGAGTTCGGACGATCACATGTGGTTGGCGCGCGCGTTGGGCGAGAAGGCGCGCAGGGCAACGTTTCTAAATGCGTATTCGCTGGCCAAGCGAGTAAGAACCGAGTTTGAAGAGGCCGTCCTGCTTAATCCCCGCAATGCCAACGCGCTGTCTGACCTGGGCGAGTTTTACTATTCCGCACCGGGGGTGGTGGGCGGCGGCATCAACAAATCCGAGACAGTGGCCGCGGAACTGGACAGGATCGACCCCGCGCGCGCCCACGAGCTGCGAGGCCGCATCGCCGAGCAACGCAAGGACTACGGCACGGCTGAGCGGGAGTTGAAACAGGCGATTGCGGCCTCCGCGCATCCGGCTTCCCAGTGGATGACGCTGGCCAGCTTCTATCGCGGACGCGAGCGCTGGACGGAGATGGAGTCCGCAGTGCGCAGCGGAGAGAGCGCGGCGCAGCGGGATAAGCAGGCGGGCGTGGCGCTGTACAACGGGGCTTCCCTGTTGCGCGACACCGGCCGCGACCCGGCGCGGGCAGCGAAAATGCTGGAGAGCTATCTTGCCGGCAGCGCCAGGACAGAAGAAGCACCGGCATTTGTGGCGCATGTGTGGCTGGCCCAATTGGAGGAGCAATTGGGAGACGCGGCGGCAGCCAGCCGGGAACGAGCAGCCGCGCAGGCCATGGCGCAGGAGTACAAGCCGGCACAGGATCTGAAGTACTGAAGGGTTGAGCGCACTTGAAGAACGGACACAATCCGATGAAGCTCTGGGCGCTGATGCTTATCGGCATGACGATGGCGAGCGCGCCTGCGCTGGTTTCGGCGCAGGTCTCACTGGCCACGGTGGTGGACCTGGCGCAGCGCAATTCGAGCGCGGTCAAGCTAGCCGAGGCTGATGTACAAAGGGCCAACGCGGCGCTGGCGGAGTCTAAAGATGCTTTTGTGCCCAGTTTGACCTTGGGTTCAGGGCTTCCGGCGTTTCACGATGTGGGCTTCACCGGGGGCGTGCCGTCGATCGTGAACGCTACAGTGCAGTCGATGGTCTTCAGCCTTCCTCAGAATCACTACATTGCAGCGGCGCGCGCCGGCGTTCAAGCCGCAACACTGAGCTTGAAGGATGCCCGCGAGCAGGTGGCGCTGGATGCCTCCACAGCCTACATCGAGCTGGATACGGTGAACAACGAGTTGGCCGCCGCGCAGCAGCAGGAAGGCTTTGCGGATCGACTGGTCGCCATCGAACAGGAACGCGCCGAGGCTGGCGTGGACCCGCTCAGCGAACTGTTGCAAGCGCGGCTGAAGGCGGCCGAGCTCAAGCTCGAGAGGCTGCACCTGGAGACACGCGCCGCCACACTTGCAAAGCAGCTTGCGACACTTACCGGGCTGCCGTCTGGCTCGATCACGCCGGATCACGCCAGCATTCCAGAGATCCCGGAAGTGAAGGCGGGCGATGCCGTACATACCACTGCGGCTGTGCAATCGGCCCAGATGATTGCACTCTCAAAGCAGAAGGCCGCGCGGGGAGATCGATTGAGCGATTACATCCCCCAGCTCAGCTTCGGCGGGCAATACAGCCGCAGTACCACGATTCTGAATAATTTCAACGTGTACTACGCGAAGGATATTCCGACCAACAACTTCAGTTCTGGATTCTCGATTCAGGTTCCACTGTTCGACCTGATCCACAGCGCCAAAGCCAGAGGGTCTGCTGCCGAGGCGCTGCGCGCTACAGTGGAGGCGGAACAGGCGCAAAGGCAGAGCGAAATTCAGATTGCCACACTGACCGGCAGCCTGCGCGAGCTTGATACACTGGCGGAGATCGCGACGTTGAAACAACAGATCGCCGATGAGCAACTCAAGTCCGTGCTGGCGCAACTGGAACTGGGCAACGGGTCGGGAAGCGGGCCCGGCGCTCAGCCGCAACTGAGCCCCAAGGCGGAGCAAATGGCGCGCATCGACGAGCGCCAAAAATTTCAAGACGCGCAGGACGCGGGATTCGACCTGAGCAAGGCGCGGCTAAGCCTGCTGCGCGCCCTCGGCCACATGGAAGACTGGCTGGGCGAATTGCACGCTAAGTAAATCCGGCGGAAGGAATTTCCTCAGCGAGACCTGCCGGAACCCAAAAAATGGCGAAATGTTAGAATAAAGGGGATGACTATGCCTTTGAAAACGCTGTTTCTGAACCCGCCCTCGTTCGAGAAGTTTGACGGTGGCGCGAGTTCGCGCTGGCCAGCAACGCGCGAGATTGAATCGTACTGGTACCCGGTATGGCTGACGTACCCGGCCGGGCTGCTGGAGGGTTCGCGCCTGCTCGATGCTTCCCCGCATCATGTTTCCGCGCAAGAGACCATCCAGATCTGCAAGGATTACGAGTTTCTGGTGCTGTTCACTTCGACCATAGGCTGGAGAAGCGACCAACTGCTGGCCGGGGCCATCAAGACAGCTAATCCGTCGATTCGCATCGCCTTTGTCGGGCCGCCGGTGACCACGGACCCGGATCGCGCGCTGAACGAGTGCCCAGAGCTGGACTTCATCTGCCGCCGCGAGTTTGACTACTCGGTGGTGGAGTTTGCCCAGGGCAAGCCGCTCAACGAGATTCTCGGCATCAGCTACAAGCTCGACGGCAAGGTGGTGCACAACCCCGACCGCCCGCAGGTGGAAGACCTGGACGCGATGCCTTGGGCCACCAAAATCTACAAGCGCGATATTGACGTGACGCGCTACAACGTGCCTTTCCTGCTGCATCCGTTTATCGCGCTCTACTCCACGCGCGGCTGCCCGGCGCAATGCACCTTCTGCCTGTGGCCGCAGACGCTGAGCGGGCACGCGTGGCGCAAACGGTCTACCGAAGACGTAGCCGCCGAGCTGGCCTGGGCCAAGCAGAACTTTCCCGAAGTGAAGGAGTTCTTCTTCGACGACGACACCTTCAACATTCAGAAGCCGCGCACCATCGAGCTGTGCAAGAAGCTGAAGCCGTTGGGGCTGACGTGGAGCTGCACATCGCGCGTGACCACCGACCGCGAGACGCTGAAAGCCATGAAGGAAGCCGGTTGCCGGCTGCTCATCGTGGGCTTTGAGTCCGGCGACCCGCAGATTCTCAAGAACATCAAGAAGGGCGCCACCGTGGAGCGCGCGCGCGCCTTCGCCAAGGACTGCAACGATCTGGGCCTCACTGTCCACGGAGACTTTGTGCTGGGGTTGCCCGGCGAGACGAAAGAATCAATTCGCAACACTATCAACTTTGCCAAGACTCTGGACGTGGAAACCATTCAGGTCTCCATCGCCCACGCTTTTCCGGGCACCGAGTTTTACGACTACGCCAAGGCCAACGGCTTCATTGTGAACAGCGCGGCGATGAGCGATGAGGGCGGCCACCAGATGGCGCACATCGAATACCCGGGCCTGCCCACGGACTACGTGCTCGAGATGGTGCATCGCTTCTACGACGAATATTACTTCCGGCCCAGGGCAGCCTTCCGCGTGGTCTGGAAAGCGTTTGTGAATCGCGATCTGCCCCGGCTTTATGTCGAGGCCAAGGCCTTCCTGAAACTGCGCGCGCAACGCAACCAGATGGTTAAGACGGCGCGCAGCAAACCGGCGGAGCCGCCCGCACCAGTGAACGCATAGGCCACGCCGAGCGAACCTCAAACGCTTCTTCTATTTTGAGTGGAGCGCGGAGGAATCTAAAAATCCGCGTTCCGTTTCCTGCCGCAAAGGGTGGAAACCGCAAACCATAAACCGCGTCCAATTGTCAGGACCAAATCACCCATGTCTCACGCAAGACTTTCGCCGCGCCAATACCTTATTCTGGGGCTTGTTTCCCTCTGCGCTCCGCTGGGCGACACCTGCCTGTCGCGCGGCATGACGGGCCTGCCGGAGATCACACTGGCCCATCCCTTCACTCTCATCGCCGCGGTCTTCACCCCGTGGATTGCCGCGGGCATCGCGCTGCTCATCTGCTTTTTTGCCAGCTATCTGACCGCGCTGTCGTGGGCTGATCTTACGTTTGTGCTGCCTGCTACGGCCTTCGGCAACGTAATCGTCGCGCTGCTGGCACGCTTCTGGCTGCATGAGCCGATTTCACTGGAACGCTGGGCGGGAATTGTGCTGATTACCGTTGGCGTGGGACTCGTGGCGCAAGGTCCGTCGCTGACAGAGAGACCCGTGGCTCACGCGCCGTCCCTCGCCGAAACAGCGGATATGGGAAAGGAGCAGGCGTGATGACGATTCCCTACCCTGCGCCTCAGCCCGGTTTCTGGGCAGCCACAGCGATGATCGCGGCCATCATTCTCGCCTCGACCGCCGGCGAAGTGCTGACCGCCGCAGCGATGAAGTCCGTCGGCGACCTGGATGAGATTCGCTCCCGCTCGGGGCTGAAAGGCGCCATTCGCGCCGTTCTCACCTGCCCGCTGTTTTTTGCCGGAGTGAGCTTCCTTGCGCTGGCCTTCTTTGCTCTGCTCTTCGCATTGAACCACCTGAACCTGAGCCTCGTAGCTCCCGCCTCGGCCTCGTTGACGCTGGTTACCAACGCCATCGCCGGAAAGATTTTTCTCAAGGAAAATGTTGACCGCCGGCGCTGGACTTCGGCCGTTCTGGTCTGCATCGGTGTCTATTTTTTGGCGCATTGAAAAGCAGCTACCAGCCTCTAGCTTCTAGCCAAAGTATTGTGCCATTTAGCCTCGATAGCTAATAACTAAGGACTAATCCACCGCATCAGTCCCTGAGGCTTTAAGTCAGGCTCGAAGCAGCGCAGCGGTTCCCCCGCCGCCATGCCAAGCGCCTCCGCAGCCAGATGCCCCGACCTTGCCGCGCTCTCCATCGTCGATGGCCAGCCGGTCTGCACCCAGTCGCCGGCAAGAAACAGATTTGGCCACGAGGAAGCAGCGCCGGGCCGCGCGGAATCTATCCCCGGAGCGATACCAAAGGTAGCATTCACTTCCTTGATGAGCGCGACTTTCTCTAGCTTCGCTTCCTTTACACGCGGGAAAAACTCTGCCAGCTCAGTGAGCGCTTGCTGGATCGCGGCCTCGCGCGGCAGGGCCGCAAAGGAGCGCGTGGCGCTGACGACCAATTCTATGTAATTGCCGCCGCGCCCTTGCAGCTTCGACTGGTTGTACATCCAATGAATTTCGCGGTCGAGCATCACCGCGTGTTCGAGACTGGTAATCTCGCGGTCGAACCACAAATGCACACTGCAAATAGGCCAATGCTCATGGCGCTCAATCTGCCGGGCCAGCTTCTCCGCGCCTTCCTCGGCGGGCAGATGCGGCAATAGCTTCTGCGTTGCCTCAAACGGCAAAGCCAGTATAACGTAATCGGAGAGCAGCTCTCCGGTGCGCGTACAAATCAGCCACTGCGAGGTCTCTTCATCCCAGGCCGCGCCTTCGACTAGCGTGTTCAACAGCACACGGCCGCCGCGCTGCTCGATGAACGGCGTCACGCCCGTGTAGAGTTCGCTCAGAGGAACCGTGCTCATTCCCATGCTGCCCGCTTCGGCTGAATTCAAAAACAGCTCACGGATGACTTTGGCCGCATAGGGCACGGCAATCGAATCGACCTCTGCATTCAAGGCGCTGGCAATTACCAAACGCCAGAAGCGATTCACCGCTCCTTCGGTTTGCTTGTGCCTCTTGAGCCATGCACCGAGAGACTCGCGCGTGTCGATGAGCGCGGCGGGCCGCATCATAGCCCGCATCGCGCGGCCCAGCGATATTTTGTCGGCGAATGAGAGAGACTTTGCGCTGAGGAAGCTGGGCGCGCCATGCAACGGCGGCGGTAAGCGGAATGGACCAAGTTTGAAAGGCTCCAGCCGTGAACGGCGTCCGCCCGGCTCGATCATCGTCATTTCGTGGGTCCAGTGAATGCGATCCGAGACGCCGATGCGGCGATAGAAACCGAGGAGATTAGTGCAGCAGCCGAAGAGCACGTGCTGGCAATTGTCGATGACCTCATTCACGCCCGGATGCAGATAGGAGCTGGCGCGGCCGCCGAGATAGCCTCGGCGCTCAACCAGTTGCACGCGGAAGCCGGCCTCGGCCAGGGCGCAGGCCGCGCTCATGCCGGCGACGCCTGCGCCGATGACGGTGACGGACTTCTGCGAGTTTTGAGACGAATCAATCAACGAGAAGCCTTTGTCAAACAGATAGTCGCGCCAATCCCATCCGCGCAAATCCCACGATCAGAATGCCGAGCTTTTGC